>ERZ1645187.2227-NODE-2227-length-17313-cov-6.118264_pt1 | contig 17313 bp, 16 predicted proteins | sample MGYA00575352_ERZ1645187 | MGnify/ENA primary metagenome ERZ1645187 (study PRJEB40837, sample SAMN11349314) | freshwater sediment metagenome | isolation source: river sediment | host: Sediment | place: India: Wazaribad , New Delhi | collected 2017-02-21 ... | reverse complement strand
ATTCATTATTATTTTTATTTTTTAAAAAATCAACTGCATATTCTTTGATTTTATCAGGAATAGATGCATAAGCTGAAAAAATACTTTTTATTTTGTTGTATACTTCAAGTATTTCCATAACTGGTCATAATATTTTTAAAACTCTTATCAAAATAAGAACCAAAAGTGTTCATATTATTGATGAAAAGACTATAAGTACTATGTAAAGTATTTCTAAAATAGTAAGTGTCATAGTGTTTTAAATTAATTATTTAAATTTTTTCTATTTCACCATTTATATCTAAATTTGTAGATTTTACAAGTTTTAAAATATTTTCTTTTCAAGCAATAACAGTTTTAACTTTTTCGTTTTCAAATACAACTAAACTAGGAATTTCCTTTATATTATAATCTTCTAGCTTTAAGTTTTCTATATTTGTTTTTGCTAATTTTAGTGTAATATTTTGTGAAAATGCTTTTGTTGCTAAAACTGGAAATGTAATTAATGATTCTTTAAAAAAGTCAGAATTTTCGTCTCAAAATAATACAAAAGAATTTTTTATATATGTTTTAGTTTCTCATGTTTCTTTATTTGTAAAAGTAGTTTGTTTTGATTTAGATATTGTATTATTTAATTCTTCAATAGATTTAATAGTAAACATAGAGTTTCAAAGTGCTTTTGCAGATGATTCTACAGCCTTATTTTTAGTTTCTATTAATTTATTTTTTAATTTTGCGAAGTCCATTTTAGTATTTTTTAGTTAATAATTTTAAATATTTCATTAATTTTAACATATATTATAATTTTTGTAAAATATTTGCATTTTTTAAAATAAAACTTGCTTTTAAATTATTTTTATATATGATATGCGAAATTTCAAAAGGAATTTTATATTTTTTAAAAATAATGACATGACAAATTCTGCATTAATAAAACAAATTCAATCATCTTTTGTACAAGAAGGTAGACCAGAAATTAGAACTGGTATGGAAGTTGAAGTTCACCAATTAATTAGTGAATGAAATAAAGATAGAGTTCAAAAATTTAAAGGGTTAGTTATTAAAACTGCTGGTAAATCAGAACTTGAAAAAACTATTACAGTTAGAAGAAAAATCGGTGCTTTTGGTGTTGAAAAAGTTTTTGCAATTCACTCACCTGGTATTGAAAAAATTGAAGTATTAAGACAATTTAAAGTTAGAAGAAAATCTATTAAATTTATTAAAGATCTTACTGGTAAAGCAGCTAGACTTAAAGAAGTTAGATAATTTTAAAAAAGAGTGAATTAATTCACTCTTTTTTTGTTACAAATTATTTTAAAATTTATAAAAAATGATTATACTAAAAAAAATTAATTATTAAGAAATGTTTATGAGTTTAAGAGAATTAAGTTTAGAAGAAATTATAAAGAAAATAAAATCTGGTGAAAAAACTAGAGAAGAAGTTTTTTCATATTTTTTAAATAGAATTGAAAAATATGATAATAAAATACAAGCATATAATTTTGTAAACAAAAATTGACTAAATTCAGTTGATTGAGCATTAATGTGAGCTCCAATTGCTGTAAAAGATATTTTTTGTGAAATTTGAGTTCCAACTACGGCATCGTCAAAAATATTAGCAGATTTTAAACCACCATATAATGCGACAGTTATTGAAAATTTAGTACAAGCTTGAGTTAGTTCACTTTGAAAGGTTGCAATGGATGAATTTGCTATGTGATCAACAACAGAATCATCTGCATTTAAAAAATCATTAAATCCATGGTGAACTTCTAGAATTCCATGAGGTTCAAGTTGATGATCAGCTGCTGCTGTAGCTGCATGACTAGCTCCTGCTGCATTATGAACAGATACTTGATGAAGTATAAGACAACCTGCTAGTATGTGTAATATAGTTTGATTTAAACCAAGTTATTGAAGAAATAGTAGATATTGAGTTATGGCTATGGCTTCAAGTTTAGATTGTCCTTGAACACTTACTAAAACCGTTAAAGATTCTGCACTTTTATATGAAATTATGAATGGATATGATAGTAAAGAAAATACATCATTACCATGAAAGGATTTAATTAATCCAGAAATATGGAATAAAAAAGATCTTAAATGATATAAAATCTGAGTACCAAAAGAGTATTTTGAAGAATGATTAGATGAATGAGTTAGAAATAGAATAGAAGAAGCAATTATAAAATTAAAGGAACTTTGAGCTGAAATAAAAGAAGTAAGTTTACCAATGACAAAATATGCTATTGCAACTTATTACATAATAATGCCAGCAGAAGTTTCTACAAATTTATCTAGATATGATTGACTTAGATTTTGACATAGTTCTACACAAGATTATTCTTCAACTGATGAATTATTTATAAATAATAGATCAGAATGATTTTGAGATGAAGCTAAAAGAAGAATTATTTTATGAAGTTATGTATTATCTGCTTGATTTTATGATGCTTATTTTAAAAAAGCAACTCAAATCAGAACTCTTATTATAGAAGATTTTAATAAAGCATTTCAAGAGGTTGATGCGATTATTAGTCCAGTTTCTCCTAATGTTGCATGGAAAGCTTGAGAAAAAATAAACGATCCAGTTAAGATGTATTTATCGGATGCATATACTATACCTGCTAGTCTTGCTTGATTACCTGGGGTAAGTGTTCCAGCATGATTTGCAGAAAGTGAAGATGATGAAAAAGAGTTATTACCAGTATGATTACATATTTTAACTCCTAGATTAACAGAAGAAAGGCTATTTGAAATAGCACATGTTTATGAACAAGCAACAAATTTTGCTCTTAAATTAGCTCCTTGATTCGAAGATTAGTAAAAATTTGCAAAAATGACTATTTATATGATAAAATATAAGTAGTTATTTTTTTATATAAAAATATTATGCCACCATTGGATCAATTCAAAAATATGCCACCTGAACCTAAATTATGAGAAAAGGATAAAAGAGAGCAAGATAATATGGATTATTCTGCTCCTTTAAAAGTACCTTTATCAGACCAAAAAGCACAATTAATGAATGAATTATATTGAGTAAAACCAAAAACAAATGCTAGTTGAAGTAATGAACAAGTAGAAAAACCAGAACAAAATATTGCTACTCAAAGTGAAAAATGAGTAAATGAAAAAAATGATGATAGCGAAATAGATGTTGAAAAGTTGGATTCAGATTCACCATATTTTCCAACATTAAAAAATTTATTTTCATCGTGACATATAGATGAAACTACTTTTACAGAAACAACAAAAAAATTGGATAGTGCAAAAAATGATGAATGATTAGATGTTTTAATGAAGGTAGTGAATGGTTTATCTGATGGTAAAGTAAGAGAAAGTATAGTTAAAACATTTGATAAAAAAGAAAAAACAACAGAAGAAAATTTTGATAAAACAGAGTTTTCAAAAGATTGTAAATGATTAGATATAGATTTAGATAAGTGAGTTGGTTGACTTGAGTTAATGCTTGCTGATAACTATGTATCTGTAAATAATTCTGATTGAACAGAAAATAAACAAAGAGATTTATCAAGCTCAATGGATACAACTATGAATTCAATATTAAAAAATTGATCAGATGATTTTAAAAAACAAAATTGACCACTTATAAGTGAAATAAAATGAGAAAAAAGTTTGAATAAAAAATATAAACTTTTAAAAGATTTATATAAAGAAGATTTAAAAAGAGATGCAATTTTATGATGAAAAAGATCAAAAGAAGAAATTAATAAGAAAAAAAATAATCTTATTGAACAAGCAAAAGACATAGTTAAACAAATAAGTGAAGCAGAAAATATTGTTGATGAAGTAAAAAGAAAAGAAACAATTGATAATTTAGAAAATGAAAAAGCAAAAATAATTGAAGAATGAAAAGAAATAGATTGATTTGAGGCTGAAGTTGAATCTTTGGCTTGATGAGAAGCTGATATTGTTTCAGAATGATGAAAAAAAGATAGTACGGATTAATCTGTACTATCTTTTTTTGACCATATTATTATGAATATTATTATAATAAAATAAATTATTTCATAATAATATTTATAAATTCAAAAATCATATTTTATATTTGAAAAACTATTATTTCATAATAAATTTACAATCATAATATCCCATTTTAAAAATACCCGTGCAATATATCAAATAACTATTCAAATAATATTATTTATTTGATAAAATATAATAGACAAAAATCAAAAAAACATAGACAGTGGTATTGTCCATATTACTAGTATATTGCTAATTGGTGCTATAATTGATATTTGTCAAAAATTAAAAATCATTATAGGTAAAGTCAATATTATTGCAGAAATAGTTAAACAAAAAGCAGTTTTAATTTCAAATATATTTGGTAAAAATGAGAATATATTTTCAATTTTTTTTTGAAAATATATTATTCATAAAACAGCAAGAAAGCTCAATTGTAAAGATACATCATAATTTAAACTTAATGGTGAAAATGTAATCATTAAGGATAATGTTAATATTAGTATTACTAGAGTATTTCATTTTCTTCAGTAATTTACTACAATAAATCAAATTATTCACATTATTGCTGCTCTTATTATTGCTGCTCATGCTCAAACTAGAATAGTAAAAATAATAATTAATAATGACATAATTATTATTTTTATACTAGTGGGAAATATTTTTATTATATTTGAAAAAAATATTATTATTATAGTTATATTAAATCATGAAACAGCAATTAAATGTGTAAGTCATGAATTGTTGAAATTTTTTTTTAACTCAATAGATAAATCTTCTCTTGCTCAAATCAATATTCAAGACAAAAAAATAGCTTCCTCTTTTGTATAAATGTTATTTATTATATTGATTATATTTTCTCTTATTAAATATATTTTTTTATAAAATATATTTAATTTATTTTTTGAAATTTTCTCATAATTATATACATATGTTTTAAAATATATATTTTTACTTAAATTAAATTTTTTGTAGTTAAATCAATTAAAATTTTCAAAATTATATATTTTTGATTCAAATTTTATATTTTCTCAATTATCAATTTTATGATTTCAGTTTATATAAATTTCAGCTAAAATATTTGCGTTTAAAATGATTTTATTTATTTTTTTGACTCTAACTATATAAATAATATTTGAATCGCTTATTTTTGAAATATTTAATATTTCTACTTCAAAAGTTACTTTATTTTTAAAATTATTTAAAAACTCATTATTTTTATTTATTTTTTCTATATTTAAACTTGATATATATGATCATAAAAAAAATCATAAAAAACAAAATAAAAATATTAATATATGTTTTTTAATTTTTAAAAACAACAATAAAAAAAGCACTACTAAAAATAGTAGTACTAGGAGAGATGTAATTAAATTTTGAACTAAATTATTTATAAATATTCATAAAATATAAAATATTCAAAAATATATAGCTATAATTTGTTTATTCATTTATGTTTATTAAAGTTTTATCTTTAGAATCTTCTTTATATATTTTTTTTAAGTTTATAAAACAAAATATAAAAATAATAATTGCACAAATTTGTGATAAATTTAAGTGAATTGTATCTTTGAAAATTCAGTATTTTCAACTAAAAAATTCAAAAATAAATATTATACAAGAAAATATCATCATTCATAAATATCCTAAAATATTTTTAAACTTTACATACATTGAAAGTATATATAATGCAGAAAATAATATAAAAAATAATAATGAATATATTATAGGTAAAGGAAAAACTGGAACTTTGAAAGGAACAGGAGTGAAAGGATGATTATACATTATTTCTATTCAGTAAAAAGTTTCTTTTCAATAAACTTGTCATCATAATAGCGATCAAAAAAATCAAATTGGAAGCACAAAAAGAAAAGATAATACAATTCAGTTTATAAAGTTATCCAATTTTTCATTTCTTATTTTTATAAGTATAAAAAATACCACAAAAAATCAGAATAATGCTCACATTAATGAAAAATTATAATCATTCATTATAAAAAATTCTATTGGATTTTCTATATGTTTTAAATCATTCCATCTAGAAATTACATAAAATAATCTAGAAAAGAAAAATATAGATAAAAAATACCAAATTAAATTTTTCTTAAATATAAGAAAATCAAAAGAGAATCTAACTGACAATTTTCTTAACATCCATATGAACATAAAGAAGCATATGGTAATTGTTAATCAAAAAGTATAAATTAAAATTCAAGAAAATGGTTCTATAAATGGATACACTTTTAGTAATTTATATTTATAAAATATGAACTATTTTATATGCAAAACAAAAAAATGCAAAGTATTTTTTGCTTTGCATTTTTTTGTTTAACTAAAGTGTATTTTATGCTCTCTTTCTGATTCATAAACTGAATCTGAAGCATGAATCATATTGTACAATTTAGAATTATTTCATATATATTTATCTCTCATTTTGAGAGCAATTTTTCTTATTTCAGATATAGAGTTTTCTCAACTTATAGACAATATCTCACATACATCTCAAGTTATATATTCTATTACAGAATTAAAAAGAGGATGCTCTTTTTTTTCTTCATAGTGTTTTTGAGCAGTTTCTAAATTAAGGTTTTCTTCTTTTCTTTTTTCAATTTTAAATCATTTCATTCTAACAATTCTTTCAAATATTTTTTTAAAATATTCTCTAGATATTATTATATTTTCTCAAAATTCTTTATCTGGAATAGAAGGTTTTAAAATTACTAATGTTCTTTCCATTTTTATTAATTAATTATTTTGCTACTTCAATTACCCTTAATTCTCTTATAAGATTAACTTTTACTTCTCAAGGATAACTTAATTTTTCTTGTATATTATCAGCAATTTCACGAGCTAATTGAGCTGCATGAACATCTGATACAGTTTTTGCATCAACAAATACTCTTATTTCTCTACCAGCAGATAATGCAAATGCTTTATTTACTCATGAAAAACTAGTAACCAATGCTTCCATTTCTTGTACTCTTTTTATGTAATCTTCAATAACTTCTCTTCTAGCTCATGGTCTAACAGAGCTTATTGCATCAGCTACTTGTACAATAGCAGCTTCTAAACTAATACTAAATTGTTCTCAATGATGATTTTCAATCATATCAACAACTTTAGGATGAATTTTGTATTTTCTTGCAAGTATTCAACCAATTTCTGGATGAGTTCATTCAAATTCTTGATCAAGAGCTTTACCTATATCATGTAGTAATCAACCAATTTTACAAAGCATAGGATCTGCTCATAATTCATGCGCTAAAGATTCTGCAATTAATGCTACTTCTTTAGAATGTTTAATTATATTTTGACCATAACTAGTTCTAAATCTAAGTTTTCAAATAACAGGAATTATTTCATCAGGTAAATTTGTAATACCTAGTTCATCAAGCACTTTATTTCCTAGTTCTTTTAATAAAATATCTGCTTCTTCTTCTGTTTTTAATACAACTTCTTCAATTCTTGCAGGTTGTATTCTACCATCCTCAATTAATTTTTCTAGGGATTTTTTAGCTATATATCTTCTGTATAAGTCAAATGCAGATATAAATACGCTATCAGGAGTATCATCAATAATTAAAGCAACTCAAGCGGCTCTTTCAAAAGTAGTAATATTTCTACCTTCTTTACCAATAAGTTTACCTTTTATATCATCGCTAGGAATAGGTATTATTGTTGTTGTTACTTCACTTGTAACATCTCAAGCATATTGTTGAATAGATTTTAAAATAATATCACGAGATATTTCTTTTTTATTATCTTCTATTTTTTTCTTATGTTTTATAATTAACGATTTAGCATCATCTTCATATTTATCTCATATTTTTTTCAAAAATAGTTCACGAGCTTCATTTTCTGTTAATTTTGCAATTTCAGCAAGTTTTCATTCTAATTCAATTTTTAAGTCTTCAATTTTTTCTTCTTTTTCTTTAATAATATCTTCTTTTTGCATTATTTTTTCTTGTTTTTCTTCAAGAATTTCTAGTTTTGCTTCAATTTTTTCTTCTTTTTCTAGAATTCTTTCTTCAATTTTTTCTGCTTTTGACATTATTTCAGCACTTTCTTTTTTAGATTCTTCCACCATTTTATGTGCTTTTTCTTCAGCTTCTTTTATTAATTTTGAAGCTTTGTCATTTGCTTTAAGTGTTTTTTTGTTTTCCCATACGAAAAAAAACACACTACTAACAGCTATTCATAAAATAGCTGAGATTATTATTTCTAAATACATTTATTTTGAATTATTAAATATAGTATACTTATAGTATCTTTAAAAATATGTAAAATTTTGTTTTTTACATATATAATATTTTGATTTTAGTGAAAATTATTTAATTTAAAGATTTACTTTTGGAAACTTTATTAAAAAATTTTGATTTTAATTTAGTTGCTTAAATTTTTTAAGCAACATTATTTTACTTATTTTTGAGATAATGCAATAAAAAAACTATACTTAAAAGTATAGTTTTTTTATTATTCATCATCAGATAATTTAAATCCTCTTTCTTCTCTAATTTTTGCAGCTACGTTAGTAGGAACTTCTTCATAATGATCAAATTCCATAGCGTAAGTTGCTCTACCTTGAGAAGCAGATCTTAAGTCAGTCATGTAACCAAACATTTCAGATAATGGAACGAAAGCAGTAATGATTTTTGCCATACCTCTGTTTCCCATTTCTTCAATTCTACCTCTTTTACTGTTTAATTGTCCGATAACATCACCCATGTATTCTTCAGGAGTATTAACTTCAACTTTCATTATTGGTTCAAGTAAAACAGCTTGAGCTCTTCTACATGCTTCTTGAAATGCTTTAGATGCAGCTAATTTAAATGATAATTCACTTGAGTCTACATCATGGTAAGAACCAAATGTTAAACTTGCTTTAATATCAACCATTGGGTATCCAGCGATAAACCCTCTGTTATATGCTTCATTTAAACCTTTTTGAACACCAGGAATATATTCTTTAGGGATAGTTCAACCAACAACTTTATTTAAAAATTTATTAGTAGGTTTTTCTTTTGCACCAGCTTTAATATCTTCTTCATCCATTTCTCTATATGGTTCAAACGTAATAATAACGTGACCATATTGACCTCTACCTCAAGTTTGTTTACTATATTTATGTTCAACATCTTTAGCAAGAGTTTTAATTGTTTCTCTATAAGATACTTGTGGAGCACCAACATTACATTCAACTTTAAATTCTCTTCTCATTCTATCAACAATGATATCTAAGTGTAATTCACCCATACCAGAAATGATTGTTTGAGAAGTTTCTTCATCAGTTTTAACTCTGAAAGATGGATCTTCTTCAGCTAATTTATTTAAAGCCATACCCATTTTTTCTTGGTCAGCTTTTGATTTTGGTTCAACTGAGATTGAGATAACTGGTTCTGGGAATTCAATAGACTCAACTAAGAATTTATCATTAACATCACAAAGAGTATCTCAAGTTTTTGTATCTTTTAATCATACGATTGCACCAATATTTCAAGCAGAAATTTCTTCAATTTCAACTCTGTTATTAGCATGCATTTGAAGTAGTCTTCAAACTCTTTCTTTATTACCAGTTGTAGCATTGTAAACATATGAACCAGATTTTAATGTACCAGCATAAACTCTAGTAAATACTAATTTACCTACAAATGGGTCAGTCATTATTTTAAATGCGATTGCAGCTAATGAAGAATCATTTGCAACAGCAATTTTTTTAAATACTTCACCGCTATCAACATCTTTACAGTCAATTTGTGCTTCATTAACATCAACTGGACTTGGTAAAAATTCAACAGCAGAGTCAATAACCATTTGTACTCAAATATTTTGTAGAGCAGATCCACAAACTACAGGGTATAATTGATTGTTAATAACAGCTTTTCTTAAACCTTTTTTTAATTCTTCAACAGTTAATTCACCAACTTCAAAATATTTTTCCATTAATGCATCATCTTGAGAAGCAATTTTTTCAACCATTTCTTCTCTTAATTCATTACATCTTTCTAAAACAGAAGCAGGAATTTCAATTTCAGTAATTTTTTCTCATGAGCTTCATTCAAAATGAAATGCTTTCATAAGAATTAAATCAACGATACCTTCAAAAGTTTCAGCTTGTCCAATAGGATATTGAATAGGAATAACTTTGTCTCCAGCTAATCTTTGTTTAATTGTTCTAACTGACATTTCAAAATCTCAACCCATTTTATCCATTTTATTTACAAATGCGATTCTTGGAACATTGTATTTATCAGCTTGTTTCCATACAGTTTCTGATTGAGGTTCAACTCATTGAGAACCATCAAATACAGCAACTCAACCATCAAGTACTCTAAGAGATCTTTCAACTTCAATTGTAAAGTCAACGTGACCTGGAGTATCAATAATGTTTATTTGGTGATCTTTCCAGAATGTAGTAGTTGCAGCAGAAGTAATTGTAATACCTCTTTCTTTTTCTTGTTCCATCCAGTCCATTGTACCTTCACCATTGTGAGTTTCACCAATTTTATGTATTTTACCAGTGTAATATAGGATTCTTTCAGTACAAGTAGTTTTACCTGCATCGATATGGGCAATAATACCTATATTTCTAATCTTGTTTAATGGAGTAACTTTAGCCATTATAAAAATATTAAAATTTAAAAATAATATAAGAAACGCAAATATAATCCATTAATAAAATTTATTAAATTATATTAATGGACATTTTCTTGTTTTGTGCCGGGATTTTACTCAATACTTGTTAGAAGTCAAATTTAATTAGCTTGATTTTTCTTTAATTTAAACTTCTTCAATATTTAATTTTTTGATTGATTTTAGAGTCTCTGAAATTATAAAATCAGAGATGTTTAATGCTTTATTTTTAGTTATGCTTATATTTACAGATTTAAGAAAGAAAAACATTATATTTGCAATATAATTTACAATTATTTCTTTGTCATTTTCTAGTAAATTAATTATTTTTAATGTTTGGATTGAAGAATATTCAATTGTTACACTATCAATAATATCTTCTATCCAATAATTAATTCTATTTTTTATATCCAAATCTATATTTGTATCATCAAATTCTTTAATTTCTTTTGATTTATATGAAAAATTTATCAATTCTTTATTTATGTTTTCTCTGATTTTATTTGATATATCAATATTTATAAGTGACAATATTCATAATACAAAATTTGAAGGGTATGATTGATTGATTACTTTAAATAACTCTTCTAAAATAAAGTCATATTTTTTATCAACAATAATTTTCACCAAAAATCAAGCCAATAAAAAATCATATTTTTTGGCTTTTTGTTCATCTTGTTTAGTTCTTTTTACTCAAGCTGCAGCTTTTTTTGAAGATTCTTTTACTTTTTCAGAAACTTCGCTAATAGCTTCATTTGATTTTCAGATTCATTCAGATGATTCTATTTCTGGACTAAAATCTTCTAAACCCATATTTTAATTAAATAAATAATTAACTTTATTTTATCATAAATATATTAAAAAACAATTTTTATACATCTATTTATTTGATTATTATCTTTAAAATATTCAAATTTAAATCAAAGTTCATTTAAATAATTTTTAGAATATAATTCTTGATCAAATCAAATTTCTATAAATAAAATGATATTTTCAAAATTATTGTTATTTTTTAAAGTAATAATTTGTTTTATAAGTTTTTCATATAATTCAAATCATGTATCTATTCATCAAAAAAGAGCAATATTTGGTTCATATATAATTGTCTCTTTTGACATATTTTCAAAATCATTATTTTTTATATAGGGTAAGTTTGCAGTAATTACTAAATTTTTATGAGAAAATTTATTTTTTAATATTGTAGTTAATAAATCAGAATTAATTTGAGATATTTTTCATTTCAAATTATGATTTTTAATATTTGTTTTACTTACTTCTAAGGCATCTAAAGAAATATCAATAGCAAGAGTCTCATTTATATCTTTACAATTTTTATTTATAGATATTGGTATACAACTACTTCAAGTTCATACATCAATAAGTAAAACATCATTTAAATTATTTATTTGTTTTATAGCTATTTCTACCATTATTTCTGTATCGTTTCTAGGTATTAATACTCTATTATCTACATAAAAATCTAAATTATAAAATTCTGCATTTTTTATTATATATTCTAATGGTTCTCAATCTTGAAGCCTTTTAAATTTTTTTACTATATTTTCTGATATTTTTTCATCTATTTCTTCAACCAAAAACAAGCCACTTTTAGATATATTTAATTCATTTTGAATTATAATATCTAATTGGCTTGATTTTAATCATATTTTTAATCAATAATTTTTTAAATCTATTTTCTTCATATTTTAATTTTCAAATTTTTTTCTAGAAAATATTATAACTGTAAAATATATAATAATACAAAAATAAATAATTGAATAAAATGAATTTAAAGCAAAATAAGAAAATGGAAAATTAGAAAAATTTCAAATAATATCTTTTGTATTTAATGCTTCAAATGGAGGAAATATTAATTGTAATAATTTTACAAAATTAATAACAAAAACATTTCAAGCTCTATTTACTAAGTCTAATATTGTAGAAAAAGAATGTGAAGCAAAATATATCATAAATGAAGTTGCAACAACTATCATATTTGACATAAAACTAGACAAGAAAAAAACTATAGAAAGCATTATTTCTAGCTTAAAAAATATGTTTATAATTGACCAAATTATCAAGCTGTCTATGTTTATATCTTTTATAAATAATACTATTAAAAATAATAATGATTGAAAAATAGTTATCAAAAATATAGTCATAGAAAATCATAATATTTTTCCTAAAATGAATTCATATCTTTTGATTGGTTTACTTAAAATTAAAAATATAGTTTTTCATTCTACTTCTTTAAATAATAATTGACTTCATACAAATAAAACTCATAAAAGTCAAAAAATCTCAATCATCGCCAATCAAAAATCAACAATTATTTTAGAGTCTTCTCATATAGTAAGTTTTCAAAGAATTATAGAGAACGCTATAAAAATTAATCAGAAAAATACTATCATGTATAAGTATTTGTTTCTTATAATTTCTTTAAAAGTATTTAGTGCAATGTTTATCATAAATTTTAATTAAATGTATAATTAATAAATTCTCTGTATCAATTTATAAATGTATTTATATCCATTGTTTTTTTTCATTCAAGTTTTACTTGTTTAATTATGAAAATTCACCTTTTACAAATTACTCAAATTTCTTTATTTTTACTTGTTGGATTTCTTTCATCATAGTGCTCATTTTCTATTTCAATAACATCTCCAGGAATAAGTTCTTCGTCATCACTTAAGTCAATTTCATAATAAAAACAACCTTCAAAAGATATTTTTTTATCATTATAATAACTATAAATTCATGGCCAAGGAGTATATGCTTTAAATTTATCATATATTTGTTTTGCTGTTTCATCTTTCCATATTATTTGACCATCTTTTTTGTCTATTTTGGAACAATAAGTTGCATTTTCTTCTATTTGTTTTATAGGTTCTGTATCTCACGAAACAATTTTATTTAATGTTTGAGTTAGTAATGGAACTCATATATTTTCAAATTTTTTGAATATATCTAGTGTATTGTCTAAAATGTCTATATCTACTTCTTTTATTGCCAATATATCTCATTCATCCATTCATTCAGACATATACATAATTGTTAATCATGTTTTTGTATCTCACATTTTAATTGACTCTTGAATTGGACTTGCTCATCTATATTTTGGTAAAATTGAACCGTGTATATTTATGCATCAATATTTTGGAATCTCAAGTATTTCTTTTGGAATTATTTTTCAATATGCAACAACAACTATAAAATCTAGATTTAAACTTTTTAAATGATTTAAAAAATCTATGTTATTTTTTAGTTTTTCAGGTTGTAGTAAAGGGATATTTTTTTCTATACTTAATTGTTTTACTTCAGTTGGTATTAATTCTTGTTTTCTTCATACTGGTTTATCTTGTTGACTAACACTTAATACAACTTCTATATTAGTATTTTCCAAAATATCTTTTAAAATATTTTTAGAAAATTCCCCTGTTCAAAAAAATCAGATTCTCATTATTTTACTTAGTTAATTTTAAATAATTTTCTTTTCACTTGTTTTCAAAGTAAAGATAAATTTCATTTTTATTTAAGAGAGTTCAAGAGTTATAAAACTCTTTTTTTCATCATATATTTTTAATTTCTATTTTTCATAAATCATTTGTTCAAATATTTTCTGATATTTTTATCAATTTTAATATTGAAGATTCTTTATCAAATCTAATTAAATCAATTGAATTTAGTTTATTTATTTGAGTTGCTCATGAAAGAGTAGATAAAATTTTATAATTATAAGCTTCTTCAAAATTTATATTTGAGGAATTTGATATTAAATTATCACTAAAATATAGTTTTTTTTCTTTATATATTATTAAATTCCATAACTCTCAAGCTAGTCATATTAAATTAATAGTTCATTGATTATTAGCTACATTATAATTTAATATTATATTTTGATTTGTATCATAAATATTTTCATAAATTATAAATGAATTATTTAAAGAGCTATCAATTATTACATTATAGTCATATATCTCATGATTTTTAATTTTTTTATCAAGATTATCAATATAAAGACTTATTTCATTTGCCTTTAAAACTAATTCTTTATTTTGTAAAAAATTAAAAAATCAATTTATAGATGTAATTGATATAATAGAAATAATTGAAACAACAACTAATAATTCAATCATTGTAAAAGCTATTTTTTTCTTTTTCATGTTTTTAAAATTAAAGTTTCCATTATTTTGTTTATAAATATTACAACTATAACTATTATTGCAAAAACTATTATTTTTCCTGATTTATCAAGAAATAGTGCTGTTAATCAAAAGAAAAAAGATAAACTATATAGTGATACTAAAACTTGTTTTTTTGTAAGTCATATATCCAAAAGTCTATGATGTAAATGTGTAAAATCTCAAGCAAGAGGAGATTTATTATTTAATATTCTTTTTATAATTACATAAATAGCATCTACGCTATATATTCAAAAAACAACCAAAACTGTTGCTATTTTTCAACCAGCAATTATAGCAAGAGTAGCTAACATAAATCATAAAAACATAGTTCAGCTATCTCACATAAGTATTTTTTCATTGAAGTCAAAATACCAAAAAGGAAGGATTATTCAAACAAGTATTATACTTATACTCATTATAAATTCTGCATTTTCAATTCATCATTCATAATTATCTTTTCAAAAAAGTATAAATCATAAAAGAAAAAGAATTAAAAAAGAAATTAGAGATAATCATGAAGTATTTCACTGTATTCAATCAGACCAATTTAACGCATTAAATATAAATACATACCAAATAATAGTAAATATAAGAGGAATTAGATATATAGTATGGTTTAGTATAGTAAAATTATATGTTTCTAGATCAATTATTCATCAAAAAATATTACTTATATAACCAATTTTAATTGAAGTTATTCATATAACTGCTCATATTATTATTTGTATTAATAATCTTATTTTTGGACTTACATTTAATCTATCATCTATAAAACTTATAAGAGTTATTATAAATCAAAATAACCATATTAGTCATAATTTATAATTATATTCTACAAAAAAATAACTAAGTATAAAAAAACTTATAAAAAACACAACTCACATACTATATGGAATTGGATCTCTTGTTAATTTATATTTTTTAGGGTTATCTAAAATACCAATTTTATAAAATAATTTTTTAAATGTTTTTATAAAAAATAATGAAAGTAGTATAGAAGATAAAAATGTAATTAAGTATTCTTGCATTTTAAATATTTTGGAAGTAATTTAATATAGTATACTAAAACAGTAGAAGTAAGTATGAAATATCATAAAGAAATTCAATCAATATTTCAATTTATATATGATAATACAAGCAATATTCAAGATCAGGCAACAATTCCTAAAACTCAAATTATATTTAACCAATATCTTCTAGTGTCATTTATACTAACAAGTCATGATGTAACAAAAGAAAAACCAAGAGCCATAAGTATTGTTCATAATTCCACATTGAAATTTAGATTAAATAATCATAAATCTATTTGTTTTCAAGCAAAATATACAAAAATACTAACAAGTAAAATATTTAAAACTCAAATACTTCATGCATTTAAAAATTTAATTTCTTTTCAGAAGTTATAAAATGAAAATGCTTTTAATGCAGCTAATATATAACAAATTTGCCATATTATATATTGAGATTGTCAAAGTTTTATTGCTGAATAAAAAGATAAAATTGTAAATACAATTACAGATGATATATGATAAATTGCTCAAACTTTATTGTTGTTTGATGTATAATTTGCTTGCATAGCCATTATAAACAAATTTCATAAAAAATTTGCTAGAAAAAGTATTATAATTTCAAGCATATTTCATTTTCAAGTTATATAAACTATAACTAAAGCAACAGCAAGTAATAAATAAATCCACCAATTTGAGCGAGAAAAATTTTTAAGTTCATTTAAAAACATATTTTAAAAGTTATGATTTAATGTCTATAATATAATTTATACTTTTTTTTTAGCAAGAAAAAAAGAAGTAAAAACTTCTTTTTTCTAAAATTGTTCATTTAATTTCAATTTTCCTTGGTAAAACATACGACTAGAATTTACTCCAAATCTTTGAGCAGCAATCCTATCTATTCACATACCAAAGGCAAAACCTGAGTAAATTTCTGGATCAATTCAAGCTCATGACAATACTTTAGGATGAACCATTCAAGCACCAAGTAATTCTACCCATCAGCTACCAGAACACATACTACAAGATTTTCCATTTTTTTCTCAAGTTCCAGAACATATTTGACAACTTACATCTATTTCAGCACTAGGTTCAGTAAATGGAAATATACTTGGTCTAAATCTAAGAGTTGTTTTTTCTCAAAGAAGTTTTTTCATAGCTGTTTCAAGAGTACCTTTTAAATCTCAAAAAGTAACTTTTTCTCAAACAACAAGTCATTCTAATTGGTAGAAATTACAAGTATGACGAGCATCTTCTTGTTCGTATCTAAATACTCTACCTGGAACAATTATTTTTATAGGTAATTTTCATTTAAGCATTTCTCTTATTTGAACTGGACTTGTATGAGTTCTTAAAAGCACTTTTTCTCATGATTGTAAATCTTTGTTTATATCATCAGATATCCAAAATGTATCCCAAACGTCTCTTGCAGGATGATTATCAGGAATATTTAGCATATCAAAGTTTAGTCTTTCATTTTCTACTTGAGGTCCATCTTCAACTTTGAATCACATAGAAATAAA
>ERZ1645187.2225-NODE-2225-length-17324-cov-9.541027_pt1 | contig 17324 bp, 8 predicted proteins | sample MGYA00575352_ERZ1645187 | MGnify/ENA primary metagenome ERZ1645187 (study PRJEB40837, sample SAMN11349314) | freshwater sediment metagenome | isolation source: river sediment | host: Sediment | place: India: Wazaribad , New Delhi | collected 2017-02-21 ... | reverse complement strand
CGGCCGCGACATGCGCCCCCATTCCAAACCGCTGTTCGACGCCCTCGCCCGCGGCCTCGCCCTCCACGGCGCCGACGTCATCGACCTCGGCCTCTGCTCCACCCCCATGTCCTACTACGCCAACAAGCTCCTCGGCGCCGACGCCTCCGTCATGATCACCGCCTCCCACAATCCCGGGCCGTGGAATGGATTCAAGATCTGCCGCGCCAGCGCCATCCCCCTCTCCGGCGCCACCGGCATTCTCGACATCGAACGCATCGTCCAGGAAGAGGATTTCGCCCCCGTCGCGACGGCCAAGGGCCGCATCTCGGCCTACGACGTCGTCCCCGAATACGTCGAGCATTTCCGCGCCTTTGCCGATATCCGCAAACCCCTGAACGTGCTGGTGGACTATGCCAACGCCATGGGCATCCTCGAAGCCAAGGTTTTTCAGGGGCTTTTCGACATCACGCCCCTTTTCGACGAACTCGACGGCACCTTCCCCAACCACGAGGCCAATCCCCTCGACACCCATACCCTCGCCGACGCCCAGAAAGCCGTCCGGGCCGGCCGGTACGACTTCGCCGCCTGCTTCGACGGCGACGCCGACCGCGTCGGTTTCCTCGACGAAAAGGGCGACATCATTCCCATGGACATGATCACCGCCCTCATCGCCCGGACCATCCTGCGAAAGAACCCCGGCGCCAATATTTTCTACGACCTGCGCTCGTCCTGGTCCGTCAAGGAAGTCATCCTCGAAAGCGGCGGCATTCCCAACCAAAGCCGCGTCGGCCATGCCTTCATCAAGGCCCAGATGCGGGAAAAGGACGCCCTGTTCGCCGGCGAACTCTCCGGGCACTACTACTTCAAGGAAAATTCCTTCGCCGAATCTTCCGCCCTGGCCGTCCTGTTCATCGCCAATCTCGTTTCGCAGTCGGACCAGCCCCTGTCGAAGCTCATTGCCCCCATCCAGCGCTATTTCGCCAGCGGCGAAATCAATTCCACCGTTGCCGACGCTCCCGCCGTCCTGGCAACGCTTCGCGCGAAGTATGCCGACGCTTCGATCCTCGAACTGGACGGACTCAGCTTCGAATATCCCACCTGGTGGTTCAACGTCCGCAGTTCCAACACCGAGCCCCTCGTGCGCCTCAACCTCGAAGCCAAAACGAAGGCCGAAATGGAAGCCAAGCGCGACGAAGTCCTCGCGCTGATCCGCGGCTGATCAGACGTCTCCCCAGAACCGGACTTCCGGCTCGAGGTCGAAACCGAACCGTTCCTTCACGGCGGCCGCCATTCGCGCCGCCAGTTCCGCCACGTCCGCCGCCGTCGTCCCAGGCCCTGCAATCACGATGTTCGCGTGTTTCTCGAACACGTACGCCCCGCCCGCGCGCATGGACTTCGCTCCGGCCTGTTCCAGATACTTCCCCGCTGCGCGGCGGGGACCGCCAGCGGTTTCCGGCGGCAGGTTTTTGAAAAAACTCCCCGCCGTCGGCAGGATCCGCCAATCCGGATGCTTGGTTCGCCGCATGGCCAGGACGTCTTCTCGTTCCGCCCGCAGTTGCGCGCGGTCGCCCGGCTCCGTCCGGAACCAAGCCCGCGTCACGACGGCGCCGGCGGCCGGAAGCGACGACGCGCGATAGCCGAAGGTCAGTGCCGCGCGCGGCAGGAGTTTCGTTCCCCCGGCGCGCGTCAGTACCTCCACGCGCGTCAGCACGTCGCCCAGCGCCGACCCGAACGCACCCGCGTTGCCGCAGATCCCCCCGCCCACGGTGCCCGGAATGCCCGCCGCGAACCCCAGTCCCGAGCGGCCTTCTTCCGCGGCGAAACGCGCCAATTCGTCCAGCGCCGTCCCCGCCGAGGCGACGAGCAGGCCATCGTCCAGGCGACAATCCGGAAGCGCGGAAAAGACCCGCAGCACGGCTTCCGGAATTCCCGCATCCGCCACCAGCAAATTCGAACCGCCGCCCATGACGCGCCACGGAACGCCCGCCGCGTTCCAGCCGCGCAGGATATCGGCGGCGGCCTGCGCATCCGAAACCGTGGCCAGTTCGCGGCAAGCCCCGCCCAGCCGGAAGGTCGTAAAATCGGTCAGCCACTCCTTCATCGCTTGCGTTTCATCCTACGCCCCCCGCGTCCCCCGCGCCAGCCTTTCCCCCGCGCCCGGAGCGGCGGCGCCGAAACAGCCGCCGCGCGGCCGCGATTACTCCTCTTCTTCGAGCGGAAGTTGGGCCTCGTAGGCATCGGCATCCAGCAAATCGTCCAGATCGCCCATGTTCTCGGGTTTCATCTTGAAGAGCCAGCCTTTGCCGAAGGGATCGTTGTTGACCGATTCCGGTTGTTCCAGCAAGGCCTCGTTCACCTCGACGATCGTCCCCGCCACCGGCGCGAACACGTCGTTCGCGGCCTTGACCGATTCCACCACGGCCACTTCTTCCTCGGCCTCGACCTGCTCGCCCACCTCGGGCAGTTCCACGAACGTCAGTTCCGACATCTGTTCCTGGGCATAATCGGTGATGCCCACGACCACCGTTTTTCCTTCTTGGCGCACCCAGCAATGGGCGCGGGTAAACCGCAATTCGCTCGACGACATGACCACCTCCAAAAATTGAATGCCCCGCTTGTACCGTTCGCCCCCCCGAACAATCAAGCCTTCATTTCGGCCCTCGGAAACGGCATGCGCCCGGCCAAAGCCGGGCGCACGCGCCGCCGCGCTCCGCGGGAGCGCGCTGCGGGAGCGGCATCAGCCGCTGAGACCGCCGATGATCGAAACCAGCGGCATGAACAGGGCGATGACGATCGTGCCGACCACCACGGCCAGGAAGATGATCAGCAACGGCTCGATGATCGACGTCATGGCGGCCACGGCGTTGTCCACGTCGTCGTCGTAGGAATCGGCGATTTTCATCAGCATGTCCGGCAGGGCGCCGGTCTCCTCGCCGACTTCCACCATGCTCACCACCATGGGAGGGAACACTTTCGAGGAGGCGATCGGCGGGGCCATGTTTTCGCCTTCCTTCACGGCGTCGTGGATGGTCACCACCGCCTTGGAGATGACCTCGTTGCCGACGGTTTCCTTCACGATGTTGAGGGCCTGCAGCACGGGCACGCCGGCGGACATCAGGGTGCCGAGGGTGCGGGTGAAGCGGGAAATCGAGTTTTTGCTGATCAGCGTGCCGAACACGGGCGCATGCAGTTTGAACTGGTCGAGGCCATAGCGTCCCTTGTCGGTCTTGGCCATCAGCTGGACGATCACGACCAAGACGACGAGCGCGGCCAGGACGAGCGGGAAGCGATGCACCATCACCGAACTGGCGTTCATGACGAACTGCGTCAGCATGGGCATGCCCTTGCCGCCCATCAGGTCGCCGAAGATATCCGCGAATTTGGGCACGATATAGGTCATCAGGAACATCAGGATGGAAAGAGCCATGATGAGCACGACGATCGGATAGGTCATGGCGCTCTTGACCTTGCCCTTGATTTTCTCGGCCTTTTCCTGGAATTCCGCGAGGCGGGACAGCACGACGTCCAGCACGCCGCCGATCTCGCCGGCCTTCACCATGTTCACGAACAGGCGGTCGAAGATCTTGGGATGCGCCGCCAGCGCCTCCGCGAAGGTGCTGCCGGATTCGATGCTTTCCGCCATCTGGGACACGGCGTCCCGCAAGGCGGGGTTCTTTTCCTGCCGCTGCAGCACGCGCAACGCCCGCATCAGAGGCAGGCCGGCATTGACCAGCGTGGACATCTGGCGGGTAAAGGTCGTCAGCTGCTTGGCTTTCACGCCGCCTTGCAGGAACTTGGGCAGCTTGAGCTCCATCTGCAGGGCGCCGCCCTTCGCCGCCGTCTTCTTGGCCGGGACGGCTCCGGCGCCGCCCGCGGCCAGTTCCTCGACCTTGGTCGGAAAATACTGCTTCTCGCGGATGCGCGCCACGGCCATCGATTGGGTGTCGGCATCGATTTCGCCATGAACTTCCTTGCCCTTGGCATCCAGTGCCGTGAATTTGAACCGCGCCATGATGATGCTTCCTTCCTGTTTTCTGCCCGTCCGGCCTCTCGCTCCGTCAGGTGTACTTCAAGACCTCTTCGACCGTGGTGTATCCGTCCAGGATGCACCGGATGCCGTCTTCGCGCAAGGTGCGCATGCCCAGTTCCACCGCCTTGTCGCGGATGACCAGCGTCGGCTTGCGCTGGCTGATCAGGTCGCGGATGGGATCCTTGACCCGCAGATATTCGTAGATGCCGCGGCGGCCCTTGTAGCCGGTCTGGTTGCAATAGGAGCAGCCCGCGCCGTAGTAGAAGGAACGCCCGCCGACCTGCTGTTCGGTCATGCCCAGCTGCTGCAGAATGTCCGGCGTCGGCTGGTATTCCGTCTTGCAGTTGGTGCAGATGGTGCGCACGAGGCGCTGCCCCAGCACCGCTTCCAGCGTCGAGGCGATCAGGAACGGTTCCACGCCCATGTCGATCAGGCGGGTGATCGCGCCGGACGCATCGTTGGTGTGCAGCGTGCTGAACACCAGATGGCCCGTCAGGGCGGCCTGGATCGCGATTTCCGACGTCTCGATGTCGCGGATTTCGCCGACCATGATGATGTCGGGGTCCTGGCGCAGGAAGGCGCGGAGCACCTTGCCGAACGTCACGCCGATCGCCTCGTGGATCGGCACCTGCACGATACCGTCGATGTCGTATTCCACCGGTTCTTCGGCCGTCAGCAGCTTGTTTTCGATGGTGTTCAGGCGCCGCAGGGCGGAATACAGCGTCGTCGTCTTGCCTGAGCCCGTCGGGCCCGTGACGACGACGATGCCGTTGGGCTTGTCGATGTCCTCGCCGAAATACTGGTAGACGTCGTCGGGCATGCCGATGTTCTCGAGGTCCAGCGAGACCACGCTGCGGTCCAGCACGCGGAGCACGACGCTCTCGCCGAACTGGGTCGGGAGGGTGGACACGCGGAAATCGATCATGCGGCCGCCGACGGGCAGCTGGATGCGGCCGTCTTGCGGCACGCGCCGCTCGGCGATGTTCAGCCCCGAAATCACCTTCAGGCGCGAGGTCACCGGCAGCGCCAGATGGCGCGGCGGCGGCGCCATTTCGTAGAGCGCGCCGTCCACGCGGTAACGGATCTTGAACTCGTTCTCGAACGGTTCGAAGTGGATGTCGCTCGCCCGGTCCTGGACCGCCTGGTAGATCACCAGATTGACGAAGCGGACCACCGGCCGCGAATTGGCCGCCGCTTCCATCGATGCGATGTCGTCGGCCTTCGCGCCGCTTTCCAGCAGGTCGCCGGCGCCTTCCAGCTCGTCTTCCAGGCTCGACAGCATGTCCTTCATGGACTCGTCTTCGGAGCCGTAGTAGCGGGAGATCGCGTTGGTGATCTCCGCCGGCGACGCGACCATGAACTGGACGTCCTTGGTCAGCACGAAGCGGATTTCGTCGCTCGTTTCCGGGCTGATCAGGTTCGCGACCGCCACCGTGATGGAATTGGCGTCCGCCGCCACGGGCATCATGTTGTACATGCGCGCCACGCTGCCCGGAACCGACTGCAGCGTTTCCGCCGGCACGCTCATGTGTTCCAAATCCACCCGCTCGGCGCCCATCAGCTGGGAAATCAGGTCCAGGCCCTGATCTTCGGTGATCAGGCCCATTTCCTGGGCCACGTCCTTCGTGGGTTTGCCCGTGCGCTCATGTTCGTCCACGATTTCGGCGGCCTGGGCCTCCTCGATCATCCCGGTGCGAACCAGCTCCTCCAAAAACATGTCGGAATATTCGGCCATATCTCTACCCTGCCTATTGCTGCTTGCCCCGGATCTGCTGCATGACTTCTTCCGTGTCCTGGGCCTTCGTCACCAGTTCTTCGTAGGCGATCTTGCCCGACTGCCACAGATCGATCAGATGCGAATCGAGAGTCTGCATCCCCCATTTCGCGCCCGTCTGCAAATCGGACGTGATGCGGAACGTCTTGTTGTCGCGGATGAGGGATCGGATCGACGGCGTCGCGATCATGATTTCGAAGGCCGCGATGCGTCCGGGCTTGTCCTTCCGGGGCATCAGGATCTGGGAAATCACCGCCACGATGCTCGTGGAAAGCTGGGTGCGAACCTGCTCCTGCTGGTTGGTCGGGAAGGCGTCGACGATGCGGTCCACGGTGCGCGCCGAGCCGGTCGTGTGCAGCGTGGCGAAGACCAGATGGCCGGTTTCCGCGGCCGTGATCGCGGCTTCCATCGTCTCCAGATCGCGCATTTCGCCGACGAGGATCACGTCCGGATCCTGGCGCAGGGCGCGCCGCAGGGCTTCCTTGAACGTCGGCACGTCCACGCCGATTTCTCGTTGCGTCACCACCGATTTCTTGTGCTGGTGGTAATATTCGATCGGGTCCTCGATCGTGATGATGTGGCAGTCGCGCTCCTGGTTGATGATGTTGAGCATGCTGGCCAGCGTGGTCGTCTTGCCCGACCCCGTCGGTCCCGTCACCAGAATCAGGCCGCGCGGCTTGAACAGCAGATCTTTCATCTGCGCGGGCAGGCCGATCTCCTCCAGCGTCAGCATCTTCGTGGGGATCTGCCGGAGCACGATGCCCACGTGGCCCTTCTGGCGGAAGACGCTCACGCGGAACCGCGCCACGTCGCCGAACCCGAAGCCGAAGTCCGAGCCCCCGTGTTCATCCAGGGCGTGAACGTGGTGTTCGGGCGTGAAGCTCCGCATCAGCCGGTCCGTGTCCTCCGGCGTCAGCGGCTCGGCGTCGAGCGGAGCCAGGGAGCCGTGGATGCGCATGACCGGCGGCAACCCCACCGCCAGATGCAGATCCGACGCCCCCTCGTTCACGGCCAAATCGAGCAGGTCGTTCATTTGGACTTCGGATGATTTCATCGTGCTCATCAGCCATTGTCTCCCATGGTCACGCGCAGGACTTCTTCGAGGGTCGTGATGCCGGCGACCACCTTGCGCACGCCGTCCTCGCGCAGCGTGCGCATGCCCAGTTCCCGCGCCTTGATCCGCAGTTCGGTGGACGAAACCTGGTCGAAGATCAAGTTCCGCACCTGGTCGTCGATCAGGAAGATCTCGTAGATGCCGAGCCGGCCGCGGTAGCCGGTGAAGGAGCAATCGGCGCAGCCCTTGCCGTGGAAGAGCTGGGCCGAGGCCAGTTGCTTGGCGGCGGGCCCCAGCAGGCGCAGTTCGGCCTCCTGCGGCTCGTAGGGCTCTTTGCACTTGTCGCAGATCTTGCGCACGAGACGCTGGGCCATGATCGCCCGCGTGGAGGACGCGACGAGGAAAGGCTTCACGCCGATGTCGATCATGCGGGTCACGGCGCTGGGCGCGTCGTTGGTGTGCAGCGTGCTGAACACCAGATGGCCCGTCAGCGAGGCGTTGACCGCGATTTCCGCCGTTTCCAAGTCGCGGATTTCACCGATCATGATGATGTTGGGCGCCTGGCGCAAGATGGCGCGCAGGGCGGCGGAAAACGTCATGCCGATGTCCGCCCGCACCTGCACCTGGTTGATGCCGCTCATCTGGTATTCCACCGGGTCTTCCACGGTGATGATCTTGCGGTCCGGCTTGTTGATCGTGTTGAGGCAGGCGTAGAGCGTCGTCGTCTTGCCCGAACCGGTCGGCCCCGTCACGAGGATGATGCCGTCCGACAGGGTGATCAGGCGTTCGAAGATCTGCTGGTCGTCCGAGAAGAAGCCCAACTGCGGCAGGCCCAGCGCGATGCCGGCTTTGTCCAAGATACGCATCACGATGCTTTCGCCGTGGTTCGTGGGGATGGACGACACGCGGAGGTCGAGATCGCGGCCCATCACGTTGATCTGGATGCGGCCGTCCTGGGGCACGCGCTTTTCGGCGATGCTCATGTTGGCCATGATCTTGACGCGGCTGATGATGGCCGATTGCAGCCGTTTCGGCGGGCTGTCCACCTCGTGCAGGACGCCGTCGATGCGGTAGCGGACGCGGAACTTCTTGGGCATGGGTTCCAGATGGATGTCGCTGGCCCGGCTGCGGAACGCTTCCATGATGATCAAGCTGACCAGCTTGATGATCGGCGCGTCCGATTCGGTGACGTTTTCATCCCCCACCAGCTGCTTTTGGACGTCTTCGGGCAGCGCCAACGTGCCTTCGGTGATTTCCTGCAGCATGCCTTCCACGGCGCCCGTCGCCCGGCCGTAGTAGTTGGCGATGGCCTTTTCGATCTCTTCCGGCGGCGCCACCACGCCTTCCACGTTGCATTTCAGCACGTAGCGCAAGCCGTCGAGGGTGTCGACGTCCAGCGGGTCGCCCAGGGCCACGGTGAGGACGTTTTCGTTCTTGAAGACGGGGACCACCTTGTAGCGCTGGGCCACGTCGCCGGGCACCATGTCGAGCACTTCGCGGGGAATGTCCAAACCCGTCAGCGAGATCGTTTCCATGCCGAACTGGCCGGCGAGCGCCTTGAGCATGTCCAGCTTGGAGACCACGCCTTCGCGGGCCAAGATGTCCATGACCCCCTCGTCCTCTTGCGTCGCGGTCTGGCGGGCGGCTACCGCCTGCTCCCGCGACACCAGTCCCACGTTCTCCAGGATCTCCAGAATATAATCATCGTTTGAAGTCAAGGGGCCGCTCCTTCATCGGGAAACCGGGTCCGCGGGCATCGTCCGCGGAATAAACGCACGTCCAGCATGTTGCGCCCGAAGATACCCCTTCAAAACCATTCAACGCAAGCCCGGAATTCTCCGGCGAAGGCCGTTGAAAACGGTCTCCCGGACCGGCGACCCACCGGCCGGGAACAATAAGGCCCCGCCCGCCCCCCGCCCTTCGCCGGAATGCCGCCCTAGTACTTGCGGATGACGGCGCGGACGACTCCGCCGATTTCGAGGGACCGCTGCGGCCGGATGAACTTGTATTTGCGGTTGGCGGGTTCCAGTCGCACGCCGGCGGCATCGCGGACGTAGTATTTCAGGGTCCATTCCTCGTCGACGCGCGCGACGACGATGTCGTTCTGGGCGGGACGCGGCCCTTTTTCCACGAGGACGATGTCGCCGGGCAGGATGCCGGCGTCGATCATCGAGTCGCCGCGGACGGTGAGCATGAAGGTGCGGTCGGGATTCTTGACGAGATATTCGTCGAGGGTGACGGCGTCGGTCTCCTGCTCCTCCTCCTGCGTCGGGAACCCGGCGGCGATGGACCCGAGGATGCGGACGGTGCCCGTCAGCTTGGGCAAGAGCGCGATCCGACCGTTGACGTCCTTGGCGATGAAGCCGGCTTCCGCCAGCTTGTCCAGCAGGCCGAACACGGCGTTCTTGGATTTGTAGCCGAAGAGATCCAGCATTTCGGCATAGGTGGGCGCGCGGCGTTCCAGGCGCCAGAACTGGCGCAACAGGCGGATCTTTTCGGCGAGTTGGATGTCTCGGGGCATGGCGACTTCCTCCGGGTGGCTTGTTTTAACTCGCAACATAACTGAACCTCCGTTCAGATTGCAAGGGATTATTTTGGGAGGCGCGGTTTTTCTTTTCCCGGCCGGATGGTTCGATTATGCTGATCGTATGTCGAAAATTCGTCCCACCCCCCCTGGAGGATCGCCCGTGAAAAAATGGAATGCCCTGCTTCTTGCCGCCGTGCTCCCGTGCGCCGCGCTGGCGCCCGCGTCGGCGGCCGACTCGCCGCTCGTTCTGGGCATGCTGGAAATCCGGGGCCTGGACTCGCTGGCCGCCGCGTCGTTCGAACTGAGCAAGGCGGCCGGCAACCCGGTGTCGAAAGAAATGGTTGCCATGATGCTGTACGGCGCTCTGGGCACGATGCCGGGCCTGGGCATTCCGGCCGGGGGAACGGTGCGGGCCGTCGCATTCGACGACGGGTCGGACAGCGGCGGCGTGGCGATCCTGTTGCCCGTCGAGAACGAGGGCGCGGATTATCTGACCGGTCTCGGGCAGAACGGCTGGAAGAACGAAAGCGAAACCGCCGACGGCCTGCTGCATTACGTCGCCCCCGACGGTTCCCGCATGGCGTGGAGCGAAGTGTATTTCCTGAAGCGCGGCGCCACGCTGATCGCGGGCCCGTCGGCGGCCGCCGTCCGCCTGCTGGACGCCGCCGCGCCCGCCCTGCCCCCCATCTTGCCGGTGGAAGGCGACGTCGCCGTGCAGATCCGTCCCGCCGCGCTGGCCGAAGCGTTCGCGCCGCAATTCGCGGAGCGGATGGACCAGGCCTTCAAGAATCCCGGCCTGCCCGCCAATTCGGCGGCCATGGGCGATCTCTACGTGAAGGCCTATCTCGCGGCGGCGCAACAGGTGGATGAATGCGTCTTGGGCCTCGGCGTGGCCGACGGCAACCTGAACGTCCACACGCGCGTCGCCCCGGTGGCCGGCACCGAACTGGCCCAATGGCTCAAGACCGTCAAGCCGCCTTCCGCGGCGACGGCCACCGTCGCGCTCCCGGATGCCTTGGCCGTCGAAACCATGAACCTCGGCGATCTGGGGCTGCTGGCCCCCGCCTACTTCCGTTTTCTGGAACGCCTGATGGACGTCATGCCGTCCGGCTTGGAACCGGCCGCCCTCGCCCGCTACATGGACAACGAAAAGACCTGCTATGCGCAGCTGGCCGGCGATATCGGCATCGCCCTGCTGCCGCCGACGCAGGCGGTTCCGTTGAACCTCGCCGAATACGTCGCGCTCAAGGATCCGGCCATCCTGCGCGCGCGGATGCCGGAAATGCTCCAGAGCGGCAACGACATGATGGCCGCCATGGCCGACCAGACCGACCAGCCGATGCCGTTCCAGATCGAAACCGCCCTCGGCGAGCCGCGCGAATACCGCGGAATCGCGGTGGACCGGGTGGCCTATGCGTTCCGGCTCGGCGGGAAATTGGCGGCGATTTGGCCCGCGTCCATCCCGACGAAATTCGACGTCGAAATCGCCTGGCTTCCGGACGGCATGATCGTGGCCACGGCCGGCGGGGCCACGACCGAGGCGCTCGTGGACCGCGCGCTCGACGGCACGGCCGCGCCGTTGTCCACGTGGCCGGCTTGGCAAGCCCTCCATCCGGAGCCGGAACGCAATCTGGTCGATCTCGCGCATCTCGCGCTTTTCGATGCGGTGCGCGCGTACCTGGCGCTCGGCGATTCCATCGCCGGCGGCAGCAACGCCGATTTCGTTCCCGACGGACCGGGCAACCTCGAAAGCTCTTCCTACGTCATGGGCGGGTTGATGAGCCGCGTTCGCTTCCGCCTCGCCGACATCGCCGCCATCACCGCGAAAGCAAAGGAAGCCCAGGCCCAGGCCATTGCCGCCATGCAACAGCAGATGGAAGCGCAAGACGAGCTCGCGGACGAATCCGCAGCGGAGGAAACCGCCGACGATGTCCCGGAAGAGGTTCCCGCACCGGCTCCCGCTCCGGCGGAATAACGCTTCACCGTTTTCTCGCCAAAGAACGGACCGCAAGGTCCGTTCTTTTCTTTTGCGGCGCAATGAAACCTTCATTCCGCGCTGTAAATACGGGAAATAAAAAACGCTTTACCTGTTTCCGCATTTTGAATATGTTATGTTCCTATCGTAGGTTTTCGCCCAGTGGAAGGCCATTTGGTTCAACCCGCCCCAAGGAGTGTGTCCATGAAATCTGCCGCCTCGATCTTCCGCACCTTGACGGTGTTCAGCCTTCTCTGCTTCGCCGGCGTCGCCCAGGCGGAAGTCCTGCTCCAGTGGTTCGAAACCGACTGGGACGAGATGTACCAAAAGCTGCCGGCCGTGGCGGCGATCGGCTACGACAATTTCTGGATTCCCCCGCCGACCAAGGGCCCCGTGGGCACGAGCACCAAGTGGGCCAACGTGGGCTACAACCTGTATGATCGGTTCGACGTCGGCGACGTTCCGCAGCGCGGTTCCCTCGCCACGCGCTACGGCACGCGCGGTTCCCTGCGCGCCATGGTGGATAACGCCCACCACCTCGGCATCAAGATCATTCCCGACATCGTGATGAACCACAACGGCAACGGGCCGGACTTCCGCGAATATCCCGGCATGACGGCGACGGATTTCCACGTGAAGTGGGTCGAGGGCTATTGCAACACGCTGAACTTCCAGCGCGCGCCGCGCATGAACTGGTGGCTGCCCAAGGACGGTTACGGCGGCACCATGTGGTCGGATCTGGCCAACCTCGCCGACATCCGCACCGAGGATCATCCGCTCAACGGCGCCCCCAAGCGCTTCACCGGCTCGTTCACCGACAGCGACGGCAACAGCTTCAATTGCGTGGACGGCACTTCCTATCTGCGCCACGTGGGCCAATACGACCGCTATCCTTACTATCCCGCCGGCTACACCAACGAGAACGCCGCCCAGATGCTCTACCGCTGGATCGCCTGGCTGGGCAACGCGGTCGATTACGACGGCCTGCGCCTCGACGCCGGCAAACACACGCCCTACGAGTTCTTCGGCTGGCGCGGCAGCGGCTTCCTGCACGAGGCGCAGTGGAGCTACAAGACCCGCCGCGGCTACGACTTCGGCGGCGATCCCTCCGACCTGTTCTCCAACGACCGCGACCGCACCAACGCCTTCATCTTCGCCGAAATCCTCTCGCCCTGGAGCGACTATCGCGATGGCGGCGAGCAGGGGTGCAATCACTGGTTCGGCGACGGCACCCGCAATCCGATGCGCTTCCTCGACTACCAGATGAAGAAAACCGCCGACGGCGCCTTCAACGGCAACCTGGCCGGCCTGGGCGCCTACGGCTCCGATTTTGGCCCCAACAACGGCGTCACCTACGTCTGGGGCCACGACGAAGCCCTCAACGCCAGCAAGGCCAATCTGGCCTATGCCTACATCCTCTGCCACGTCGGCGTGCCGATGGTCTACTACACCGGCAACAACATCACCTGGGACGACTACGGCCGCACGACCTATCCCGACGCCCGCACCTGGATGATCCCCGGCTACGACGACCACGTGCTGGGCGAAGGCGGCGGCGGCGCCATCCCCAATCTCGTCTGGATCAACCAGAACTTCGCCCGCGCTTCCGAAATCAAGCGCTGGGAAGGCGACGGCGACTTCTTCGCGCTCGAACGCTACGACGACGTGGACGCCAACGGCCTGGACACCGGCGACGGCATCATGCTCCTCGCCCTCAACGATTCCGGCTGGGACATGACCAAGAACCTCTCCTGCTCTTTCCCCGACGGCACCGTCCTCAAGGATTACACGGGCAACAACGGCAACACGGCCACCGTCAGCGGCGGCCAGGTCTCCATCACCGTGCCCGGCATGAGCGGCCAAGGGTTCGTGGTCTATGCCCCGCAGTGCGCCGACGGCGTCGTGGTGGACGTCAAGCAAGGTGGTTCTTCGGCCGGCACCATGACGTGGATCGTGCCCGGCGGCACGCATCAGGCCAGCACCACCCAGCAGATCACCCGCATCACCGCCGACACCGCCACGATCGACACGTTCGTCACCCAAGTGCCGGCCGGCATCACGGTGGACAACGTCATGCTCAAGTGGGGCAACGGCGTCCAGCTGCCCGTCACCAACTTCTTCGACTCCGGGCGCGGAACCGTTTCGGGCCGTTTCCACAACATGAACAAGGTCGATGCGACGAACTACGCGCTGACGTTCTCCACCACCAACCTCCCCGAAGGCTTGCACGTCGTCAAGGCGCGCGCCTTCACGCAGCGCGATTCCTCTTATGCCGCGATCTACAACACCCAGTCCAAGGTCGTCTACGTCGATCGCCACGGTCCCGATCTGTCCTTCAACGTCGCCCCCGCCCAGGCCATGACCGGCGATTTCGTGCTGGCCATCACGAACCGCGACTTCACCGCCTACGGCGTGACCGTTTCCATCGACGGCGGCGCCGCGACCAGCGCCGACGAGGTCATGAAAGGCCTCTGGCGCTATCCCGTCGCCGGACTTTCCGCCGGCACGCACACGGCGACCGTCGTCGCCACCGAAGCGAACTACGCCAGCCCGCGCCAAATCATCAACGGCTCCACCAACGCCGTCGTGTTCCAGATCGTGGCGAACACCGAGGGCATCGGCCTGAATCATGCCGCCAATTCCACCAACCTGCTGCCCTTCTTCCTTACCGCCGTCACCGGCGGCAGCGACTCGTACAGCTCGCTGCGGCTGTATTGGGACGGCTACGAGCTGCCGTTCAACGGCGGCAGCCGCACGAACGTCTTCAACGGCGAAGTCGTCCAGCGCGACAACGAAGGCCGCGTCGTCACCAACCGCCTCTGGGGCAACTTCATCAACGGTCCCCACTACTTCGAGGCCGAACGCGTCGACGGCGGCGTCACCAGCCGCGTCGTCCGCCGCGTGGTCTTCAATCTCTACGGCAACAATCATATCGATTCCGACGGCGACGGCCTCCCCGACAACGTCGAAATGCCCTACTTCGACGACGGCGCGCCCGGCCCCGATCAGCCCTGGCCCGGCGATTCCAACTTGAACTTCATCCCCGACAACGGCGAAAGCTGGAGCAAGCTGAACCCCTACAATCACTCCACCTTCTTCTCCGCCCAGTGGGACGACCGCGGCGACATGGACGGCGACGGCTACTCCAATTACGAGGAGGTCTACGCCGGGTTCGTCGAAGAGAACAACGTCTACAAATACAACATCTACGACGGCGGCTCGCACCCGTCCGGCACGCCGGTCACGCCGTCGGCCGCCGCCTGCGATCCCACCCAGCCCGCGACCGGCGCCGTGGTCCAGATCACCTACACGCCCAACAGCGGCGCGCTGTCCAACGCCGCGCAGGTCGTGATGCACGTCGGCCACTCCAAGCGCACCCTGGGCTCGTGGCAGGACGTCATCGACACCAACATGACCGCCGCCGGCGCCAGCTGGGTCGCGAGCTACGCGGTGCCCACCAACGCCACCTCCATCGACGTCACCTTCTACGACGGCGGTTCCACGTGGGACGGCCGGGACTGGCAGTTCACCGTGTCCGGCGCCGAAGGTCCCGACTTCGTGATGGATGCCGCCCTCGACAGCGAAGCCTACGAAATCGCCTCCTACAACGGCATGAAGCTGTGGGCCGCCCTCCGCGGCACCAAGCTCTACGTGGCCACCTGGGGCACGGGCTCCCACTCCACGATCACGAACGACCACTTCATCTGCATCCACACCAATCTCGGCGATGCCACCGCGCAGCCGTGGGCCAAGGCCGGCTACGTCTTCCTGCCCACCAACTTCCCGTATCTCGGCGCGGAAGGCGGCAACGACGGGAGCTGGTGGTTCAACGTCGTGGCCGACAGCACCGCCACCAGCAACTCCAACCTGAACGCCACCTACAATTATCTGGAAGGCACGATCGATCTGGCGGACAATTTCGGCAGCGTGCCGGAAGCCGTCTACATGGTCGTCGGCGTGTACGGCAACAACGACGGCGATCCGCTCTACGCCCAGGTGCCCGCCATGTGGGATGGCGGCGACAATCTCGACGTGACCGAAATCCTGCGCGTGCCGACCGCCTCCATCCGCGACGAAAACGCCGACGGCTACTTCGACGGCGGCAATCCGCTCATGTGGACCATCGTCAACAACGACACCAACGACGCCAACTACGACCTGCGCCGCTTCTTCATCGACGAAGTGGCCGGCGACCAGGAGCAGATCGGCGTCCGCGTCCAGCCCAATCCCGGCGGCACCAACCAAGTCACGGCCGTCGAACTGTTCAGCAACCTGAACCGCCGCGACTACGTGAAGATGCCGGGCGACGAAGATCCCGACGACGTCACCACGACCTCGCTGGACACCTACTACAAGGCGTACACGATGGCGGACGCCGGCGGCGGCGTTTATGCCGTCACCCTGCCCGTGAACCGCTGCGGCGCCTACCGCATCAACGCCCGCTGGCAAATCAACGGCGGCAGCACCTGGTACTACTACACCGACCACGGCCTGCGCCGGGACTGCGCCGTCGTCGTCTCGCCCAAGAAGGCCCTGAACACGTCCCTCTACGAACTCAATCCGCTCACCGCCGAGGCCACCTCCGACCAGTTCGCCGGCCGTTCCACGTTCCGCAACATGTATCTGGACGACGGCGACCGCCCGAACGGCATCAGCACCAACAAGCTCGCCGGCCTCGGCGTCAACATGATCTGGTTGCAGCCCATCCACCCCATCGGCACCGTCGGCCGCGAAATCGATGCCACCACCGGCTCGCCCTACGATCCCGGCTCCCCCTACGCCGTGCAGGACTACTGGCAGGTCAACCCCGTGCTGGGCGACCCGAACACCTCCGCCCAGGCCCTGACGGAATTCACCAACTTCGTCGCCAACTACGACGCCCACGGCGTCGGCGTCATGCTCGACGGCACGTTCAACCACTCCGCCTGGGATTGCCAGATCGGCCAGATGGGCGTCGACATGGATATCAAGACCTCGCTGGGCGTCACCGTCAATCCCACCAGCCTGATCTCCACCGTCCGCGCCGCCTGGTATTCCAAGCGCGACAACTACGGCGAACCGGCCACGTATTTCAACAGCACCAGCGACACGGACGTCGCCGTCGCCCCCGACCGCATCGATTTCGGCAAGTGGTCCGACGCCGCCGAGTTCTACTTCGGCACCTACGATTGCCTCGTCCAGAGGCCGCCGGCCAATCCCGCCTGGACGTGGAGCAGCTCCTGGTACAGCCGCTATCTCCGCGAAGACGACTACTTTGAAGGCTTCAAGTCCGACGCCACCCGCGAACTGTGGGAATACTTCGCCGCCTATCCCACCTACTGGCTGGAAAAGACCGGCCACCCCGCCGGCACTCCCAAGGCCGATTCCTACAAGGGCATCGACGGCTTGCGCTGCGACTTCGCCCAGGGCCTGCCCAGCCTCTTCTGGGAATACGCCATCAACAAGACCCGCAGCGTGAAGTGGGACTTCCTCTTCATGGCCGAGTCCCTCGACGGCTACCGCGAAGTCGCCGGATCCAAGCGCCACGGCGTCGGCTACCGCTCCTCCCGCCACTTCGACATCCTCAACGAAAACATCCTCTACCTGTGGCGCGACGACTTCTTCGACTACCGCACCTATCCCGACCAGACCAACAACGTGCCCAACCGCACGACCTCCCTGATCTGGAACGCCTTCGACGCCCGCAAGAACGCCTTCGAAATGTCGCCGGTGCTGCTGAACCTGATCTCGCACGACGAAATCTTCCCGACCGACGACCAGTGGTCGCTGGTCTACGCCTACGCCATCAACGCCGCCATGGACGGCGTCCCGATGATGTTCTACGGCCAGGAAAACGGTGCCCAGAACGACGCCGGCGAATACGGGGCGCGCAGCGATTTCGGCATCAGCGCCGACAACAACTTCGCGCGCTACGAGATCAACTTCTCCAAGTCCATCCCGCACTTCAAGCGCTACAACCACATGACCAACATCTGGAACGCC
>ERZ1645187.2224-NODE-2224-length-17324-cov-12.332388_pt1 | contig 17324 bp, 14 predicted proteins | sample MGYA00575352_ERZ1645187 | MGnify/ENA primary metagenome ERZ1645187 (study PRJEB40837, sample SAMN11349314) | freshwater sediment metagenome | isolation source: river sediment | host: Sediment | place: India: Wazaribad , New Delhi | collected 2017-02-21 ... | reverse complement strand
GGTATGAGCGGCATGGGCGGCATGTCCGGCATGGGGGGCATGTCCGGCATGGGCGGGATGTCCGGCATGGGTGGCATGTCGGGTATGAGCGGCATGAGCGGCATGGGTGACGGCTGGGTCTGCACCTCGTTCATGGCCAAGTAACCCGAGCCTTGCCAATCGTGGGAGGCGTTCGCGCCTCCTGCACCTCCTCTTGCACGGATAGCCTGCGATGACGAAATTCGAATCCATTCTCGGTCTGGCATTCGGCGTATTGCTCGGTTCCACGTCGCTGGTGGCTTTGAATGCCGTCGGCTCCTTGCTTTACTCGATTTCAGTTGATGAACCGGCCAGCGCGCCGGAGGCGACGGCAGAGGCCGCGCCGTCCCAAACCGCATCCGCGACCGCCCCGGCACCGGCCGAGGCTCAGGTCGCCGCACTCGACCCCGAGGCTGGCGCCAAGGTCTTCCAGAAATGCGCCGCCTGCCATACAGCGGATCAGGGCGGCGCCGCTCGCACCGGCCCGAACCTGTGGAACATCGTCGCGCGTCCCGTGGCCTCGGCTGCGGGCTTTTCCTATTCCGAGGCCATGCTGGCCCAGGCGAATGAGGTCTGGAGCCCCGAGCGGCTCGACCAATATCTGACCAAGCCCAAGGATATGGTCCCCGGCACCACGATGGCCTTCGCTGGCCTGTCCAAACCCGCCGACCGGCACAATCTGATTGCCTGGCTGGCCGGTCAGAACGACGCACCGATCGCGCCGGGCGATCTGCCCTTCGCGCAGTCCGATGCGGTGGCCTCCGAAGCACCGGCCGCGACCGAGGCGCCCGCAGCCGAGGCGCCCGAGATCGCGCAGATCCCCTTTACCAACCCGCCCGCGCCGAGCGCCGAGCAGGAAGCCGAGATCGCCGCACGCGTTGCCGCCCTTGAGGCCGAAGTCGAAGGCCTTAGCTACGACGAGGCGCGCTATCACCCGATCCATTTCCCGAAGAACATCGAGACGGCCTCGAATGCCGAATGCCTCGTGTGTCACCAGGAAATCAACGATGCCAAGCCGCGCGCGGAAAGCCCCGCCGGGGTGCAGGCCGAAACGAGCCTCGCCTGGTATCAAACGCTGGATACCTACAGCGGCCCGCAGGCCGACCTGCATTGGCGCCACCTGCAAAGCGATTTCGCGCAGGAGGTGATGAACCTTCAGTGCAACTTCTGCCACCAGGGCAATGACCCGCGCGAGGAAAGCCCCGACATGATGCCGGGCCGCCCCTTCTTCAGCGCCTCGGCCAGCCCCGAGTTCACCAACCGCAAGATGGTCAACCCCGAGACCACCTGCCTGCGCTGCCATGGCGCGATGCCGGACCCCGTCGAGATCATGGGCCTTGGTGGTCCGTGGCACGAGGTGCGCGGCGATATGGAAGACCCCACCGATCCGGCAACCGCGAATGGCTGCCTGAGCTGCCATGGTGAGCTGTTCCGCACCAACCGTCACAACGTGACCTACCTCAACGCGGCCAATATCGAAGAGCTGGCGAAAGAGGTCTCGTCGGACACCTGCTACGGCTGCCACGGCGGGCGCGCCTGGTATCGGATCTCGTATCCCTATGCGCGGCACCCCTGGCCCGGAATGGACCCCGAGACCCCCGCCTGGGCCGCTGACCGCCCCACCGCCTCGGACGAAAAATACCGTCTGCCCGAAACTGCCGAGTGAAGGAGAGCAGAACCATGACCACCCGGTTCAACCCCGCAGCCTGGGCACGGCTGTTCACCCCCACCCGGCGCCAGTTCCTGCAAACCGCCAGCGCCGCAGCCGCAACGGCACTGGTGATGCCAGCGGGCGCGCGCAAGGCCAATGCCTTCGCCTACGAGCCCTATCCGCGCGACGACGATCTTGAAACCGTCGTGACCTCCTGCGCGCATAACTGCGGCTCGCGGCACATGCTGGTGGCGCATAAGAAGGGCGACGTGATCGTGCGTCTGTCCACCGATAACGGCACCTATCAGGGCGATGCCTATGGCACCGACACCGAGGAAAAGCCGCAGTTGCGGGCCTGTCTGCGCGGGCGCAGCTACCGCTCGCGGCTCTATTCGCCCGAGCGGCTGCTGTATCCGATGAAGCGCGTGGGCAAGCGCGGCGAGGGCAAGTTCAAGCGCGTGAGCTGGGATCAGGCGCTGACCGAGATCGCCGAGCGTATGGTCTATCTGCGCGACAAATACGGGCCGCAGGCCCTGCTTGACCAATCCTATGCGGGCGCCTCTTACGGGGTTCTGCATAAATCCGACCAGATCGAGGGGCTGTTGGGCCGGTTTCTGGGTATGTTTGGCTGCCGCACCTCGAGCTGGTCGGTGCCCTCTTATCAGGGCACGACGTTTTCTAGCCGGATGACCTTCGGCACGATCGAAGATGGCAACGAGGATGACGCCTATGCGCATTCCAAGCTGATCATCATGTGGGGCTGGAACCCGGCCTATACCTTCCATGGCGGCAACACGTTCTATTACATGCGCATGGCCAAGCAGCGTGGCTGCAAGTTCGTGCTGATCGACCCGCAGTACACCGACTCGGCCGCCGCCTATGACGCCTGGTGGATCCCGATCCGTCCCAATACCGATGCCGCGATGATGGCAGGCATGGCCTATCACATCTGGGACAATGGCTGGCACGATCAGGGCTTCATCGACCGCTTCGTGCAGGGCATGGACCCGGGCACGACGCCGAACTGGGCCTATCAGCGGGGGCATGAAAGCTTCAAGGAATACATCCTTGGCACGAATGACGGCGTGCCGAAGACGCCCGAATGGGCCGCCGAGATCTGCGGCGTGAAGGCCGATGACATCCGCAAGCTGGCCGAAATGTATGCCACCACCAAGCCCGCCGCGCTCAAGGCCAGCTGGGCACCGGGGCGCAATGCCTATGGTGAGCAATATAACCGCATGGCGGCGGCGCTTCAGGCGATGACCGGCAATATCGGCATCCTCGGCGGCTGCGCCGAAGGCGTGGGCAAGGCCTGGCACTCCGAGGCGGTGGCCTATCCCTATGACCAATATGCCAACGTCTGGTATGCCTCGATCAAGTCCGACCGTTGGGCGCATATCGTGCTCAACTACCCCAATGTCACCCGGCAAGAGGCCGGTCTGTGGCCGCGCAGCGACCAGTTCGACGGGGTGGTTCCGAATATCCGCGGCATCTTCTGGCAGGGCTCGGACTGGTTCAACCAGTTGACGAACATCAACAAAGAGATCGCGGCCATCCGCAAGCTCGACGAACAGGGCGAGGGCGAAAGCCTTCTGGTTTGCTCGGACAGCACGATCACGCCGACCGGCATCTGGGCCGACTACCTGCTGCCCATCGCCACCCATTTCGAGCGCCACGATGTCGCGCTGCCCTGGTACAAGGGGCATTACTACATCCACCGCCCGAAGGTCATCGAGCCTCTGGGCGAGAGCAAGACCGACTTCCAGGTCTATACCGAGCTTGCCTGGCGCCTTGGCTTTGGCCCGGCCTACAACCCGAAGGCCGCGCGCGACTATTTCGACAATCCCGATGCGACCGACGAAGCCTATCTGGTCGACTGGTGGCACAAGGTGCAAGAGCACCAGCATGTCGAATGGAGCTGGGAAGAGTTCAAGAAGCGCGGCGTCTACAAGTTCATCCTGTCGCAGCCGCATGTCGCCTTCCGCGCCCAGATCGAGCAGGGCCTGCCGTTCCAGACCCCCTCGGGCAAGATCGAGATCCTGTCCTCGCAACTGGCGCAGATCGACGACTGGAGCCGCACGCAATACGGCTATGAAATCCCCGCGATCCCGAAATGGATCGAGCCCTGGGAAAGCCTCAACCATCCGCTGACCGCGACCTACCCCTTCCACCTGATCAGCCCGCATCCGCGCTGGCGCACGCATTCGATCTTCAACAACATCCCATGGCTGCGCGAGACCTTCAGTCAGGAAACGACGATGAACGCCGCCGATGCCAAACGCATGGGCATCAAGCATGGCGACATCGTCGAGTTGTGGAACGATCGCGGCCGCGTGGTGACCCCGGTCTATGTGACCGAGCGCTGTATGCCCGGCGTTCTGGTGCTGCATGAGGGCGCCTGGATGGACCTCGACAAGGACGGCGTGGACCGCGCGGGCAACCCGGATTTCCTGACCAAGGACGATCCCTCGCCCGCCGGGGCCTTCGCCTACAACACGGTGCTGTGCAACATCCGCAAGACCGACCTGCATCACCGCCCCGGATGGGATCAGCTGGCCACGGCGCGCTCCCATGTCTTCCGGCGCGATCAGTAAAGGGGGCAAACCATCATGGCCAACAAGATCGACAAGGAAGCCATCAAGGCCAATGCCGCCAAGCGCAAGCGCGAGGGCTACACCCCCGTAGTCCCCGAGCAGCAGTTCGGCTTCATCCACAACAACGTGGATTGCATCGGCTGTCGTGCCTGCGAGATCGCCTGCAAGGACAAGAACGGGCTTTCGGCGGGGCCGCGCTTTCGCCGCGTGCAATATATCGAGGGCGGCACGTTCCCCGAGGTTTTCGCCTTCAAGATCAACATGTCGTGCAACCATTGCGCGGAGCCGGCCTGCATCCCGACCTGCCCGACCGGCGCGATCTTCAAGCGCCCCGACAATGGCGTTGTGGACATCGACACCACGCTGTGCATCGGCTGCCGCAAATGCGAGGCCTCGTGCCCCTATGGCGCGCCGCAGTTCGACCCCGAAGAGAACGTCGTCAAGAAGTGCAACATGTGCATCGACGAGCTGGAGGCAGGGCGCAAACCCTATTGCGTCTCGGCCTGCATGATGCGGGTGCTCGACATCGGGCCGATCGACCAGCTGCGCGATGGCAGCTACGAGACGAAAGCGCGCGGGCCGAACGATGAGGTCGTGCGTCAGGTCAAATCCATGGCCGACCCGGAACTAACCAATCCCTCAATCGTGTTCGTTCCGCATTCGAAAGGGCGGGTCGATGGGTGAACCTCAAACCAGTCTCCCCTCCCCGCCCCTGCCCCGTGCCGCCCCTGATACGGCACGGGGCACCCTTGATACCGCCGCCGAGGCGCTTGGCCTGCTGATCCGCCTCTTTGACCGCGAGGCGGACAGCGATCTGATGTGCGGACTGCGTGCCATTCAGGCGCCCGATATGTTCGAGGCGCTGCTGCCTTCGCCCGAGGGTCGCGCAGGCGCCCAGGTCCTGCGGGTTGCCCTGTCGGGCCTGCCCGAGCAGGTTCCCGCCCGCGCGCTGGATGCCTTGGCCGCCGATTACGCCGATGTATTCCTGACGCATGGCTACCGGCTGGCGCCCAACGCCTCGGTCTGGCTGACCGAGGAAAAGCTGGAGCGTCAGGGCCCGATGTTCGAGGTGCGCGACTGGTATGCGCATTACGGCGTAACCGTCCCTGACTGGCGCAAGCGCGCCGACGATCATATCGTGCATGAGCTGCAATTCCTTGGCCTGCTGCTGAACCTCGGCACCGAGGCGAGCATGGCCGATGCGGCGCATTTCCTTGACGCGCATCTGCTGCCCTGGGTGCCCGAGTTCGGTCGCAGAATGGCCCTTCGCGTGGCCGAGCCGCTCTATGCCGCTGCGGGGCTGCTCTGCGCAGCCTACCTTGAGGCCCTGCGCGACGAGCTTGAGGATCTGACCGGCCTTGCGCGTCAGCCGCGCAAATCGGTCCCCGCCTCAAGCCAGCCCGAGGCCGAGGCCGCGCCCTTCGTGCCCGGAGCGGCCGAGAGTTGGTAACCAGCGCCCTGCCCCGGCTGGCCGCGGGCAGTTGCACCGCCGCCCGTCTGTCCGCCAGTTCCTGCGCGGCCTGTATCGAGGCCTGCCCCCACGGTGCGCTTGAACCGATCCGCGGCGGGTTGCAGATCGAGCCGGAACGCTGCTCGGGCTGCGGGCTCTGTGCGGCGGCCTGCCCCGAAAGCGCGCTCTCGTTGCCCGGCTCCTCTGCCGTTGCAGCACGGCGCGGCGGGGTGGCATTGGCGCTTTGCCCGCGCCACCCCCAGGGTGATGCATCGCGCCCCTGCGCCCATGCGCTGTCGCTGAACGATCTTGCCACGCTTCTGGCAGAGGGTGTGCACCGTATCGCGCTGGCCAGCGGCGATTGCGCGACCTGTCCTGACAAGCCGCCCGAGGGGCATGATCTGTCGGCGCGCACAGCGCAGATCTCGGCGCTGGCCGAGGGCCGCGGGCTGGCGGGGCTTGGACTGGCGCCCGCCAGCCATGCCGAAATCACGACCCTGCTGCGCGAAGCCCCCGAAAACCCCGCGCGCCGCAACATTTTCAAGCGCGTTGCCACTCCCGAGACTCAGGTAGACGCACTGGCACGGTTGCAGGCAGAACCCTGCCGTGACAGCGAGGTTTTCGCCGCCACTCCTCGCATTGACGCCAATAGATGCACGGGCTGCGAGGCATGTTTGCGCATTTGCCCCCATGGCGTTCTGATCCGTATCAAGGACGACGAGGGAAATCCGTGCTACCGGACCGAGCCTGCGGCCTGCACCGGCTGCGGGCTTTGTGCCGATGTCTGCGACGAGGATGCCTTGCAACTAGCCGCGATGGCCCCAGCCCCCCCCGACGTGCCGCTGCAAGCCTATGCCTGCCGCGGCTGCGGGGTATCGGTGCATGAGCCTGCCGCGCATCGCCCCGCGAACGCTGAAGGAGGCCTTTGCCCGGTCTGCCGCCGCACCGGGCATCACCGCAAGCTGTTTCAGGTGCTGTCATGATCATGGCCCGGTTCCGGCATTGGGCGGGCGCCTCGGTGCAGCGCAAGCTGATCCTCGCACTCGGTGGCTTGCTGATCGTCGTCTCGGCGCTATTCCTTGCCGTGCTCAGCACGCTTTACCGCAACCAGATGATCTCGGTTCACGCCCGCGCGGCCGGCCAGATCAACGAGCTGCTTCAGGGCGCACTGGAAAACGCAATGCTCAAGCGCGACATCCCAGGGCTTTTGCAGATCCTCGACGGGTTGGGTCGGCAGGACGACATCGCGCGGGTGATGATCGTCAATCCCGATTTCGAGGTGCGCTTCTCGTCGGACCCGTCGCGCGTCGGGCAGATGCTGGACAGCCCGGCGCTGCAAGAGGCGCTAGAAAGCCGCGCCCCCGGCGCGCGTTACCTTGACGAAGGCGGCGGCGAGGTCGCCATGCGCTCGATCAACCCGGTGCTGAACCGCAGCGAGTGCCGCCAGTGCCACGGCGAGGCGGCGGAACATCCCGTTAACGGGCTGCTGGTGGTGGATTACCGCGCCGGGGCGATCCGCCGCGAGACTTTTTCCGGCGCGATCTGGCTGGGGGTTCTGGGGCTTGCTGTCGTGACGCTGGCCAGCGCCGCGATGTGGATCGCGCTGCGGCGCATGGTGATCGCACCGCTCGACCGTCTGACCGCCGCCAATCGCGCGCTGGCCGAAGGGTCGCTCGATACCCAGCTCGATATTAGGGGCGAAGATGAGATCGCCGGTCTCGGGCAGGCCTTCAACCGCATGTCCGCGCAGATTGAAAGCCAGCTGGCCACGATCCGCCACTCAGAGGCCGAGTTGCAGGCGCTGCTCGATGCGCTGCCCGACGGCGTGCGCGTGATCGGCCCCGACTTCCGCATCCTGCGCGCCAATCGCGCCTATTGCCGGCAGACCGGGCATGACCCGGAAACCGTCGCGGGCAGCTTCTGCTATGCCTCCAGCCACGGCCGAGACACGCCTTGCCCGCACACGCTGGTGACCTGCCCGGTGGTCGAACTGATCGAGAAAGGCGCCCCCGCGGTGACCTTCCGCGACCGGCATCACTGCGCCGGGGGCGCGCGCACGGTCGAGGTCAGCTCAGCCCGGATCGAACTGGCGGGTGACGGCCCGCCCTGCGTCGTCGAGGCGATCCGCGATCTCGACACGCAGGCCCGCATCTCGCAGGAAGAACGGCTAAGCGAGATCGGCCTCTTGGCCGCCGGGGTCGCGCATGAGATCTTCAATCCGCTCTCCTCGGTTGAACTCGCCCTTGCGGCGCTGGCGCGCGAATTCGACCAGGGCCGCCCGGAACGCGCCCGCGCCTATTTCGACACGATCCGCTCTGAGGTCGGCAAATGCATCGAGATCACCGACAACCTGCTGATGCTTTCAGCGCCGCCCGGCGAAGGCCGCCAATTGATCGAGCTTGACCGCGTCGTCTCGGGCGTCTCGCAACTGCTTAACTATCAGGCCGAGCAGGGCGGCATCACGATAGTGACCGAGTTGGAACCCGGCCTGCGGCTGATCGCCACCGATGCCGACCTGCGGATGCTGCTAACCAACCTGATCATGAATGCCTTCCACGCCATGCCCAAGGGCGGCACCGTCACGTTGCGCGGCTGGCGTGAGGCGGGCAAGGTGCGCCTGTCGGTCACCGATCTGGGCATCGGCATCGCGGCGGCGGATCTGGAGCGGATCTTCATGCCCTTCTGGTCGCGCCGCGCCGATGCGAGCATGGGCCGTGGGCTTGGCCTGTCGATCGTGCGCGGCATCCTCGAACGCCACGGCGCCACGATCGAGGTCGAAAGCAGCCTCGGGCGCGGTTCGGTCTTTACCGTCAGCTTCCCCGATCCCGACGCCCCGGAAACAGACGCCCTGCAGGCGGATGCCATCACCTCACAGGAGACGTCGCCATGACACCTCCCCCCGTAGCCCCGCGCCCGATCCTTGTGGTCGAGGACGACCGCACCCTGAACCGCCTGCTCTGCGACCAGTTGGCCGAACTGGGACATGACGCACGCGGCGCGCGCTCCCGAGCCGAAGCGCTGGAGATGCTGGGATATTTCGCCCCGGCGCTGGCGATCCTCGACATGCGCCTGCCCGATACCGACGGCATGACCTTCCTGCCGGAGCTGCGCGAGTTCTGCCCTGTGGTGATCCTGACGGCCTTCGGCTCGATCGACCAGGCGGTGCGCGCGGTCAAAGCGGGGGCGGTGGAATATATGGTCAAGCCGGTCTCACCCGACAGCCTTGAACTGGCGCTTGGGCGGGTGTTCGAGACAGCTGCGCTGCGGCGTGATCTGGCGTTCTGGCAGGCCAAGGCCCAACGCGCCGACCAGATGACCCTAACCGGCGACAGCCCCGTGATGGTTGAGTTACGCCGCATGATCGGCCTGGTCGCGGCCTCGGATGCGCCGGTGCTGCTGCGTGGCGAGGCGGGCACCGGAAAGACCGCCGTGGCCGAGGCGATCCACATGCAAAGCCCGCGCGCCAACGCGCGTTTCGTGACCATCGACTGCGACCCGGAACTAAGCGCGGCCGATCTCTTCGGCAGCCTGCCGGGTAGCGGCACACCCCGGCGCGAGGGCCTTTTTGCCGCCGCCGAGGCCGGGACGGTATTTCTGAACGAAATCGAAAAGCTGCCGCTGACCCTGCAAGCCCCGGTATTGCGGGTGATGGAGCAGGGCTGCTACCGGCCGCAGGGCTCGGTCATGTCGCTGCCCTGCCCCGTGCGGCTGATCGCGGCCACCGCCGCCGACCTTGAAGGCGCCGCGCGCGAGGGCCGCTTCCGCCCCGAGCTGTTCTATCGCCTCTCGGCCCTCAGCCTGGCGGTGCCCGCACTGCGCGAGCGCGCGCAGGACATCCCGACATTGGCCGAGTTCCTGCTGGAGAACCGCTCGTTCCAGCGCGGCGTCGACAAGGTTCTGCCGCGCGAAACCCGCACCGCGCTGCAAAGCTACGATTGGCCCGGGAATATTCGCGAATTGCGCAACGCAATTGAACGCGGGCTGATCATGTCCGCCGGCCGCGCCGAGATCCTGCCCGCCGATGTCGGGCTGGCTGGCCAGACCGGCGTACAGGCCGCTGGCAGCAACGGGATCTTGCTGCGTTTCGCAGCGCCGCCCACGCTTGAGGAAATGCGCGACGCCTATCTGCAACTGCTGCTCGACCGGTTTGGCGGCAACCGCCAGAAACTGGCCGAGACGCTCGGGATTTCCGAGCGCAACACCTACCGCATCTTGCGCAAGATCAACTGACAAGGCACCTTCGGCTCATGCCATGACCGGCAAATCAATGCTCGTGTCCCTGCCGTGGAGAACTCTCGAATGCGACCCCTTCTTACCCTGCTGACGTTTATCGGTTTCGCCGGAATGGCGCAGGCACAGGCGCGGCCGTCATGTTGGGCGACTCCGGCCTGCCCCCCGATGACGTCAAGCTGATGATGGCCGAAGCGGAAGCGCTCTACACCGCCCCCGAGGCGAAGCCGGGCGATATGGGAGAGTGGAAAAACGAGGCCAGCGGCGCGGGTGGTTCGATCGAGATCACCGAAATTCAGGACAATTGCGTCCTTCTTGCGCATGTCTTTGAGACGAAAGAAAAGGCCGGTCCGCAGCGTGGCGAATTCAAGCGCTGCAAGCGTGCCGACGGTCTGTGGCAGCTTGAGTAACCGCCCAAGCGGCCGGAGTGCGCGGCGCCGTCAAAACGGCAGGCTCAGGCCCAGCATCAGGCCCTGCTGCTCGACGTCATACAGGAAATCACCGTCCTCGCGATCGACGCTCAGATATCGGTAGCCGCCGACGATGGAATTGCGCTCACTGATCCGGTAGCCGAGGCCCGCGAAGACATCGGCGGTAAAGTCCGATCCGCCAGCGCCGACCATTGCCCAACCCGTCACGAAGGTTTTCGCGCTTGTGTCGGCCTGCCAGTTCACGCCGGCCAGCCCATCCATCCAATCGTTCGAAGCCGATCCTGAACGCTCCCCCACCGCACCGCCGCTGAAGCGCAGATCGGTCTCGACGTTCCAGTAACGAAGGCCGCCGGCCAGCCGCAACTCGCCATTTTGGGAGCGTGCAATGACGTAGTCGCCGCCAAGGGTGAACGCGACATTCTTCGCGTCGAGCGTGGCGCTGCCAAGCACCGGGCCAAGCGCCTGCTCGGCCCCGACCTTCACATACATCACATCGCCGAATAGCCCGAAATCGCCCTTCCGAGCTGTCAGCCCGGCCATAGCGCCGAGATCGAGATCATCAAGGATATCGCTGAACGACTTGTCGATATCGGCGGCGGGCAGCCCGGGCACCGTGGCCACGCTGCCGCTCAGGCCCGAGCCCCAGAGGTAAGGGTTGAACTGCATCTTCCAGTCGCCGCTATCCTGCGCGCTCGCGGGGGCGACAGAAAACGAAAGCGCCAACGCGCAGGCAACCGCCGACCACCCCGCGCCACCGCCTTGCAGAACAGACTGAGCGACGAACATGACGTTCCTCCCCCGCGTTAAGCAGTACGAATGATGTTACCCTATTTTTCCCTGAAAATACAGGAGGAACCGTGCCCCTGCCTCACTTGCTCCGCGCGGCGCCGTGCAAGATCCGGGCAATGTCATCGACGCTGAGCGCAACGGGATTTGCCTTGGTCGAGGAGGCGCCAAGGGCCTCTTGCGCGACGGCAGCGAAATCGCGCTCGGACAGGTGTAGATCGTTCAGCGTTGGTAGGCCGTGGCGGTCGATGAAGGCACGCAGACGCTCTGGCCCGCTAACCGTTCCGCCAAGCCCTTCGCGCAGCCACGCCTCGACCTCATCAAAGCGCCGGGTGGGCTGGCCCGCGCGCACGGCCGCTTCGCGGTTAACCTTCAGCGCGTCGGCCAGAAGCCGCCCGCAGATGGCGCCATGCGCACCGCCGCGCCCACCGATCACCGAGGCAAGCCCATGCACCACGCCCAGCCCCGAACTGGCCAGCGCCAGACCGCTAAGGTAGCTCGCCCGCGCCATGGTATCGCGTGCGGTGTGTGACGGTCCCTCCATCAGGCACCGCAGGGCGGCAATCGCCTCGGGTAGCGTGTCGCGGCACAGCGCATCGGTAACGGGGTTCGCGCGGTTGCACAGATAGCTTTCGATCAACTGCGTGATCGCGTCGAGCCCGGTTGCAAGCGTCAGCGCCTTGGGCAGCGCATCGGTCAGGGCCGGATCGACGATTGCCAACACCGGAACCAGCCGGGGGTCGCGCAGGCTGATCTTCAACTGCCGCTCGGGCACACTGATGACCGCGTTGCGCGTGGCCTCGGCCCCGGTGCCCGAGGTGGTCGGCATGGCGATGAAGGGCAGCGGATCGGTCAGGCTGCGGGCCGGGGTTGGCCCCAACTCCAGATACTGCTCGGGGTCGCCCTTTGACCCCGTCAGCCCCGCGATGGCCTTGCCAAGGTCGATGCTCGCGCCCCCGCCGACCGCGACAACGCACTCCGCGCCAAAGGCGCGCGCGGCGCTGACACCGGCGCGGACGTCGCCCAAGCTGGGTTCTCCGGTGGAGAAAATCCGCTCGACGGCGAGACCTGCGGCGCGCAACTCGGCTTCGAAGGTCTCGACCCAGGGAACCGAGCGGCCGCTGACCAGCAAGATGCGCGCGCCCATCCGTGCTACATGCGCGGCCGCGCCCAGCCGACTGTCGCGACCAAAGATCGTCTGGGCCGGAGCCGTCACGGAAAAGATCGTCATCGCTCCTCCTCGGGTGGCCCCGCGGGTCAGAACCGCATCGTTGCATCCACCGCGCGGCGCCAGGCCGCGTATTTATCTTCGCGGGTCTCGGCCGCCATCTGCGGCTGGAAGCACCGCTCCAACGCCCATTGCGCGGCAAATTCCGACTGGTTCGGGTAAAGCCCCGCGCGTTGTCCTGCCAGCCAGGCCGCGCCCATGGCGGTTGTCTCAAGCACCTTGGGGCGGTCCACCCGCGCGTCGATGATGTCCGACAGGAATTGCATCGCGAAGTCCGAGGCGCTCATACCGCCATCGACCCGGAGCGCGGTCTCGCCCCCGCCGGTCCAATCCGCGCGCATCGCCTGCAACAGGTCGCGCGTCTGATAGCCCACGCTTTCCAACGCCGCGCGGGTCAGCTCTTCCGGGCCCGAGTTGCGCGTCAGCCCGAAGACCGCGCCGCGACACTCGGCGTTCCAATAGGGCGCACCAAGCCCGGTGAACGCCGGCACCAGAACCACCTGCTGCGTCGGATCGGCCCGGTCGGCCAGACCCTGTGCCTCTTTCGCCTCGCGGATGATCTTGATCCCGTCGCGCAGCCATTGCACCACAGCGCCTGCGATGAAGATCGAGCCCTCAAGCGCATAGGTCGGCTTGCCGTCCAACTGGTAGGCGATGGTCGTCAGCAGCCGGTTTTGCGAACGCACCGGCGCCGCACCGGTGTTGAGCAACGCGAAACAGCCGGTGCCATAGGTGGATTTCATCATGCCCGGCGCAAAGCAGGCCTGCCCCACGGTCGCAGCCTGCTGATCCCCCGCGATCCCGAGGATCGGGATGGCGCGGCCGAACAGGTCCGGGCGGGTCTGGCCGAACTCGGCGGCGCAGTCGCGCACCTCGGGCAGCATCGCCATCGGGATGCCGAGACGCTCGCAGATGGTCTGCGACCAGCGGCCCTTGCGAATATCGTAAAGCATGGTCCGTGCGGCATTGGTGGCATCGGTAACATGCACCGCCCCACCCGTCAGGTTCCATACCAGCCAGGTATCGACCGTGCCGAAGACGATCTCTCCGGCCTCGGCCCGCGCCCGCGCGCCTTCGACATTGTCGAGGATCCAGGCCAATTTGGTGCCCGAGAAATAGGGATCGAGCAACAGACCCGTGCGATCCGTCACGATCTCTTCGAACCCTTCGGACTTGAGCGCCTTGCACAGCGCCGAGGTGCGCCGGTCCTGCCAGACGATCGCGTTATGAATGGGCTTTCCGGTCTTGCGGTCCCAGACCAGCGTCGTTTCTCGCTGGTTGGTGATGCCGATGGCGGCGATTCCCTCGGCGCCCGTGCCTGCGCGCTCAATCGCGGCGCGGCAGGTGGCGGCGGTGGTGGACCACAGATCGGCCGGGTCATGTTCGACCCAGCCACTGGCCGGATAATGCTGGGGAAATTCTTCCTGCGCCGAGGAGACCACGTTCATCGCCTGATCGAAAAGAATGGCCCGCGTGGACGTGGTTCCCTGATCGATTGCAAGAATGTGGGTCATAACCGCTTCTCCTCAGAGCGATGTCGTGCCCGGCAGCCTGGCGCCGGACGTTTTCAGGATAGCCGAGGCCCCGAGGGGCCCCGGCCGGGGAGGAAGGCTTACTGCCAGGACTTGATCAGCTCATCATAGCTGACGGTCTGCGGGGTTTCGTCCTCGTTTTCAAGCTTGGGATAGGGCGCGCCGGGCTGGTCGAACCAGTACTGGGCGTCCATCTCCTCATTCAGCTTGGGACCGATGTCACCCTGGATACCGGCCCGCTCAAGACGCTCCAGCACGCGCTCCTGATCGGCGCAGAGCGCATCGAGTGCCTCTTGCGGGGTCTTGGCGCCCGACATGGCATCGCCGATGTTCTGCCACCACAGCTGCGCCAGCTTCGGGTAATCCGGAACGTTGGTACCAGTGGGCGACCATGCCACGCGTGCGGGCGAGCGGTAGAACTCGACCAAACCGCCCAGCTTGGGTGCGCGCTCGGTGAAGCTGTCATGCTGCACGGTCGACTCGCGGATGAAGGTCAGGCCCACGTGGGATTTCTTCACGTCCACGGTCTTCGAGGTGACGAACTGGGCATAAAGCCAGGCCGCCTTGGCACGATCCACCGGGGTGGATTGCATCAGCGTCCACGAACCGGCGTCCTGATAGCCGACCTTCTGGCCCTCTTTCCAGTAAACGCCATGCGGCGAGGGAGCCATGCGCCACTTGGGCGTGCCGTCCTCGTTCATCACCGGCAGTCCCGGCTTGACGGTGTCGGCGGTGAAGGCGGTGTACCAGAACATCTGCTGCGCGACGTTGCCCTGCGCCGGGATCGGACCGGCCTCGGAGAAGGTCATGCCAGCGGCCGCCGGGGGCGAGTACTTGTTCAGCCACTCGATCGCCTTGGTGACGGCATAGACTGCCGCGGGGCTGTTGGTCGCGCCGCCGCGCGCCACGCACGAGCCCGTCGGCTGCGAGTTCTCATTCACGCGGATGCCCCATTCATCGACCGGAAGGCCGTTGGGTTCGCCCACATCGCCCATACCGGCCATCGACATCCACGCATCGGTGTAGCGCCAGCCAAGCGAGGGGTCTTTCTTGCCGTAGTCCATGTTGCCATAGACCGCGCCCTGAACGCCCAGGTGCGACAGATCACGACCGGTGAAGAACTCGGCGATATCCTCATAGGCCGACCAGTTGACCGGAACGCCCAGATCGTAGCCGTAAGCCGCCTTGAAGTCGGCCTTGTTCTTCTCGTCGTTGAACCAGTCATAGCGGAACCAGTAGAGGTTCGCGAACTGCTGGGTCGGCATCTGATAGACCTTGCCATCCGGGCCGGTGGTGAAGCTCAGGCCGATGAAGTCGGCCAGATCGAGCGTCGGCAGGGTCACATCGGCGCCCTCGCCTGCCATCCAGTCGGTCAGGTTGCGCACCTGCTGATAGCGCCAGTGGGTGCCGATCAGATCGCTGTCATTAACATAGCCGTCGTAGATATTCTCGCCCGACTGCATCTGGGTTTGCAGCTTTTCGACCACGTCGCCCTCGCCGATCAGGTCATGGGTGACCTTGATGCCGGTGATCGCGGTGAAGGCCGGGGCCAGCACCTGGCTTTCGTATTCGTGGGTGGTGATCGTTTCAGAGACGACCTTGATTTCCATGCCCGCGAAAGGCTTCGCCGCATCGACGAAGAACTGCATTTCGGCTTCCTGCTCGGCACGGCTCAGCGACGACAGATCGCCGATCTCCTTGTCGAGGAAGCCGCGCGCGGCATCCATGTCGGCGAAGGCCGGACCCGACAGGATCAGCAGCGCCGCCGTTGTTGATGTGAGCTTAAGGTTCATTTTAGTCCTCCCGTTTGAACCGTTCAGTCATTGAGTGTGAAGCGTGGCCGAGCCCCTCCTGCCCGGCCACGCGGGTCGTTCGCTAAACCCAGCGGAACACCGCCGCGGCGTAGATCAGGCAGACGATCAGGGCATAGGGCTGCCCCGCGCCCACGACACCAAGCCAGGCCAGATTGATGAAGGCTGGGCTGGTGCACGGTTTCTTGAGACAGTTCGGAGCGCTATTTCTCTCAGGAAAGGGGAGTAGAGCATGGACAAGAAGATCGACGACACCTCAGGTGCGACGGAGGCCACGGCCCCGTCGGCGCGCGCCCATCACGCTGGCGACGGCGGGGCCGTGGCCGGTCCTGCCAGGCGCCTTTCGGCGAAGCGCAAACTCGTGGCGGTTCAGCGGCTCATGCGGGGTGAGAGCTTGGAGGCGGTGTCGCGGGACCTGAACGTTCCGGTTCACCGGCTGTCCGAATGGCGCGACCGGGTGCTCATGGCGGCCGAGAGTGCGCTGAAGGAACGCGAGCGCGATGAGCGTGACGACGAGATTGCGCGGCTGCAGGCCAAGGTGGGCGAGATCACCATGGCCAACGAGTTGCTGTACGCGAAGATCGACAAGCTGGAGGGCGGCCGCCCTTTGGCCCGGCGGAGGTCGAGGACATGAGCCAGGCGCACTCGATCTCCACGCACCGGCGCTACGGGACGACGCGTGTCTGCAACATCTGGGGGGTCCCCCGGGCGACGGTGTACCGGCATCGTGTTACGGGCAATGCCGCCAATGAGGCGCGGCCGCCACGTCGTCGTGGTCCGGAGGGGGCCTGCAGCGACAGCGCGCTTCTGGAGCATATCGAGGCCATCATCGAAGCCTCGCCGTTTTCCGGGGAAGGCTACCGGAAGATATGGGCGCGGCTTCGGCATCTGGGCGTCTGTACCGCCCCCCGTCGGGTGCGGCGGGTCATGAAGGAGAACGACCTTCTGGCACCTCAGCGACCCGTCCAGCGGGATGCGCATCCCCATGACGGGACGATCGTCACTGAGCGGGTCGATCAGGTCTGGGGCACGGACATGACCCAGACGGTCACCATCGGGGAGGGACGGGCCTACGTGTTCATCGCGGTGGATCATTGCTCGGGCGAGTTCGTCGGCACCCATGCGTCTTCAAGTGCCAGCCGGTGGGAGGCGCTGGAACCGATCCGTCAGGGCGTCACCCGGCACTTCGGCTGTATCGGGCCGGATACGGCCCTCGGCCTGATCCTGCGGCACGACCACGGATCGAACTACATGTCAGAAGACTTCCAGAGCGAGATCAAATGCTTCGGGATCACCAGTTCACCAGCTTTCGTGCGCCAGCCCGAGGGCAATGGGGTGGCCGAACGGGCCATACGCACCCTCAAGGAGCAACTGCTCTGGGTCCGCCATTTTGTGACCGTCGAAGAGCTCAGGCATGCTTTGGCCGCCTTCGCCGCGCGATACAACGCATCATGGCTGCGGGAACGGCACGGCTACAAAACGCCCGATCAGATCAGGGCCGAACAGAAGGCCCTTGAAACCGACGCCGCCAAAGGGTTCAAAATGGCGGCATGACCAGCGCAACGCGCTGTCTCATAACCGTGCCCCGGTACA
>ERZ1645187.2223-NODE-2223-length-17330-cov-155.085847_pt1 | contig 17330 bp, 11 predicted proteins | sample MGYA00575352_ERZ1645187 | MGnify/ENA primary metagenome ERZ1645187 (study PRJEB40837, sample SAMN11349314) | freshwater sediment metagenome | isolation source: river sediment | host: Sediment | place: India: Wazaribad , New Delhi | collected 2017-02-21 ... | reverse complement strand
ATCGAGGGGCACGCGCTGCCGCCGGTGCCGCGGGTCGGCGTGCTCGCGCCGAAGGACCGCGCCTTCTACGGCGACGACGAGGCGGCCGCACTCTACGCGGCGGCGATCGATCGGGCGAAGGCGCTCGGGTGGAGCCTCGTCGAGTTCGACTATGCGCCGTTCGAGGCGGTGGCGGCGCTGCTCTACGAGGGGCCGTGGCTGGCCGAGCGTCTCGCCGAGTTCGAGACGCTGCTCGACACCTCGCCCGAGGTCTTCGATCCGACGGTGCGGGGGCTCCTCGACAGCTCGCGCCGCTTCAGCGCCGCCGACACGTTCCGCGGCCTGCATCGGCTGCAGGCGCTGCTGCGCGAGACCGCGGCGGTCGCGGCCGGCTTCGACGTCATGCTGCTGCCGACCTCGCCGACCATCGCGACGATCGAGGCGATGCGGGCCGATCCGGTGCGGCTCAACGCCCAGTTCGGCCGCTACACCAACTTCGTCAACTTCTGCCGGATGGCGGCGATCGCCGTGCCGGCAGGGTTCCGAGCGAACGGTCTGCCCTTCGGCGTCACCCTGATCGGGCCAGAGGGCAGCGACGACGCGCTCGCCCCCTTCGCCGCGCGCTGGCATGCGGCCTCCGGCTGCGGTGCCGGTCCGGGTCGCGAGCCGCTGGCGGAAGCGGCGATACCGCCGGCGCCCGGGGGCTTTCTGGAGATCGTCGTGGTCGGCGCCCATCTCACCGGCCAGCCGCTCAACCACCAGCTCGTCGACGGCGGCGGTCATCTCCTGCGCAGCACCCGGACCGCGCCGGACTATCGCCTCTTCGCGCTGCCGAACACGGTGCCGCCGAAGCCCGGGCTGGTGCGCGAGCCGGGCTTCGCCGGTCCGGGGCTCGAGGTCGAGGTCTGGGCGCTGCCGGCGGCGGCCTTCGGCCGCTTCGTCGCCGCCATCCCCGCGCCGCTCGGCGTCGGCAAGGTGACGCTCGCCGACGGCACCGCGCCGACCGGCTTCCTCTGCGAGCCCCACGCCCTCGTCGGCGCCGAGGACATCACCGGTTTCGGCGGCTGGCGGGCGTGGCGCGCGCGGCCGGCCGGCTGAGCCTCTCGGGACGTCCCGTGATGCCGCCGCTCAGCGATGCGCGGCGGCCCAGGCGGCTCGGACCTTCACGCGGAAGACGTCGGCGGCGCGGCGGACCTCGGCCTCGCGGATCGCGGCGGCCTGCGGATCGGCCGCATCGCCGGAGACGCGGGCGGTGACGATCGCGGTGGCACGGCGGGCGGCGTCGAGGGCCTCGTCGGGGCGATCGGCACCGAGCAGAGCCTCGGCGGTCGAAGCGGCGATCTGCGCCCGCCGGGCATCTCCGACGACCGCACCGGCAGCGAGATCGGCGGCGTTCTCCTCGTGCAGGCGGATCGCCTCGGCGAAGGTTCCACGCCGGACGAGCAGGTCGGCGAGATCGGAGCGCAGCGCCACGGTGCCGCCGGCATCGGCGACGGCATCACGCTTCTGCATGTCGAGCGCCCGGCGCAGATGGGTCTCGGCACCGGCGAGATCGCCGCGATGGGCCAACACCCGGCCGTAGAGCGCGTGCAGCGCCCCGTTCGAGGAATCGTCGGCACCGAAAGCGGCGTCCTGATGAGCCAGAGCCTCGGCGAGGCGCGTCTCGGCCGCCGCCCAATCCCCCCGCCGGATCGCCGCGCGGGCGGCGAGCCGCGCCGCGGTGAGGCGATCGACGACGTTGTCGGCGGTGCGGCCGGCGACGGCGGCGGCGCGCTCCAGGAGATCGGCGGCACCGTCGGCACGGCCGAAGAAGCCGGCGACGCGGGCGAGTTGGTCGAGGATCGTGACGGCCTCGCGTTCGTCGCGCCCGACCCCGAGCCCGGCGGCACGGCGGGCGGCTCGATCGGCGGACGCCCAACGGCCTCGGCCGAGGTCGTTTTCCGCACGCGCCGCCAACGCCCCCATCAGCCAATGCGGCGTCGTCGCGGCGATGGTCTCGGCGAGTGCCGCCCATTCGTCGAGGACGCGATCGGTCTCGGCCTCGTCCCCGGGCGGCAGGGCGCGGGCGAGGCCCATGCGGGTGACGATGCGGGCGAGGACGTCGCCGGAGAGGTCGGCCTCGGCGACGGCGCGGCGGGCGTGGGCGAGCCAGGCGGCGGAATCGCCTGAGAGATAGCGCACCTGCGAAATCTGGCCGTGGACGTCGGAGAGACGCAGATGATCGGGCGGTCGCACCGCCTCGAGGATGGCGAGCGCCCGCCGCAACAGGCCCTCCTGTTCGTCGACGCGAGTGTCGTCGCCGGTCAGTCGGCGCAGGTGGCGTGCCAGGAAGAGCCGCAACGCCGCATCGGCGATGCGGACGTCGTTCGCCGGCAGCCGTTTCTCGCGCAGCGCCAGGGCGCGGCCGAACTGCGCCGCCGCCAGCGCCTGGACCTCGGGCGCGCCTCCGAGATCGGCGAGCGACTCGCCCGCCGCCATCGCCACGTCGGCGACTTCGATCGTGTCGATCCCGACGAGGCGCTCGGTGAGCGACACCGCGTCGTCCCAGGCGGATGCCGCCGCCGTCGCATCGCCGAGGCGCACAGCCGCATTGCCCAGATCGCGCGCCGCGTCGCGCCGGGCGAGGAGATCGCCGGGGAGACGGCGGGCGAGGATCTCGACCACCCGGCGGCGGATCGCCAGGGCGGTCGCCGGATCGGCGCCGTCGTCGGGATGACGCAGCCGCTGGCGCAGGGCGGAGACGGCGCGCCGGGCGCCGGCCTCGTCGTAGGCCTCGAGGACGGTGGCGCGGGCGGCCGCGAGATCGGCCGTGTCGGAGGCCTGCGCGACGACGAGGCGGCGCTCGGCCAAGTCGACGAGCGTGCCCGCTTCGCGCTCGGCGGCCGCGTCGCGCCGGCCACCGCCGAGGCGCAGCGCCGCGGCGAAACGCCCGGCCGCGGCGCGCGGCCGGCCCTGCTCGAGGTCGCGCCGGCCGAGCACGAAGCCGGCCTGGACCGCGTCGGCGTCGGCGAGATCGAGCTCGCCCCACAGGGCGAAGGCGGCCTCCAACGGCTCCTCCCACCCTTTGGCCGGATCGACCCGGTGGAGCGCCACCGCCCGGGCGAACGCGGCCTCGGCGGTCGCCGGCGATTTCGGATCGAGCCGCAGATGCATGGCGTGGGCGCGCTCGAACAGCAACGCCGCGATCTCGGGGCCACCGCCGTCGAGGAACACCCGACCGAGCCGCTCGGCCAGTTCGACCGCTTCCGGCGACAGACGTCCCTTCTCGGCCTCGACCCGCTTCACCGTCTCCATCAGGCCGGCCGAAATCGCCGCCTCGTCGCCGGCGGCGAGGAGCCGGCGCATGTCGGCGACCGCCGCATCGACGATCTGCGAGGCCGCTGCCGGCGACGCCGCCGCGACGGCGCCCGCGACGAACGCGGCGGCGAGCGAGCGCAGGAGGCGCGAAAGGGGCGAAGCGATCGACATGGCGGGCGGGACGGCTCGGGTTCGCGGCGATCGTCGCAGGCCGGGCGACGGCTGTCCACCCGGCGACGGCGACGAGCCCCCTTGCCTTCCGCGAGCGAGGCGTCATCGTAACGGAAGCTCCTCGCCGACCGGAGATCGCCGCTTGTCCGCCGTCGCCGCGCCTCCCCGCCCTTCGCGCGCCCGTCGCCTCGCCGCGGCGGGGCTCACTGTCTGCATCGGGATCGGCGCGGCCTCGGCCGCCCGAGCCGAGGAGATGACCCCGGCGCAGCAGAAGGCGATGACCGCGATCTTCGGCGACGGGGGGCGCGGCGGCCAGCTCTTCCGCGCCGGGCGGACGGCCGAGGCGGAGGCGGTGTTCCGCTCGGTGCTGAAGCGAGTGGAGAGCGACTTTCCCCGCGAGCCGCTTATGCGGGCGGCGAGCCTGCACAATCTGGCCGGTGCGGTCGCCGAACGCGGCGGCCTCGTCGAGGCCGAGCGCACGGCGCGCGAGGCGCTCGCTCTGCGCGAGGGCCGCGGCGTGGCGCCGGCGATCGCTTCGACGCGACTGCTGCTCGGCGGCATCCTCGTCGATCTCGGACGGCCGGAGGAGGCGTTGCCGCTGCTCCGGGCGGCGACCGAGACGCTGCTGAACGATCCGGCCGCCGACCGGGCCGACGGACTGCGCGCCGCGGCGCTGCTCGCCACCGTCGAGGCCGAGGTCGGAGACGGCGCCGCCGCGACCTCGCTGACGCACGATCTCGCCGGGCTCGCCGGCGACCTCGGCCGCCGACCCGATCTCGCCGAACCGGTGTTCGCGGCGATCGGCCGGGTCCATGCGGTCGGCGGACGGGCGTCGGAGGCGGAGGTCTGGTATCGGCGGGCGGCGACGGCGGTCGATGCCGCCCGGGTCGATGCCGACCGACGGCGCGCCGTGCTGACCGCCAACGTCGCTTCGATGCTCCTCGATCAGGGCCGCGTCGCCGAAGCGCTGCCGCTCGCCGAGCGCGCCGTCTCGGGCCAACCGGCCGGGGCCGCCTCGCCGGTCGCCCGCGCCGCGGCGCTGGTCACTCTCGGCGAGGCCCGGCGGGTCGGTGGAGATGCCGCCGGCGCCTTCGCGGCACGGCGCGAGGCGCTCGACCTCCGGCTCACCGCGCTGCCGGGTGAGCACCCGCTCGTCGCCCAATCGTTGTCGGTGGTGGGGCTCGATCTCCTCAGCGACGGCCAGATCGAGCCGGCCCGGCGCAGCCTCGCCACCGCCCTCGAACGTCGCCGCCGGATCGGCGACCGCATCGGCGCGCTGCGCAGCACGCTGTCGCTCGCCGTGGCCGAGGCGGCCTCCGCCCATCCCGCCGAGGCGGAGCGGCTCTCCGCGACCGGGCTCGCCGAGGCCGATGCGATGCTGCCGCTCGGCCATCCGCTGCGGGTCGCGGCGGCGGTGAACCGGGGGTGGCTGCTGCTCGGTGCGGGTCGAGCAGAGGAGGCGCTCACCGTCGCCCGGCGCGCCGCCGTCGATCTGAAGGCCCGCTTCGCCGCCGCCGCGACGCGGGCCGAACGGGTCGAGTTGCCGGCCCGAGAGCGGCGTGGCATCGTCGTTCTCGTCGCCGCCGCCTGGGACGTCGCCGCCGGCCGGCGCGGGGCGCCGTCGGCCACCGAGCCGAAACGCCCATGACCCGAGCCCTCACTCCCTCGCTGCCGCTGCGCCTCCTCGGGGTGGTTCTGGCGCTCGTCGTGTCTCTCGGCGGCGCCGGTGTGGCGCGCGCGGACGAAGATCCGTCGGCTCTGCGCGACGAGGCCTTTCAGGCGGCGCAATGGGCGCTCGCCACTTCGGCCGGCGCCGCCCTGGCGCAGCTCGGCGTGCGCTTCGCCGCCGGCGACGGCGATCTCGCCCGGCTGGTGCGCGAGCGGCAGGATCTGGTGGAGACCTGGAGAGGCAAGGATCGCCGCGTCCTGCAACTGCTCGGGCGCACCGGGCGGGAAGCCGAAAGCGAAGCGGCACGGCTGCGGCACGACCTCGACGATCTCGCCCGGCGCATCGGCGAGGCCGACGCGACGCTCGAGAAGCGGTTCCCGGCCTATGCGGCGCTCGCCAATCCGCGACCGCTGTCGGAGGCCGAGACGCGGCGGCTGTTGAAGCCCGACGAAGCCCTCGTCCTCTTCCTCGTCTCCGATGCCGACACCTGGGTCTTCGCCGTGTCGCCGCGCGCCGCGGACTGGATCCGCGTGCCGATCGGCGCGGCCGATCTCGACGAGCGGGTGCGCCGCCTGCGCCGCACGCTCGACCCGGACGGCCGCTCGCGCGCCGCCGAGAGCGCGTTCGGCGACGCGACGCAACAGGGTCGTCTCGGCTTCGACCGGGCGACCGCATACGACCTCTACCGACGGTTCCTCGAGCCGCTCGCCCCCGTCCTCGGGCCGGCGGCGCAGTGGATCGTCGTCGCCGACGGCGCCTTCACCAGCCTGCCGCTGGCGGTGTTGCCGACCACGGCGCCGGAGGGCGACGACAACGATCCGGCGGCGCTGGCCGCGACGCCGTGGCTGGTGCGCTCCCACGCGCTGACCACCCTGCCGGCGGTGTCGAGCCTCCAGGCGCTGCGTGCCTTCGCGCCGCGACCGCCGGGCAACGAGCCCTTCCGCGGCTTCGGCGCCCCGGTCCTCGGCGGCAAGGGCGGCGGCGAGCGCGGCGTATCGAGCTATTTCCGCGGCGCCCGGGCCGATGTCGAGGCGGTGCGCGGCCTCGCACCTCTGCCGGCGACCGAGGTCGAACTGAAGCGCCTCGCCTCCGCGCTGAAGGCGGGCGACGGCGCGATCGCCCTCGGCGCGGCGGCGACCGAAACGGCGGTGAAGCGCGCCGATCTCACCCGCGCCCGCATCGTCGCCTTCGCCACCCACGGCCTCGTCTCGGGCGAACTCGCCGGTCTCGCCGAGCCGGCGCTGGTCTTCACCCCGCCGGCGGACGCGAGCGAACTCGACGACGGGCTCCTCACCGCGTCGGAGGCGGCGGAATTGAAACTCTCGGCCGATTGGGTGGTGCTGTCGGCCTGCAACACCGCGGCGGGGGACGGCTCGCCGGGGGCCGAGGGTCTCTCGGGCCTCGCCCGCGCCTTCCTCTACGCCGGCGCCCGCGCCATCCTGGTCTCGCACTGGCCGGTCGGCGACGAGGCTGCGGCGGAGATCACCACCCGGACCTTCGCCGGTCTCACCGCGACGCCGGAGATCGGCCGCGCCGAGGCGCTGCGCCGTGCGCTCGTCGCGATGATCGACCGCGACGACCGCAGCTTCGTCCACCCCTCCGCCTGGGCCCCCTTCGTGGTGGTCGGCGACGGGCGCTGACGGCACGGTGGATCGAGGGCCTGGACTGACGTCGCGGGATGCTCACGGCGGGCGGGCGCGCCTTGTCGTCCGCCGCGAAATCGGTCACCACCATGCACGGCGACGCATCGCCGAGGCGATCGGGAGAGACGATGGAGACGCTCGGGCACGACATCCTGCTGGTCGACGACGACGGCGAGATCCGCCGGCTGGTGTCGAAGCTGCTGCGCGACGAGGGCCATCGAGTGACGACGGCGGCCAACGCCCCGGAGATGCGCGAGGCGCTGCGCCACCGCACGCCGGATCTCGTCCTGCTCGACGTCATGTTGCCGGGCACCGACGGGCTCAGCCTCTGCCGCGAACTGCGCGCCGGCTCGGCGCTGCCGATCATCATGCTCACCGCCAAGGGCGACGACCTCGATCGCATCCTCGGGCTCGAGATGGGCGCCGACGACTATCTCGCCAAGCCGTTCCATCCGCGCGAACTCCTCGCCCGCATCCGCGCCGTGCTGCGCCGGGCGCGGCCGAGCGAGGGCAACGCCAAGACCGGGCGCGAAATCCGCTTCGCCGGCTGGCGGCTCGATACGGCGCGGCGCGAACTCTCCGATCCGCGCGGCGTCGTCATCGATCTGTCGACCGGCGAATACGACCTGCTCCTCACCTTCCTCGAGACGCCGCAGCGGGTGTTGAGCCGCGAGTTGCTGCTCGACGCCACCCGCAACCGCGACGCCGAGCCGTTCGATCGGGCGATCGACGTGCAGGTGAGCCGGCTCCGGCGCAAGCTCGAGACCGCCGGCGAGGTGATCAAGACGGTGCGCGGCGCCGGCTATCTGTTCGTTCCCGACGTCGAACGCACGTGAGGGGCTCCATGCGCGCCTTCGCCTCGAGCCTCGCCGCCCGCACCATGCTGGTGCTGCTCCTCGGCATCGGCGCCGTGCATCTCCTCAGCCTGTGGACCTACCGCCACGCTCTCGACCGCGAGGCGGCGACGGCGGACGTCACCCGCCTCGCCGACCGGCTCCTGACCATCCGTCGCGCGGTGATGCGGGTGGCACCGAGCGAGCGCGAGGCGGTGGCGCACGATCTCTCCGGCGGGCCGATCGACGTCCACTGGAGCCGCAGCGAACATGCCGTCGCCGGCGGTCCGGGCAGCGGCGAACTCGCCGGTCTCGCCGTGCGCTTGGGCACCCTCGGCGACGACCTCGCGCCCGGCGACGTGGTGGTCGGCGCCAACCGCGGCCATCACGACGACCCGCATCTCGCCGTCGTCTCGCTCGCCCTGCCGGATCGCACCTGGATCAACTTCTCGCTGGTCGAGCAGGCGTCCCGCCACGAGGACGGTCACGGGACGCTTCTCTCGACCTCGCTGATGGCGCTGGGCGCGATGGTGCTGTCGATCCTGCTGGTGCGCTGGCTGACCCGGCCGCTCCTCGGCTTCGTCGACGCGGCGCGCCGCATCTATCGCGGCGGCGAGACGGTGGTGGTGCCCGAAGACGGGCCGACCGAGATCCGCACCCTGGCCGTCGCCTTCAACGAGATGCAGCGGCGGATCAAGCGGATGATCGACGACCGCACCCAGGCGCTCGCCGCGGTCAGCCACGACCTGCGCACCCCGATCACCCGCCTCAGACTGCGTCTCGGCGAGGTCGAGAGCGCGGCGACGCGAGGCGCGATCTCCGGTGATCTCGACGAGATGGAGCGGATGATCGACCAGACGCTCGCCTATCTCGCCGGCGACCGCGACGACGAACCGGTGAAGCCGGTCGACGTCGCCGCCATCCTCGCGACGCTGGTCGACGACCAGATCGACGCCGGCCGCGACGTCATCCTCGACGGCGACCACGGCGCCGTGGTCGAGGGCCGGCGGCTGGGGCTGAAGCGCGCCTTCGCCAATCTTCTCGACAACGCGGTGAAATACGGCGGCCGAGCCGAGATCCGCGTCGCGGCGGAGGCGGGCGGCGTCACCGTCACCATCGCCGACCACGGCCCGGGCATTCCGGCAGCCGATCGCGCCCGGGTGCTCGATCCCTTCGTGCGTTTGGAGCCGTCGCGCAATCGCGACACCGGGGGGTGGGGCCTCGGCCTCGCCATCGCGCGGCGTATCGTCGAGAGCCACGGCGGTACGCTCGACCTCGCCGACAACACGCCCACCGGCCTCCTCGTCCGGGTGTGGCTGCCGGTCACCCGGGGGGAGCCCCGGCCGAGCTGAAACAAATTGTTACAGAACTGAAATCCTGCGACGGGCGACGTGGGACAGGGTCACGGTCGGGACAGTCCGCACCGGATTCGACATGCGCCGTAGCCTCGCCCTCGCCCTCGCCTCGCTCGTCCTCGCCCTCCTCGCCACACCGGGGGCCAATGCCCACGATGGCCACGACCACGGCGCCCCGCCGCCGCCGGTCTCGGCCACGGTGGCGCCGCGCGCCGACGCGTCTTCCGCCGATCTCGAGATGGTGGTGGTGGCGCGCGCCGGGGCGCTGGAGATCCTGATCGACCGCTTCCGCGACAACGAGCCGGTGACCGACGCGATCGTCGAGGTCGACGGGCCGGCGGGGCTCGTGAAGGCGACGGCCGAGGGCGGCGTCTACCGCCTTCCAGCGCCCTGGGCCGAGTCCGGCCGGGCGATCGATCTCGCGGTGACGGTGCAGGCCGGCGACGTCGTCGACGTGCTGACGACGACGTTGACCCTGCCGTCGGCAACAGAGGCGAAGCCGGCCGCCGCATCGGTCGTCACGCCGGCGCGGGCGAGCGACGGCGGACTGGCGGGCGTCGGTGATGCGCTCGGCGGCTGGGGTCTGGCGCTCGCCGGCTTCGCGGCGGGGCTCGCCGTCGCCGTCGTCTTCGGGCGCCGGAAGGTCGTGATCGCGGCCCTCGCCGGGCTCCTCCTCGCCGGGGCCGCGCCGGGATCGCCGTCCCGTGCCGCCGAGGCGGCGCGCGATCTCGCCCAGCGTCTGCCCGACGGCACGCTGTTCGTGCCCAAGACCAGCCAGCGCATCCTCGGCCTGCGCACCCTCTTCACCGAGACCGCCGAGCATCCGACCACGGTGGAACTGCCCGGCCGGGTCATTCCCGATCCGGACGGGTCGGGCGTCGTCCAGTCCTCGCTCGCCGGCCGGCTGCGGCCGCCGCCGGGTGGGTTTCCACGCCTCGGCACCGCGGTCGCGGTGGGCGAGGTGCTCGCCTTCGTCGAGCCGGCGGTGGCGGCGGCCGACGTCACCACCCAACACCAGCAGGCGCGCGAACTCGACCAGCAGATCGCCCTGATGGAACGGCGGCTCGAACGCTACCGCCAGATCACCACCTCGATCACCCGCGCCCAGATCGAGGACGCGGAACTCGAACTCACCGGACTGAAGGCACGGCGCAGCAATCTCGCGAAGCGCGAACGCGCCTCGGAGGCCCTCGTCGCGCCGGTCTCGGGCGTCGTCGCCGCGGTCGCCGCCACCGCCGGGCAGATCGCCGAGCCGAACACCATCGTCTTCCGCATCGTCGATCCCCGCCGCTTCTGGGTCGAGGCGCTGGCCTACGAGGCGCACGTCTTCGCGCCGCGGGCGACCGGCCGGCCGGCCGGCGGCGAGAGCTTCCCGCTCACCTTCGTCGGCAGCGGTCTCTCCGACCGCGCCCAGGCGGTGCCGGTGCATTTCTCGGTCGACGGCGAGGCCAAGGGGCTGCGCGCCGGACAGCTCCTCACCGTGTCGGCGAGGCTCGCCGAGACGCGCGGCGGCATCGCAGTGCCGCGCGCCGCGGTGCTGCGCGGCTCGAACGGGCGATCGCTCGTCTGGGAGCACACCAACCCGGAGCGCTTCGTGCCGCGCGAGGTCCGCGTCGAGCCGCTCGACGGCGAGCGGGTGCTGATCGTCGCCGGCGTCGAGGCCGGGCGGCGGATCGTCACCGGCGGTGCCGAACTCCTCAACCAGATCCGGTGAGGCGGCATGTTCCAGTTCCTCGTCTCACAGTCGCTGAAGAACCGGATCTTCGTCGTGGCGATCGCCGCGGCGCTGGTCGTCTGGGGGGCGCTCACCGCGAGCCGGCTGCCGGTCGACGTCTTCCCCGACCTCAACCGGCCGACGGTCACCATCATGACCGAGGCCGAGGGCCTCGCTCCCCCCGAGGTCGAGCAGCTCGTCACCTGGCCGATCGAGACGCAGATGAACGGCCTGCCCGGCGTCTCCCGCGTCCGCTCGGTGTCGGGGGTGGGGCTCTCGATCGTCTACGTCGAGTTCGACTGGTCGACCGAGATCTTCCGCAATCGCCAGCAGGTCGCCGAGAAGCTGACGCTGGTCCAGGCGCAATTGCCGACCGGTGTCGTGCCGCAGATGGGGCCGGTCGCCTCGATCATGGGCCAGATCGTGCTGATCGCCGTCACCAGCACCGACACCGTCTCGCCGATGGAGCTGCGCGAGACCGCCGACTTCGTCCTCCGCCCGCGTCTCCTCACCATCCCCGGCGTCGCCCAGGTCATCCCGATCGGCGGTGAGGTGCGTCAGTTCCGCGTCTCGCCCGATCCGGCGGCGATGCGGGCGCTCGGCGTCAACCTCGACCAGATCGAGAAGGCGGTCGCCCGCTTCGGCTCCAACACCGGCGGCGGTTTCACCGACCAGTACAGCCGCGAGTTCCTGATCCGCGCCATCGGCCGCACCAAGAGCCTCGCCGATCTCGGCGGCCTCGTCGTCGCCACCGTCGACGGCCGGCCGGTGACACTCGAACAAGTCGCCACCGTCGATCACGCCGCCAAGCTGAAGCGCGGCGAAGCCGGCTTCATGGGGCGGTCGAGCGTCATCGTCTCGGTGGAGAAGCAGCCGGGCGTCGACACGGTGCGGCTGACCCGCGACATCGAGGCGGCGCTCGCCGATCTCGCGCCGTCGCTGCCGGCGGGGATCACGGCGAAGGACCTGTTGTTCCGGCAGGCGAACTTCATCGAGGCGTCGATCGGCAACGTCGAGAAGGTTCTGCTCGAGGCGGTCGTCGTCGTCGCCTTCGTCCTCTTCGCCTTCCTGCTCAACGTCCGCACCACCGCGATCTCGCTCACCGCCGTGCCGGTGTCGATCCTGGTGACGGCGATCGTCTTCCACCTCGCCGGCCTCACCATCAACACCATGACGCTCGGCGGCCTCGCCATCGCCGTCGGCGAGCTGGTCGACGACGCGGTGGTCGACGTCGAGAACATCTTCCGCCGGCTGCGCGAGAACCGCGAGGCGGGCAATCCGCGCTCGATCTTCGACGTGGTGGTCGACGCCAGCCGCGAGGTGCGCTCCGGCATCGTCTACGCCACGATGATCATCGTCCTGGTCTTCGTGCCGCTGTTCTCGCTCGACGGCATCGAGGGCCGGCTCTTCGCGCCGCTCGGGCAGGCCTATGTGGTGTCGATCGCCGCCAGCCTCATGGTCTCGATCACCCTGACGCCGGTGATGGCCTATTGGCTCCTACCGGGGATGAAACGGCTCGATCATTCCGACGGCGCGCTGGTGCGTCTCCTGAAGCGGGGGAACGCCCGGGCGCTCGGCTTCGTTTTCGCCCGGCCGGCGCTGCCGCTCGCCGGGGCCGGGCTCGGCGTCGTCCTCGCCGTCGTCGCCGCGACGCAGCTGCCGCGCACCTTCCTGCCGCCCTTCAACGAGGGCACGCTGACCATCAACCTCCTCTTCGATCCCGGCATCTCGCTCGCCGAGAGCCACCGCGTCGGCCTCGTCGCCGAGCGGCTGATCATGGAGGTGCCGGAGGTGAAGCTGGTCGGCCGGCGCACCGGCCGGGCCGAGCTCGACGAACACGCCGAGGGCGTCCACTCCTCGGAGGTCGAGGTCGATCTCCACTCCGGCGGCCGCTCGAAGGACGCGATCGCCGCCGACATCCGCGCCCGCCTCGCGGTGCTGCCGGTCGCCACCAACGTCGGCCAGCCGATCTCGCACCGGCTCGACCACATGCTCTCCGGCGTGCGCGCCCAGATCGCGCTGAAGATCTTCGGCGAGGATCTCGACACGATGCGCGCCGTCGCCGCCGAGTTCCGCGACAAGCTCGCCGGTGTCCCCGGCGTCGTCGATCTCCAGGTCGAGAAGCAGGTGCGCATCCCGCAGCTCGAGGTGATCGTCGACTACCGCCGCGCCGCGCTGCACGGGCTGCAGCCGGCGGCCGTCACCGATCAACTGGAGCGCCTCTCCAACGGCCGCCTCGTCTCCCGCGTCGTCGACGGCAATCGCCGTTTCGACGTGGTGATGCGCCTCGACGATACCCGCCGCACGACGCGGGCGCTGGGCGACATGCTGATCGAGACGCCGGAAGGGTGGATCCCGCTGCGCCAGATCGCCGACGTGGTCGAGACCGACGGCCCCAACCAGATCCTGCGCGAGAACGGCCATCGCCGCGTCGTCGTCTTCGCCAACACCTCCGGCGAGGCGAACATGGGCGAGGTGATCGGCCGCATCCGCGCCATCGTCGCGGCGACGCGCCTGCCGGAGGGGATCTCCACCGGGCTCGACGGCACCTTCCGGGCGCAGGAGGAGAGCATGCGCAAGATCGGCCTCCTGTCGATCGTGTCGCTGGTGCTGGTCGTCGCCATCCTGTGGAGCCGCTATCGCTCGGCGGTCTTCGTCGGCGTGATCATGGCGAGCGTGCCGCTGGCCCTCATCGGCTCGGTGGCGGCGCTGTGGATCGCCGGGCAGCCGCTGTCGGTCGCCTCGATGATCGGCTTCGTGACGCTCACCGGCATCGCCACCCGCAACGGCATCCTCAAGATCAGCCACATCCTCAATCTGGCGATCCACGAGGGCCTGCCGTTCGGACCGGAGTTGGTGATCCGCGGCTCGCTCGAACGCCTGACGCCGGTCCTGATGACGGCGCTGTCGGCCGGCGTGGCGTTGCTGCCGCTGATGATCGACGCCCACGCGCCGGGCAAGGAGATCCTCCACCCGGTCGCCGTCACCATCTTCGGCGGCCTCGTCACGGCGACTGCGCTCGACACGCTGGTGACCCCGGTGCTCGTCCTCCTCTTCGGCCGTCGGTCGCTCGAGCGCGCCGTCGCCGAGGCGCGCGCCCAGGCGGCGGCGACCGCCGCCGCCGCACCCTCCGCTTCCGCTCGATCGCTCGAGGCCTATTGACCGATGACCGAGGTATCCATGATCCGTTCGACGCTCTCCTTCGCCGCCCTCGCCTTCGCTGCGGCGCTCGCCGCGACACCGGCCGCGGCGCATCAACCGCGTGTCGGCCCGCACGGCGGTGCGCTGGTCGACGCGGGAACGCACCAACATGCCGAACTGGTGGTCGACGGCTCCGACAAGGTGACCGTCCATCTCTCGGACATGTCGGATGCCGGCGTGTCGTCGAAGGGGTTCAAGGCCGACGCCATCCTCGTGGTCGACGGCAAGCCGGTGCGCTTCGCCCTCGAGCCGGCCGAACCGTCGCACTTCGTCGGTACCGCGCCGGTGAAGGTGCCGAAGGGCGTGAAGGGCGCCATCCGCATCACCGGACCGGACGGCGTCACCTCGCAGGCGAAATTCTGAACGCGCATCCTCCGCCGGCGTCGGATCGCCGGTCTCCTCGAAAGGCTCACGCCATGATCGCAAGACGTCGCTTCCTCTCCCTCGTCGGCGGCCTCGCCGTCGCCGCCGGTCCGCTCGTCGCAGTCGCCCCGGCGCTCGCGCGCCCGGCGATGCGGGTCCACCGCGATCCGAGTTGCGGTTGCTGCGAGGCCTGGGTCGCCCATGTGCGTAAGGCCGGCTTCGACGCCCGCATCGAGGTCACCGACGACATCGACGCGGTGAAGAGCCGCCTCGGCGTGCCCGCGGCGCTCGCCTCCTGCCACACCGCCGAGATCGACGGCTGGCTCCTCGAGGGCCACGTGCCGGCGGAGATCGTCACGCGCCTCCTCGCCGAGCGACCGGCGATCCGCGGTCTCGCGGTTCCGGGCATGCCGATCGGCTCGCCCGGCATGGAGACGCCCGGCATGGCGCCCGAGCCGTTCCGGGTGATCGCCTTCGCGGGCGACGGCCGGATGTCCGTCTTCGCCGACTTCCCGCGTGGTTGGGCCGGCTGACGCGCCCCGCCGCCAACATCCATCCCTCGTCTCCCCATCTCCTCGGAGTTCCGTCATGACCCTCGCCTCGTCGCCCCTCTCGCTCGATCGCCGCCGCCTGCTCGTCGGATCGTCGGCATTGCTCCTCGGCGGGCTCACGGGGTTCGGCCGGGCGCGCGCCGCCGCGCCGCTCCTCACCGTCGGGTCGCGCACCCTCGAGGTGAAGGGTAAGGCGGCGAAGGTCTTCGGCCTCACCGGGCCGAACGGGCAGTCTGGGCTGGTGGCGCGCGAAGGCGAGCGCTTCGCCGGCGAAGTGGTCAACGCCACCGGCGAGCCGCTGATCATGCACTGGCACGGTCAGGTCTTCGCCCCCTTCGACCAGGACCGCTCGCGCCCCGGTGGCGGCGAGAGCCCGGTCGGCGGTCGCGACGTCCACGACTTCCTGCTCACCCCCGGCACCCATTGGATGCATTCGCACCAGATGACCGAACAGCGCCTGCTCGCCGCGCCGATGGTGACGATCGAGAAGGATGCCGGCGACGTGCAGAACGTCGTCGTCATGCTGCACGACTTCGCCTTCCGCGCGCCGGAAGAGATCCTCGCCGAGCTCTCCGGCGGCGGCGGTGCCCACGGCGCCCATGGCGCGGCGGCGGCCCCGGCGGCGCAGGACCCGCACGCCGGACACGGCGCGGCGCCGGCCCCGACGCCGGCCCCGAGCGGCGACCACGCCGGCCACGGCGCACCGGCTCCGCAACCCGGCGCGATGCCCGGCATGCCGATGGGGCCGATGAACGGCCACGCCATGCACGGTCCCGGCGCCATGCCGGGAATGGGTCCGGGTGCCATGATGGGCATGGGCCCCGGCATGATGCAGGGGATGGGCCCGGGCATGATGATGGGCATGATGGGCGCCGCCCCGCATGCCAACGACGTCGCCTACGACGCCCATCTCGCCAACGACCGCACCCTCGACGATCCGCAGGTGGTGCGGGTCGAGCGCGGCGGCCGGGTCCGGCTCAGGATCGTCAACGGCGCCACGGCGACGGCCTATTTCGTCGACACCGGCGCCCTCGCCGCCGAGTGCGTCGCGGTCGACGGCTCACCCTGCCGGCCGCTCGCCGGCAGCCGCTTCCCGCTCGCCCAGGGTCAACGCATCGACCTCGTCGTCACCGTGCCGCGCGAGGGCGGCGCCTTCCCGATCCTGGCGCAGGTCGAGGCCGACCGGGCGCTCACCGGCATCGTCCTGGCGACCGCCGGCGCCGAGGTGAAGCGTCTGGCGGACACGGCGCAGGTCTCCGCCGCCCATACCGACCTCGCGCTCGACCTGCGTCTCGCCGCGGCCCGGCCGCTCGCGATGCGCCCGGCCGATCGCACCTTCCATCTGATGCTCGGCGAGGCGCCCGGCTACCGCTGGACGCTCAACGGCGCCGTCCACGGCGAACACACGCCGCTCGAAGCGAGGGTCGGCGAGCGTATCGAGATCATGTTCATGAACCCGACCTCGATGATGCATCCGATGCATCTGCACGGGCATCATTTCCAGGTGGTCGGCAGCCGCGGCGGCCGCTTCGCCGGGCCGATGCGCGACACGGTGATCGTGCCGCCGCACACGCCGGTGGTGGTCGCCGTCGACCTCGACAAGCCTGGCGACTGGTTCCTCCACTGCCACCACCTCTACCACATGGCCACCGGCATGATGACCGAGCTGAAGGTGAGGTGACCGCGCCGGGGGACCGGGGCGACCGGTATCGGGCAGCCCGTCGAGCAGGCGGGGACGGCCGATCTCACCGCGAACCGGTCGAGCGAGAGGCCCGCGACGGCGGCGGCGCCGTAGCCCGAGGAACGGACGCCGCAACCGACGGTGCGCCGCCACATCCCGGCGTGGGCCCTCCGACCGATCCGAGAGGAGAGCCGGCGGACCCTGCGCAGCCCCGCCTCCGCACCGGCGGTTACTTCCCGAGCCTCTTCGAGCCGCGGCCGATGGCGGAGAAGGCGCCGTCGGTTGCGGCATTCATACGCATCGGTTCGGCAAAACATATATTGTATATAAAACTTATGAGACTACTCTCGAGCCGTCATTCGAGGCCGCAAACCGGTTCGGTGGGCACGGGGCGATCGTTCGAAGAGGCCCGGTGCGCGCGAGACCTCGGGAAGCTGCCCTCGTCCTTCTCCCCGCGCGGGAAGAGGTGACCCGCAGGGCGGGACGAGGGATGCGCCACCGAGCGGCAATCGGGAAATGACCCCGTGGGCCGAGGCGAGGGCCGGACCGCTCATCCACCGTCACCGCACCTTCTGCCGCCGGGGGGAGAAGCGAGGTCTCGGCAGCCGAGGCCCGTCGTGTCGGTGGGCATCGCTCGTTTCGAGTGATCGCCCGGTTCGGTCGAAACCGCCGGTGACGTCTCGGTCGACCGGGTCTCGTCGGCGTTCGAACGCGGCGAGAGATGCCCCTGCAGTACCACCCCGAGGCCATCGTTTCCTGGAGGATCCCATGTACGTCACCTCTCGTTCCGTCACCGGCGGTCAGGGCTGCGGGCGCGGCCCGGGCCGGCACGGCCGGGGTCTCGGCCATGGTCGCGGACACTGCGACCTGCCG
>ERZ1645187.2222-NODE-2222-length-17335-cov-5.784433_pt1 | contig 17335 bp, 7 predicted proteins | sample MGYA00575352_ERZ1645187 | MGnify/ENA primary metagenome ERZ1645187 (study PRJEB40837, sample SAMN11349314) | freshwater sediment metagenome | isolation source: river sediment | host: Sediment | place: India: Wazaribad , New Delhi | collected 2017-02-21 ... | reverse complement strand
TTAGTTATACCTAAAACCCATTGTCTGATTTTTTTCTTTTCTACTTTTGTACCACATCTATCACAAGTAAAGTCATTTAATACTTCCTCATTAGCTAGTCAAGTTTTGCAAGATGGACAATAATTTATAGGCAAATCTTGTTCATATGCTAGACCTTTTTCAAATAATTTTAAAAATATCCATTGAGTCCATTTATAATATTTTGGATCAGTTGTATCTATTTCTCTATCCCAATCATAAGAAAATCCCAATTTTTTGATTTGAGATTTAAATGTTTTTATATTTTCATCTGTTGTAATTCTAGGATGAGTTCCAGTTTTTATAGCATAATTTTCAGCAGGTAATCAAAAAGCGTCCCATCACATTGGATGAAGTACATTGTAACCACAAGCATTTTTATATCTAGCAACTATATCATTTGCTGTCATTCATTCTGGATGTCATACATGAAGACCAGCTCCAGAAGGGTAAGGGAACATATCTAGTGTATAATATTTTGGTTTTGCTTGCCCTTTCGTAAGTTCATCTGTAGAAGGGTTTTTCACTTTAAATGTTTTATTTTCTTCCCAATAAGCTTGCCATTTTGCTTCTATTTCTTTATGGTTGTACATTCTTTTTTATAAAAATAATAAAAATATGTTTGATTATATGCAAAAATTAGCTTATTTCTAGTTTTTTTAAACAAAAAAATAATCCTTTTTAAAGGATTATTTTTTATTCTCAAATTATACCAGTATTACTACCTCAATTTCATAAAAAGAAATTTACAATAGGTCCTGCTAAAAATATTATAACTATTCAGATAAGAGCTTGAATAATAATTGTTTTTCAAGTTTTTACTTGATCATCATCTTCTCCTGCAGTTAATATTTTAAATCAACCATATAGTCAGTAGATAACAGCAACTAAATATAAAAATCATAATAAGTAAGCAGTATAATCTTGAATAACAACATCAACATTATCTGTATCTCACATCAATCATGTATTTATCTTATCAGTTCAGAATAATGCTCAAAAAGCTTTATTTAAACTAAAAAATGTATATCAAATTGCTATGTATAATATTTTTTTTAAGTTTTTCATTTTTAAATTTATTATGCTGTACCACCTGCACCGATAATAGTTTTTATTAATAATTCTACAATAGTACCTACTAAGAATATAACAACTATTCAAATTAATGCATTAATGAAAACAGTTTTTCAAGTTTTAACTTTATCTTCATCTCAACCAGCAGTTAAAATGTTAAATCATCCCCATAGTCAGTATAATACTGCAACTAAATATAAAAATCCTAAAATATTAGCTATATATCATTGAACAACAGTATCAGCAGTACCATCTGAAACTATTCTATCATCAGTAACTGTACCTGGATCAATTGCAGCGTTAGCTTGATTTAAAGCTGTTAATGCAACTCAAGCAATAGCGTATAAACTTTTTTTCATAAACAAATTTATTATTAATTAAATTTAATACTTTTGTATTATATTTAAAATTTACTAAAAATACAAATTTTTTTTGGTAAAATATTGCAAAAAAATAAAAAATGGATAACTTAAGTCAAATTTTATTTTAAAAAAATATATGGATAGACAATTATTTTTGACTGATTTAAGAAAATATTGAATAGAAAATACAGTACCAAATATAAGCGATACTAATGCTAAATTTCTTGTGGATTTGATTAAAATATCAAAAACAAAAAATATGCTTGAAATTTGAACTGCTAATTGATTTAGTGGTATAAATTTTGCAATTGAGCTTGAAAAAAATAATGGTCATTTAGTTACAATAGATTTTTCTCCTAAATCTCAAGGTGAAGCTTTGGAAAACTTTAAAATTGCAAAAGTTGACCATATTATTACTTCAATATTATGAAACGCTCTTGATGAAATACCGAAGCTTCAAGATGATTTTTTTGATTTTATTTTTATTGATGGTATGAAAAAAAGAAGTGCAGATTTTTTAAATTTATGTTTACCAAAAGCAAAATCGTGAGCAATTATTATAATTGATGATGTATTAAAATTTCATGATAAAATGCCTACTTTATGGACATATTTAGATGAAAATAAAATTAAATACAATATTTTACCTATAGATCCTGATGACTGAATTTTAATGATGATAAAAGAATAATATGAAATTTATAGTGAAACCATTCTCTGAAATACTTATAAAATCTAAGCCAGTTAGAAAAAAATATTTAAGTTTTCTTCAAACAAATTGTAATCTTGCATTTAAAAAAATTGATTCAAATATAAAAGCTAGATTTTTTCGGGATAGACAAGAAATAACTATTTGAAATCAATTATCAAATTTTCAATTTAATAATTTAATTAAAACACTTTCTAGAATGCCATGAATAGAGAGTTTTTTAGAAGTTGTTGAATATGATTTTAATGATATAAGTGAAATATTTGAAAAAGCTAGCGATTTCTACCTAGATAGTATAATATGAAAATCTTTTGTTGTTAGGGTAAAAAGAACTTGAGATCATAGTTTTAAGTCAACAGATGCAGAAAGATATTTATGATGATGACTTTTAAAAAGAGCATCAAATTCTAAAGTAAGTCTTAAAAACCCAGATGTAACTATAAATATAGAAATAAAAGATAATAAATTTTATTTAGTTAAATCTAAATATTTTTGAATAGGATGATATCCTGTTTGAACACAAGATAAAGTTATAAGTTTAGTTTCAGGTTGATTTGATTCAGGAGTATCAACTTATTCTATGATGAAAAGATGATGTAAAGTGGATTACCTTTTCTTTAATTTAGGTTGAATTGCTCATGAATTATGAGTAAAAGAAGTATCAAATTATCTTCGGCAAAATTTTTCTTCAGGATATAAAGCTAAATTTATTACTGTTAATTTTGAGGAAATTATAAATCATCTTGTGAAAGATATAAATCATAGATTTAGATGAATTATTCTTAAAAGATTATTTTTAATGGTTGCTGATATTTTAGCAAAAGAAAACGAGTATTATGCAATAATTAAGGGGGATAGTTTATGACAAGTTTCGAGTCAAACTTTAAAAAATATGTTTGTTATTGATAAAGCAAGTGAAACTTTGGTTCTTAGACCATTGATTTCATATAATAAACAAGAAATTATTGATTTAAGTATGAAAATATGAACATATAATTCAGCTTGTAATATGCCAGAGTATTGTTGAGTAATATCTGATAAGCCTGCAACTTGAGCAAAGCTTGAACAGATTTTAGATGAGGAGAAAAATTTTGATTATTCTTTACTTGAAAAAGCTATAAATAATAAAAAAATTCAATTTATTGATGAGGTTTTAGAAATAGAAAAAGAATGAGATATGCAAATTGATATAGTTTCTATTGTTTGAGAAAATGAAATTATTATTGATGTTAGAGAAGAGCTAAAATCTCAAGAAAGCCCTCTTAATGTAGAATGACAAATAATATTAAAAATACCATTTTTTGATTTACCATTTGAATTTGAAAAACTTGACCAAAATAAAACATATTTGTTTTATTGTAATAAATGAATGATTTCAAAAAATCAGGCTGTTGCTATGAAAGCAAAGGGGTTTTTAAATGTAAAAATTTTTAGACCTATTTTAAATGATTCTTCTTGTAGAATTAAAACTTGAAAATAATTAAATTTTAATATAATTATTTCACATTAAATTAAAAAATTACCCCTTATGAATAAAAAAATTATTTCATTTTGGATATTACTTGTTTCTTTTTTCAGTATTTGATTTTGATATTCTCTAGTTTTTGCATGAAATTTGTGAGAAATTGAATTTAAATTATCAGACAATATATTTTTAGATAGTTTTGGTTTAAATAAAACAAAAATTCTAATAAAAACAAAAGAAAATTTGGATAATATTTCTATTTCTTGAGAATGTGGTGTTTCAGGTAAAATCATTGAAAAAACTTCAAATTATTATATTTTTGAGGTATTTCTTACTCAAGAAAAATGTACAAAACAAAATATTAAAACAACATTTTCTTCTTGAGATTTAAATTTGGAAACTATACTTAATATTGCATCAAATTATTCATTATATTCAACTTATTTGGATTATTCTGATTTGAAATTAAAAAAATATTTATCAAATATTGATGCAAAAATATTGAACTTAAAATCATTTGAAACTTATAATAAATCAATTCATTTAAGTAAATATGATTTTTTGAGAGAAAATAGAAAATTACAAGAACTAAAATATCTAAGAGAATTTATTTATGATTTAGTTAAAAAAAGAGAAGAAAAATATATTACTCCTATAAAATGATCTTCTTTAACTACAGTTCCAAGTAAGCTACCAAATGCTTGAAGACCTTATAGAGAATCATATACAAATTGAGTACATGAATGATGGGATTTTGATACAAATTTTTGAGAAACAGTTGTTTCACTTGATTATTGATTGGTTATTAGAGTTGTTGATAAATTTGATTTTGTTGATTTAGATAAACTTAAAACAACCTGAGAATTGACTCAGGCAGATAGAATTAAAAATCTAGATATACTTAGAGGAAAACAAGTTTGGGTAAAAACTATGAAATGAGATGTTGCATTTTATTCTCATTTAAATGAAGTTTATTCAAATATTAAAGTTTGAGATGTTGTTTTTAAATGACAAGCTCTTTGAACTGTTTGAATAACATGAGTTCCAGATAAAAATTATACAGATTATCACTTACATATAGAAGTAAGAAAAAATCCTTATATTGATACTAGAAAAATTCCATATTCTGTTGATGAATATATGAAATGGAATTGGTATTTCAAATGAGAAAGTGAAAAATATATCTTAGAAAATCAATATAATATATTTTGAAAAAATGAATAAAAATTTAAAAAATGATTTTATAACAAAAAATAAAAAAGCTTTTTTTGACTATGAAGTTTTAAATACTTATGAATCTGCATTAGAACTTAAATGATATGAAGTTAAAAGTATTAGAAATGGTCATGTAAACTTAAAATGATCTTATATTATTGTTGTAAATAATGAGCTTTTTGTCAAATGAATGCATGTATCTGCATGGAAAACTTTGTCAAATAAACAATGAGTTGAAACAGATAGAATAAGAAAAGTTTTTTTACACAAAAAAGATATAATTTATCTTTCTTGAAAATCAAAAGAGCCTGGTTTTTCTATAATTCCACTTGAATTATATTTTGTTTGAAGTTTGATTAAATTGAGAGTATGATTAGCAAAATGAAAGAAAAATTATGATAAAAAGCAAACTTTAAAAGAAAGAACAATGGATCGAGAAGCTAAGATTATGATGAAAAAATATTTATAAAACAAAAAAACCAAAGAATTTATTCTTTGGTTTTTTTGTTTGATTTTTTCTTTTTTTCTCTATAATTACACTAATTTAATTAGTAATTAAGGCAAATGTTAGATATTAAAATCATAAGAAATAACCCAGATTTAGTAAAAGATGTTATTAAAAAAAGAAATTTAAAATTAGATTTGAATGAGTTTTTAGAAATTGACAGAGAAAAATTAGATTTGATTATAAAAGTAGATGAATTAAGAGCTTTGAAGAATAAAGTAAGTAAGGAAATTCCTACATTAAGTAATGAAGAAAGACCATCAAAAATCGCTGAAATGAAAAAGGTTTGAGATGAATTATCTATACTTGAAGAAAAACAAAAAGAAGTCGAAGAATCTTGGAAAGTTTTATATTATAGAATACCAAATTTACTAGATGAAACTGCTGCTATTTGAGATACTGATGAATGAAATACTATTGAAAAAACATTTTTAGAGCCTACTAAATTTGATTTTGAAGCAAAAGAACACTGGGAAATTTGAGAAAAAAAAGGTTGGATAGATGTAGAAAAATGAAGTGAGGTTTCATGAGCTCGTTTTTGGTATTTAAAATGAGACTTAGTTTTATTACAATTTGCTATTATAAACTATGTAGTTTCAAAACTTATATCAAAAGGTTTTGAACCAATATTGCCACCAGTTTTAGTTAGAGAACAGGCTATGTTTGGTACTTGATTTTTTCCAGCTTGAGAAGATGGTATTTATAGTGTAAATCCATGAGAAGATGATTTATTTTTAGTTTGAACTTCAGAAGTCCCAGTTACAAGTTATCATTGCAATGAAACACTTGATTTAGAAAAACCAAAAATGTATGTTGCATATAGTCCTTGTTTTAGAAGAGAAGCTTGAAGTGCTTGAAAAGATACTAGAGGAATACTTAGATGACATCAATTTGATAAGGTTGAAATGGTTGTTTTTTGTAAAAATGATGAAAGTAAAACTATGCATGATTTTATGGTAGGAGTTGAAGAAGAAGTTCGGCAAGAATTAGGTATTCCATATAATAAAATGAATATTTGTAGTTGAGATTTAGGTAATCCAGCTATGAAAAAATACGATTTAGAAGCTTGGATGCCAGGGCAAAAAAAGTATAGAGAGGTTACAAGTTGTAGTAATGTTTGAGAATTTCAATCAAGAAGACTTTGAATAAAATATAGAGATTCAAATTGAGATTTACAATATGTTCATACTTTGAATGGTACAGTTTCAGCTATTTGAAGATGTTTAATTGCTATAATTGAAAATTATCAAACAGCATCTGGTGATGTAAATATCCCTGAAGTTTTAATCCCTTTTATGTGAGGAAAGAAAATTATATAAAAAATTATTAAAAATGTACAAAAAAATAGTACAAAAATGTTGTAAAAAAGAGTTTTTTTCATAAAATGTTAAAAACTCTTTTTTGTTTATTTATTCACTTTAAAAATTAGAATATGAGATATACAAAATTTCAAAAATTTTTATCAAGTTTTTTAATATTTTCTATGCTTTCAGGTATTACTTTGAGAGTACCATTTTTTGATTTTATAGCCTCGGCTGCTGGAAGTGAATATTATGATTTAGTTTCTATAATTGTTGATGAAGAAACTTATTCTGATATTGATTCAGAACTTAAAAGATATAGTAAAGATATAACTAATTCTTTAGAAAATACTAAAGTAGTTATTTTGCCTATTCCAAAAGATGCTACAAGTTATGATATTGCATCAATGAATGAATCTTTATATTTTGAATGATATAAATCTTTAAATGATGTTAAATTTGAATCTAAATTAATTTGAACTGTTTTTGTTTGAAATATACCACTTCCTTTAGTGTATAAAGATAATGAAGTTTCAAAGACAATATTACCATATACTGATTTTGAAGACAAATCATATATATATAATTTAGAAACTTTAAATTATGAATACAATAAAGATAATGTTTCATGAATAGTCCCAGAGGTATGGCATTGAGTTATATCTCCAAATACTTGAGATGAGTGAGATAATATAGATGCACTTAAAGATTATTTTGATAAAAATCATGATTTTTATGTTTGAGAATGATTATATGATTTAGATAAAAACTCTATTAATTGAGATCTTGAAGAATGATTAAGTTCAAATTATGAGCCATATGTTTTTTATTTTGATAGTTTTAGAGAATCTGAGGCAATAAATTATAATTCATATGTTTGATATAAATGATATTTAGAAAATAAAGAAGATATTGTTTATAATAGATATACAAAAGAGCTTGCAAATAAATTAAAAGAAGAATTATTATGAAATTCTACTAATATGCTTATGGATTTAGCTAAAAAAGTTGATCCAAAACTTGATGAAAAATTAGTTAAGAGTGTAGATGAGAGTTTAAATAATGTTCCAGATATTCAATCAAGATATATTATTAATAATTCAGTAAAAAAATTTTTAGAAATATTTTCAAAAGGTTCTATTTCTGAACTTAGACAAAATGTTTACAATGCTTGAAGATATAATTATGGACAAGAGGTAAATGCTGATTTTATTCCTTATTTTATTAGTGTACTTGATATTGTAAATGATCAAGTAATAAAGGAAATGAGCGATGATATGGAATTACAAATTGATAATTTAGTTGCAAATTGATTATCAAGAAAAATTGCAATTCCTACAACTTATGAGTATATTACCTCATCAGAAAAAGATATTTATGAAAATTATTTATATTGAAAGAAATCATCAACTATAACAAATGCAGAACAATGTAGTTTTTATAGATGATCATTATCAAATTCATGACAATTAGTTGAAGCAAATAGATGAACAAATATTTATAATATTGAACCTGATAAAAATACAATTCAGCCATATTGAACAATATGTTTTACTAATTTACAATCTTGAAAATCATTAGAATGATTTTGGTGAAGAAATTCTCCATTTAACTTAAATCAAAGTGAATCATGAAAATGAAATATTGTATTGAATAATAATACTGATTATAAATGAGCTATTTTGCCACTTTATGATATTGATGGTTCAAAAAAAATTACTGACTCAACTAAGCTACCAACTCCTTATTTTTGTACTGATAATAATTATTTATTATCTTATAAAGATGAAATTGTTACAACTTGAGAAATGGGAACATTAGAAAATACTTATAAATTACCAACATATTGAACAAATTCGTTGAGTACTTCTACTCCTTGATGGCAATGTATAACAGATTCTAACTTAAACAAAACTTATAGTTATGCTTCTTCTTTTGATCAAACATATATTAACTTTTCTAATTCAAGTTATTGAATAAATGCTTGTGAAACATATGATTTTTATCTTAATTGAAATGAGTTAGATGAATTAAAAAGATATTATATTCAACCAGCATGTTCTGCTGAATCATGTGAATGTGATGCATATTCAACAACTTCTCCAGAGTGAGTTACTACAAGTAGTGCATCAAAATGGATAAATCATAAATATTCTTATGTAACAGTAGACTCTTTTATTAAACATAAATCACCAACTTCTACAGAATTATCTGCTCAAGTTAAATCTATGATTGCACCTTCTTTAGCTGTAGACAAAGATAGATATATAGATTTTATAGCAGCTGATGGTTCTTATGCAAAAATTAATTATCCATATTTATATAGATTAAAACTTGAAAATTTAAGTGATATTAGTTTAGACAAAGTTGCTTTAGAGTTAGATAAATTACTTGATGAAAAATCAGCTGAAATAAATAAAGTTATTTCAGATAATAATCCTAATAAATGAAAAAATACATCTGCAACATCAAAATTTATAAATAATACTCAAATAAATAATTATTTAAAAACAGGTTCTTATCCAAGTGCTAATTTTGATTTAAAAAAATATCTTCAAAGCAAATGAAATAAAGATATTTCCCTAAATTGAGAAATTAAAGAATTAAGTTATTATGATATGCTTGTTTTTGCAATATATTGGAATAATCTAAATTCAGTTTCTGCAAAATATTGATATGTTTTTGAAAATTATTTATCAAATCAATTTAGTAACGAAGAAAAATATTTTTTACCAAAAAATAAATCTTGATATGAAATTGCATATTTATGATCATCTTGAGATGCTTCAAATATGTTTGTTTGACTAGATCCTGAGGCAAAAAATACAAATCCATATACTGATACTATTTCTAAAAATCAAGATTTATCAACAAAATTACTTTGATTAAATATAGGTACTTCAAAAACAAATAATGAAAGTATTTTTAAATGTGCTCCACCAGAATGAGTACCTTTATGGGAATGGATTCCTGCAATTATGTGTCGGTTAGCTGATATGATGCCACCTACTATTTCTATTTCAGATTGAGCATGTTGACCAAGTTTATTATCAAATGAAGAAAAGCAAGAGTTAAATAGTTGTAATTGAGATGTAAATAAAAATGGTGTTAATGATTGTACTGAAACTAAATTGTCTTCATGAAAGATAGTACTAGAAGCAGATTCAAATAAATATTATTATAATAAACAAGTTGAATTAAGAGCTATTTTAAAATGAAGTGATGATAAAAATTTAACTTTTTTAAATTCTACTAATGTAAATTTTGAAATTGTTAAAGCTGAAATAGCAAATGATGAAACAAAGGATTTATCTGATTTAAATAAAAAAATTCTTTATGATATAGAAGATGAATATAAAAATGATAAATCATTATTATCAAAATATTTATATTTTAAAGATTTTGCTGTAAGATCAACTGCTTGAACTGCAAAATATTGAATTACTTTAAAAGATAAAGATGTAAATGTATATTTAAGAGCAAGTGTAAAAGTAAAAGATAAAAATGATGATTTAGCTGTTGATTTGGAATCAAATCTTCTAAAAATTGAAGTAAGAGGGGAGAGATTATTTTTATCAACTTATAATTTAGAAAATAAAGATTCTAAATTAATTGTAAATGCATGAGATTCTTCAGTTTTATCTAGCGATAAGGCAAATATTTATTTAATTGATGGTTTTGATTCAAGTATTGAAGAAACATCAAATTTAATAAATAACAATTCTACATCTACTGAAAAATTGGTAATTAAATTGGAAAACATTTCAAAAAATTGAAATTTTGTTCAAAATGCATATCCAATTAAATTAGAATTGTATAGTAATAATAAATTATTAAATGAATCAACTTTAACAAGTATAAATTGAGTTAAGCCTCTTTATACTATTAAAAAGTCAGGTACATATTTATTGAGAGTAAAAGATAATTTTGGTTCTTATGTAGAAAAAACATTTGAAGTAATGCCTAATTCTCCTGAAAAATTGGATTTAAATTTAGCTACAAATTTTTTACAAAGCTGAGGTGCTGTATCAACAAACTTTGTAACTATATATGATAAATATGATAATCCTGTTTCATGAAAATTTTATGATTTAAAAATGAGTGTTGATTGAAACGCTTTAGTTTTTGTTGATAATGATAAATCTGATTTCACAACTACAACATATGAATGATATAAAATTTTTAGATTAAAATCTACAAATAAATTTTGAGAAAATGATATTAATATATCATTATATGATGATAAATGAGAGTTTTTATTAAAAACAAGTAAAAAACTTTCAGTTATTGAAGAATTTCAAATTGAAACAAAATCATTATTATGAGATATTTATGTTTGATGATGAAAATATAAATATCAAATTGAAGTAAGAGATAAATCTTGAAAAATTATAAATAATTTTAATTCAAGAGTTTATATGACTGCTAATTCAAATTATTTACAGTTAGAAAAACCATATTTTGAAATTGAAAATTGAGCATGAGTTGTTGAATTTACAACAAAAACTACTGCTTGAAAAGATATTCCAGTGCAAATACAAATAGAATGATTATGAGAAATAGTAACAAAAACAATTACTATATTACCAGAAAAAGCTATGAAAATGGATTTAGTATTATCTAAATCTAAATTAGAAGCAAATGAAAAAGATTACTCAAATGTTAATGTAGAATTAAAAGATAGATATAATAATCTAGTTTTTACTGACTCTTCTACTCAACTTGATATTGAAATATTGCCAGAATATACACATTTAATAAGTTATGATAAAAAAACTAATACTGTTAAAGAATGAAAAGCAACTTTTAAAGTTTATTCAACAGTAAATCCTTGAATTGGTTATTTTAAGATAAATTCAGATCCATCATTATCATTAAACTCATTTTTAATTGAAGATGAAAATTGAAAACTAGAAGTAGCTTGAGTTTGAGAAAATGCTGCAAAAATAGAAAGTTTTTATGTTTGGAATAAAGATAAAATAGAAAAATCTAGTTATAATTCTATTTATACTACTCTTTTATGAGCTAATTATTGAGATATTGAGCAAAAAAATTATTTAGCTTGATCATTAATTTTTGATAAACAAAGTAAAGCACTTGCTGTTACTTCTGTTATTAATAATCCATATTTACATAATAATACTTTTTCTATATCTAATAATTGAGGTATTTTAAAAATGTATTCTCCAAATGATTTATCTCAAGATATAAATATGGATGTTTCATTTAATGATTCTAAATTATATATTGATTTATTTAATGCATCTTTAAATACTCATATATGAGAAATTAATTATAATTTTGATAATAATACTAATTTATTAGTTTGTGATCAAGATATTTCATCTTGTTTAACAAATGAAGAAACAACTATATTTTGAAAAAATTTATCTGATAATTATAAATTTTATTCTGCAGATTGAAAATTATATTTTAGAGATAATTTATGAAAAACTTATTTAGAAATTGATGATAAATGAAATATATCTAGAAAATCAAATATTTCATTTGAAGTTTTGTCTAACTCTAAAAATAATCTAGAATTAAATTTAAAAATAGGTGATAATATAGTTTGAATATTATGATTTAATTTTATTGAATCTGAAATTAATATTACAAGAGATAAAGTTGCTTATGATAATAAAATCAAAACAGCAAAAAATTCAATTTTAGTTTATATTGAATCATCTTTTTATGGTTCTTATACTAGTTGAAAATGAGAAAATGAATCTCTTGTTGTTTATTACAATGATCCATTTTGATCAGAAACTGCTTTAAATACTTTTTCAAAAGATAATTTATCATGATATGAAAATTTTAAAGAAGTATGATGATTATGATGGTCTTGATGAAATAAAACTTTGTTATCTTTTTCATCTTGAAAAACAGTATGAGAATCATTGAAAGAGTTTATGAGTTTTTCATCAATAAATATCTGAGATCCAGTTATTAGTTTGAAAAAAATTAGAAAAAATTTTAATAATTCAAATGAATTAAAACAATTTGATTCTACAATTTGAGATGTAATTAGTAATGAAAGTTGACTAGAATGATATAGACTTTTTGATTATAATAATGATTGAAAACAAGATATTTTACTTGTAAAAAGTTCTTGATATTTAAAATTATTAGAAAATATAGAAACCTCTTCTAATTTTTTAGATTATTGAGACTTAGCTCATATAGTTGATTTATGAAATAATGAATTAATTAAAACATGAGATTTTACAGGTGATTCATATGATGATATATTTTTTGTTTGAGATGACTGAAAACCATATTTATTAAATAATATAAATAAAGATTTTTCTAGAATTTCATTAGCTAATAAATTTAATTTAAATTGAAGAATTATTAGAGCTGAAAGCTTTGATATGGATAATGATAAAATAGATGATTTGGTTACACTAGATGATGCTTGAGAAATAAATATATTTTATGGACAAGGAACTTCAGCTAATCCAACATTTACAAAATTAGCAGTGACTGATGATTATTGAATTACACTTAATTCTGATCCTAGAAGTGATTGAAGTTTAGTTTATTTTGATTGATTATATCAAGTAGACACTTTATATGATAATTCAGACATTTTAGAAGAAAATGAAAAATATCTTTCTAAATTAAATGCCTGAGTTGATGCATGAATGAAAGAAAGTGCTGATAAAGAGTTGGTAAATAGTTTTATTTTTGAACAAGTTGCATATTCAACAGATGAATCATTTAATGTATCTGATGTAAATAGTATTGATGAATTAATAAATTTACCAAATTCAATAAATCAAACTACATTTATAAAATGAGAATATTCTGAAAATGCTTGAGTAAAAGTTGAAAAAATATTCTTAGATAGAAATTGATGATTTTTAAGTAAATGAGATTATGTTGATGTAGAAATAAAAGTTACAAATGTATCTTGAAAAAAATTAAATAATGTTGCATATATTGAAGATGTTTTAGAGTATTTTACTCTTGAAGAAACAAGTATTTCAAATACTAAAAATGCAGCAATTAAAAGAACTAATAGCAATTATGATTTTTTAATTGATGATTTTTCATTATCTGCAAATGAATCAATAGTTATAAATTATTCATGAGTAGTAAAACCTCTTAAATATTCTCAAATGCAAGTATGATTATTTGAAAAATGAGAAGATTGAGATGATGTTTATTGAGATATTATACTAAAAGATAGTTTAGAAAATTGTAGTGAGCCAGTAGAAATATTTAGATCAGTTTCAACAAGATTATATAATAAATGAATAAAAAATCCTGTTTGTGATAATACTCCATTACCTGAAGCTATACAAAAAAATAATTTAGATTCTGATAATGATGGTATTCCAGATTATATAGAAAATCTTACGACAAATAATCAAGCATTAAAAGATTATTCAGAAGAAACATTGTCAAATATGTTTAAGGATTCTGATAATGATTGAGTACCAGATGATGAAGATAATTTTAATTTATCTCAAAGTTTAACACTTGATTTATGATCAACTTGAGAAAGTATAGATGAATGATTGGATAATATTCAATCACTAGTTAATTGATTAAGTTGTTGATTTAATAATGGTTCTTGTATATCTATGCCTTTAAATTGGGCCCCTTTAGCACCAGGTAATGATCCAGTATTTAATTGAAAATTTCTTTTAGATGATTTAAATATTTGAGAAGGTATTCCTATATTTTCTGCTTTAACATGGATGCCTATTTATGTTCCAGCATGTGTACCTTTTCCTACAGTTTGGCCTGTCTCTTCTTCAGCAATGTGATCAGCTTGTTCTAAAACATATTTTTGAATGGATTGAGCTTGATGATATCTTTGAATTGACTCTCCTACTAATTTTTTTAGATTATCTGTAACTCCAACATTAACTTGATGAGTTTGATTATCTGCATGTTTTTGATGACCTGCTTCTGTAGCATGAAAGGCAATGATGCCTTGATTATCTCCACTTTTCCCAGGAGGAAATTGTATAGTTATTGCAAAACCACTTTTTTGATGTAGTAATGATTGATCTGATGGTAATCCAGAATCAATTTGATATCCTGTTTATTGAAATAGTTTTTGAGTAATTAATTGAAATTGTTCTACAAAAGAAGACTATTCAATTAGTCAAGAATATGTTGAAAATTATTATAAATATATTAATTGAAATTGAAGCTATTCTAATTTATCATGAATTAATAAGGCTGTATCAAGTCATAGTTCACCTTGAAGTTGACCACTGTTTTCAATTTGATGAGGTTCTTGAACTCCTGTTTCAGTTAGTGTAGATTCATCGTGAAATATAGACTTTTCAGATGTAACTAAACTTGTTAAAAAAAGAATTCAGGCATTTCCATGATTTTTGATGAATTGGGTAACTAGACAAATAGAGGAAATAGTTAACAAATTGACAGATTTTCCAACATTGTTTATTATACTTCCAGATTTTTCTTGAATTTACGATACTGATCTCGATTGGGAAGAAAATAAACAAAAATGGTTGAATAATAGTTGAAATAAAGATAGAGCATCTAATGATGCAATTAATTTAGATAATGTTTCTGCAGAAATTGATACAAGTAAAATTCAAAATGAAACTTTAAAATGACTTGCAAATGATGCTAATTGATTAAGTTCAGATGCAATATGAAAAGCAAAAGAATATAGTTCTTGAATAAAAGATGCATATGAATTTATGGGTTCACTTCCGCTTGTAAAAATAGAACAAGTTCCTGTTGATATGTCATTACCTTGGTTATCACTTACAGAAATTGATAAATCAATAATGACTCGGCAATCAACTATTGATTCACGGAAAAAAGAATTTGAAAGAGCAAAAAATTCGTGGTCATTATGAAAGGCTTGTGAATATAGCGATCCAGCTAAACAAAAATCTTGTGAAGATAATAACGCACTAGCTGAAAAAGTTTCTATTGATACATCTCAATTAATTATGTCTCTTGAGGCAAATGTTGAAGTATTAAAAAGTTATAAAGAAACACCTGAAAAAATAAATAAGTATATTAATAAAAAAGAATATTATTTAGAACAAATTCTTTGTAATATAGAATCAATTTCAAATGTATTAGGTTGACGGATTTGAAAAAATGGTGAAAGATTTAAAGCTTGGGTTGAATTATTTATATTAATAAAAGCAATATTAAAGTCTTGGCAATTACTTATTGATGTTTTTGTTGATTATGAACAAGAATGTAAAGAGTGTAAAAATGAAAGACAAGATTCTATGACATCAGAATTTGAAATTATTAGTATGGTTGTTCCAGATATTCCAGTAATTCAATTCCCAAAATGGCCAGATATAATATTAGATTTACATAATATTAGAGCATCATTAAATATAATGCTTCCTGAATTTAATATTACTCCAAGACCAATTTTATTACCTGAATTACCAAATTTATATTTACCTGATACTCCTAATGTTAATATAAGTTTTCCATCAATACCTGTATTGCCAAAACTTGAAATCCCAGAACTTCCTGATTTACCAAGTTTACCAACAGTAGAACTTCCTGATTTACCACCTCCACCAACTCTTCCAAAAATGCTAGCATCTCTTGAAGCTATTTTAGATATATTAAAGCTTGTAACAAAAGCAATGTGTATATTAAAGTCATCACCATTTCATCCAGAATGGAGAGCTTGAGACCAAATTGCATTTTTAACAGAAAGAAGTTGATATTTACCTACAGATTTTTTAAATTTAAGTTTACCACAATTTTCATTTCCATTTATAGATGCAATACAAGTAACTACATATGTAAATTTAGAATTTGAAACAGATTTTATAGTTGAATTAGCAAGACAAACTGCTATGCCTATAAACAGTTTTACGGCAGATTTTACAAATATGTTTAAAATAAATATTGCAGATTTAGATTATAGATGAGTTACTCCTTCTGATATAAATATTGATGTTTGAGAGCAACAAATAAATCCTTGAGTTTGATATGATTTTAATAGTTCATTAGAAAAATTAGTAGTTTCTATAGTTACTAAAAATATATTATTTTGAAGAAATTATATTTCTGAAAATAAAGATGTTACAATAAGTAATCAAGAATTTAAACAAGAAATATCAAAATCTTTAGCAGATAAAGATATTGCATCTGATCCAAGATTTGATGAGTTAAGAGCTTTATGGAAAAATGTAGATGATTATACATTTTCATGAGAAAATAAAGTTATTGATGAATTGAAAGAAAATAATTTAAATAAATTTGAAACTCTTAAAGATATTATTAATACAGAAATTGTAAAAAATAAGAAATTTAAATCTGATTTTAATGAATCTGTTAAAACACCAATTAGAAAAGTTTCTTTAGTTAATAATTCAAATGTAGAGGAATATAATTCTATGCTTGATAAATATAATTCTAAAGTATTTGAAAAAACTTCATCAATTGTTAATTGAGATTGAAATAATTCATATAAACAAGAATTAAAAAATATTTGAGATAATTTATTAACAAAAGTTGATACAGCTTTATGAAAATATGTAAATTGATCAAATAATGTTGATAGTTCTAAATTATTAGCAGCACAAACTACAACATCAACAGAATCTGCTTCAAATGTAAATTCTTGTAATTCTAAAAAAGAATGAGATGCAGGGTATGTATACGAATGAATTTATATATTAGAAAATAATAAATCTTATAGACTTTTTG
>ERZ1645187.2219-NODE-2219-length-17340-cov-7.049233_pt1 | contig 17340 bp, 17 predicted proteins | sample MGYA00575352_ERZ1645187 | MGnify/ENA primary metagenome ERZ1645187 (study PRJEB40837, sample SAMN11349314) | freshwater sediment metagenome | isolation source: river sediment | host: Sediment | place: India: Wazaribad , New Delhi | collected 2017-02-21 ... | reverse complement strand
CCGCGTTCGGCGCGGCGGGCGGTGCTGTGGCTGATCAAGCGGCGCGAAACCGCGCTGGTCGGTCTGCTTGAGGCGCTGGAAGCCGTGCGCGCCGGGCTGGTCGAATGCGAAACTTGCGGCAATGTCGATACCAGTAACCCCTGCGGTATCTGTACCGACCCGCGCCGTGATGCGCGCCAGCTATGCGTGGTGGAGGACGTGGCCGACCTGTGGGCGCTCGACCGGGCGCGGCTGTTCACCGGGAAATATCACGTGCTGGGCGGCCGGCTTTCCGCGCTGGAAGGGGTGCGGCCCGAAGACCTCTCCATCGGCAAGCTGCTGGAACGCGTCAGCCAGGGCGGGATCGACGAGGTGGTTCTGGCCATGAATGCCACGCTGGAGGGCCAGACCACTGCGCATTATATTGCCGAGCGGCTGGAAGGCTATCCGGTGCGGATTACCCAGCTGGCCCATGGTCTGCCGGTCGGCGGCGAACTCGACTATCTGGACGAGGGAACCCTGGCCCAGGCCCTGCGCGCGCGGCGTCCGGTGGGATAACCTATCAGTCCGATCGCTCAGCCGTTCTTGCGAATGGCGATCATCATGACTATCTGGCCTCCCATGGCCATTCGTGAAATCCTGGAAGTCCCCGATCCCCGCCTCAAGGTGGTGTCGGAACCTGTCACCAAGTTCGACGACGAGCTCAAGACGCTGGTCGAAGACATGTTCGAGACGATGTACGATGCCCCGGGCATCGGCCTCGCCGCGATTCAGGTCGGCGTGCCGCTGCGCGTGCTGGTGATCGACCTTCAGCCGGAAGACCCGGACGCCGAGCCGGTTGCCTGCAATCACGACGGGCATCACCACCATCACCAGCCGACCAAGCGCGAGCCGCGGGTGTTCATCAATCCGGAGATCCTCGATCCCTCGGACGATTACTCGGTCTATTCCGAAGGCTGCCTGTCGGTTCCTGAAATCTACGCCGAAGTCGAACGCCCGGCCCGTATCCGTGCCCGCTGGCAGGATCTGGACGGCAAGGTGCACGAGGAAGAGATGGACGGGCTGATGGCAACCTGCCTCCAGCACGAAATGGACCACCTTGAAGGCATCCTGTTCATCGACCATCTTTCGCGCCTGAAGCGGAACATGGCGCTGAAGAAGCTGGAAAAGCTGCGCAAGGTCGCGTGATCTGGCGGACCTTTGCGGTCCGCTAGAACAGTCCTTCGATCTGCCCCTGCGCGTTCAGGTAGATACCTTCTGCCGCCGGAACGCGGGGCAGGCCGGGCATGGTCATGATCTCGCCGCAGATCGCCACGACAAAGCCCGCACCCGCGGATAGCCGCACTTCGCGCACTTCCACTTCGTGTCCGTCGGGCGCGCCCATTTTCGTGGGATCGGTCGAGAAGGAATACTGCGTCTTGGCCATGCAGACCGGAAAGTGGCCATAGCCCATCTCTTCCCAGGTCTTGAGCTGGGTGCGGATCGCGGGCGTCAGGTGGACTTCTGCCGCACGGTAGATTTCGCGTCCGACCGTCTCGATCTTATCCGCCAGCGACAATTCATCGCGGTAAAGCGGGGCATAGCCGTTCGGGCCAATATCGGCCTTGGCCGCGACGATCCGGGCCAGTTCTTCTGCGCCTGCGCCGCCTTCAGCCCAGTGGCGGCATACGACGGCCTGCGTGCCATATTCCGCCGCCAGTTCAGCCACAGCGGCCAGTTCCGCCGCAGTGTCGGTGGGAAAGTGGTTGATCGCCACAGTTGGCTTGACCCCGAACTTGGCGAGGTTTTCTATATGCCGCTTCAGGTTCGCACCGCCCAGGCGGACCGCTTCCACGTTTTCGGCTGAAAGGTCGGACTTGGCGACTCCGCCATGCATCTTCAGCGCGCGGACCGTGGCGACCAGCACGACCGCATCCGGCTTCAGCCCGGCCATGCGGCACTTGATGTCCATGAACTTTTCCGCGCCCAGATCGGCGCCGAACCCGGCCTCGGTCACGACATAGTCGGACAACTGCATCGCCGTGCGCGTGGCGATCACCGAATTGCAGCCATGGGCGATATTGGCAAAGGGGCCGCCGTGGACGATCGCCGGATTGTTCTCCAGCGTCTGGACCAGATTGGGCAGGATCGCATCTTTCAGCAGCGCGGTCATTGCCCGGTCGGCCTTGATATCGCGGCAGAAAACCGCGCTTTTGTCGCGCCGATAGCCGACGATGATGTCACCCAGCCGCCGTTCCAGATCGGCCAGATCGTTGGCGAGGCACAGGATCGCCATGATTTCCGACGCAACCGTGATGTCGAACCCGGTTTCGCGCGGATAGCCATTGCCGACCCCACCCAGCGGCCCGACGATCTGTCGCAGCGCCCGGTCGTTCATGTCCAGCGCCCGCCGCCAGGTGATCCGGCGCAGGTCGAGACCCAGCTCGTTGCCCCAATAGATGTGGTTGTCGATCATCGCCGAGAGCAGGTTGTGCGCCGCCGTGATCGCGTGGAAATCGCCGGTGAAGTGCAGGTTGATCTCGTCCATCGGCACGATCTGGGCCTTGCCGCCACCGGCACCACCGCCCTTTACGCCAAAGCATGGACCAAGGCTCGGCTCGCGCAGGCAGAGCATGGTATTCTTGCCAATCCGGTTGAGCGCATCGGCCAGACCGACCGAGGTGGTGGTCTTGCCTTCGCCGGCCGGAGTCGGGCTGATCGCAGTGACAAGGATCAGCTTGCCCTGCTGTTCCCGCACGGGAAGGGCGGTGCAGTCGATCTTTGCCTTGAACCGGCCATAGGGGATCAGCGCTTCGTCCGGAATGCCAGCCTTGGCCGCAATTGCCGGGATCGCTTCAAGCTTTGCCGCGCGGGCGATTTCGATGTCGGTCAGCATGGCTGAACCTGTCGCGCGCTTGGTGGTCCGGCTCAAGAGTTACGATGCGGTTCTGCACTGAAATGGTCGGGAACACCGCTTGGTGATAATCCGGCGCGCGGCCCTTGCGCGATAGGCATGGGGCGTATAAGTTCGCGGTTCGTTCTCATTTGGTGAGCCATGACTGTCGACGTAATTCTCTTTCTTATCATAGGTTTGGCCATCGGTGTAGCGGGGGGCTGGTTCACCGGATCGCGCCCTGCGGCTGACCTGCGCCAGCGTCTTGCCGCCAAGGAGGATGAGGCGAGGGCGCTCGACATTCGGTTCCGGGAGGCGATCACAGACCTCGCCGCCGCGTCGGAGCGGGCGCAGCGCGCTGACGATCTGCTGCAGGAACTTGGTACAGTGCGGGGGCGGGCTGAAATGCTCAGCGCCGAACTGGCCACGATGAAGGCCAATGCCGTCCATCTGGAAGAGCAGAAGGCTTCGCTGCTGACCGCGCAGGAAAACCTGCGCAAAGAATTTGAAGCAGCCGGTGCGCGGGTGCTGGCCCAGGCGCAGGAAACCTTCCTCAACCGCGCGCAAGAGCGTTTTTCCCATAGCGAGGAAAAGCAGGCCGAACGGCTCAAGGCGCTGCTCGCCCCGGTCGATGCCCGTCTGAAAAGCTATGAAGAGCAGGTTCAGGAACTGGAAAAGAGCCGCGTCGATGCCTTTGGGCAACTGGCGGGCCTGATCCAGTCGGTTCGTGATGGGCAGGAAGCGGTGAAGGCCGAAGCGGCGCGGCTGGGCAATTCGCTGACCAACGCGCCCAAGGCGCGCGGGCGCTGGGGCGAACGCGCGCTACAGAACGTGCTGGAACAGTGCGGCCTGTCCGAACACACCGATTTCAACCTCGAACATTCGATGGATACCGAGGACGGGCGGCTGCGTCCCGACGCGATTGTCCACGTGCCGGGGCAGAAGAAGTTGGTGATCGACGCCAAGGTTTCGCTCAACGCCTATCAGGCCGCGTTCGAGGCCAATGATGACGAGACCCGTAAGCGCAACCTGGATCTTCACGCCCGTTCGATGCGCAACCATATCCAGACGCTGGGCGCGAAAAGCTATCAGAGCCAGTTCGAGGAAGCGCCGGACTATGTCGTGATGTTCGTGCCGGGCGAACACTTTGTCGCTGCCGCGCTCGAACACGATCCGGAGCTGTGGGACTTTGCCTTCCACAACAAGGTGCTGCTGGCCACGCCGACCAATCTGGTCGCCATCGCGCGGACCGTGGCCATGGTGTGGAAGCAGGATCAACTGGCACGCGAAGCAGTTGAGATTGGCCGCGCCGGGGCGGAGCTTTACGACCGGCTGGCGGTTGCTGCCGATCACCTCAAAGGGGTTGGGGCCGGGCTGGACCGTGCTGTGCGCAAGTATAACGATTTCGTTGGTAGCTTTGAGCGCAATGTCCTCAGTTCCGGACGGCGCCTGCGCGACAAGGGAATCGAAATCGGCAAGCGCGAGATTGACGACGTGCCGGTGCTGGAAACCACGCCGCGCTATGCCGAAGCACCGCTGGCCATTACCGAAGATAAACCTGCCGAGTGAGGCTGAAAGTCAGTCCAGCCGTGCCAGTGCCTCATAGGCCAGCACGGCCCCGGCGACTGCGGCATTAAGGCTGTCCGCGCGGCCTTTCATCGGCATGGTCACGCGCAGGTCGCAAGCCATTTCGTATTCCAGCGGCAGGCCGCGGCTTTCGTTGCCGACCATCAGGAAGCATGGTGCCTGATAGGGCGCGGTGCGGTAATCGACCGCGTCGCGCAGGCTGGCCGCGACCAGCTGGCCCGGTCCGCTACGCAGCCAGGGCAGGAACTCGTCCCACTTCGCCAGGGCGATCTGCTGGGTAAAGACCGCGCCCATGCTGGCACGTACGGCTTCAACGCTGAACGGATCGGCGCAATCGTCGATCAGGATCAGACCGCCTGCGCCAACCGCATCGCCGGTGCGCAGCATGGTGCCAAGATTGCCCGGATCGCGCAGGGCCTGCGCCACCAGCCAGATCTTTGCCGAGGAACGGTCCAGCGCGCTAAGCCGCGTATCGAATTCCGCAAAAACGCCTGCAACAGCCTGCGGATTGTCCTTGCCGGTGATCTTGCTGAGGATGTCCTCGCTGGTCTCGATCACTTCACCGCCGGTTTTCAGAACGGCGTCTTCGAGGGCGTCGAGCAGCGGATGGGGATCGCGCCGCTCCGCCATGACCAGCATTTCGGGCAGGTGGCCACATTCGCGCGCATCGGTCAGCAGGCGCAGCCCTTCCGCCAGGAACTTGCCGCTGGCCTTGCGGTGCTTCTTCTCGCGCAGCGAGCGCAGGAACTTGACCGTGGGGTTGGAAAATCCCGTTATGGAGCGCCGCTGGCTCACTCAATCCTCGCCAAAGCCGTCCTTGACCAGGCCGACCAGCTTGAGCAGCGCCGTATCCGCGCCTTCGCCGGAAACGATGATGTCGATCGAATCGCCCTTGGCCGCGCCCAGCATCATCAGGCCCAGGATCGAACCGCCAGCCGCGTCGGCCCCGTCCTTTTCCACCCGGACATTCACGCCATCGCCCAGCTTGGTCACGGCATTGACGAACTTGGCGCTCGCCCGCGCGTGCAGCCCGCGGTTGTTGACGATTTCGACGGTTTCACGAACCTCGCTCATTCCCCACCCCCCCTTATTGCTTCCATGCCCTGTTATCAGGCGTCCTGGCCGAGGAACTCCGACGCGATGGTGATATAGTTGCGGCCCGCATCGCGCCCGGCAATCACCGCCTTGTCCAGCGGCATACAGCCGCGCGCCTTGGCCAGGCGGATCAGCATCGGCAGGTTGATGCCGGCGATCACTTCGACCTTGTCCCTTTGCATCAGCGAGATCGCCAGGTTCGACGGCGTGCCGCCGAACAGGTCGGTCAGGATAATGACGCCAGCGCCGGAATCGACCGCCTCGATCGCCTCGGCAATCTCGGCCCGGCGGGCTTCCATATCGTCATTCGGGCCAATGCAGACAGTACGCACCGCATCCTGACGGCCGACGACGTGCTGCATGGCAGCGACGAATTCCTCGGCAAGCTTGCCATGGGTGACCAGGATCATGCCGATCATTTTAAGACTGCGCTCCGAACTGCGACACCGGCGATTCTTGCCGGAAACAGGCGCAGGGCCATGGCGCGGGCGAGGGGCAGGGTCAATGCTTTCCTTCCGCCCCGTCAGTTGCACGGGTGCCCAGATTGCGATGGGTGAGCGACGGGGAATAGCCCGCAGTTGCCAGCACCCGGGTCATTTCCTCGGCCACGAAGACCGAGCGGTGCCGGCCACCGGTGCAGCCAAAGGCGATGTTGACATAGGCTTTGCCCTGGGCGCGGTAACGCGGCAGCAGCAGCAGGATCAGGTCGCGAATACGGGCAAATGCCTCGTCAAAGGCCGGGTCCTGGCGGATATGCGCGGCCACCGGTTCGTCCTGTCCGGTCATCGGGCGCAATTCGCTGTCCCAATGCGGATTGTTGAGAAACCGCATGTCAAAGATCAGATCGGCCAATGGCGGTGTGCCGCGCGAAAATCCGAAACTGGTTACGCTGACCGTGATGGCGCTGGGATCGTCGTCGGAAAATCGCTCACGGATGGCCTGTTGCAGGTCGTTGCTGGAAAAGTTGGTGGTGGAAATCACCATGTCCGCCCACTTGCGCAGCGGTTCCATCAGTTCGCGTTCAGCCGCGATCCCGCTGTTCGCAGGCAGGTCCTGAGCCAGCGGATGACGGCGGCGCGTTTCGTTATAGCGCCGCTCCAGCTCTTGCCCGGAACAGTCGAGAAACAGGGAGGTCAGTTCAAGGTCTGGCCGTTCGGCCAGCTTCTTTACCCGTTCGATCACCTTGGCCGGATCGAAGCCGCGAGTGCGGGAATCGAACCCTATGGCAAGCGGCGCGCGCAGGTCTGCTCCTGCCGTGTCGGGGCTGTCGATCAGCCGGCCAAGTAGGCGGATCGGGAAATTGTCGATGGTTTCCCAGCCCAGATCTTCCAATACGCGCAGGGCAGTCGTCTTACCAGCACCGAGCAGGCCGGTGACCAGAAGCACGCGATGACGGGTTGGGGATTTTTCAGGCATGGTTTCTACACTTAAATGCCGATTGTTACGGTAAAAGTGAAGGGGCAGGACTGGGGTGTCCCCAGTTGCATGGCTCAGGTCAGGCCATAATGCTGCATGGCCAGTTCAGCCTTGAGCGCGGCGTTGGGGCCATCGGGCCAGATCACGATCAGCGGCAGGGAGCAGCCGGCAATTGCAGTTCGCTCGGCGCGCTCGATAAAACGCGGTGCGGCGGGATCGAAACGCAGGACCAGCGCAACCGCCACGTCGCTGGCTACCGGAAAGTTCAGCAGCCCCAGATTGCGCACTTCGATCAGGCCCGCAATGTTCGGCGGCGGGCTGGCGAGCAGCCGTTCCCCCTGCCGGGTCAGGGAAACGCCGTCATCCCCGATCAGCACGGCGCCCCGGTCAATCAGGGCGAGGGCGAGGCTGGACTTGCCGCATCCGGGCGCCCCCTCGATCAGGATCGCCCTGCCGCCCATCGCAACCGCCGTGGCGCGGTGGAGCACGGTCATTCCTCTTCGTCCTCATCCGCCAGACCGGGCAGAGCCAGGACCAGGCAGGCACCGCGCTGCCCATCCGGGCGGTCGGCGGCATCAAGGGTGCCGTCGTGGGCTTCGGCAATGGTCCGGGCAATGGCGAGGCCAAGGCCGGAGTGGTTGCCGAAATCCTCATCCGCCGGACGTAGCGAGTGGAACCGGTCGAACACCTTGCTGCGTGCCTTGGCCGGGATACCGGGGCCCTGATCGATCACGCTGAGGACCACGCGTTCCGCGTCACGTTCGAATTCGATGCGGACCTCTCCGCCCGGCGGCGAGAAGGAGACTGCGTTGTCGAGCAGGTTTTCCAGCACCCGCGCCAATTGAGCCTCGTCGCCGGAAACGTCCCACGGGCCATGCCCGCTGGTCGCAAGGCGCAAAGTGGCACTGCGGTTTTCGCCGCGTTCATCCCGGCTGCGGATCAGCGCCTGGGCAAGGGCGTGAAGGTCGACCGGTTCGAACTGGGTGCGGCTGAGTTCGGCGTCGATCCGGCTTGCTTCGGCGATTTCGGTAACGAGGCGGTCGATCCGCTGCACGTCATGGGCTGCGATCCGGGTCAATTCTGCGCGGAGCTTGTCGTCCTTGACCTTTTCCAGCGATTCCAGCGCGGAACGCAGCGAGGCGAGCGGGTTCTTGATTTCGTGCGCCACGTCGGCGGCAAAGCTTTCCACCGCGTCGATGCGGCGGCGCAAGGCGACGCTCATGTCCGAAAGGGCGCGAGCGAGCAGGCCGATCTCGTCCCCGCGTTCCGGCAGGCGCGGCACTTCCACCGCGCGGTCACGGCCCAGCCGGACGCGCACGGCGGCGCGAACCAGCGCGCGCAGTGGCTGGACAATGGTACGGGCCAGGAACAGCGAAAGCTGGATCGAGATTGCCAGCGTCACAGCCAGAATAATGCCTAGGGTTCCGCGCGCATCGCGGACGGACTGGGTCAGGTCGCGGGCATTGCGGGTCACCAGCAGCAGGTCGCCGGAATTGCCCACGGGGACTGCCGCATTGATCATCGGCGTGTCATCCGGTGCAGCGCGGGCGAGGACCGCGCTCTGGCCGGTTCGGGCAGCGGTACCAAGCTCTGGCCAGGCGGCGGCCATGTCGACCGGCGGTTCGCGGTAGGGCTCTGTGGTGGGGGAATCGAGAATCAGGCCCATCGCATCGTCGATCTTGCGGCCACCCCATTCGTACCAGCCCGCCGTGGCCGGATCGACCAGAGTGAAGCTGGGCGGGGCAAGGGCAAAGCTGTCCAGCGCCAGATCGCCATTCGCGTGGTACAGCCGCAGGCGCAGTTTCTGACTTTGCCCGACCCGCACAAGCAACGCGGCGCGCTGTTGCGGCGCTGCGGAGGCCAGACCGGAAGCGGCAATTTCCGCCTCGGCCCGGGCCAGCTTGAAGCGTTCCTCGAACAGCTGCTTGCGATAGGAGTCGAGGTAGAACAGGCTACCCGCCATCAGGCCCAGGGCGATGATATTCACCGCCAGGATACGCACGGTCAGGCTGGTGCGGCGTTTCCAGTTGGGGCGGGGGCTGTCTTCAACCATCGGTGAAGGAATAGCCCGCGCCGTATAGCGTTTCTATCGCTGAAAAGTCTGGGTCGACGGCGCGGAACTTGCGACGCAGGCGCTTGATGTGGCTGTCGATCGTGCGGTCGTCGACAAAGACATCGTCGCTGTAGGCCGCGTCCATCAGCTGGTTACGGCTTTTGATCACGCCTGGCCGGGCCGCCAGCGCTTCAAGGATCAGGAATTCGGTGACGGTCAGCGAAACCGGCTTGCCATTCCATGACACGCGGTGCCGGGTCGGGTCCATTTCCAGCCCGCCGCGCAGCAGGGCCGGAGGCGCCTCGGGCTTGTCTGGCTGAGCATCGGCTTCAGAGCGGACCAGTTCGGCCCGGCGCAGGATGGCGCGAATCCGGGCGACCAGCAGGCGCTGGCTGAACGGCTTGGCGATATAGTCGTCCGCGCCCATGGCCAGGCCCAGCGCTTCGTCCGGTTCCTCGTCCTTGCTGGTCAGGAAGATCAGCGGCAGGGCGCTTTTGGCGCGGAGCTTTTGCAGCAGTTCCAGCCCGTCCATCTGCGGCATCTTGATGTCGCAGACCACCAGATCGGGCGGGTTGTCCAGCAAGGCGCGCAGAGCCGTGGCCCCGTCGGCATAGACCCGCGTGGCAAAACCTTCGGCCTGCAGTCCGATCGATACCGTGGTCAGGATATTGCGGTCGTCATCGACCAGAGCAATCACCTGCTGCTGCGGTTGGGGTGGGGAAGGATGGTCGGCCATGGGGCGGGTCTGAGTCGGGCTGCACCGTCAACAGGGCTGGGGCCGCACCGGTAGCCTTAAACCAAGGCAGAAACAATCTGCCTTGAAAAGCGCGCAAACAACAGCTTTTGAATCATTCATGGCAGCGATTTGACGGAATCGGACCGCTGGACTATGCGCCGCGTGAAAATTTCGCATTCGTATGCGGACAGCGCTGCCCATCGGTGTCGCTTGCCGCGCTTCCAATGGAGACAGCCTTGACCGCTTCGCTTTCCTACCCGCTCGAAAAGCAGGGCATTAACACCAGCGCGACGATTTACGCCAACCTTGGCACCCCCGCTCTGGTTGAGCACGCGGTCAAGAACGGCGAAGGCCTGCTGGCCAAGGACGGCCCGTTCGTGGTCGAAACCGGCAAGCACACTGGCCGCAGCGCCAAGGACAAGTTCATCGTCCGCGACTCCGTAACCGAAGACACCGTGTGGTGGGACAATTCCGCCGCGATGAGCCCGGAGCAGTTTGCCACGCTCAAGGCTGATTTCTTTGCCGCGCTGGCGGAAAAGAAGGAACTCTACGTGGCCGACCTGTTCGGCGGTTCGCAGCAGGAACACCGCGTCAACGTGCGTGTGATCAACGAACTGGCCTGGCACAACCTGTTCATCCGCACCCTGCTGGTCCGTCCGACCGAGGAAGAGCTGACGGGTCTTATCCCGGACTACACCATCATCGACCTGCCCAGCTTCCGCGCCGATCCGGCTCGCCACGGCTGCCGCAGCGAAACCGTGATCGCGGTGAACTATAGCGAGCGCCTGATCCTGATCGGTGGCACTGCCTATGCCGGTGAAATGAAGAAGAGCGTGTTCGGCATTCTCAACTACCTGCTGCCGGTGAAGGGCATCATGCCGATGCACTGCTCGGCCAATATCGGGCCGGACAACAAGACCGCGATCTTTTTCGGTCTGTCGGGCACCGGCAAGACCACGCTGTCCGCCGATGCCAGCCGCACGCTGATCGGTGACGACGAGCATGGCTGGTCCGATACCGCTGTCTTCAACTTCGAAGGCGGCTGCTATGCCAAGATGATCCGCCTCTCGGCCGAAGCCGAACCGGAAATCTTTGCCACGACCAAGCGTTTCGGCACCGTTTTGGAAAACGTCGTGATTGATCCGGCAACCCGTGAAATCGATCTGGATGACAATTCGCTGGCCGAAAACAGCCGCGGTTCCTATCCGATCGACTTCATCCCCAATGCGTCGAAGGACAACCTGGGCCCGGTTCCGGCGAACCTGATTTTCCTCACCGCCGATGCCTATGGCGTGCTGCCTCCGATTGCGCGCCTCACTCCGGATCAGGCGATGTATCACTTCCTCTCGGGCTATACCGCCCGCGTGGCCGGCACCGAAATCGGTGTGACCGAGCCGGAAGCCACCTTCTCGACCTGCTTCGGCGCGCCGTTCATGCCGCGTCACCCGTCGGTCTATGGCAACCTGCTGAAGGAGCGCATTGCCAAGGGCGGCGTGAAGTGCTGGCTGGTCAACACCGGCTGGTCGGGTGGCAAGGCCACCATGCCGGGGATCAAGCGCATGCCGATCAAGGCGACCCGCGCTCTGCTGAACGCCGCTCTCGACGGCAGCCTGAATAACGCCGAATTCCGCACCGACCCGAACTTCGGCTTTGAAGTTCCGGTGGAAGTGCCGCGCGTGGACACTGCGTTGCTCGATCCGCGCGGTGCTTGGGCCGATGCCGCTGAATACGACAAGACCGCAGCTGAGCTGGTTGCCAAGTTCGTGGCCAACTTCGCCCAGTTCGCCGATCACGTCGACCAGAGCGTGCGCGATGCTGCCCCCAAGGTAGCCTGAGCCACCTAGGCCTCTGACAAGAAAAAGGGCTCCTGCCGCGCGGCAGGAGCCCTTTTCTTTTGTGCTCTGAAGGTTGCCTAGCTGGCCCGGTTGGCAGCAATGTAGCGATCGACATTGTGGCCCAGCACGTCGAGCGGGACATTGCCGCCGACCACCACAGCATCGTTGAAATCGCGCAGGTCGTATTTCGCGCCCAAAGCCGCCTTCGCCTTTTCGCGCAGCGACAGGATCTCGCTGTGGCCGACCTTGTAGCCGCAGGCTTGCCCTGGCCATGAGCAATAGCGGTCCACTTCCGGCGCGACTTCGGCAAGGCCCGAACCGTTGGTTTCGGCAAACCACTGCACCGCTTGCTCGCGGGTCCAACGCTTGGCGTGCAGGCCCGTATCGACCACCAGACGGCAGGCGCGGAAGGCGATGGACTGGAGATAGCCCAGCTGGCCGACCGGATCGCCTTCATAGGCCCCCAGTTCATCGCCCAGCGTTTCGGAATAGAGCGCCCAGCCTTCGGAATAGGCATTGAAGGCCAGCAGGGTGCGGATCAGCGGCAGGCGGTTGGCATATTCGCCCTGCCAGACGTGGCCGGGAATGCCCTCGTGATAACCCAGCGTCGCCACTGAATAGCGGGTGTGGCGGCTGACATCGCCAAGGTTGAGCCAGATCTTGCCCGGAACCGTGCCGTCAATCGAACCGGCTCCGCCATAGGCCCCCGGCGCGCCAGCCTCTTCGGCCAAGGGCAGGCGGCGGATTTCGAGATTGCCGCGCACCAGCGTGCGGAACGCCTGCGGCAGCTTGGTGCGGATGAAGTCGATCTTGCCCTGCATGGTGGAGATCACTTCGGCACGGCCGGCATCGTTGTTGGGGAACTGGAAGCGGGGATCGCGGCCCAATGCGGCCATGCGTTCCCCCACGGTCCCGCTGGTATAGCCCAGACCGCGCAGGATCGGGTCCATCCGCGCGTTCAGCTCCTTCAGCGCGTCGAGGCCCATCTGGTGGACTTCTTGCGGAGAGTGGCTGGTGGTCGTGCTGGCGCGCAGGGCCCAGGCATACCATTCGTCGCCGCGTGGCCGCGCCCACATCCCGGCGTGATCGCTGGCCTGCGCCCGCTGGCGCTTCAGCTCCGCCAATTGCCGCGACAGAGCCGCTGCGACCGGCCCGGTGGCGAGAGCGCGGGCGCGATTGTCCCAGTCGCCGGGGATGTCCGTGGTCCGCTTGACCAGTGAACCCACCAGACCGCCGCCGCCCTGGGCGTCGCTGAGGGTCATTTCCATCTGGCGGATCGCCTTGTCGAGCAGGAAGGACGGGGCAATCGCGCCAATCCGTCCGGCTGAGGCGAGTCGTTCCAGCTCGCCATCCAGCTGGGCCGGGAAGGCGGCGAGGCGCTCCAGATAGGCTTCGGCGTCGGCGGCATCCTTCACCGGATGCTCGCTGTCCAGGAAGCGCGGCGTATCGAGATAGGCGCCGACGTTCTGGATCACGACATAGGGCGTGTTGCGCCAACCGCCGACCGCGACATCGCCATAGGGCAGGGCGAACCCGTCCAGCCCGACCGAGAAGGCGCTTTTCACTACGTCGAGACTGGTGCGGGTGGCCGGATCGACTGCCGTTCCCTGCAAGTGTTCAACCTGCTTCAGTCCCTCGCGCAGCAAGGCGGCGACCTTGGCTTGGCCGGCCTGTGAACGGTCGCCCAATTGCCCTCTCAGGGCAGCGTAATCGCCTTTGTCGATCCCCAGCGAGGTCGCGGTTTCAGGCGCAAGCGCGATCATCTGCCAGGCCAACTGGTCGAGATATTCTGCGGCTCCGGCAAGCGGAGTGCGACCCAGCGCGCGCTGGCAGCCGGGCAGGGCAAAGGTGGCACTGCTCGCACCCAGCAAGGCAAGGGCGCGGCGACGGGAAAGCGTAAATGTGTTCATGGCCGCGAAATTGCTGCGCGGCGGGGGCCATGTCAAACAGGCAGCGTGACCTGTCCCCCCGGAATCGCTAATGGCGGGCGATGACCCTAGATACCGTGCTTTCGATCCTGGTCCTGGCCACCATTGCGCTGATCATAGGCGCGATTGCCCTGTGGCGTCGTGGCGGTCAGTCTCGGCAGATATGGCTGATGCTGGTGCTCGCCGCGGTCATCGCGGGTAATGTGCTGGGCTGGGTCGTGCCTGACTCGACCGGCAAGGCGCCGGTCAGTCAGGCCAAGCCCTGATCAGCGGATCGGGCAATCGGGCGAGAGGCGCATGTCGAGGTAATTGTCGACCGAGCGCATCAGGTCATCCATTTCGTTTTCAAAGAAATGGTTGGCGCGCGGGATTTCCTCGTGATGGATCGTGATGTGCTTTTGCGTGCGCAGCTTGTCGACCAGCTTTTGCACCGAGCTGGGCGTCACCACCGTATCGGCCGCACCCTGAATGATGATGCCTGACGAGGGGCAGGGGGCGAGGAAGCTGAAATCATACATGTTCGCCGGCGGCGCGACCGAGATGAAGCCGCGGATTTCCGGGCGGCGCATCAGCAACTGCATGCCGATCAGCGCGCCAAAGCTGCTGCCGGCGATCCAGGTGGTGCTGGCTTCGGGATGGATCGACTGGACCCAATCGAGCGCGGCGGCCGCGTCGGACAGTTCGCCGATGCCGTTGTCAAAGCTGCCCTGGCTGCGGCCGACACCGCGGAAATTGAAGCGCAGGGTGGCAAAACCGCGATTGACGAAAGTCTTGTAAAGATGCTGCGTGATCCGCTCGTTCATCGTGCCGCCCGCCTGCGGGTGGGGATGAAGGATCATTGCAACCGGCGCACGGCTGCGGGTAGCGGGCTGGAACCGGCCTTCAAGGCGGCCTTCGGGTCCGGGAAAGATGACTGAGGGCATTCTGGCACCTGTTTTGTTGAAGGCTCCACCCGCGGCGTCCGAAATGCGGCATGCCGGACCGGTTGGGGCTATGATCGGGGAACAGGCGCTATATAGAAACGAGTGTCCAAAAAGCAACATTTCCGAGCATGTCCGAAACGCCCCTCTATCTTGACCACGCTGCGACGACCCCGCTGCTGCCCGCCGCGCGTGAGGCGATGCTGCATGGTTTCGCCATCTGGGCCAACCCCAGCAGCCCCCATGCGCCGGGCCGAAAGGCCCGTGCCGCGCTGGAAGAAGCGCGCTCGCGGATCGGTGCGGCGCTGGACTGGAAGGGCGAGATTATCTTCACCAGCGGGGCAAGCGAGGCGCTGGCCCTGGCCATCGCGCGCTGCGTCCAGCCGCTGGCGGCGGTCAGCGCGGTAGAGCATGAGGCGGTGCTGCGTCATGCCGGAGAGGCCGCGCGCCTGCCGGTCGATGCGCGCGGTCTGGTTGATCCGGCTGCTTGCGCGCTCTCTGGCTTGGTGGCGGTGCAGCAGGTCAATAACGAAACCGGGGTGATCCAGCTGGTTGATGCAATTGTCGCGGCGGTGCGCTCTGCGGGCGGGCTGTTGCTGATCGATGCAGCGCAGAGCGCGGGCAAGCTGGACACGCCGGATGCCGACCTGATTGCATTATCGGCGCACAAATTTGGTGGGCCGATCGGTGTCGGCGCCCTGCTGGTGCGCGACTGGGCCTTGCTGCGCCCGACCGGGGGGCAAGAGCGCGGCTATCGCGGCGGGACCGAGAACGTGCCGGACGTGCTGGCCATGGCCGCCGCTCTGGAAGCGGGGCGCGATTGGCTGGATCAGGCGAGGCAGCTGCGCGAGCGGCTGGAGCAGGAGATCGTTGCTGCTGGCGGCGAGATTGTGGCCGCCGATGCGCCGCGTCTGCCGACCATCGGTGCCTACCGGATGCCTGGAAAGTCCGCCAATGCCCAGCTGATCCGCTTTGACGGGCAGGGTATTGCTGTTTCAGCGGGCAGCGCCTGTTCGTCCGGTTCGCTGCGCACCAGCCATGTGCTGGAGGCGATGGGGCAAGTGGGGGCGAACGAGGTAATCCGGGTCAGCATCGGGCGCGAGACAACGGCGGCGGACATCGACCGCTTCATTACCGCATGGCGCGGAGTGGCCGGGGCGTGACCTATCTCGACTATCAGGCGACTACGCCGCTGGCTGCCGAAGCGCGGCAGGCGATGCTGCGCTGGCTGGCCGAGGATGGCTTTGCCAATCCGCATAGCGCCCACGCCATGGGCCGCGCGGCCAAGGCTGCGGTCGAAGTGGCGCGCGAACAGGTCGCGGCGTTGTTCCCACCGGGCGGCAAGGTGATTTTCACCGGCAGCGCAACCGAGGCGATCAATCTGGCGATCCAGGGCCGGGCCTATGGCGCAATTGCCGTTTCTGCGATTGAACACGCCGCCGTGCGGGATACTGCTCGCGCCGTGGGTAGCTATCATGAACTGCCGGTTGGCCCGGACGGTCTGGTCGATCCGCAAGTCGCTCTGCCGGATGGGCTCGGTCTTGTCGCAGTCATGCAGGTCAATAACGAGATCGGCACGATCCAGCCGGTCGCGCATCTCGCTGAGCGGGCCCATCAGGTCGGGGCGCTGTTCCTGTGCGATGCGGTGCAGGGGGCGGGCAAGCTGGCCGCTCCGGCTAGTGCGGACCTGATCGCCGTGTCTGCGCACAAGCTTTACGGACCGAAGGGGATCGGCGCCCTGTGGATTCGCGATGGGGTGGAACTTTCGCCGCTGATTCATGGCGGCGGGCAAGAAAGTGGCTTGCGTTCCGGCACCCTGTCACCGGCCCTGTGCGCCGGGTTTGGCGCGGCGGTGCAGGTGGCCTTGGCGCGGCAGGAGGAAGACGCAGCGCACGTTTCCGGCCTCTGGGATGCGGCGCGGGATGAACTGGCGCGCTGGACCCTGAATGGTTCTGAAACAGAGCGTTGGAAGGGTAACCTCAATCTTCGGCTCAATGGTCTGGATGTCGCCCGGCTGATGAGCGAGTGTCGCCGCGTGATGTTCTCGGCCGGGTCGGCCTGTGCCTCCGGTTCCGGGCGGCCCAGTCATGTGCTGCGCGCACTGGGCCTGTCCGATAATGAGGCACGTTCGTCGATCCGCTTGGGTTTTGGCCGTTATACGACTAGGGAAGAACTGATCGAAGCTTGCCGCGCGATCGACGCGGCAGCAAAAACGCAAGGGGTCTGATGGTAAAGGTTACCTTCATCACTGCCGATGGCGACAAGGTTGCAGCCGAAGGCGCAGCTGGCGAACGTCTGCTGGCCGTGGCCCAGGCGGCCGGAATGCCGCTGGAGGGAACCTGCGAAGGGCAGATGGCCTGCTCCACCTGCCATGTCGTCATCGCGCGCGAATGGTTTGACCGGCTCACCCCAGCCAGCGAAGACGAAGAGGATATGCTGGACCTTGCCGCAGGCGTCACGCGGACCAGCCGTCTGTCCTGCCAGATCGAACTCAGTGACGAACTGGATGGGATTGAGGTGCGGATTCCGGGGGAAAGCCACGACATGCAGCGCCGCTGACCCTTGGCGAAGGAAAGGCCACCCTGCTAGGGCAGAGCGGCAATGAGCACCGATACGACGACCGAACCCGATCCTTTCGACGCCATCGTCGACGCGCCGTTCGATTCTGCGCTTTCGGAACGTTATCTCGTTTACGCCCTCTCCACGATTACCGCGCGTTCGCTGCCGGATCTGCGGGATGGGTTGAAGCCGGTTCACCGCCGCCTGCTGTGGGCGATGCGCCAGCTCAAGCTTAACCCCAACGATGCCTACAAGAAATCGGCGCGCGTGGTGGGTAACGTAATCGGTAAATACCACCCGCACGGTGACCAGTCGGTCTATGACGCGATGGTCCGTTTGGCGCAGGATTTCTCGCTGCGC
>ERZ1645187.2216-NODE-2216-length-17346-cov-31.041409_pt1 | contig 17346 bp, 13 predicted proteins | sample MGYA00575352_ERZ1645187 | MGnify/ENA primary metagenome ERZ1645187 (study PRJEB40837, sample SAMN11349314) | freshwater sediment metagenome | isolation source: river sediment | host: Sediment | place: India: Wazaribad , New Delhi | collected 2017-02-21 ... | reverse complement strand
CGAAATCAGGCGTACCGCAAGGTACCGTGGGTTCGAATCCCACTCTCTCCGCCAATGATGCGTTTTTGACCGTCCAGTAACGTCCTAAAAACATCCTCTAAAGCCCCGTCCCACGGGGCTTTTTTGTTTTCTAACGTCCAACGAGGGGTATTGCAAGCCGACGCCTGCTGGGGGTATCTTTGGGGGCATGGGGGTATCCGGTTGGGGGTATCGCCAAGAAAAAACCCTTTGGAGCCCGTCATGCCACTCACCGACACCGCCATCAAGAAGGCCAAAGCGGGTGCCAAACCGGTCAAGCTGAGTGACAGCAGGGGCTTGTACCTGCTCGTCGGCCCGAACGGCTCCAAACTGTGGCGCTGGAAGTACCGGTTCCTCGGCAAGGAAAAGGTCATGGCGCTGGGCGCGTACCCCGACGTATCCCTGGCCCAGGCCCGCGAGGGCCTGGACAAGGCCCGCAAAGTATTGGCCGCCGGGAGCGATCCGATGGTCGTCAGGAAGGCCGATAAGGCGGCAAGCCGGGCTGCCGCTGAAAACTCGTTCGAGGCTGTGGCGCGAATGTGGTGGGCGCATTGGAAGCCCGCTCGCAGTGAGCAGCATGCCGGGCAGGTGATGCGGCGCTTTGAAGCCGATGTCTTCCCGCACATCGGCGGACGCCCCGTGTCTGAGATCCAGGCCCCCGAGTTGGTTGGCATGATCAAGGCGATCTCGGGCCGGGGAGTCAACGATCTGGCCAAAAGGGCGCTCCAGACTTCGAGTCAGGTTTTCAGGTACGCCATCGCCCACGGGCTGGCCCAGCGCAATCCCGCCACCGACATCAAGCCCGGCGATGTGTTGGCATCGCGCCCGAAGCAGAACATGGCCCGGATCGACGGCAAGGAGTTGCCCGAGCTGATGCGCCGTATCGATGCCTACCAAGGCACACCGGTCACGCGGATGGCCATGAAACTGATGGCGCTGACCTTCGTCCGCACCTCGGAACTGATTGGCGCGCGCTGGGAGGAGTTCGATCTTGACGGCATGCGATGGGACATACCGGCCAGCCGCATGAAGATGAAGACCCCTCACATCGTGCCGTTGTCCACCCAGGCCGTGAACGTGCTCAAGACTCTGCATCTGGTCACGGGCCATAGCTCGATGCTGTTTCCCGGCGAGCGCGATCACGAGAAGCCCATGAGCAACAACACCATCCTCAAGGCCCTTGAACGCATGGGCTACAAGGGCCGCATGACTGGACACGGCTTCCGTGGCGTTGCCTCGACGCTTCTTCATGAAATGGGCTTTGATCACGCCCACATCGAGCTGCAGCTTGCCCATCAGGAGCGCAACGCGGTCAGCGCCGCTTATAACCATGCGACGTATCTTCAGCAACGAACCGGGATGATGCAGCAATGGGGGGACTTCCTGGAAAACTGCACCTCGGGCAAGGTGTTGCCGTTTCTTCGCAAGACGGCCTGACCCACGCCGCCGTGGTTAATGATCGGGCGAAGCGTGGTGGATATCCCAAGATGCAAATCCCAGCCGCTTGCCGACTGCAGCGGCTTCACAGCAAGCTCAATATTGGCGCCCTATGACCCTCAGCACAGACAGTCTTGAACTGGGCTTTGTCGACGTTGACTTTGGCCTGTCGGCACGTCGCCTATGGGAGCACACTGAATTGGGCCAGATCAATGTTTTCACTCAGGCCATCAGCGCACGGCCGGAGTTGAATGATGCGACCGCGTTCATTGACGTGATCTGGTTTGAAGGCGAAGCCATTTCGCTGGCAGGCTTGACACTGGCCGACCTGGTTGCAGGGAGAATTCCGCGTAACAGCAAGACACCTCCGGTCACTGGATTGCCTGGGTTTCTGCGGGCAGGAGCGGTCGAAGCCTTCGTCCGTTCAGTAGCTGCTCACCTCGACCGTTGCGCGATGCGCCAGGCCGTGCGCAATCAGCATCACCAGTTCCTGCCAACTGCGCGTGCAGACGATGTCTTCGGCGTTCCTCTGATCTTCAGCACCTTGCAGCGCAGGTTGAGGGCGATGGGTAGGTCCAAAGCCGGGGCCGGCCAGTGGCAAAAAACGATGGAGAACTTTCAACAAAAGGGACTTCGAGCCGAGGAATTCCAGCGCGCGAATTTGATGCCGGCGTTGATGGAGCTCGACGCAGACGGTGATCAAATTTCGGCCGTTGATCTGGCCAGTCAGTGCGACTTCGGTGACTTGCGGCTTTCGGTGATTCCGGTCGTGAGCGACGCGGAACATCAGTTGCGCTTCTCTGTTTTTGACAACCGCCGAGTCAAGCGCACCATGAATCTGCCGAAGGCGCAGGCGGGACAGACGCGGGAAGTCGCCGCATTGAATCCCATCTTGGGCTACCGCATCGAGCAGGTTGAGCACCGGACACTGTGGGGTACCGATCGACACTGGCAGGCCGTCACGCACGACGGCCAGGTCATTTCGAACGCGCAAGATCAAACCCTTTTTGCCACGCGCGACGAGGCTGCTTCGCTGGCGGCATCGCATGCCAGGCAGCACTTCCCAAAACGTGTCGCCCTGGGCCAGTTCAGCAGCTACGCATGGACCGGGGGCAAGGAATACCGGGAATGGCTGATCACCTTGCCGCACTTTCCTGCCAGTTATCTGGCCGGGCATTTCAACATCCGCAACGTGCTGGCGCATGTGCGCTGCGACCTGCGGGAAGGTGCTGATGGGGAGCGGGTGCTCCTTTTGCAGGAAGTGCAAAGCGACTGGGCGCAAGATGCACGCAGGCAAATCGCCAGCGGCGACATGAACCCTCACGACGATGGATGTCCGCCGTTCTTGAAGGAGTGGCCAGCCCTTGCGATGAAGCTGGTGTTGCTGCACGCTGCTCACGAAGGGCTGGACGCGGTTGCCTGGACGCGGGGCGCCCATCAAGCGTTCCGCTACAAGGGCTTGGGTGCGACTGGCTTGACTGAGCTGTACGACCGCACCTTGCCGCGCGAGGTCAACCGCATGATCAAACCATTTGGCGGCGCCTGCGAGATGATGGGTGTGTATGTGCCCACGAACTTTCGCATCAATCAGTCAGAAGATGGGTACAACGTTTACACGGCTGACAACAAGCTTCTCGGGATCGCGCCGACTCTTGAAGATGCCAGACAGTTTGTGCCGGAAGGTGCGCATGAGTTGCTCTACGAAGTGCACGGTGTCCGCCTGCCGGCAGCAGTCCGCAAGGCGATCCTGGAGGCTGGGTTTCCGGCCTGGGGCTGAGCGGGAAAATTGATCAATTTTGGAGTCTTCGAGCATGAATCTCAGTCAAACCGATGCTTTGCGGGCGTATGCCCGAATGATGAACACGCTGGATGCCAGGCACATCGAACCGCTGCTCGCAGAGAATTTCCACTATTCATCGCAGTGGGTGTTTGCTGAAATCGCCTCGAAGCAGGAATACCTCGACTACATCCGTCCCAAGCTGGAAGCCATCGCCAAATCAGGGGCGAAGGTCTACGCGGAGATGGCGGTCCTTGAGGGTTGGGGCGGAGACCCGTGCGTGGTCATGGCCCAGGGTAATCCATCCAATCTCGTGGCCACGGTGCTTGCCAAAGTCGATGGCGGGCATATCACGCGGTTTGACATGGGCATGGTGCCTGCGCCGGAAGAGGCAACGAGAAGCGGGAAGTATCCTGCATAGCGGAATTGGTTTTTCGACCAGCGATGGGTATTGATGCTGTGCGTGTGTCGAGAAACCACGTCGTCGAATCCATGGTGGGCGGCGCGCCTTTGCCGGGTGATGGGTTCGATATTGGGGATGACGGGCGAGCAGCCAGCCTCAAAGACGCGGATGCCGGCCAGGCGTTTGGCTGGAGATGTCGGCACGGAGCTTGAGTACTTGGAAAGTGTGGAAACAGCATGACCATTGTTCGCGGTGTACACATCCTGGCAGCGCCGTGCTGTGGGGCGCGCTATACCTTTCCCAGGTACGTGTCGATGAATTTTTCGGCATTTGCCTATTGGACGGACGGTTGGCGCGAGCATTCACCGATGCCAAACGATGAAGGCTTGCGGCGGTGCAAATGTGGGCAGTTTGTCCTGGTGAAAGACATGGTTGCGGTTGCAACCGAAGACACCGTTGATTTGCCGCATATGAACCATGTACCCGACAAACACTTGCCGGAGTGCATCGCCAAGGCATCCAGCGAGGAAATGGAGGTTGCGGCCAGATTGGGTTACTGGCGGTATCTCAATCACGAGTACCGGGAGCGTTACCGTCAGCACAGGGATGCAGAGGAGGCTGCCACCGAGAAGGCGTGGATTTCGGCCAACCCGGATCGAAGGACTTGGTGGGACAAACTGCTGCGTCGTAAACCACCTGAATACGCACGGTCGCCGAACAGTCCGTTCACTTTTCCACCCTTTGAACCCTCTGCGGATCAACTTCAAAACATGCAACGCCTGAGCGACATCCTGCACGACTGGAGTGAGGCGTTCCCCAAAGGGCACATCATCGAACTGGCCGAACTGTACCGGGAGCAGGGGCGCTTCGACGAAGCTGAGACGGTGATTCGGAGCTTGGACACCGATCAAGTCGGCGTGACCGAAAAGCTGATTTCGAACCTGATCAAGAAAAGGCAGTCTGCCCCGATACGCTACCGGATGTGAGCGGGCTCCAGGACACCGAGCCGCGCAAAAAATCAGTCCTCATTCGTCAAAGGTGCGACCCGCGAACAAGTGGCCGCCAGGGGCCGGGCAGATCCGGCGGAATGACGCACTTTCAGTGAGGCGGCCATTAGAAAAGGCCTCCTGAACCAGAGAGTGTCCAGTGCTGATGCCGAAGCACCCGAGCGGTCTGGCTCAACTGATCCAGGAGACGCGACGAGTCTACCGCGAAGGCTCTTCAAGGGTCGCAATCCGATCTCCGACTAGTTAGACGGCGCCCTTGTGGACGGCGCCGTAGAGGTCAGGCATTCCGGCTGCGTCAGCAACGCATTGAGCCGGTCACGGTAGCGCGGCAAGTCCTTGTAGAACCCGCGCGACTACTCCCGATACCATGCGATCAGGTCGGGTCGCTGGCGCTCGATGCTGTGCCAGAGTTCATGCCCGGCGATGTTGACGAATCCGACCCGGGCGTTGACGTTGACGAATACGTCATTTGGTCTACTGGGAATCTGGAATCCGTTGAAGACATCCCGGTTTCCGGGGGCTGCGGCAACGGGGACGACTCGCTTTCCGAAGGCGACTCGAATCGCCTCTTCGACAGCGCGTGAAACGCCACCGTCCCGTCCTGGTTGTAGTACCACCCCATAGTCGTTGCTCCCAAAATAGCGGCGCAAGGCGTCGTTCAGGCTGTCCACTGCGTCGAAGGATCGACGGTCTGTTGGAGAATTATCGTTACCCCTGAAGCCATCGGCGCCATCGACTTGTCAAATACGGCTCCGGTTCAGGCACGGGGCTGGCGCACCAGGGGCCGTTGCAAAGGTCAGTATGTTGAATTTCAGAAGTTCGGCGACTCAACCAGCGCCTATTCGACTTGACTGGCCATGCCAGCCCCCCGCATTTCCCGCACCACAGCCTTCGCAAGCTCGCTGACATCCGGTTGCGCCGCCACTTTCGGCTCTCCAAGTCCCCGAATGATCTGTCCCTGGCGAGGGCTCTCCACCTGCCCATAGCTCAGAAACGTCGTCAACACCTTTTCATGCCCCAGGTTCTGGCTCCACGCCTTGAACTCCTCCGGGGTCCGGCAGACGGCCTGGCCGAGCCGCACCAATGTGTTTCGGAAGCTGTGCGGGTTGAAGTACGGCAGTCCGGCGCGCGTGAATGCGTCGCGGAAAATCATCCGGATGCGCGCGGCGCTGCTCCAGTGCGCCCGTTCCAGCCCGAGGGCCTCAAACTGCCGCGTCGTCCCCAGCCCGATGCGCGTCGCCGGGAACAGAGGATCGTCATTGCCCCACAGCATCTGCTCCCGCAAGAACGCCACCCACTCCACCACGCTCTGGCGAATGTCCTCCCCGACCGGGAAAAAGTAAGTGGTGAAAGTCTTGCTGAACTTGGTCTTGACCTCCCGCGCATCCTGATCCACGCAGCCCGCGATCAGGTTGACGTGCTTCAGCTTCATCGACGCGATGGCACTGTCCCGCGCGCCGGTCAGCAGCGTGAACGCGATCAAAGCACGATCCCGACGCTCGATCTCGCTTTGCCCCGGCATCATTGATATGACATGCCTGACCTGCTCCAGCGTCGGGCCGACCTGTTCCCGCCTGGCCGTTGCCACCCGCACATCCTTTTCCGACAGGTTGAAATAATCGGCGTCTGAATATTGAAGCCGCGACTTGTACCCTGGCTGCCCGGCCAGCCAGTGGAAGAACGCTTTGACGGCGGCCAGCGTCGAATGCAGGGTCGCCTTGCTCAGCTTCTCGCCGGTGTGCTGGTTTTTCTGCTCGGTCAGGCGGCGTTTGAAAGCAATCGCCTGCTCAAAGTGAAACGATTTGAAATCCCGGTACTTGGTGTCGGTCTCAAAGCGTGCGAGTGCCTTCGCTACGGAGTCCACGGTCGGCTCACTGTGGCGCTTGGCCTCCTTCAGGTAGGCGAAGTACTGGCGCTTGATGCGCTCATTGTTGGCGTTGTGCGTTGTCATGGTCTGACGCCTCCTATTCCAAGTCACTGTTTACGCAGGGCTGAACGCTCTCGTCTATGTGTGGCAGTGCTTTCGGCATCGTGATTTCCAGATTCGCGCCAATTTGCACGAGCTTGGCCAGATTGACCCGCCGGTACATCATGGATTCGCAACACGGGCAGATGCCGATCAGGTTCCCAGTGGTGCTGGTGATGGCTTGGTAATCGGCCATATCGCCGGCCGGCCGCTGCGCAGCGCGGCAGCGCATGCAATAGATCTCACCGGGCTGGCACGGGCGCTTGTTCTTCACCCGCCTGGCATGGAGGAATGCCACCAGGTCACGACCCAGGATCAGCATTGGGCGCCGGTCGTCGCTCGTCGGCAGGCCGCCCTTGACCCAAGCCCGCACGGAGTTCTTGTGGACGCCGAACAGTGTGGCGATTTCGTCCACGGTATAGCTTCGGTGGATCTTGGCCAGGCGGGGATTGGGGTGGCGTTTACGCATGGTTGAGTTCGATGGGGTCGTTCATTCACCACGGCTAGCGCGGGCATAGCCATTGCTACTGGCTGCAATCCGGCAGCTACTTCTGTGTGTTGGCGGGATGGAAACCGGCGAAACCGGCGAAACCGACGCCTGGACCGATGCCGGCGCAGTTGATTCCACTTGCCAGGTTTCCGCTGACCGGTTGCCGCTGCCGCGTACAAATCGCCGTCCATCAACGATCCGCCCGGCATGGCGTTTGATCCACCAGCCCAGCTTGCGCCGGTTGATCTCACCTCGCTCGTCGGCTATTTCAAGCAGAACTTCCTGAAGTTCATCATGCTCATCACCGAAAGCCGACGCCCGCTTGACCGCGTCCCGCACCATCGCTGCCGACTTGCCGAAGACCCGCTGCCACGCGGTCAGGATGCGACCTAGCAAGTCCCTGTCCGGGTCCTCGGCCATCGCCATGAATACGGACTCGGTCGGGTCGGCCTGCCCCAGCCAAAGTAAAGGTTGTCGGCACAGGTCCGACCAGTCGTTGTACCCGGCCAATGGCTTACAGGCGGTACTGGGCCTGCCCGCCAGGACCCATGCGCGCACGATGGTCAATGCGGCCGAGACGTAGCGCCCTCGCTGGCGCAGCACGTCGCGCACCAGGTCCGGCCGGGCGAAGGTGCGCGCCGCCGGCACTTCGCAGCCGGGGTCCAGGTGGATCGTGATGCAGCGCCGGGTCATGTCCTGTACCGGCCCTACGTTGTTGCCGCTGGAAAGGAACAGGGTACGGGTATTGACTGTGGCTGTCTTTGATACGCCCAGGATGCGCCCGCTCATGTGCTCGGAGGTCAGCGCGGTACACAGGCTCTTGTGTGCCACCAGATCGCCGGTCAGGTTATCGAACTCGATTACCGCTGGCGCCCGCAGCAACTCGGCCAGCAACAGCTTCCGGCATTCCTCGTCGTCTCGGGGGAAGGTGGTCGGTGTTCCCCGCTGCGGGGTACCAAAGGCCGTGATCAGCTCGCAGAGATACGACTTGCCGGAACCCACCATGTGCGCCTTCACATGGATCATCGGCGCGTGGCCCAGGCTCGGGCGAACTGCCGCAGTCAGGATTGCGGCCAGCGCACCAGCCAGGTCAGTATCCCGGGCGAAGCTGAACTCCGCCAGCACATCCTTCAACTCGGCCAGGGCCGCCACGGCATCGGCGCGCGTCGGGTTCTGTGGCACAGAGAATTCCCGCGCGTCGAATACGCCGAACATGCCCGTGGCCGGGTCATATCCCGCCGCCACCATGAGGCTGCCATCCTGGCGCAGGTAGGGCTGCCGCGTCAGGCCGTTCAGCACCGGCAGGTGGTGATAGCTGGTCGCGTCAAAAAGTACCGCCGCATGGCGTGCGGGCGGATCGGTGCGGGCCCAGTGCTCTGCGCGGGCGTCGAATCGTTCCCAGGTGGCTGCGCCCGCCAGGGCCCGTACAAGGGCAGGGGGGCTTATCTCCTGCACCCGGGTCTCACCGGTGCCGGGGTCGGTCACGATGGTCACAATCAGGCCGCCCCGCTGGTAGTGTCGCCGCGACTTGGCCAACTCGCGTTCGGCTGCATCCACCACGCGGTGAATCTCCCCCGCCAAGACGCGGATGGTGGGTTTCATGCGGGCGGCGCTGACATCCACGTCCACAAAGCGGAGCAAGTCGCGCACATGGCGGTCCACACAATGCCCATGGAGGCACTTGAAGCCACCAATCGGCCAGTTGTCATCGGGCTCGAAGTAGGCGGTGCCGCCATTGATTTCGCCGGTGTGCTCCTGCAACCATGGGCAAGTGATGTCGTGCTTGCCGTCGCCCAGCGGGGCCTTGTACAGGCCACGATCCCGCAGGGCTACCAGCACCCTGTTTTCTTCTGGGCCGGCTATCCAGACCGGGTCGCCATCGTTGGGGCGTTGCTGCGCACGGCTTTGGGCCTGGCGTTTGGGGCGACCTGCGGCCACCAGCTCCAGTTGCAAGCCATCCGCCAGCTCGTCAACCGCATATCTCAATTCGGGCGACCACTCGACCATCCGGCACGCGAACGGCGGCGAGTGCTTACCATTGATGGCCACGGGCAGTCGGGCAAGCCGCGCCCTGGGACCGTTCGCGCCAGGGTCGCACAACCCGGCGGCGATGATGGCATTCATCAGCCGGTCGGCGGTGGCCCCGTCCGTCAGCGGCTCCTTTAGCAAGTAACCGGCTTGGTGATTTCCTGGGGAAGTTTCCAGCAACCAGGACGGAGCAAGCGTCAACCGATCCACGGCCACTTTGGTGCCCACGTCATCCAGCATCACGGCAAACAAGGCGGCGAACCGTGCCTTCTGCCGGCGGTACTGGCCAGCCTCGTCAGGCCGGAACGCCGACAGGCTGAAGTAGTTGTTGGCTGTGGCCGACAGGGCCGTGGATGGATCTGCGTCCCCCGGCCACGGCCTGCCAAACCAGAATTTGGCCGGGGCATTGGCTGGGTTGCCTTCGAAGTGGACCACCACTGGCCGCGCGTCGATCAGCACGTCGCCGAACACGGCATTCAGGAATGTTTCGTTATCGACCGCGTAGGTTTCATCGCTTCTGCCGGTTTCCTCGCTGCCGGCCGCCCAAAGTGTCAGGGGTGCGCTCATTGGTGCCGCCCTTAGACGACCGCCGTGCGCGCTGCTTCCAGCTTGACGACCAGGGCCCGGATTTCTGCGTCGGTCTTGCCGGAGATGCGGGCCGCATTCAGCGCCGAGACCTCATTGGCTGGCCAGCCAATGCAGCGCGGACCCAGGCTAATCTGCTTGGTCCACAAGCCCTGGGACATGCGGAGATAGATGGTCGAGCGGGAATAGCCCGACTGGGCCATGGCGGCGGGAATCCGCAGGATAGTGTGCGGCATGTTGGCACCTTGTTGGGTGTTGTTGGACATGCCACGATTTCACTGTCACGACCAGCGGCCGGGAAGTGTCTGTGCTTAGCAGCGGCTAGCCTGTGCTTAGCAGCGGCTAGCTCTTGCTCAGCGTCGAACAGGGTCGGGTGTATTGACGAGTGCCTTGCGCGCAGCGGCGTACGACATCCCGATTGCCTCGTATTCCTCTTCAGCGCAGAGGTTCCTGTTGGCGTACTTTCCGCTCGCCCATAGTTCACGAATCTGCCGCTTCTTGTCCCGGCTTCCACCGGGCTTGTCGTGTTTGGCATTGGCGGCCGCTCTGGCGGTTTCCCGGCGCCATTCCGGCGAGCCCAAGCCCACAGTCTGCGTTGGGCTCTCGGCTGAGGTCGTTTCAGGTCGGCGAGCTTTAGAAGCGGTAGACGGCTCTTTGATCGACGCCTTCTCGCCGATGGCTGAAATTCCTATCGAGTCTTCTTGAGCTGAAAAATCCTCCGCCTCGACTTTCGCGACCTCCGACATCGAAAAGAGCCCACTCTCTAGCGGTGGGAAATCGGCGTACTCATGAAAGGTCCCCCTTGTACCGCCGTACATGGGGTGGATGTCCTGAAGCCGCGATTCGCGGATTTTGGCCAGGATGAATGCCTCTGGCTGCAGCCCGGGCTTTTCACCCCATCGTTTGACCAATGCCGCGCCGGTGATGTACCGGTCGGTCGGCTCGAAGTGGGCAATTTCCTCTTCCACGAACCAAGCTGCCATCAGCGGCGCAACATAGTCATAGCCGCCGCCAAGACCGAAGTGAAACCCCGGTGGCGGTTCCAATTCATTGGCGTTCACGTAGGCCGCAAGGCCCGCGTGCTCCGGCCCCAGCCATACCCACGCCGCCAATTCCTCTGGGGTTGCGCCCAGCCTGGTGGTCAACTGATGCATGGCTTTGGGGTAGGCGATATACCGAACAGCTCGGGTTGGCGCAGTCACCGGCGCTTCATCCTGCGCTTCGGTCAGTTCGCGCTGGGGAAAGTAGTCGCCTCGGGCATGCCGTACCTGTGCATCCATCCGGGCCAGTTCTTGCTGAAGCTCCGCCAGCCGCTTTTCCTTCAACGCCAGCTCTCCGGCGGTTGGCGTGGCCACCGCATTCCACTCTGTAATCTGAGCCTTGACGGCATCCATGCGCTGAAAGAAGTCCCACCAGTCCTGGCGGTCACTTTCCATGGCCGGGTCATGCTGATAGTCCAACTGCAACGCCACGCTGCGCCGCTGGTCAGCCGACAGTGTGTCCCAAGGCATCGGGAAGAATTCCTTCACGACACGCTGGCGCGGCGCATCGGGCAGATCGGCCAATGGCGTATGGAACCAGTCCTCAAGCGCCAGTGTCAGGGAATCAAAGCTGCTCATGTCACTCTTGCCGTCTCGCGGGCAACTGATGCACAGGAGGGCGCCTAGATATACCACTGGCTGGACCATGACGGGTCATTGATTCCCTCAGTCAAAACGGTGTGAAAACGCCACTAGACAGCGCTGGACCTTACTGTACATTGCAATATATCCGCAGTACAACCGCCGTATGGAGGTCGCAATGGCCAGTGCCAAAACCACCACGCTGACCTTTCGGATTGAGCCGAACCTGAAGGATGCGGTACGCGCAGCAGCTGACCGCGAGCACCGCAGCATTGCCAACATGGTCGAATTGATGATTCGAGACTATTGCGGTCGAATGGGTGTCACGATCGGGGACATGCACGAACCGACTGCGCAGGGCCGAACAAGACCGAATTCACGCAAACGAAAAGACCTGAAATGATGCGGCTGACGCACGACCATTCGCCCGCGCAGCGTTGCCTCACGTTGTACGCCGTCGAAGGTGCTCAGGCCAACAATAAGAGCCAGGGAGTCGAATATGTCCAACCCTTTCTTTGATCACCCGATCCTGAACTCGCCCTACGACTGCCCGCAGCGGCATTGGGAACTGGATACCGACGGGCAGCCCACGCAGCAAATCCTGCCAACCCGCAGGCGCGCCGAGTTCATCACCCCGATCCCCAAGCCCAAGAAGCGAAAGAAGGCCGCCCAGCAAGACGAACTGCTGTTTGACGAGGGATTGAGCCTGTCCACGGCGGCCCAGCAGTACGACATCACCTCCATCATCAACCAGGTGCGCCAAGCCGTTGATACCTGGCGCAGCCTGCCCAACGCCAGCCAGTGGCAGGTCACGCCCGAGACGGCGCGCCTGCTGCAGCACTGGCGGCACCACAAATTCAGCGGTGTGCGCCCGTTCTTCTGCCAGGTCGAAGCCGCAGAAACCGCGATCTGGCTGACCGAGGTGGCACCGCAAACCAAGAACGGCAAGCTGCTGCTCGACCACTTGGCCAGCGCCAACAAGGATGCCAACCCCGAGCTGATGCGCCTGGCCTTGAAGCTGGCCACCGGCGCAGGCAAGACCACCGTGATGGCGATGCTGATCGCCTGGCAGACCATCAATGCCGTGCGCCGGCCGACCAGCAAGCATTTCACGCGCGGCTTCCTGATCTGCGCGCCAGGTCTCACCATCAAGGACCGCCTGCGCGTCTTGCAGCCCAACGACCCCAACAGCTACTACAAAGACCGCGAGCTGCTGCCCAGCGACATGCTCGACGACATGAGCCGGGCCAAGATCGTCATCACCAACTACCACGCCTTCAAGATGCGCGAGCGCATCGAGCTGTCCAAGGGTGGCCGCCAGCTACTGCAAGGCCGCACTGGGGATGCACCGCTGACGCAGGAGACCGAAGGCCAGATGCTGCAGCGCGTCATGCCCGACCTGATGGGCATGAAAAACATCATGGTCATCAACGACGAGGCACATCACTGCTACCGCGAGAAGCCCACGCCAGAAGATGACGAAGCCCTCAAAGGCGACGAGAAAAAGGAAGCCGACAAGAACAATGAAGCCGCTCGGCTGTGGATTTCTGGCCTGGAGGCCGTCAACCGCAAGCTGGGCGTCACCCGCGTCATCGACTTGTCGGCCACCCCCTTCTTCCTGAGCGGATCAGGCTATGCCGAAGGCACCCTGTTCCCCTGGACCATGAGCGACTTCTCGCTGATGGATGCCATCGAATGCGGCATCGTCAAGCTGCCCCGGGTGCCGGTGGCCGAGAACATCCCGGGTGAAGAAATGCCGGTGTTCCGCAACCTGTGGGAGCACATCCGCAAAGACATGCCCAAGAAGGGCCGTGGCACCAGCGGCGACCTCGATCCCCTGAAGCTGCCCCTTCGTCTGCAGACTGCGCTGCTGGCGCTGTACGGCCATTATGAGAAGACCTTCAAGCTGTGGGACGACCACGGCATCAAGGTGCCACCGTGCTTCATCATCGTCTGCCAGAACACGGCCATCTCCAAGCTGGTCTATGACTTCGTCTCGGGCTTCCAGCGCCAGAACGACGATGGCACCTCCACGCTGGAAAACGGCCGCCTGGCGCTGTTCCGCAACTTTGACGACACCACCGGCAACCCTTTGCCGCGCCCCAATACGCTGCTAATTGACAGCGAACAGCTTGAAGCCGGCGACGCACTGGACGACAACTTCCGTGGCATGGCTGCGGATGAGATCGAACGTTTCCGCAGGGAGATTGTGGAGCGCAGTGGCGATGCACGATCTGGCGACAGCATCACCGACCAGGATCTGCTGCGCGAGGTCATGAACACCGTGGGCAAGGCCGGCCAGTTGGGTGGCGGCATTCGCTGCGTGGTGTCGGTCTCCATGCTCACCGAAGGGTGGGACGCCAACACCGTCACCCATGTGCTGGGCATTCGTGCCTTTGGCACCCAGTTGCTGTGTGAGCAGGTCATCGGCCGCGCGCTGCGACGCCAGTCCTACGACTTGAACGAAGAAGGCTTGTTCAACGTCGAATACGCCGATGTATTTGGCATTCCCTTCAACTTCACCGCCAAACCAGTTGTTGGCCCACCCCAACCGCCGCGCGAGACCGTGCAGGTCAAGGCCATGCGCCCGGACCGCGATGCGCTCGAAATCCAGTTTCCCCGCGTTGAAGGCTACCGCGTCGAGCTGCCCGAAGAGCGCCTTGCGGCGAGTTTCAACGACGAATCCATCCTCACGCTGGACCCTCAACAGATCGGCCCTACGATTACCCACAGCGCGGGCATCATTGGCGAAGGCATCAATCTCACCGTGGAGCATTTGCGTGACGTGCGTCCCTCCACAGTGCTGTTCAACCTGACCCAGCGCCTGCTGTACACCAAGTGGCGCGACCCCGGCGAAGCGCCCAAGCTCCACCTGTTCGGCCAGCTCAAGCGCATCGTCAAGGAATGGCTGGACGCGGTGGATGATGATGGCAACCCCAAATACCTGGTCTGCAAGGGCGATACCTACCCCGCGCTGCTCATGTACCAGGAACTGGCCGACATGGCCTGCAACAAGATCACCGCCGCCATCACCCGCCAGTTTCTGGGCGAGCGCCCCATCAAGGCGCTGCTCGATGCCTACAACCCCACCGGCTCCACCTGCAACGTCCGGTTCAACACCTCGAAGACCTACCGCTGGGAAACCAGTGCGAAGCATTGCCACCTGAACTGGGTGATCCTCGACAGCGACTGGGAGGCCGAGTTTTGCCGCGTGGCCGAATCCCATCCCAAGGTGCTGGCCTACGTCAAGAACCACAACCTGGGGCTGGAGGTTCCGTACCGATTCGGCTCCGTGATGCGCAAGTACCTGCCCGACTTCATCGTGCTGGTGGACGACGGCCACGGCCCGGCCGATCCGCTGCACCTGGTGGTTGAGATCAAAGGCTACCGGGGCGAAGACGCCATCGAGAAGAAGTCCACCATGGATACCTACTGGGTGCCCGGCGTCAACCACCTGGGCAGCTATGGCCGCTGGGCGTTTGCCGAGTTCACCGAGGTATACCAGATCGAGGCTGATTTCAAAGCCAAGATCGACGCCGAATTCAACCTCTTGATCGAGTCCGCCGTGAGCAAGGCAGCGACAGGGAACCTCTAAACATGGCCACCAGAATCACCACCAAGTCTGTCGAGACCCTCAAGCACGACGAGGCCAAGCGCAAGAACATCCCTTCGGCGGAGCAGCAGTCGTTCGCTGCGCAGGAGCAAACAGCACCCAAGCAGATCCGCTACCCCCGCAACACCGACCTGGACCCGCAGCTGGTCTGGCGCGGCAAGGACGAGCAGGACTGGAGCGACCTGGTGGTCAATGCGCCGCCACTCTACATTCAGGAAAAAGTCCACCCCAAGGTGCTGATTGACGACCTGCTACGCACCACCAAAGAACGCGAGCACGAAGCCGGGCAGACCACGGCCGACCTGTTCTCAGACTTCAACGGTATCCCCAAGGGTGCGGACAAGACCGAGTTCTACCAGCACGACCAGAACTGGACCAACCGCATGATCCTGGGCGACAGCTTGCAGGTCATGGCAAGCCTGGCCGAGCGCGAAGGCCTGCGCGGCAAGGTGCAGTGCATCTACTTTGACCCGCCCTATGGCATCAAATTCAACAGCAACTTTCAGTGGTCAACCACAAGCCGTGACGTCAAGGATGGCAAGGCTGACCACATCACCCGCGAACCGGAACAGGTCAAGGCCTTTCGCGACACCTGGCGCGATGGTATCCACTCCTACCTGACCTATCTGCGCGATCGGTTAACCGTAGCGCGTGATTTGTTGGCAGAGTCGGGGTCCGTCTTTGTGCAGATTGGAGATGAGAATGTGCACCGTGTGCGGGCTGTGATGGATGAGGTATTTGGGGATGGAAATTACATCAACATGATATTTTTTCTGAAGACAACCGGAAAGGGATCCGCAACCCTGGATAGCTCAGGAGACTATATTGTTTGGTATGCAAAAAGCAAAGATTCATTAAAAGTAAGAAAGCTTCTAGCTCAACGCAAGAAGAGCACTATCGATGAAGCGTACTCAAAAATTGAGATTGGTCTACATGAAATAAGAGGGGTAACGACAAAAGAAAAGTCTGGCGACGAGGACTTGCCAAAAGACGCTCGACGTTTTATGCCGTCCAGTGTTTATTCAGATAGTGGAGGTCAAACGACAACTGGTCCAATAAATTTTCAATCAAGATCATACACGCCACTTCCTGGGTACTTTTGGCGAACGACCAAAGATGGCTTTGATAGATTAGGAAAGGCCAATCGTATATGTGTCGTTGGTAACTACTTGCGCTACAAGATGTATGAAGATGATTATCCAGTTTATGCAATAACAAACTATTGGGATGACGTTAGGGCTGGTGGTTTTGGGGAAGCAAAGATATATGTTGTTCAAACAACTCTCGACGTTGTTGCCCGTTGCATTCAACTTGTTACTGATCCAGGTGACTTAATTCTTGATCCTACTTGCGGTTCAGGTACAGCAGCCTATGTGGCCGAACAATTGGGCCGGCGCTGGATCACCATCGACACGTCGCGGGTGGCGCTTGCCCTGGCCCGAGCTCGCATCATGGGCGCACGCTACCCGTTCTACCTGCTGGCCGACTCCCGTGACGGTCAGCTTAAGGAAGCCGAAGTCACCCGCACAGCGCCCAGCAGCCAGCCGGTGTACGGCAATATCCGCCAAGGCTTTGTCTATGAGCGCGTGCCGCACATCACGCTGAAGTCCATCGCCAACAACGCCGAGATCGACGTGATCTGGGACAAATGGCAAACCATGCTTGAGCCGCTACGCGAGAAGCTCACCACCGCGCTCAAGACCAATTGGCGGGAATGGGAGATTCCGCGCCAAGCCGATGCCAAGTGGGGTGAAGCTGCTAAAAAGTTGCATGCCGACTGGTGGCAGGCCCGCATTGCTCGTCAAAAGGAGATCGACACCTCGATCGCCGCCAAGGCCGAGTTTGAGTACCTGTACGACAAGCCTTATGAGAACAAGAAGGCCGTGCGTGTGGCGGGCCCTTTCACGGTGGAGTCGCTCAGCCCGCACCGCACGCTGGGCGTGGACGAAGACGACGAACTGATCGAAACCTTGAATCAGGACCCGGCCGAGTACACAGCCCGTCAGTCGTTCCCGCAGATGATTCTGGACAACCTGAAGACCGCTGGCGTGCAGCAGGCGCACAAGGCGGATCGCATCACATTCACCTCGCTGGTTCCCTGGCCGGGCGAAGGTGCAATTTGTGCTGAAGGTCGCTACCTGGAAGGTGATTTAGAGAAGCGCGCCGGCATCTTCATCGGCCCCGAGTTCGGCACGGTGCAGCGCAGCGACCTGGCCGAAGCCGCCCGCGAGTGTGGCGATGCCGGCTTTGATGTGCTGATTGCCTGCGCCTTCAATTACGAAGCCCACGCCACAGAATTCAGCAATCTGGGCCGCATCCCGGTTCTCAAGGCCCGCATGAACGCCGACCTGCACATGGCCGAAGACCTGAAGAACACCGGCAAGGGCAACCTGTTCGTGA
>ERZ1645187.2215-NODE-2215-length-17347-cov-9.465302_pt1 | contig 17347 bp, 15 predicted proteins | sample MGYA00575352_ERZ1645187 | MGnify/ENA primary metagenome ERZ1645187 (study PRJEB40837, sample SAMN11349314) | freshwater sediment metagenome | isolation source: river sediment | host: Sediment | place: India: Wazaribad , New Delhi | collected 2017-02-21 ... | reverse complement strand
CATTGCCGCCATTGCCCACCTCTCCGCTACACTTGCATCGAGTAGCCGCCACGTCTGTATGCAGCTTATGCAGAACGGTTAACCTGCCAAGTACCTTATCTACCAGCAGTATGCGGCTATGCAATGCATTACCTTCTGCATCTTGCGCACCTCCACTACCGTAGCTAACAGTCAGCCATCTTTGATTATGCTCCCTGACTGCTACAACACTGCACGGAACAACCTGCTCTTTAACAAGAGTGGAAGGTTGGGTACAGCGCAGGCTGTCCCGCGTGTCATAGCATACAGTTTGCAAACCATCAATGTGTGCGAAAGTACCTTCAGTTGTCACATCCTCTGATACAAACCACACCAACCGTTGCTCACGAAGAGCCTCACTAATATCTGGGAAAGGTGTAGGCGAGCATTGCACACCTTGCACCATTACCAAACCGCTGTGAGACCACACATGGATACTAGATGCGGCATAATCAACTTGAACATTGTCCTTGTGCATGATGCCTGTGAAGTCTGTAACCATCTTGGCAGCGTAAGGAACATTTGCATCCCCTGTGCATTGCAACATGACTGCACCTCTAGTGCCCCAGAGATAGGCAATCTCGCCAAACCCTGTTGCAGTAACGATGTTGCCAATATTGTAGCGTACTGTGAAACTCTGTGCTTGTGTGCGCAGACTTGGCATAAAGTCCAATTGGTTCTCTGCACTGCTTACGTGTACATCATGTTCGGTATATAGGCAGAGCCTGCCACCGATTGTGAATGCACCTAGAGCATTAGCAAGCGTCACACCCTCAACACTTAAGGGCATAACTAACCCACTACTGCTTGTACGCCAAAGTGTGCCATTCTGCAACAGTGCTAACTCTCCAGCAGGTGTTGTAACGATGCTACGAATCCTGCCTATACCGTATTGCTTAAGATCACACTCCTGCGGTTGGCAACCACTAACATGATGCAAGCGACCAGTGCCATCCAAAGTTGGCAGCGTAGCCGCCGAATAACCTATACTGGCGTAACCGTTCTCCGTGGGCACTGCATTGGCGACATAAGTTGGATTGTAGTTACTCCGATGGTGTTGAAATTCTCCGCCACCTGATGCCCCACTTTCCGCCTGATAGTAACCCTTGCCATAACCGGGATAATCAAACACCCTTCGGCCGCTTACTGTAATGCCAGCGCGTGAGCCACTGATGTTCAGGCTTCTTTCACCGTACATACATTTGCGCCTCCCGCGCTTACATTACATCGAGTCCACTTACCAACTGGCGTATTTGCATTTCTGCTCGCCTTAGGTACGCGCCTGCCGCGTCATCTCCAATCTGCTCGAAGGTGTACCCGGTAGCCTCGCTGACTGCAAACTCTAATTGCTGCTCTGTCAACCAAGTCCCTAAGTTATCCTCCGTTACAATCGGGGGTGCATTGTAGATAACGGTGAAAGCTGTGAAAGGTTGGGTAGCTTTAACTTTCAATGTATTACCAATTCGCAAGGCATAAGCTGGGGAAGATGTACTGCCCCCTCCTGCACCTGCTTTGAAGTATTCCAATGCGTCTCTTGCGACCCTTGCCTCCACTTGCTCTCCGCAATCCAAGTATACGATTACCGCCAGCACCTTACGTAGACCGACTAGCGAACCAAGACTTGCCACTTCCTCGTAAACACAACCGTCTGTTTCAAAGGTTGCATCGTGGGAATCTTGTACAAAATTCTCAGGTCTGTTATGGAAAGTTCGTATGGCACTTAGGACGCGGCTAACTACGCGATCTGCCAAGTGCTCGGCATGTGTATCAACCAGCACTCTTCGTACCAGCCTAGCTAACATTGCATCCATATAGTGCCTCCTTGTGGCTAATGCTTAAGGTCCGACGCCGACGTCTGGTTCGCCGCCTACGCACAGTTCAGGCGAAGGGTGGCGGATGAATGGCACGTTGCCCATTTCAGTCAAGCGGTCAAGCTCTGCTACCAAATCAGGATTGGATGCAAATGCAAAGCCTTCTACTTGGTAGGTCTGATGCAATGCATGTGGATGAGCTTCCATCCGGCCGGTTGGTGCGAAACCAATGAAGCCGTGGCGAACGTTAGGGTCATTCTTACCCAAGCTGCCTGCCACATAGATGCGGCTGCCCGGGGCTTGTGTCAAGTATACCGCCGTAGGGGTGGCAACGATGATAGGGTCTGGCATTGTAAGCCTCCTTATTAGTTGGTGTAACCGTTGCCACTACCGCAGCACCAGTCAAAAGATGGGCGGCCATTCAACAAGTTGAAGTACATTCCATTTGCAGCAGGGTTGCGGCATACCAGCATAACTTCAGTTGTGAACGTGCCACCTACTTGGTCGAGACCTGTAGGGTCTTGGATTTGGCTCAACGCGCCACGAGCATCAGCATTGTAGTAGCTGTGCTGGGTATCACGGTTGCCCAAGTATTTCAGAGCAAAGCTTGCAGGATTGAATGCAAGTGCGGCACCGTAGAGGCTTCTCTCCCGCTTGAAACGTGGATGACGAATCAAATCGTAAGAACCATGCGGTGTTGCGAACTTGGTGTACTGTCGACCGATAATATCAGTCTGCTGGTTAACTGTGTGCATTGGCAAACCTTGTTTGCTAGCAATCTCAGTTACAGTATCAATTACAGCTTCATGCACGTACAACTTAGGATTGCCGTTCATTGCGCCTTCAATGCTTTGGTCGCTCAGGCTGCGGAAGATGTGGCCTAAGTCTGAAATGTTCAGTGCGCCTACAGCAGTTACGATGTTCTGTGGAGCATTGGCACTGATGAACTCCAGAATGCCTGCACCAGTACGCATTGGCATACCGTTGTGGATAGTGAACTTGTGCTTACCGAAGAGTAACCAAGATTCAATTGCATGTGCGTGGTTCAACAGAGCTTCGTTCTTGCTATCAGATGCATCAACACCATATACACCGCCAGATTTCGCATCCTGTGCAATCAAGCTTTCACGTACAGTATTGGTTTGACCCCAAGAGTGACGGAAGATTTGAGTATGCACCATGTACTCGCTAGAGCCAGAGAAGCGCATCAGAGGGCGCATTGAGCCTTCTTCAAACACATCACCGGAATAGATCAATTCAGTGCCTTTCTTGACAGCCATTGGCAGCACGGTAGATAAACCACGGATGACTACCAATTCGTTCGGACCAACTACATCTGTAATCATAATCTGCTCACCGAACGGGCCGGTTACGAAGGTCATGTTAGGGATAAGCCCCTCTGTAGTCTGAACCTTAATGGTGCTATGTTGACCACGGCGAACCGCAGGCATTTCTTCCATCAATTGCACGCGAGGAACCCATGCCGTTTTCACCATGTAGGTTTCGGACAATGCTTTAGTAGTGCCACGTGAGACTTGGTTCAGCAATGGCAGAATCTGCACAGCCCCATCGGGATGCTTCATCTGTACCATTTCGCCGAATGTCATCCGACGACTGGTAGGGATGTTACCAGTGTGGATTACGCCCACGTGAGCAGAAGGGTTGGCCATCAGATGATTGGGGGTCTGATAGAACCCTTGATTCATCCCATTGCCCGGCCAGAAGTTTTGTTGATTCATAGGTTTCAACCTTTCATGAAGTTAAACCAGTCCGTCTCCGGTGCTGGCGAGTTAGATTGTACAGCAGGTTGGAACGCCTTCTTCATGTTTTCCATGAGAAGAGCTACAGCTTGCTGGACTTGTGCGGGAGTAGCATTAGGCTGAGCAGCTGTGAACTTTTCAGCCAATGCTGAGGCAATGAACCCCATGCTTTGTGGCACAGCTTCAACCTTATTAACAGCCCCCATCTGTTCGTTCTTCCAAGTACGCTTAGCATACTCACTGAACGCTTGTGGAATAGTGCCACTTGTGATCTGCTTACTTGCAAGAAAAGCTGATTGTACAGCCTGAGTCATCAAGCTGTTCATGGTGGCACGCATAAACTTATTAGGGTCATCGCTTGACAACCCAGCTGCGAAATCAATCTGATTCAAAGATGCATCAAAGAATGCTCCCAGTTTTGCAGGGTCTTTGATGAAGTCAGGTTCATCTACGTTTACTGAGAAGTCTTTCAACAGTGCTTCCCATGCGGCAGGCGCAGGCACAGCGGCAGGCACAGTAGCAGCAGGTGTGCCCAGTGCGGCTGGTGCAGCTACTGGTGCTCCCTGTGCTCCACCTGCTAACATTTGACCGAACAGAGCAAGCACTGCATTAGCATCAGCATTGCCAGCAGCTGCCGCGTTTGTAGGCGCAGGTTGCTGACCGATCAACTGCATGAAGTCTGTTGGAGCAGCTGGCTGGGCAGGTTGCGGCTGTTGCGGCATCATACCGCTGTAAGGCATACCTCCGTTGCTGCCATCGAATGTTGGGCCAACGCCCGGAATTTGAAACGCTTGGTTCATAACATGTCTCCAGAGAATGGGCAGGGCAACGTGCCCTAGCCTCGGTTATTAAACTGTTGGGGCAGCTGCGGCAGCTTGCGCCTGCGCTTGTGCCTGTTGCTCTGCCATTTGTGCTTCAGGACTAGCAGCCTGATTAGGAACGCCACCGGCTGCGCCTGCTTCATCTTGTGCGCCTGCTGCGCCACCTGCGCCCTGTGCACCTGCGCCACCTTGCGCTGCTTGTGCAAGTCTTACAAGTTGCTGTTGCGCCACATCTGGTGTAGGCACACTATCAATGTTGGTAACGCCCAAGCTGGTAGCAAAGAGATTGAACAGCGTGCGTAGATCGTACAGCATTTGCAATGCAGGGATTTGAGCAACGTTGCTCAAGAGTGTACCGATTGCATCTGGACTTACCAACTTACTTGCAGGGCTTGCTCCATCGCTAACCTCAAAGCTCAACGCGCTGTTAATGTAGTCACCTAGGCTAACTTGTGCTCGCATACCCGTACCCTTATCTACATAAGTTAGGTCACGGATGGCAAGCTTAAGATTGAACTTTAACTGCTCACGTAGGCTGGCTACCAATGTTTCTTGAAACACCATTGCATGTACACGGAAAGGGGCTTCTGCATAGGTTGCTTCCATTGCAGCTTCACCTGCCAGCTTATTACCTGGAGTGCGCTGCCCTCTCATCTGTGGCGTGTTACCAACAGTGGATGATGCCAGATATTCCATCTGCCCAGCTTCACCAATGAGAGCGTTCAAAGCATTGCCATCTACACTATCATGCATGAAAGCCATCTGAGGTGCCAGAATCTGATCACCTTCCTTACCTTTCTTCATTCTTACATGCTTAGAGTTCAACGTATCAGCATCTACCAAATCCCCGTTGTACACCCCACTGCGCCCAAGCATTCTTCTTATGGCCGCATACCTTGCATTGTCAAGCTTTGTGGCTGCAACTTGGTGAGGCATTAGCAATTCAGCATAGGTAGCATTTACTGCTCCACTTGTTTGCATTCTTACCGCGCCTGCGCTAAGACTAAACTGGTTAAGCTCTGTGCTCTCAGGTGCAATTGCCAGCACCATATTGCCAAGCATAATTGACCGATAGCAAGGAATGCTGCCAGATGCAGGGTCGTATGCGCCACCGTACCTTGTAGGTTCTAATCCCAGCCATGTAGGAAGTGCGCGAACATAGTAGCTGGTTACTGCGAAATGATTGCCATCACGGTACATCATTCTGATGCGCTTAGGCTTCTTGTCTGCAAACTCACTGGCTGTCCCGAAAGCTAACCAGTCCGTCCCTTCTGTACTACCCATAGCCAGAGCAGCCATAGCAGTGTGCTCTACATATCCGCCACCTTGATGATATGCCGCACCAAGCTTCAACACGTCATCAGGAATAGCATATACATCTAGCATGTTTTCTACAATTGCCTTACCCGCCGTGGTGAGTGCTTCGGACGGAAATGACAGTAGCTCAGCATAAAGCGTAGCAAGACTCATCATTTCAACTGTGTATGCGTAACTGCCACGTGAGCCTAGCTCTTCATAAGGTACGCTATCGTCAACCACAGTGTTATAAGGGTCAAGTGCTCTTAGCTGAATTGCACCTGTTCTAGCATCCACCCACTGACGCATAGGTGCATAGTTGAAAGCAGATGCATTTAGGATGGCTTTCATCAGGTGGAGGGTCCAACGCCCCTTGAATGCATCGCGGGTTAGCTTCTCTCTGACAGCTGTGGTCACGTGTAAGTTTGCAGGGTCAGGTGTTACGCCGAAAGGTGGTGTCTGGAATGCGAAGATTGCACTCAGATAACTGACCAAGCTTGTTACATTATTAAGCATGATGCTGGAAGGTGTGCGCAGACGGGTAGGAAAACCATTGTCATCCACCTCATCTGCCCCAGTAGCTTTTCCGCAAGCCTTAGCACCATTAACTGCCTGCGCTGCCTTATGCTGCCGAAGCTCCAGTACGGCCTCATACATCATTTCTTCGACTTGCTGGAAGTGCTGAACTCCAGTGTGTGCAGGGGTGTAGCGTGTACGCAGCATATTAGCCAGCGCAATCTCCCATGCCTGCTGTTCTATCTGACTCATGGGCTAAGCCCTCCATTAATTACAATGCGTTTTCAAGCTTCTGACTATCATCAGCTATTCCTCTGCTGCGTAGGTAAGCCTTATCCTGTAAATGCATCTTCAACTTCGCTTGCCTATAGCTTAAATACTCTTTGCGCCTCCTCCACACGATTGGAGCATAGTGAATAGCATCGAGCAAGTTATCCTTGTTATTCTTTTTAGTAGGGTCGAAGTCAGATACCTCGGATTTGAACTGACCAAACAGTGAAGGGTGAATGTAAAATTCGCCACTATTAAGTGCCTCTATAGCATTCACTATCCTGCTTACCTTGTTGGTTCTCTCTGGGCTGACTGTCATCATTTCCAAAGTGCTTTCAAGCTTGGCTTCTGCAACCTTCTCCTCCCACCAACTCTTAAAGGAATACTGATAGCCTACTTCCTCAAGAAATAAAGAGGGAGCATTGTTCTCAAGTGACATGCTGATACTTTGCTGCACAGCTTGCTGAGGGCTGAGTATGCCAACGTGGGCAGCCACACAGAATAAGTAATCACCGTATGCACTCACTACCAAAAGGGCATGGTCATCTGCATCCTTCTTATCGGTCGCAACGTCAATTACAATGTAGTTGGCATCAGCAATTTGCAATAGCGATTGCGGGTCGTGGTCAAGTCCTAACGTTGCCAGTGCGTCATAGGCCGCTTTGTGGATTGCTGGTAAGTCTGCTGCATTGTGCACCTCATCCTTAACTGCATTCATGTACTGAGCTAACCATGATCGAGCTTGGCCTGCAACCACTGCATCCTGATACGCTTGGATGATTTTGCGTAAGCTATGCAGAGCACCCCATAGAGGTTTGCCATCGCTTAGCACCGCACCTAGGATGAGCTTTGTCCAACCACGCATACGACGAAGAGTATTTAACAGGCTTCCGGGATAAGCATAGACGTTACCAACAAACAGTGCAAGCCCGCCATCAGATGCGAAGGTAGGTATCAATGTGTTGAATACCCAGCTTGCAAGCTTTGCACTTTCTACATCTGACTTCGCCACTTCTTCACTTTCAATGTCATCCATTATGATAACTTCAGGACGACGATTGTCGATGTTCAAACCACGCAGCTTAGTGACTGCGCCTTTAGGGAACAGGATAACTGTCTTACCTAGCCATGCAAACTTGCGCAATTCTGCACTGTTGTTCTTAATGTCAACATCCCAGTTGGTGAACACACTGCGCACTTGTGGGCTGTTGAACAGTTCCATTACGTCAGCTACTAAGTTCTGCGCGTTGCTATCTGTACTGCCTACTACCACTACAAAGCTTTGCTTACTAAACATTACAGTGTATGCAATGAAGAGTTTAATCAAAGTAGTCTTTGTGTATCCGCGAGGGATAGCAGTGGCAGCTTTGAACTCCACGCGTTGTGTGCTGGTAACTACCAAGCCATCTACCCAGCTGCGCCACACTGCCTCAAGCAACTCTGGATAATCAAGCTTGCACACTTCAGGCATCATAAACTTGGAGAAGAAATTCAGATCAGTTACGCACTTGCGAATAATCTGCTCTCTATCCATTCCCTTGGTTAACTCGCCAATATCAATAGGTGGCAAACGCAGGCTGTTATCATACACTGTGAAGCCTGCCTCTTGGTCATCCCATTCCGAAAGGGATTCCAATAAGGCAGATGCAACTGCTTCCGTTACTGCATTTGTAGGGGCAACATTTGGCTTTCTGTTTACTGGCAATGGCAATGGCAATGGTAGCTTCATATTAAATCTTCCATGCTTAGTGCTGGGCGCGGCTTCACAGGTTTAAGTTGGCTACCTTTCCCATATGCCAGCTGATGTAGCTGATCTGCTTCCATACTAACAAGGGAGTGTTGCTCACCATCCACGCGTAATGCAGTAACATTCCCATCTGAATCTGTTACAAGTGGCTTATTACCCAATGGGGCTGTACCACCTTGAGCAAGCAGATCAAGCCCAATATGCAGGTTAACTTGCTGCAACTGTGTGTTATCTTTCTTGGTAATCCATTGCACGTATGCTGGATTTTCTACCATCTTGCCTTCATCGTTAAGCATGTACTGGGCTGGGCGTACAGCGTGTTGTTTATCCACATCTGTTATCGCACCTGCACTTGGCACACCAAGGACTCGCAATCCTCCCATCAGATCACGCCAGCTTACCACAGCACCTTGTTCTACCATATGGACTGCACGGCTTAGCAATGCTTCACGAAGGCGAGTGGTGCCATCAGCCACCTGAACCAAACGTGTCTCACGCTTACCATGGATTAACCCTCGGATATACCCGTAAGTAAGAGGAGTGCCTGGACTTACCTGCTGACCAAGTGGACTCTGCATCACACGCTGAGCAACATCTTCAGGTAGCTCTTGGGCAAGTATCCTGTTAATAGGCTTAATCCCTAAGCTTGCACTTGATGAGATTGCATCAAGAGTTGCACCTTTAAGTGCCAACGCTTCTGCAAGTGCAACTGCCGCAGGGTTCGCGCTCCGAAGCTTCTCTAGCAGCCTAGCATCTTCCTCTGTCATATTACTCATAACTGTCTCCACATGTAAGTGCTAGCTCTTGATAGGCCATGCATTGTTCTTGTACACCAAGCCCTCTTAATTCGCTGCGTGAACATAGCTTGCGAAAAAGAGGTAGATTGAAATTAACCAGATTATTTACCACAGTGCCCCTGCCGCTAAGCATACCACACTCGCCCCTTCTGTCCACTAGATGTACGGTGTCATCATACTGCACTGGCTCATACATTGGAGACGTTCCATCGATTCCGGGAGCCGGATGAAAATGTAGAACATTGCAGTAGTGCAGCTGCGACCCGTACTGGGGAACGCCACCTATTCTTGCATTATCTAGTAGAACCCTTATAGGTTCGCCAGCTTTTGCACCATTGTGTAGCTGAGTAAAGCTGCCACTCAGTAGGCCGTTAAAAGTCACTTTGTGAGGGCTGCGCGTGTTAAACACAACTTGTGCTATATTTATATCTGCAAATATCCCATCAAAGCCTGTGATGCCGTGCATTGTAGTGGAGCTATATAGTGCGCAATCGTGCACGCTTACTCCGTTAAGTTGAGCCAATGCGTATTGTGCTCGGTCACAATATTCTGCTGTGGGAATAAGTTGAATAAAGTCTGTATGATCGGCCACAGCTTTGTTGCTGTCAGCCAGATATTGTCTTGCTACTACTATGTTGTTTGCACGAACGTTGATGTAGTCGATCATATAGAATTTCTCCAAGTGGGCGCAGGGATTAACCCCACGCCATTTGCATTTAGGCGCTAACCTTATTTAGATTCTTGTTTGACAGCTGGTTGCAGGCTGATTAGAAGCCGATCATCATGCCCATGCCTGCCCAGCAGCATGGGTGTAAGGACTCGCTAAGGCAGCTGCCAAGGCTACTGCAAGTGCTGCGAATAATGCTTTCATTTTCATGCTCATTTTCATGCTCATTTCATGTCTCCAAATTAAGGGTGTGGGCGCGCTACTCCCACGATTGGCGCAAAGAACGAGGTGCAACGTGTGCACCTAGACGGTGAAGCTCAACGGCCTCACAAAGGCAAGACAGGGCGCAGCGCTTTGAACTTGCCTAATCTGAAGGAGGCACACATGTTAACGTGTGCTTCGCCTGCAGTTTCCCATTAGCATCCTTCCAAGTGTTCCGCTTGTACACGAAACTGCAAGGAGGCTTAGCATCCGTGCGTCCGCGTACAACTATAAAAGGTTCCTGATTGGGCATTAGAACTAAATCTCCTCTACAAAACCTGTCCAGTTGCCGTTCATTGCGCTGTGCATCCAGACACAAGCCCTGTACAACTTACCTGTTGTAAAGTTAGCAATTGTCAGCACCGCACGTTCACCCGCTACGAAACCTGTATGGGGTAGGTGCAAGCATTGGAGAGTAAACTTCGCTATTAACAACACCATCAGTTGCGACGAGCTCTCGATAGCCGTGCGTGTAGATACCACCTTCTACGTCTAGGGCGTAAATGCTGCCAGCTGCATAGGTGCTGTTATCCAAACCCATACCACGAATCGCCAACACAGGTTTAGGATAGTTGGCTTTACGCCACATGCCAAGACCGTTGGAACCAGTTGCAGCTGTGGTGTGCCCTAACCCACGTTGACCATGGTTGTTGGAGCCAGCAGACCATACTTCACCAGTTGTCGTCAACACGTAGTTAGTGCCGGTTAAGTTCCCAGTCAGTACAGCATCCTGCACCAAACCTTGGAAGGGGGCTTGCACAATAGTGGGTTCAACGTAGAAGTTCCGCTGAATTACGTTGTTGATGCCTAACTGGTAGTGTGCGTTGTGGCCTGCTACCAGAATCTTGCGGCTATCGGTAAGCAGGAACGCACATTCTGCTTGCTTGCCAGCGTTCAAAAATACTTTATCAATGCCAGTAGCAAATGTAGATAAACCTTTCTTCAAAGGCACCCAAGAAGTCTGTTGGGAGGTGTTGCCCTGCCCAAGCTGTCCGTAACCGTTGCTGCCGCAGCCGTGAACTGTGCCGGCAGTCTTGACGATTAGGGCGGTGAGCGTACCTGCAACAACCTGTTTCACCCCAGTGTTTGACTGTATGAACGTGGTGAGTTGGTAGGTGTTGCCGAGGCCGAGTTGCCCGTTTTCGTTACGCCCGGATACCTTCAACGTGCCATCTTCTAATAGCACGTAAGTGGAATAGCCTTGCACAGACGCAAACTGAACAGACTTGACCTTTACGCCGCCGAAGTTAATCAGCTTAGGCGTGATTACATCTGTGGTATCACCTTGACCAAGCTGGCCGTTAGCGTTGTTGCCCCACAGATACAGATCACCTGACTCTGTGATAGCTGCAACAGGCATTGAGCCCGAAGCCCCTACTGGGATGACGATGATTTTTACCTTGATGTTGCCGTTCTTGAAAAACGGGATTAGGGTCAGGCAGGTCAAGTCGACTGCGGCAGCTTGTGTTGCGTCACCTAACTGACGTGTAGTGTTCTTCCCCGCAGCCCATACGAACCCTTTGTCATCTAATGCAAAGATGTTCTGTGGGTTGTACCACACGTCAATGAAGACTGGACTGTAGGTCGTCAAGTTTCCGGCCATATCGTACTTACTTGGCACGATAGAACGGATACTGTTTTTAAGTGTTGCGCCATTCAAGCCTAAACCTAACTTACCCCACCCGTACACATCACCTTTGTGGATGAATACGCCGCCGCCCTCACTTTCGATAGTGCTACCACTAGAGAACACGATAGCCTCGACTGTGGATGGCAGCAATGTCTCAACGGTTTCAGCCCAAGCAGGTACAGCTAATGTGCAATCCCACTTGTATACACTGCCAGCGTTAGCACCTGTCTGCACAGTCGTGACGTCGTTGCAAGCAGGTGTGTAAAATGCCCAAGCCAACCCGTCCCATGTAGCGATCTTATCTTCATGACCTAACCAAGCACCAGTAGCGACAGGTGCGACGATATAGCTGTCTCCTGCATTAGGTGCAGCAGGCGGCTTAAAGATTGTATTCTCCAGCACAGGAGCTAATTGCGCAAGCAGAGGTGTGACACCCTTCCACTCCAACGCGTTGCCTGCGTCGTTGACTGCCAACTTCTTACCTGCGTCTGCCACTGTGTAAGGGGGTAGTTCGTCAAACTCGCTTGCTGGAACTTCCACCAAGTAAGTACCTTGACGTACCAGCACCTTGTCTGCAACTGCCAGCGGGGTAGTCCCCGCTGCTCGGCGAAGTCGTAATTTCTGTGAAGCTACATCAGCTTCAATATCTTGTGGACTCAGATCATCCGCAAATACGTAATTCTTACCCATTGGAATTCTCCCTTTGTTTTGAGGGAGGGAAGGCAGGGCAGTCTAAGATGTGGGCTAACCCTCCATTCCATCCTACCCTGCCCTACCTACTGTTTAGTGCGATTACGCCTTGACGGTTGGCTATGCCCAATGCTAACATCTTGTCCTGCTTGCTGGAGTTTAATCCAACTATTACCAGCCTTACGATACACATCGAACATGTGTACCGTAGTGCCGGTTAAGGCTAGGATGCCAGCAGACGCAGCCGTAAAACTGTATACTGCTTGCATAAATCTCCTTTAAGGCTTGCTTTGCGCCTAGCTTGCGCCTAGCTTGCGCCTAGCTTGCGCCTATCTTGATAATATCTGTAAGAGGCTGGTATTTCCTGCAACCCTATTTAGCGTAGCCCCGCTCAGCCCCCAAGTACTGTTGCCAGTGCCTTGAACAACGCCGCCGGGTGTGTCTACCCAAAAGCCTACGTGATTGCCAGCACATTGGCAGCTAGTCAGGTTTGTGATTCTGCTCGCACCATGAATGTAGAACCCAGTGTTGTTGGAAGTCCCTTGTGAACCATCCGCACCGCACTGTATGAACGTTACGTCTGAACCGTCAATCACTTCGTAACCTATAGCATACGCATAGCTGAAGTTGCCTCTCAACATTGTCCAGTCATTCACGCCATCCAGTTTGTAGGCGACTCCCGGACGATTGGCAGATACAGGAGGACTCTGATCATGCACTCCTGCCCATTGCATTGTTACAAACGGCCAACAATGGTTATCTACTATGCGAGTTATATCATATGAGTTGGTAAGCCATACGCCATTCAGGGCGTCTATGCGGTTACGATAGATATTGCATCGGCCGTAACCATCCCCCCGAATTGCAATATTAAAGCCTGTGAGAAAGCATTCATCTATTGTAGTATCATGGCCTTGAATACTAATGCCTGTCCCGCTAAACCCTTGCAAATCTCCTTGTGAGAAACTTACTCCCTGTTTATGCAATTGCAGACCTTTAACTTCAGCATTTGCTTGTAATGCCAATGCTATATCAAGACCTTGTGCTGCTAATAGCTTGTGCTTTCCTGTGCATTGCAGTGAAACATGCTCTTTTATGACCAGCGTCGTTGTAAGAACTATATCTCCTAGCAGATTAATCCTGCACACCCCTCCACCTTGAGCAGCTTTAGCATCTATGCTGCGTTGAATGTCTGCTTGTGACATGACCAAATACTCCGTTTCCTCGCACGCATTATAATCCGCCTCGTGAGCGAAAAGATACCCTTGCATTGGCAGCACCGTTAACAACGCAATTTGAAGCGTACACTTCAAAACGAATCGTCGTTCCTGCATTGAAGAATGCTGTGTTACTACACTGCATTGCAGCGCCCCATGTGCCATTGGAGTACACACCTAAGTTCAAAGCATTCAGAGGAGTGAAGTTAGCAAACACTTCGGAACCATTGGCAAAGATACGTAAGCCATACCCGAACTGTGAGTAACTTGCGTTTGTTGTGCAAGTAGTGCCTGGGTTCAATTGCACATGTACTTCATACACCCCGCTGGCTGGCACAACAATACCACTGGGAGAGCTAGTGGCATTCAATGTATTAATTGTAAGAGTGCCAGTGTTTACGATCTGGGCGACTGGGGAGGCTAAGCCATTCGCTGTCAGTGCTACAGAGGCTTCTGCATTAGCGTAACCTGCAATAAATGTCCACTGCCCGCTAATGAAAGCATATGTGCTGTTCTTCGCGTAGGGGGCAGATGTGCCTGCCGTGGTGTGCCAAAGATCACCTTCTGCTGCCGATGCAGGGGGCGCGCCGCTAACAGTCGACTTAGAGCCTGCTGCGCCTGCTGCGCCTGCTGCGCCATCTAACTTACCTGTGCTGCTATTGTAGGTAATATTAGTTCCTGCAATGGCTTGTGCTACCGAGGCAGTCACTACGGAAAGTGGAGTCGCTGCACCATTCCCTGTAAGTGTGGTATCGTGAGATACAGCAGTGATACCGCTCCCACCTCCAGCCGTCACTAACAAAGGTGACGCAACTGTGCCAGCGCCAGAAGAAGCACTACCAGAGGCATGTACCAGAGAGGCTTCCAATTTGTTGCCGTTAGCCTTCAACCCGCTGCCTGCCATACCTGCTGCAACTACTGAGTAGTTAACACGAAAAGGCGTAGCAGCATCAATAGTTCCTACGATGGTTTGTTGATCGACCATAGTGGCAGCACTTTTTCTACAGCTTGGGCTACCAGTAGTAGGGTCGAGTAATAAAATATCTTTGTCCGCCATTGTTTATTCCTTGCCACTATTGTGACAGTTTGTTAAATTGTGCTTGGTCGTTCACCTATCAGGCACAACGAGGTAAGCTATTAAAATTAAACGGAGTGCTTGCACCCCCTGCCGCGTTCAGCAAGCCCTTTGCTACCAAGGTAGGGGTTGCATCTACCCATGCGCCGGTGTTGCCACCTGCCACATCTGCGTAAGGTGCACCACTTGCGGCGGCCACTCCAGCAGGCGACCAAGCATAAACTGCATCCTTCGCAGTGATAATCGGTGTACCGCTTTGGGCTGCCCCTGCGCGTACCAACAGCAAATCTCCCTCATAACGAGGAACTGGCCATTGTGCTGGGGTTGCCAGCAAATCCTGTGTCATCTGATGACCGGGAAAGAATGCACCTACGTTTACACGTTTAATGCTTTCATCTAAGTCAAACATTGTAATGCCCTTCTGTACACCTTGGCCATCGCCAAAGTCAAAGGCATCACTGTTATTTTTCAAGTGGTTGAACAGCAGAGTATTAGGACGCAAAGTAGGTGTACCACCTGCATAGTCCAAACTCATTAAGCTTAGCATACTGACTAATTGCGGTAAACGCAACCCATCAATTACACCATCATTGTTCATACCTGCATCTGTAATTTTAGGCATAACTTTCGCTCCATTTAGCGGCCGTAACCGCATTGACTAGATTCCACTCTGTCAAAGAAGTTAGAGTCCTAACAATCTGGATAGGGAACCCTAAACAATCTGGGTAAGATTCTAACTTCTTTAACTAGTTGTCAAGGATGTACACTAAACCTAATCAGACGCATAAGGATTTACACGCACATCTGAATTTAGTTTTAATGTACATCATTCACAACCCTTGGTGAGCAAGCCACGCTACAGTGCGCCCCTCCCTTAGGAACACGCTACATGATACACAGCAGCAATGCGGAGTCAAGGGCTGCGCAAGTTGGCCTGCGGCCAACCCTTGACACCTTTTGCTTTACTGTGTTTTCTCGCTGTACTCCCTTCGGGGGACGGCTGTGCACCCAAGGCAAGACCTAAGCAGGGCAAGGGCAAGGGCAAGGGCAAGGGCAAGGGCAAGGGCAGAGGCATGGCTCTTCATTTTTGGCATCAAAATAGACGCCCTCAAATCTGAGGGCGTTGATTTCTAGTTCCTCAAACATCTTCTTGCGCGACAACGCATCAGGAACTTGTACAGCATAGGCTCATTGATTAAGGCAGTGCTAGACCAACTATTACCAAAAAGTGCTTGTAAATCTAATGGGGGGTATTTACCCCCCATGAAATTTCATACTATATCATCCTCACTTACTGAAGCTTCCAACCAAAAGCCTGCATTTGCAGCGAGTCGTTTATACTCTGCCGCTTCTTGAGTGGCTGCTGCTGCCAACGCTGTAGCTTGTGCAGCTTCCACAGTACGTAGCTCACCAAGTAAGCCCAGTTGCACTTTGGAGATTTCCAATAGGCGCACTACCCGCACCGCTTCAATGCGATCTTTCAGGCTACGTTTCTGAAGCATTAGCTCATGCTCCTCTTGGCTAGCTGGCAAGCCTAGGTTGCGCCAATGCGCCACAGCCGCAAGCAGAGCCTGCTCCTTCATGTTACTCCATTCTCTTACAACTTTTGCCCGTAATTTCGTGCTGTAACCTGTGAGCAAAATCATCGTCTCATCATATGGCAATTCATAGCAAGGACGCTCTTCATTTTTGGCATCAAAATAGACGAGTCCAAATTTGGACTCGTTGATTTCAAGCTCTTCAAACATCTTCCGTATATCACGCAAAACGTGTTTATGTTCTTTACCTGTGAGCTTTGCAATTTCTAAGCTACTCATAGTTGGCTTAGCTTCTGCGCTAGTGATCAATGCTACCAACTGGCTTGGTTTGTTTGGATTATACATAATTAGTTCCATTCTTAAAAGCGACACAGAAGAGCTACGACCTTCCTCTGTGCCTAACTGCTGATAAGAATGAATGTATACATAGTCGTAGGGTGCATACATTCATTCTCTACTTGCAGGTAGGAGTGGTTGCACAGACAGTAGGTATCCTTTACCTTCCCTACCATCCGTGCGCACACTGGGGTTGCACCACTTAGTGGGCGCCAACTAGGGCTGTTGCTAATCTATAAGCAATGCATCTGGGTTCATGCCAGCTTGCCACTCTCTTGCGACTCTTGGTGCTGTAAATGGCTTCCCTTGCTGATTGGCATACTCTTGGAATACTTCCACATGGTACATATTTGTGGGATTGTATGTGTCACTGGAAGTCAAGTTTGCTCTGACCTTTACTGGATGCCCAAGCTCTGCACTGATAACCTTTAAAGCTATTGTTGCTTTCCTGCTTCCGTACCACAAGTTGGCTCTGCGAACCTGAGCCTGTGTGTACCAATCCTTCAATCCTGCTGCTTCGGCCAAGCTTACCATCTCTTTGTAGTAAGCTACACCAAGTTCCAACTGTTGCAATACTGTAAGTGCTTTTGGTTCAGCCACGGAGTATGAACCTGTTTTGCGTATGCTAGGCAGCACAGTTCCAGAAACCCATTCCACAAAGGCATCAGCTTTTGGTGCTCTGCATCGCATGAGGAATTTGTACATCATGGATTCGTTGATTAAGGCGGTATTAGTCCAAGCTGGCCCAAAAAGTGCCTGCAAATCTAATGGGGGGTATTTACCCCCCATTGAAATTTCGTTGATATTTTGCCGCTCGTGCATCCAATCCTTCACAGCAGTGCGTGGGTCTTTGTATCCAACTGCTCTAGCCACGTCTGTGCAGCAGAACCAAGGGTT
>ERZ1645187.2214-NODE-2214-length-17363-cov-5.833314_pt1 | contig 17363 bp, 17 predicted proteins | sample MGYA00575352_ERZ1645187 | MGnify/ENA primary metagenome ERZ1645187 (study PRJEB40837, sample SAMN11349314) | freshwater sediment metagenome | isolation source: river sediment | host: Sediment | place: India: Wazaribad , New Delhi | collected 2017-02-21 ... | reverse complement strand
GCAGCACGATCTTTAACTAACGCAGCTATGAGAAGCTGATCGTTCTGCCGATCTCGGAATCTGTGATTGTCTGGAGTCGTCTGCTGTTCATGTACCTGCTCAATCTGGTCATGGCGGCGCTGATCATGCTTCCGGCAGGAATCGTCTGCGGCTTGCAGACCGGCGCAGGGTTCAGCTACTGGATCCTGTTTGTATTAGGAATTCTCTTTATTCCGATGATCCCAATCGCAGTGTCTTCGGCTGTCGGGGCGGTCATTGCGGCGCTGGCCTCGCGGATGGAGCATAAGAATGCCGCGTCGTCGGTTATGACACTGATTTTTATTTTGGCGATCATGCTGGTATCGTTCATTCCGGCGCTGGATCCGTCGATGACGGATGAACGTGTGCTCGGAATGACCATGTCGGCTGCGGGTTCGATGACAGCCTGGTATCCGCCTGCAGCACTCTTCGGGGACGGAGTGTTCGGTTCGCTCACAGGCTTTCTCGGATTTGCAGCGTTATCCGTCTGTATTTTCGCGCTGTTCGCGTGGATCATCCTGAAGAACTACGCGAGGATATGCAGGAAGCTGTCTGCTCATCATGCCCGAAGGAATTACGTGATGACGGAGCAGAAGGTTACCTCTCCGCTGCGCGCGCTGTATCAGATGGAGCTGAGGCGTTATCTGCAGACGCCTGTCTACGTAACGAATACGGCGGTGGGCTACCTGATGATAATCGTGTTCGGCATCGTGATGCTCGTTCTGGTCAATAACGGCCAGTTCGGGAACGATCCGGAGCTGATCCGGATGCTCGGTCAGATATCGCCGCTGGTGATCGGAGTCCTGATGATGATGAGCAGTACGACGCCCGCTTCGATTTCGATCGAGGGAAGACAGTGGTGGATTGTCAGGAGTTTTCCGGTCACGCCTAAGCTGATGTTCGATGCGAAGATTCTGACCAATCTGACGATGGCGATTCCGTCCTGTCTGGTCAGTGCGGTATTATGCGCCGTCGCATTCGGATGGAAATATTTTCCGTGGCTGCTGCTCGTGCCGGTCTCGTTTTCTCTGCTTGCTTCTGTATGCGGGCTGGCTGTAAACCTGAAATTTCCGCAGTTTGAATGGGATAATCCGACAGAAGTGGTCAAACAGGGGGCGAGCATGTTCGCGGCTGTCGCGCTATTTTTCGCATCGGCGGGACTGGCTGTGGTGATTTTTCTGACGCTCGGTTCGGTCTCCTATTTCGGGGCGATGCTGCTGGTAACGATGCTGTGTCTGGGCGGCGCCGCGCTGCTGTACCGGCGCATCCTTCAGACCGATCTGCGGAAGATTTACTGATCTGCTTGTCGTTTTCGAAAGACGGCAAAGGCTTGCAATATTGACTTGCTATTTCTGTAACTATATACTGATACGCACAGAAAGAGAGGCAAAATGAGTGTAAAAATAATTGTGGATTCTGCTTCGGATATTATCCCGGCGGATGCGGAGAAAATGGACGTAAAGGTTCTGCCTCTCAAAACGCTTATTGACGGAACAGAATATTTAGACGGGGTGACTATTACTCACGAAGAGTTTTACGATAAGCTTGAAGACTGTGACGAGCTGCCTAAAACGAGTCAGATCGCTCCGTTCGATTTTAAACAGGCTTTCGAAGATGCGCTTGAAAACAGGAGCGAGATCGTCGCGATCACGCTGTCCGGTAAGTTTTCGGGAACTGCTGCCAGCGCGAGAGCTGCTGCGGAAAAATTCGGAGACCGCGTTTACGTCATAGACAGCATGAATGCGACAGTCGGAGAGCGGATCCTCATCGAATACGCGGTTCGTCTGCGGGACGAAGGAGCTGACGCGAAGACCATCGCGGAAAAGCTTGAGGAAGCGAAGGGACGAGTCAGCCTTGTCGCTCTGTTCGATACGCTGGAATTCCTCGTGAAGGGCGGACGTCTTTCAAAAACGGCGGGTCTGGCTGGAAAGCTGCTTAAGATCAAGCCTGTTCTGGCTATCACGGACGGGGAGCTCGAAGTTCTCGGAAAGGCCAGAGGATCGAAGCAGATTCATAATTTTCTGAATCAGGCGATCGAAGACCGCGGGGGAATAGATTTTTCGATGCCCATCGGGGTCGCGTATACGGGAAATGACGACGCGCTGCTGCGCGGTTATATCGAGAACAGCCGTAGACTCTGGGAAGACGGAATCGAATCGCTGCCTGTTTCGACCATCGGCTCTACGATCGGAACCCACGCGGGACCCGGGGCCATTGCTCTGGCGTTTTTCGCGGATAAAACGGAATAAACTGATCTGAATTAGAATTAGCTCAAGAGAATTTAATTAAATCCATGCTTAAGACTTCGCATAACACAGCGGAGTCTTTTTTTATGTATAATACAGGTATTGTAGTAAGAAACGTAAACATTAAACGATGATCTGAAGGAGACTCCGATGCCTTACGATATCCTGAGTACTGTTTTTCTAAGCATCACAGTACTGATGTTTTTTAAAATGGAAGACCGCTTCTATCCCCCCAGATACGGCCGTGCAATTTCGGCAGCGGCCTGTATTCTTGTGGCGGCCTTACACGTCTATATGAGCATGAGCGTAAATTTAGGGGTATTTAAGCCGCTTGTAGTTTTGTTTAATTTGTTTGTATTGACTGCCTGGTTTCATAAAGACCTGACCTTTGAACAGGGGTTTCAGCTCACGGTTTTTATTATATTGTGGTTTGCCTGCATTGACTTCTTTACATCGATGATTTACGCGGTCGTCAATCAGGGAGTATATGACTTGCTCATCATACATGAAATGATGGCCACCCTTTTCGCCTATGGAATGATTCTGGTCTTAATTACTTATCAACCGGTTTATCGGATCATCGCTTCACAGATGCGGAGAACCCGTCTAGGGATGCATCGTCTGTTGATTATCCTTCCCGTGATTTCTACTGGTCTGTTGATCATTGCTCTTTACGGTTATATGCATTCTTATATGGATAATACGGCTTATCTGAACCACAGCTATCTAATGGGCGCCACTGTCGCAGCCTCTATTGTCTTATACTGGCTCTTCGGTCGCTTCGACCGGGAATATGAGGATCTCGAAGCGATCCAGCTTGCCCGGCAGCAGGAATGGATGAGACTGGAACGGCTTGAGAAGCTGGAAGCGGATTACCGGACCAGCAGGGAGTCTGCCCACGATATGAAAAATCATCTGATCGCTATCGAATCGCTGTATGATTCGGGGCAGAAGGCGGAAGCGGAGCGATATCTGGACAGGCTGCTTGAGCAGACGAAAATGGGCAGAGCCGCGGACTCAAGCGCTAATATTTAATGATTTAAGGAATAGTGATGTACTACGATATTCTGAGCACAGTTTTTTTAAGCATCATAGTACTGATGTTTTTTAAAATGGAAGACCGCTTCTATCCACCAAGATACGGCCGTATCATTTCAGTGGCGGCCTGTATTCTGGTGGCGACTCTCCATGTCTATATGAGCATGACTATAACAAGGAGTGTATTCAAGTCGTTCGTTTTTATGTTTAATCTGTTTATCCTGACAGTCGGGTTTCATAAGATATCGTCCTTTGAACGGGGATTTCAGCTTACATTTTTTATCATTCTCTGGTTTGCTTGTCTCGACTTCATTACATCGATTATTTACGGAATCGTCAATCATGGAATATATAACATGTACATCGTACATGAAATGATGACTACCCTTTTCGCCTATGGAATGATCCTGGGCTTCATTACTTATAAACCGGCTTATCGGATCATTGCTTCTCAGACAGGGAGAACGCGTCTTGGTCTCCATCGTCTTCTGATTATCCTTCTCGTAATTTCTGCGAGTCTGCTGGTCGTTGCTCTTTTCGCTTATCTGCATTCGAATATGGATAATTCGGCTTATCTGAGCAACGGCTATCTAACAGGCGCCGCTGTTGCAGCTTCTATTGGCTTATACTGGCTCTTCGGCAGACTGGACCGGGAATATGAGGATCTGGAAGCGCTCCAGCTTGCCCGGCAGCAGGAACGAATGAGACAGGAACGGCTTGAGAAGCTGGAAACGGATTATCGGGCCAGCAGGGAGTCCTCCCACGATATGAAGAATCATCTGATCGCCATCGAATCGCTGTACGATTCGGGGCAGAGGGCGGAAGCGGAACGCTATCTGGACAGGCTGCTTGAGCAGACGGAAACGGGCAGAGCCGCGGACTCAAGCGCTAATATTTAATGATTTAAGGAATAGTGATGTACTACGATATTCTGAGCACAGTTTTTTTAAGCATCATAGTACTGATGTTTTTTAAAATGGAAGACCGCTTCTATCCACCAAGATACGGCCGTATCATTTCAGTGGCGGCCTGTATTCTGGTGGCGACTCTCCATGTCTATATGAGCATGACTATAACAAGGAGTGTATTCAAGTCGTTCGTTTTTATGTTTAATCTGTTTATCCTGACAGTCGGGTTTCATAAGATATCGTCCTTTGAACGGGGATTTCAGCTTACATTTTTTATCATTCTCTGGTTTGCTTGTCTCGACTTCATTACATCGATTATTTACGGAATCGTCAATCATGGAATATATAACATGTACATCGTACATGAAATGATGACTACCCTTTTCGCCTATGGAATGATCCTGGGCTTCATTACTTATAAACCGGCTTATCGGATCATTGCTTCTCAGACAGGGAGAACGCGTCTTGGTCTCCATCGTCTTCTGATTATCCTTCTCGTAATTTCTGCGAGTCTGCTGGTCGTTGCTCTTTTCGCTTATCTGCATTCGAATATGGATAATTCGGCTTATCTGAGCAACGGCTATCTAACAGGCGCCGCTGTTGCAGCTTCTATTGGCTTATACTGGCTCTTCGGCAGACTGGACCGGGAATATGAGGATCTGGAAGCGCTCCAGCTTGCCCGGCAGCAGGAACGAATGAGACAGGAACGGCTTGAGAAGCTGGAAACGGATTATCGGGCCAGCAGGGAGTCCTCCCACGATATGAAGAATCATCTGATCGCCATCGAATCGCTGTACGATTCGGGGCAGAGGGCGGAAGCGGAGCGTTATCTGGACAGGCTGCTTGAGCAGGTAGATGATAAACAGATAGTCGATAAAACGAAAAGAGGCTCCGCCGATTGACGGAGTCTCTTGCTTTTTTCTTTGAGTTTAATACATTTATTTAGCGGACGCTTTGTAGATGCTCTTCACAGAGGCCGCGAGCGTCGCATTGAATTCTTCGTCGCTCTGAGCTGCGTCGAGACCTTCAAGCAGCGCTCTCGAGAAGCTTGCGATAAGGCCCGGGTTTTTCGCCAGCAGCGCGTTGGCTTCTTCACGGGAATAGCCGCCGGACAGCGCGACAATTCTGACGACGTGAGGATCTTTCATTATTTCGGTATAGAAGCCGGGTTCTGTCGGAATGGACAGCTTGAACATAAACTGAACGCCTTCCGGAAGCTTAGCCAGATGTTTTTCAATTTCTTCTCTGAGGATAACTTCGGACTGAGCTTTATCTTCGCTATGGATGTCGACTTCCGGTTCGAGGATCGGGACAAGTCCCGCGTCGAAAATCTGGCAGCCGATTTCGAACTGCTGTTTTACGATCTCATGAATGCCCTTTTTATCCGCTTTTTTAATGACGGAGCGCATCTTCGTTCCGAAGATATTCTGGGCCAGCGCTTTCTTAAGCAGATCATCCAGGGCCGGCATCGGCTTCATGAGCTGTACGCCGTCTTTTTCCGCGTCCAGTCCCTTGTCTACCTTCAGCAGAGGAACGACGCCCTTCTTTTCCCAGAGATAGTCCGATGTCGGCATTCCCTGGATCTGACGATCCATCGTGTTTTCGAAAAGTATAGCCGCAAGAATGTACTCGGATGAAAAAGACGGACTGGTAATGATGCGCGTCCGCATTTCATGCACGAGATCGAACATTTCAGCATCGGTACTGTAGGCGTCTTTTCCGACTCCGTACCGTTCCAGTGCTTTTGGCGTACTGCCGCCGCTCTGATCCAGTGCGGCGATAAAGCCCTTTCCGTTCTTCATACGTTCCAGCTGTTTTTCGTTCAAAACTTACTCCCTTTCTGCTCCGCTTATGCGGATGAATATTCCGGTTCCAGGCCCCGCCTCCGATAAATGATTATCCGGCGGAACCGGGATCGACCGAGGTTCCACGTCAATCGTATCACCAGAAAAACAGAAAAACATAAGATGATTGTTTTCTCTTCATACTGATTAAAAATCTGCCCTGTTCGCCCGGTCTGAATGTTCTGAAAATGAAACGCAGGAATTAACGTATTAAATACAATATACATGAATATTTTATGTATAATACAACTTAAGAATAGAAGTTCTCAGTAACAGTACAATAAAAGAACAGCTTTAAATAAGCTGTGGAGAGAGAATAAACATGTTACAGATCTTTTTTTATGCGGGCCCCGTACTCGCTTTTTCTTTATATCTTTTCGTGGAGCTGTATTTTATCTCGCTCCGTTTTAAGACAGATATCAGGAAGAATATCCGGGCATGGACTGTAGTATTGACTGCCGCCGGTGTATTCGTGCTGCTGCTTTCGCTCTCACAGGCGAATTATTTAACGCTGATCTATGCGGCTGCGGTATTTCTGCTGATTCCGGTTTTTATGATTCGAAAGGTCAAACTCTGGAAGCGTCTGCTTTTCGGAGCTGCTTTCGCTCTCTTTCGGTTCGCCGCACAGGTCGTCTCCAGCATGATTGCGTTTCCGGATCATTCCCTGCCTGCTGCAATCACTTCCGGATGCTTATTTAACGCGTCTTTATATCAGATTCTGCTGTTGATCGGTATATTCAAACCTGTGGCGGATACTCTTGCAGCTGAAAAAAACACGCCCAGGATCCGGCTGATGCAGTATCTGCTTATCCTGATATTCACGGTTTTCACAGGTTTTCTGTATTATATGATTTCCGGAGACATCGAAACAATCGGTACGCTGGGAACCGTTCTGATCATAATGTTTTATGTGGTGATCGTACTGTTCGAGATTTTTGTCATGGGCTTTCTGATCCGCATGGACGGTGTCTACGCGGAAGACAGGCAGAAGGCACGGAACGAGCATAAGAAAAAATATGAGGCCGCCTATTACGATCTCGTAAAAGAACAGTATACGAAGTCCGCGACACAGATGGACGAATGGAAAACCATGCTGACAGAGCTCAAGGAGCTGTTTGAAGATCAGGACAGCTCGGAGGTCAAAGGCTTTACGAAAAACTCTCTCGATGAAATTTCGGCGGGAGCACTTCCGTTTAAATCCGGAGACCGGATGCTTGCGATTCTGATCGAGGATACGAAGCAGAGAGCGGCAAAGAACGGAACGAAAATCGAAGCTTCGTGCAGAACGAGTCTGCCGCATCAGCTTGAGGACTACGATAAAACCGTTATTTTCGGCAATCTGCTGGACAATGCGGTTGAAGCCAGCGCGGGCATACCCGATGCTGTTGTCAGGATCGATGTGGATCAGATCGGCAATATGATCAATATCGTCGTTGAAAATCCGATGACAGGCCGGCCGAAACGGAACAGGCTCGGCCTGGTCAGTTCAAAACCGGGGATTGAACACGGCTTCGGTTTGAAAAACGTAGAGAAAGCAGTCAGAAAATACGGCGGATCCATCGACATCGATACAAAAAATCAGTCGTTCCGCGTAAACATACTGCTTCCGGGCACTAAGAGCGCGGAGGAAGCTCCGCTGGTGTCTGAAGCGTGACGGGTCCGGCAGGAAGCATGGCAAATAAAACGACAGGTAAAAGATAATGGATATCTGGATTTGTGAAGATTCGAATACACTTGCGGACTCGCTGGCCGATATAATTAACGGCTGGGCTGAGCTTAGAGGGGAACATGTCGATATTGCTTCGTTTCAGACCGGTGAAGTGATGCTGGAGCGGGAACTGCAGCCCGATATTCTTTTCCTCGATGTTAAACTCCCCGGTATTTCCGGAGAAGAAGCGGCCAGACAGCTTCGCGATAAAAACAGAGAGCTGGTGATCATCTTCTTCACCGCTTATTCCGAGTATATGAGAAGTGCGCTGGAGCTTCATGCCTTCGACTTTCTGGAAAAACCGATCACGAAGGACCGGGTATTCGGAACACTGGATGATATTGTCGCTCTGAAAAGGCCCCGTGTCGGGAAAAATATAATGCTTGAAACGGACAAGGGAGTTCATGTGATCTCTAGCGGGGAGATACTGTATGCGGAGCGAATGGCACGCAAGATCCTTGTCGTAACGGGTGAAGCCCAGTTTCTCGCGAAAGCGACACTGGCCGGGCTGTACGATGAGCTCAATTCGATGGGATTCGTATACTGTCATCGGGGATGTCTCGTCAATCTGGAACAGATCGTCGAGATCGAGGGAAACAGGCTCGTCTTTCCTGACGGCAGAGGCTGCGAAATCGCCAGACAGCGAATAAAAGACGTAAGGACTGCATGGATCGAATGCATGAGGGACCGGCAGGGATAATAACAGTTTGATTAATTGAATTGCGAAAAAAGACAGTTTTCGATTTCGGAAGCTGTCTTTTTTGCCGCAGATTTTTAGCGGGATGAATCCTTCTTCAATGATTGCTGTAGACCAGTTGACAGCAGTTGCATAATGTACTAAGGTATTAAGTAAATGGTACAGTAATACAGTTGTTATTGTAAAGTTCATCTGCAGGTGAGCTCACTCAGTAAAAAGGAGAACACAATTATGGAAGCAGCGAAAAAGAAGAAACGAAGGATCGTTCTGGTCTGCGTTCTGATTGCCGGATTCTGTCTCGTCGGAGCCGGAATTTTCTATGTGTCGGCACAGCCGTCATCCGCAAGTGTCGAGACAATTACGCTGGAGCCGACTTCTCTTAAGAAGACTGTCAGCGCAAACGGTACAGTCGAGAGCACGGTCGTCGAGAACGTTTCGAACAGTTCCGGTGATCCGGTCTGGGAGATTCTGACACCGGTCGGAACGAATGTTTCAAGAGGCGACGTTCTGGCAACTCTGTATAACAAAGATACCGATCTGTGGACGAATGTAACAGCGACAGTCGACGGAACGGTAACAAATGTTGCAACGCAGAACGGGACACCGGCCTCCGGCGTTCTGTTTACGATACAGAATTCCGGAAGCCTTCGTGTCAGATCAAAGATCAAACAGAATGATCTGTCCAGTATCGGAACAGGTATGAATACTTCGATTGAAGCAGACGGCACAAACGGCGCGGTTTACTCCGGCACGGTATTATCCGTGGCCCCGACTGCAGCAGGCAGCGTGACAAGTCAGACCGGTACGACCAGGACGGACAGCTCGTCGACGCCGGAATATGAAATGCTCGTTTCGATAACATCTCCGGTGGACGGGCTCAAAATAGGCATGAAGACAAAGCTTTCGGTCGATTCGGAAACGAAGGACAATGTTCTTGCGGTCCCCATCGATACGATAACGACAGGCACGGACGGTCAGAAAGCCGTAATGGCTGCAGATGAAAAAGACGGTGTCTATACGGTCCGTGAAATTCCGATCACAGTCGGCATGGTCACCGACTCCATGGCGGAAATAAGCTCGCCGGATCTTACAGCAGGGATGAATGTCGTCAAGGATCCGTCTTCGGTAAGCTCCGGACAGACCGTCACGCTTCAGGTACAGTCATGAATCCCGATTCTGTAATTCAGCTTCGTAATATCGTTAAACGCTACAATATCGGCTCGGAAAACGAGCTTGAGATCCTCCACGGGATAAGCCTGGATGTCAGGCGGGGCGAGTTTCTCGCTGTGGTCGGCGCCTCCGGATCCGGGAAATCGACGCTGATGAACATCATCGGGGCGCTGGACAAACCGACGGAAGGCAGCTATATCCTTGACGGAACGGATATGGACGAAGTCGGGGATACGCAGGTCTCTGAGATCAGAAACAGGGAAATCGGCTTCGTATTCCAGAACTTTAACCTGATACCGAGGTCTACGGCGCTTAAGAATGTGGAGCTTCCGCTGATGTACGCGGGAGTTTCCAGGCAGGAGCGCCGTGAACGGGCTCTGAGTCTGCTGAAAACCGTGGAGATGTCGGACCGCGCGGATCATCAGCCGAACGAGCTGTCCGGCGGGCAGAAGCAGCGGATCGCCATCGCTCGTGCCATGGCTAACGATCCTGCTGTGATACTTGCGGACGAACCGACCGGCGCGCTGGATACGAAGACGGGGCGGCTTGTGATGGATCTGTTTCACGAGCTGAACCGGGAAACCGGCGCGACCATCGTGCTCATCACTCATAACCGGGAGCTGGCGGCAGAGTGCGACCGGATCGTCACGCTTTCTGACGGGAGAATCACGGATATCAGTCCGGGTACGGGAGGTTATACAGATCAGGAACAGGAGAACGCATCATGACTGATTTCGGAGAAAATATCCGGATGGCGGTCGAAGGTCTGCGGGCGAACAAGATCCGGGCGTTCCTGACGATGCTCGGAATCATTATCGGGATCTCATCGGTCATCGCGATTGTTTCGGTCGGAGACGCGCTCATCGGTTCGGTGAACGATGTCTTCTCAAAGATCGGCGGAAACAATATCGAGGTGACGGTCACATCGGCAGACGCGGATGCGACACTCGAGATGACGGATGATCTGAGAATACAGGACGATACGATCGAAGCCTTTAAAGCCCGGTATCCGGATATCGTGAAGGGCGTGGCTGTAAATGCGACAGGAGGGACAGTTACCACGACGGATCAGCTGAAGAACTCGTCCATCTCGCTTACGGGAGTCAACCCCGACTACTTTAACGTTCAGAATATTCAGGTGAAAAAAGGGCGCCTGCTGAACGAGGAGGATGTGAGCGGCGCAAGATCCGTGATTGTTCTGTCTGAAACAGGGGCAGAAAAATTCTTCGGCAAGTCCGATCCCATCGGAAAAACACTGTCGGTTACGGGAAGCGGAGGAGACCGGGTTTATACGGTAATCGGCACCTACAGAGTCGATAACGGCATCCTGTCTGATTCCTATTCGAATCAGCAGGCTTATATTCCGGTCAGCACGGCTGCGGAAGATTCCGGGACATCCGGTTATTCGTTTATTCTCGTCCTGACCGCTCAGGGTACTGATACGGCAGCCTTTGCCGTCAAAGCAGGCGACTTTTTCAGCCAGTATCTGCCGGAAAACAGCGGCGCGAAGATTCAGTCGACGAGCATGCAGAATATGATCCAGGAGATGAACAGCCAGCTCGGTACGGTTTCCACCGGCGTAAGTGTAATCGCCGGAATCTCGCTGCTCGTCGGAGGTATCGGGGTTATGAACATCATGCTGGTATCCGTATCGGAACGGACGAGAGAAATCGGGATCCGCAAGGCCCTCGGGGCGAGAAACGGAACGATACGAACCCAGTTTCTCGTCGAATCGATGATCATCTGCCTGATCGGAGGGATCATCGGTATCCTGCTTGGAGGCGGATTTGCGCTGATCGCAGGGAAATTTATCGGAATAACGGTATTTCCGTCCTTCGGGGCGGTGGCGACGGCAGTCGGCTTTTCGATGCTTATCGGTCTGTTTTTCGGATCGTATCCGGCCGCCAAAGCCGCGAAGATGAATCCGATTGACGCGCTGCGCTATGAATAATGATCCTGACCGCAGCGATCAGCCGATCGTATCGGTTTTCTTTCCCGACAGTTATTTCCGAATTCTGTGCGACGGGACAGGGTATAATCGTCGTAAATGAACGGAGGCAGAAAACGAAGCGGTTCTGATCAGGCAGCCGGAAGGAAACGGTAAATCAGTCTTATGCCAATCAGCCGCATTCAGCTTTCTGAAAAATTTATGATCAAAGTGTACGTTTTCCATACAGGCAGGGTCCGGGTCGACCAGGCGATTCCATTCGGTGATAAAAATCCGCTGGCTGTGACAGGGCTGTTTCGTGGACAAGACAAGAAGCTGCGGCTTCCGGTCTCCGCCTATCTGATCGAATCGCCTGAAGGCCGGATTCTGGTCGATACGGGCTGGGATCCGGAGTCCGGTAAAAAGCGCGGACGTTTTCTCGGAATCATGAAAGCGATCAGCACGCCTATCGCCAGAGAAGACGAGGGAGTCGACAGCAAACTGGCTCAGCTGGGACTGAGACCTGCGGATATTGACGAAGTATTCCTGAGTCATCTCGATCTGGACCATGTGGACGGGATCCGGCTGGTCAGGGATGCAAAGCGGTTTCGTGCGTCCGCAGAGGAAATAAAAGACGCGAAAGAAAATCCGTTCCGATACGATAAAAAGGAATGGTCGGACGTGACCATCGAACCCTTCGAATTCCAGAATACGGGGATAGGCCCTGTCGGCAGAAGCTACGATGTATTCGGAAACGGCTCCGTTGTCCTCGTCAGCACCCCGGGACACAGCAGCGGACTGTTTGCAGTTAAGATCACGGAGGGTGGAAAATACGTGATTCTCGCCGGGGACAGCGTTTATGCGCGCAGATCCTGGGAGGAAGGACTGCTTCCGGGACTGATGGCGGACAGAGAAGCGGCTGAGAAATCACTGGAATGGATCCGTTCGTGCGCACAGGATCCGAACTGCCTGGGTGTGTTCGCAAATCACGATCCGGAAATAAAAGAACAGGTGATCGAGATGGGTAAGAACGAGCTGTCCGTGGAAGACAGGCTTGCTTGACGAGCCGAATAAAAGATCTGGATAAAGGAACTGCAGTCAGGAACTGAAGAAAATTTCGATACGGATACAGGTCGGGATGTAAAATAGAATCATCAATACCGTGTCCGCCGGATCGGCGGGAAAGGAGCTGTGATGATTTATCTTACAGGAGACTGTCACGGAGACTATCGGCGATTTTCGGAAACGAATTTTTCTCAGCAGAAAGAAATGACGAAAGATGACTATATGATCGTCTGCGGCGATTTCGGTCTCTGGGAGGATTCGCCTCAGGAAAATCAGGTGATGGACGCCCTCGACGCGCTTCCGTTTACGACCCTGTGGGTGGACGGCAATCACGAAAATTACGATCTGATCAGTACCTTTCCTGTCGAAGAATGGCACGGGGGCAAGGTGCATTTTATCCGGCCGTCGGTGATTCATCTGATGAGAGGCCAGATCTTCGAGATAGACGGCAGAAGCTTTTTCGCCTTCGGCGGAGCAAATTCCCACGATATCGACGGCGGTGTTCTTGATCCGACTGCGGATGATTTCAAGGATCAGGTCGTGGCTGCCTCGAAAACAGGGCTGCCGTTTCGCGTGGATCATCTGTCATGGTGGAAGGAAGAAATGCCGTCGGATGATGAAATGAAGGAAGGTCTGGAGAATCTGGCGAAACACGGAAACAGAGTCGACTTTATTGTTACTCACGACTGCCCGTCTTCGGTCAAGACCGCATTTTCGGAGGGAACGATCAAGCCTGACAAACTCAACGATTATTTCGAACTGGTGAAGACGACCGTCGATTACGGCATGTGGTTTTTCGGACATTACCATCACACAGGCTATGCGGACGAGAAGGATCTGATGCTGTATGAGGGGATCGCGAAGATAACGGAATGATAAAAGCGGGTTCCGATCGGGTTTCTGTTAAGAACAGTTTTAGATTAATCTTAAGCGGAATACGAAACGGGAAAGAAAAGATTTACAAATGCGTTACGTAGTTAACCGTTATTATCTGTTACGATATGGCATAATAATACAAACAGATGAAGGAGACTACTATGCTTAAAAATACGCCTTTTCTGAAAACCATGGCGATTCTGATGTGTATACTGTCAGGTCTTGCGATTATCGGCGATATTCTGATTTTCGTCGCGATGGCTTCACCCGAATGGGATTCACTTATAGCTTCGACAGGTCTGTTCCTGACCACCAGCTCGATGGTTATTTCCGTAATCGGCGTGGTCTGCGCCCTGATATCCGCAATTTTCGCACTCAGACGAAAAAATGCCGGTGCGGCTTTCTGGCTGGGGATGATTTATCTGGTAATCAATGTCTATTCGGTCATTATGAACTGGGTATCTTCCGGCTTTTACTGGAATTCGCTGGTCGGTATCGCATTCCCGATCCTGTATATGCTGGCGCTGTATCAGGCGAAGGAATAAAAGCTCAACAGCTGAATAACTTAAAGATAAAAATACGGTCCGGTTCAGGTTTTTGCCTGTTCCGGACCGTTTGTTTTATTCACAGCAGGATTTCATCGCTTCGAGAGTCTGGCTGAACAGCTCGTCCAGTGTCCAGCCCAGCTCGTCCGCGCCGTTTCTGATAATGTCTCTGGAGCATCCGGCCGCAAAGCGTTTGTCCTTGAATTTCTTCTTGACGCTTTTAACTTCCATATCCTGAACGCTTTTGCTGGGGCGCATCAGAGCCGCGGCGCCGATAAGGCCTGTCAGTTCGTCCGAAGCGAACAGAATCTTTTCCATTTCGTGTTCCGGCTTGATATCCGCGCAGATGCCGTAGCCGTGACTTGCGGTGGACCGGATAATGTCTTCATCGACTCCTGCTTCCCGCATCAGCTCCTGACTCTTGACACAGTGTTCGTCAGGCCACTGTTCGAAATCGAGATCGTGAAGCAGTCCGACAATTCCCCAGTAATCAGGATCGTATCCGAGCTTCTGCGCATACCAGCGCATAACGCCTTCCACGGTCTGTGCGTGCTGCAGATGAAACGGTTCGCTGTTGTATTTTGTGAGCAGAGCCCATGCATCGTCTCTTGTCATCAGTGTCCTCTTTTCTAATTAGACATACTGTCTATTTAAATATCGTATCTCTATTATAACGCCTGTTTTTTCTGCTTTTCCTCATAAAGAGCTTTAAAATCGGTTGTCCGGTCATCATCCGGTACGGGCCGGATCACGCGGCACGGATTTCCGCCTGCGATGACGTTTTCCGGAATATTTTTCGTGACGACGCTTCCGCCTGCGATGATGGTGCCGCTGCCGATTGAAACTCCGGGCATGACGTGAACGCCTCCGCCGATCCATACATTGTCTCCGACGGTGATGGGCCACGCGTATTCAAGCTCTGCGTTTCGCCGTTCGACGTCGACGGGATGTCCTGCAGTGTAGAAGCCGCAGTTCGGCGCGACAAAGACGTTATCCCCGAAAGTCACCTTTGCGGCGTCGAGGATCACGGTATTGTGATTCGCGTAGAAATTGTCTCCGAGCGAGATATTCGAACCGTAGTCGCACCAGAACGGCTGCTCGATATGGTAGGAGCCCTTCCTCTCGCCGATCAGGCTGTTGATGATTTCTTTCCTTTTTGCTCTGTCGGACGGACGTGTCTGATTGTATTCCCAGCACAGATCCTTCGCGCGGTGCAGCTCATCTCTGAGTTCGGGATCACCTGTCTTGTAGATTGCGCCGGAGAGCATCTTTTCTCGTTCGTTCATATTTCACCTTATCTGTTTTTATTAATATCTGTTGTGCTTGAGGTATGCGAACCTTCGTATGCGGTATCGGTCTTCATTTGTCATACGTTCGTTTCCACAGGTCTGACCCTGCTCGTTCTATTCTACCGTATCTTCTGCTATAATATTTCACCGAATGGGCGAATGGAAGAGGAAAACAGAAATGAACGAACGATCTTCGGCTCTTGATAAAACTTCGGATGAGCCGCTTTATATCCAGCTTTATACAATCCTGCAGGAAGAAATCGAATCGCTGTATCACATGGGCGATCAGATCGATTCCGAGCGGGAGATCTGCCTGAAATACGGGGTGAGCAGGACGACGGTCCGTCTCGCCCTCGAGCTGCTTGAGAAACGGGGCTATATCGACAAGGTTCAGGGGAAGGGAAATTTCGTTTCGAAGCCGAAGATCAGCCAGGATCTGATGCATTTTTACTCCTTTACGGAGGAGATGATCAAGATGGGGCGCGTGCCGAGCTCGGAGCTTGCCGGATTCGAGATGATCGAAGCGTCCGAGGGACTGGCTGCCCGGATGGAGCTGTCTCACGGAGAGAAGGTGTATAAAATAGACCGGATCCGTTACGCGGATCATATTCCGGTTATGCAGGAGGTCTCTTATCTGCCCTACGACCGTTTCACGGGGCTCTCCCGGGACAGGCTGCTTGAAGAGAGCATCTATAAGATCATGAACGATGAGTTTGACGTGAAGATCTCGAATGCGGAGGAATATCTGAATCCGGTGCTCATCAACCGGCTGGAGAGCCTGCTGCTGGAGACGCCGGAGGGCGGTCCGGGGCTTAAGATCACCCGAATTACCCGGGAAGGCGGAAGGATTATCGAGTATACGAACGGAATCGCGAGGGGAGACAAGTTCACCTATCGAGGCAATCTGGAGATCGGCAGGGCTGAGACGACCGGAAAAACAGCAGACAGCTTGTCCGAATCGGTAAAGCCTTAGAATTTGCGAAAGATAAACCGGAAATTTTCTTTACTATTAATCTGCAAGGGTTACAATGCAGGCAGGAAATCAAAGTCTTAGGTAAACTGCAAAGGGGATTGTTATGAGAGAAGAACGAATGGTGCCTTCATTTGACGGTGTTGAGCTGGCTGTTACAATCGACACGCCGGAAAATCCGAAAGCAGTCGTCGTGATCGTCCACGGCCTGTGCGAACATATGGGCAGGTACCAGTATCTGACAGACAAGCTGCTCGAACACAATATCAAGGTATACCGCTTCGACCACAGAGGACACGGGAAATCCGGAGGCAAGCGCTACTTTTACTCGAATAAGGACGAGATCATCGACGATACGAACTTCATTACAGATATCGCAATCACCGAAAATCCGCAGCTTCACGTCTTTATGATCGGCCACAGTATGGGCGGCTTCGCGGCTGCGGCATACGGCACGAAATATCCGGGCAAGATCCGCGGTCTGGTTATCTCGGGCGGGGTTACCCGTGATAATAACAAGCTGATCACGGCGGTCGGAAGCGACGTGGATCCGGATACGGAATTCCCGAACGAACTGGGCGACGGCGTCTGCAGCGACCCGAATGTCGTCTATGCCTACGGACTCGATCCGTTAAACGGCAAATTCTTCACCGCAGGTCTGTGTCAGTCAGTGGGAGACGGGATCCGCTGGCTTACGGAAACAAAGACCTTCGATTATCCGGTCCTGCTGATGCACGGCGCGAAGGATTCTGTGGTCAATCCTCAGGACACGCTGGATTTCTTCAGCGATATCCAGTCCAAAGATAAAGAAATGCTTATTTTCGGGGACTCGATGCACGAAGTCTTCAACGAATTTATCCACGACGAAGTCATCGCGGACGCGATAGACTGGATCGAATACAGAATCTGACTGAAAAGACCGTGTCTGCGAAGCTGCAGGCACGGTCTTTTTATAGGTACAGTTAACTGCAGTTCTGGCTGCTGCTTGTAAGAACGGAACATTCGGAAGAGCTGATCCTTCGGGATTACTGCGTCTGTCAATCGGCCGAATTGAACCCGTCG
>ERZ1645187.2213-NODE-2213-length-17364-cov-6.242013_pt1 | contig 17364 bp, 7 predicted proteins | sample MGYA00575352_ERZ1645187 | MGnify/ENA primary metagenome ERZ1645187 (study PRJEB40837, sample SAMN11349314) | freshwater sediment metagenome | isolation source: river sediment | host: Sediment | place: India: Wazaribad , New Delhi | collected 2017-02-21 ... | reverse complement strand
TGTAGTAACCCTTGAGCAGCATCGGCCCCTTGACCAGCACCTCGCCGTTGGCGGCAATCCTGATCTCGACACTCGGCGCCGGGGCGCCGACGGTATCCGCCTTGACCTGACCGTCCGGCTGCAGGCAGACGTAGGCGCAGGTCTCGGTCTGGCCGTAGAGCTGCTTCAGGTTGATGCCGATCGAGCGATAGAAGGAAAACAGTTCCGGGCCGATCGCCGCGCCGGCGGTGTAGGCGACCTTGATGCGGCTCATGCCGAGCACGTTGCGCAGCGGGCCGTAGGTCGTCAGGTTACCGAGCCAGTACTGGAAGCGGTCGCCGGCCGAAACCGGCTTGCCGTCGAGGATGTCGCCGCCGCAACGCTTGGCGACGGCCATGAAATGATGGAAGAGCTTGTACTTGAACTTGCCGGCATCTTCCATGCGGATCATCACCGAGGTCAGCAGGCTCTCGAAAACGCGCGGCGGGGCGAAGTAATAGGTCGGGCCGATCTCGCGCAGGTCGGTCATCACCGTTTCGGCCGATTCCGGGCAGTTGATCGTGAAGCCGGCGACCATGGCCTGGGCAAAGGAGAACAGGTGGTCGCCAACCCAGGCCATCGGCAGGTAGGACAGGATGTCGCCGTCGGCCGTCATCTTGTCCACCGCAATGCCGCCCTGGGCGGCGGCGATGAAGGCGGCGTGCGTCTGGCAGACGCCCTTCGGCTTGCCGGTCGTGCCCGAAGTGTAGAGCATCACCGAGACGTCGTCGTAATGCCCCTTCTCGACCTCGGCATTGAGGTAGTCGGCATGGTTGCGGTCATGGATGCGGCCCATTTCCATTAACTCATGCACGTCATGCAGGAAAGTCTGGTTGTAGTGGCGCATGCCGCGCGGGTCGTCGTAGACGATGTGTTCCAGCGTGCCGACCTGATCGCGGATCTCGAGCAGTTTGTCGACCTGCTCCTGGTCCTCGACGATGGCGAAGCGCACGCCGGCATCCTGCAGCACGAAAAGCATCTCGGCCGCCACCGCGTCCTGGTAGAGGGGCACCGGCACGCCACCCAGGCACTGGGCAGCAGTCATCATCATGTACAGGTGCGGACGGTTGTCACCGATGATCGCGAGGTTGTCGCCGCGCTTGAAGCCGAGCGCCGCCAGCCCGCAGGCCAGGGCACGCACCCGCTCGGCGACGTCGGACCAGGTCCAGGTCTGCCAGATGCCGAGGTGCTTCTCGCGCATCGCCGGGGCGTTGGGACGCACCGACGCGTGATGGAACAGCAAGCGGGGAAAGGTGTGCAACCCATCCACCGCGGCGTAATTCGCCTGCGTGGCCATTCTTTGTCTCCTCCGCCGCAACTCATTGTTTGCGGTCTAACGTTCGTTTGAATCATTGAGCGCCTGCCGGCTTACACAAACCTTGCAGCGCCAAACCATGACTCGATGGTGCGACGAAGTCTAAGGGGGAGCATCCGGCGGTGAATGTCATCCGACGGACAATGTCGAAAAAAAGTATTTGCCCGCGATCCGGGCCGAGCCCGCTTATTCCTCCGGCTCGGCCCAGCGCTCGGAGCGCAAGGCGCGGGCGACCGCGGCCGCCCGCTCGGCCAGCACGGCGCCGGCTGCGGCCTCGGTGTCGCCGGCATGCTCGGCCCGCAGGCTGGCAACATCGACGCCGGCACAAGCCCGCAGCGCCGTCTCGATCAATCGGGCCTTGGGATAGACCTCGCCGGCGCCGGGGAAGGCGCGGTAATCGGCAGCACACAGCTGCATCAGCTGGGCGAAACGTTGCGGCCGGGCGAAGGCGTCGCAGCGTTCCAGCAAGGCGGCGATGGAGCCGGCGCGCATTTCGGCGGCACGATGCACGCGTTCCAGTTCGGCGGTGGCGAGCAGCGCCAGATCGGTACATTCCGGCGCGACGCGAAAGCGGGCGCACACGTCCTTGACGCGCGGCAGACCGCGATCGACATGGCGGTAATGCGAGGGCAGGTGCTGCGGCGGCGAATCGGCTTTGCCGAGGTTGTAGAGCAGCCCGGCAAAGCGGACGGCGAGCGGCGCCCGGGCGGCGGCCAGGGCGTCGGCGACGCGATAGAGGTGCTCGCCGATGTCGCTCAGTTCGCCGGCATTGTCGGCCTGCGGCATGCCGAACAGCGCATCGACCTCCGGCAGCAGCACGGCCAGGGCGCCGCACTCGCGCAGGGCGCGCAGCATGCGTCCGGGGTGTTCGGCCATCAGACCGCGCACGAGTTCGGGCCAGGCATCGAGCGGGTCGAAGTGGACCAGGACGCCGCGCTCGACTTCGCCGGCCAGGCCGGCCTGCGTTTCGGCATCCAGCTCGCCATCGGTGGCCGCCGCCAGCGCGGCGATACGCAAGACATTGGCAGCCGGACAGGCGATCAGTACGCCAAGCGGGCTGCGCGAGAATTCGGGGCTCATGGCACTCGTCCCTGGGTTGTCGGGGATGCGACAGGAATGCCGCCAGGCACCCTCGTCTACCCCGATGATTTTGCGAATATTTTTGCGGCACCCGCGTTCCGATCGACGGACGTGGCCGGCCACCGACCATTGTTAGCAAATTTGGGGCCGAGGTGCGAAACGCCCGAAAATTTCAAATTTGGCCAAATTTTCCGGTTGACCGTCGAGGGGCGGTCCGGCGGCATATAATCGGTCTTCGGCAGACGAATCCGGATAACCTTTTGAAAAACGCTGAGGAACTGCTGCGAGCCTCGATATGGGGCCGTGACCTGACCGACCAGGAGATGGAGAGAGCACTGGCCGGCACCACCGAGCGAACCTTTTCGCCCGGCGCTTTCATTTGCATGAAGGGCGAACCCGTCACGCACTGGATGGGTATTGTCGACGGCCTGGGCAAGATGGCGAGCCACTGGACCAGCGGCAAAACCACGTCACTGACCGGCATCACCTCCGGCGGCTGGTTCGGCGAGGGCTCGCTGCTCAAGAGCGAGCCACGCCGCTACGATGTGATGGCCATCCGCGAGACACGCGTCGCCTTCATGAACCGCGCCACCTTCCTGTGGCTGCTCGACCACAGCATCCCGTTCAACCGGGCGATGATCGAGCAGCTCAACGAGCGCCTCGGCCAGTTCATCGGCATGATGGAAAACGAGCGCCTGCTCGACATCGACACGCGCATCGCCCGTACGCTGGCCGCGCTGTTCAACCCGGTGCTCTACCCGGGCACCAACCGGTTGTTGCTGATTTCGCAGGAGGAACTCGGCTATCTCGCCGGGGTATCGCGGCAACGCGCCAACCAGGCTCTCAAGGTACTCGAGGATGCCGGACTGGTGCGCAGCGAATACGGTGGCATCCATGTGCTGAACATCGACGGCTTGCGTACCTTCGGGGACTGACTCACGCGTAAGCGCCAGCGGCGCCACTCGAGCCGCAACATCACCAGGCAAGGCGGACGAGGCGTTCGGAGAGGCCGCGAAACGACCGCCCGACGCTCAGCCTGCTCGGCACACGAAACGCAAACCGACCGGGATCGAAAAGGCTATTTGACGTAGCCCCAGCTCTGCAGGCGGCCGTAGGCATATTCGGCGGCCTTGCCCTGCTGCGTACGTTTCAGGAAGGCAGCGTACTGATTGGCCGCGTCCTGACGGCGCCCCATGCCTTCGAGCGACACACCCTTCAGGAAGGTTACCCCGGCGTCACCCGGAACCAGCCGGTCGTAGCGGTCGAGATGTTCATAAGCCTTGGCCGGGTCTTTCTCGCCCAGCGCCAGCACGCCGACCAGCTTGTGCGCCTGCGCTTCCTGCGGATAGATCTGGGTGGCCGTCTGGGCATACTGCAGGGCCTGAGCATCCTTGTCCTGCAACGACAGGCACTTGGCCATCAGCACGTTTGCAGCATAGTCGCGCGGCGTCGCCTTCAAGGCCATGCGGAATTGCTCTTCAGCCTTGCCATAGGCCTTGCCGGCCATCCCCACCTCGCCCTTTTGACAGGCCTCGATGGTCGGCTTGATACGACGCAGCGAGGCCGTATTGTCCATGAAGCGCTCGCGGCCAAGGTCACGACCCTTGCTCGCGGCGTACTTGCCTTCGGCCAGCTGACGCGCCGTGTCGCGCCGCTCACTGCTCATCGGATGCGTCGAGAACATGGTCTGCAGCATGCCCGGCGATTCCTTTTCCTGGCTGACCAGCATCTGGTGCAGCTCGACCATGCCAACGGCCGGATAACCGGCGCGTACCATGTACTCCTGCCCGAGCGCGTCGGCTTCGCGCTCGTTATCGCGCGAGTAGCTGGAGAGCAACGCACTGGCCCCGAGTTGCGTTCCGATGTCGGTGAGACCGCCGAAGCCCGCCGCAGAACCGATGATATTGATGCCGGTGGCCGCCACCGAAGCAACCATGGCCTGCCCCTGTCGCTGGGCGGCATGCCGGGCATTGACGTGGCCGATCTCGTGGCCGAGCAGCGCCGCCAACTGGGCTTCGTTGTCGAGATCGATCATGATGCCGCGCGTCACCCCCATCGCTCCACCGGGGAAAGTGTAGGCGTTGACGTAATTGGCATTGAGCACGCGATACGAGTAAGGCATCTGCGGCCGATGCGACTTGCTGTGCAGGCGCTGACCGACCTCAGCCAGATACTGGTTGACCGCCCCCTCCTGCACGGCGCCAAGATCCTGCGAGAACTGCTGCGGCGACACCCTGCGGTCAGCCGCCTTTTCTTCCTCCTCGTCCATACCGACCAGGATGCTGCCACCGCCGACCGGCGACGTCGCACAGCCCGATGCCGCCGAGACGGTGCTGGCACCAATCAGCCAGAGCATCTGACGGCGGGTGATGCGGTTTCGGAGAAGGTTGCACTCAAGTTGATCATGCAGGGACATACGGCCTCCGGACGGGAAATCTCAAAACTTGATTTTGCGGCAAGCGGGCGCTCGGCAAAAGCGGTTGTTCGACGACTGGAAAAAGACAAAAACAACAACCAAACCAATAAGCAACCCGTCAATTATTTAAATGTCAATATCAACAATCAAATAAAACCCTTGTCAATTATGGACTTACAGCACAACAAACCTAACCTTTTTGCCATCACGATCTATAGTCAAAAAAGATAAAAAAGAACGATGGATTGCTGAATCAGGGAGGCGTCATGAAGGCCAACTCCACACCCCGTACGAATCGGGGTTTCATTGCCATGGCCATTTCGGCCTTGTTTGTGCCGGGTGCGATGGCTGGCCCCGACAACTGCACGGCAAGCGATGGCGGTACCACACTCACCTGCGAGAACAACCAGTCCCTAGGTATCAACGTCGGCGCCACGCCCCCCAACGCCTTGATCGTCCGCAACCTCAGTCAGCCGGTCAGCACCAGCGCCATTGGCACGAGCGGCATCGGCCTGATCAGCACGAACGGCCAGAACGCCTGGATCACCGCCGGCGATGGCGAACAGCGCCTGTCCATCACGACCGGTGGCTGGTCCACACCGGGCATCGCAGCCATCTCGCGCGGCGTCTCGACAACGCCACCGCCCGACGACCCGTTCCTGAACGTACCTTTGATCGGCACCAATCCCGCCGTCGCAGGCGGTGAGGTGCGTATCAACGCCTTCACTACGCGCTTCGACCCGGCCACCCTGACACCAGGCATCCTGACCACCGGCGCCGGCGCGCATGCCATCGCCGGGATCAGCAGTGGTCCAGGCTATGCCCAAGCCGTGCTGGACAAATTGCGCAACTTCAGCGAAACGGGCTTCACCTTCACGGTCACCCAGGTGTTGAATGCCAGCGGTACAGCAGTCGCGTTCAGCGGCGGGAGCGTCACGGTGCGCGGCTACCTGCTCGATGCCAGCGGGAATGTCCTGCGCGACAGTAGCAACAATCCGATCCTGCACGGCACCGTCAAAATCCATCAGGATGGTCGCTACGAGATCAGCTACAGCGCGGACGAATTGAGCGCCCACGACAACCTGAGTTCGCCGATGTACATCGGCGTCAATTACAGCGTCGAGGGCAACCGTTCCGGCCATACGCAGACCGACGATGCACTGCTGATCATCACCCTGCAGCGCGACGGCAGCACGCTGGCGCAAAGTGTCGAAGCCAGCTTCGACACCTTCGGCCTCAGCGGCAAGCCCTCCGCCACCGAAGCGCCCAGTCTTTTCCCAGACCTCAAGGCTTATGTGAGCGGTTTGCTGAACAAGGCCGAAGCCGGCGGCACCGGCAACAGCGTCAGCATTGCCAGTGACGGCTGGCTGAAGACGACGGGCGTCGCAGCCCACGGCATCTACGCCTACAGCCAGGGCGGAGCCGGCAGCGACGGCCGGGATGGCAATATCAGCCACTCCGCCAGCGCCGGCACCAATGGCAGTGGCGCCGGCAATGTCACCGTCAGTGCCAGCGGAACGATCACAACGACCAATGAGAAATCCAGCGGCATCGTGGCGATGAGCGATGGCGGTGTCGGCGGCCACGGCGGCGGCAACAGCGCCGTCCGTTACGGACAGGCCGGCGGCACGGGCGGCATTGGCGGCACCATCGACGTGAGCGGCGATGCAACGGTCGCGACCAGTGGCAAATACGCGACGGGCGTCGTCGCGATCAGCATCGGCGGCGCCGGCGGCGGCGGCGGCACCGCGAACGGCGCCATGGATGGCGGCAACGGCGGTGCGGGTGGACAAGGTGGTCTGGTCACCGTCGATGGTCGCTGGAACGTCACGACCACCGGCGAAATGGCCCATGGCATCTGGGCCAAGAGCCTCGGTGGCAATGGCGGCACCGGCGGTGACGGCGGGTCGTCCGGCGATTCCGGCGTCGGTGGCGTCGCCGGCGTCGGCAATACGGTGCTGCTGCGCAGCGGTGGCACGATCAGCACCAGTGGCAGCCATGCCTATGGCCTCTACGGCCAGAGCGTTGGCGGCTTCGGCGGCACCGGGGGGACGAGTTGGGCCCTCTTCTGGTCTTACGGCGCCAGCGGTTCATCCGGTGGCGATGGTGGCATGGTGACCGTGCAGAATCTCGCCAGCGGCAGCATCTCGACGAACAATCTTTACAGCCACGGCATCCTGGCGCAAAGCGTCGGCGGTGGCGGCGGCAGCGGCGGCGGCGAATTCGCCCTCTTTGCCAGCCTCGGCGGCGACGGCGCGGCCGGCGGCGCCGGCAAGCAGGTCCGTGTCGAGAACGACGGCAGCATCACGACCGGTAATGCAAGCGCCAGCTTGAACCACGCCGCTTACGCCCACGGCATCTTTGCGCAAAGCGTCGGTGGCGGTGGCGGTGACGGCGGTGGCGTTTCCGGCCTGGTCGGGATCGGCGGCAACGGCAGCGGCACCAGCGACGGCGGCCAAGTCGAGGTCATCAACCGCGGCACGATCAACACCTACGGCATCCAGTCGCATGCCATTTTTGCCCAGAGTATCGGCGGTGGTGGCGGCGATGGCGGCAGTTCCACTGGCCTCGTCACCATTGGTGGCAAAGGTGGCGGCGGCGGCGATGCCGACATCGTCAACGTGAGCAACAGCGGCACGCTGCATACCCATGCCAGCGACTCGTACGGCATCTTTGCCCAAAGCGTCGGTGGTGGCGGCGGCACGGGCGGCAGTGCAATCAGCGCCAGCAATGTGGCCGTGGCCATCGGCGGCAACGGTGGCGAGGGTGGCGACGGCAAGGCGGTCTATGTGACAACGCTGGACGGCAGTCAGATCACTACCGATGGTCAACGTTCGCATGCCATCTTTGCCCAGAGCATTGGCGGTGGCGGCGGCAACGGTGGCTTTGCCATCGCAGCCGGAACGGGAACGGGTGTCCGCGTCAGCGTCGGCGGCAGCGGCGCCGGCGGGGGCGACGCCGATGTCGTCACGATCAGGACGGCCGGCGACATCACCACCCAGGGCAACAACGCCTATGGGATTTTCGCGCAGAGCGTCGGCGGTGGTGGCGGCGCCGGCGGCTTCGCGATTTCCGGGGCGATCAGCGGCAGCGGCCTGCAACTGAGCCTGGGCGGCACTGGCGGTGGCGGCGCTGTCGGCAACAACGTTGATGTCGGCACGGTCGATGACCCGATTGCGGGCACCATCCGCACCCTGGGCATCGGCTCACACGGCGTCGTCGCGCAGAGCATCGGCGGTGCCGGCGGGGAAGGCGGCTTCGCGGTCAGCGGCAGCATTGGCGGCGGCAACTCCGCCAACATCTCGATCGGCGGGAGTGGCGGCAGCGGCAACCACGGCGGCATCGTGTCGGTTCAGACGGTCAGCGACATCACCACGACGAAGTCCGATGCGCATGCGATCCTCGCCCAGAGCATTGGCGGTAGCGGCGGCGCCGGCGGCTTCAGCATTGCGGGCAGCCTTGCTGGCGGCATCGGCCTCAATCTGGCCATTGGCGGCACGGGCGGCGGCGGAAGCCACGGCAACACGGTGAATATCGGTACGGCGGACAAGCCAACCGGCGGAAAGTTGACGACCCAAGGCGCCCGTTCCTACGGCATCATGGCCCAGAGTATCGGCGGTAGCGGCGGCATGGGGGGAACAAGCATTTCTGCCGCCTTGCTCGGGACAGGGTCACTGAATCTCAGCTTCGGTGGGAATGGCGGTGGTGGCGGCTATGGCGGTGAAGTCAACGTCTATTCCGGCAGCAGCATCGAAACCCACGGCGAGCAGAGCCATGGCATCTTCGCCCAGAGCGTCGGCGGTGGCGGCGGTGTCGGCGGTCTGAGCGTGGCCGGCGGCCTCAGCGCCTTTGGCGGCCTGTCGCTGAGCATGGGTGGCAATGGCGGCGAAGGCAAGTACGGCGGCACGGTCAAAGTGATCAATACCGGCAGTATCGATACGCATGGCGAGTACGCCTACGGCATCAAGGCACAGAGCATCGGCGGTGGCGGCGGTTCCGGCGGCTCGAGCGGCTCGGTGATGGCCAACTTCAGCAGCCTGATCCCGATTCCCGACGAATACCCGACCGGCAGCGTCAATATTTCCCTTTCGCTGGGGGGCTCCGGCGGTAGCGGCGGCACCGGAGGTACGGTCAATGTCGACAATCAGGGCGAGATCACCACTCGCGGCGATTTCTCGCACGGCATCTTCGCGCAGAGTGTCGGCGGCGGCGGCGGCGATGGCGGCAAGAGCATTGCGGCGACGGCGAACATTTCGATGCCGGAAGGCGCCAGCGACGAAGAAGCCAGCAAGCAGCTGGAGGTCAAGGTCGACTTCGTCATGGCCATCGGTGGCCGCGGTGGCAGCGGCCAGCGTGGCGGTGCGGTGACGGTCAGCAACAGCAAGACAATCGAAACCTTCGGCATCGGTGCGCATGGCATCTTTGCCCAGAGTGTTGGTGGTGGCGGCGGTACCGGCGGCGACGCCCGCTCGATGATCCTCAGCATCGACCCGTCGAACTGGCTGCCTGATCAACCCGAAGCGCCCGATCCGATGAGCATCAGTGTCGGCGCGACCCTCAGCGTTGGCGGCTCGGGCGGCAGCGCTGCCGACGGCAGTACCGTCAGCATCTACAACACCGGGCAGATCGCCACCCACGCTGCCGACGCCTACGGCATTCTGGCGCAGAGCATCGGCGGTGGTGGCGGGATCGGCGGCGGCGGTTATCACGGACTGGACTGGCAAGACTTCGGCGTTTCCGAAGAATATGAGCAGTATCTCGACCTGCTACCCGTGCAGGACGAAGGCGATATCCACTTTACGGTCGGCGGTTCTGGCGGGGCCAGTGGTAACGGCCAGCGGGTCTATGTCGACCACAGCGGCCGCATCACGACGACCGGTGCCGGCTCGATCGCTGTTGTGGCGCAAAGCATCGGCGGCGGCGGCGGCCTCGGTGGCACGGGAGCCGTCGGCGGAGACGGCGAAATCGGCATTGGGGGCAGCGGCGGCGCGGCCGGTGATGGCGGAGAAGTTGAAGTCAAGCTGACGGGCGACATCACCACCAGCGGGGTCGCCGCCCATGGTATCCTGGCGCAGAGTATCGGCGGTGGCGGCGGCTACGGCGGCAACATTGACCGCGGCATCGACACCTTTGGCCAGTTGAATTTTGCCCGGGCTCAGAACGGGGGTAACGGCGGCAACGGCGGTACCGTGATCGTCAACACGACTGGCAAGATCAAGACCGAGGGCACGGGGTCGATTGGCATCCTGGCCCAGAGTATTGGCGGCGGCGGTGGCCTGGGCGGCGGCATCGGCATCGGTTTAGGGTTCGCCGGCAGTGCTGGCGGCATGGGATCGAGCGGCACGGTGACCGTTAACCATACGGGCGACATCGAAACCACCGGTTCGCGGGCGCATGGCATCGTCGCCCAGAGCATTACCGGCACAGCCGGGAGTCTGGCGGTCAGAATCGATGCAAATACGACGCAGACGCTCAACTACAGCGGACAAGCACAAACCGTCACTGTGACCACTAGCGGCTTAATCCACACAGGTGGCGAGAATTCTCACGGGATCGTGGCGCAAAGCCTTGGCAGCAGTGCCAATGGCAACGTGATCGTCAATATCAACAGCGGCTCGGTCGTTGGCGGCAGCGGTTCCGGCGTTGGGCTGATGGTCTTGAACGGCGCCACCAATGTCATCACCAACCGGGGCTCGGTTTCTGCGTTGAGCGGCACCGCGCTGACCGGCGGCACGGGTTCGGAAACCCTGAACAACTACGGCACGATCACCGGCAACGTCGACCTGGGCAGCGGCGGCAACGCCATCCACAATCTGGCCGACGCTCAGTTCAACTCCCTGACCAGCATCGCCATCGGTGCCGGGCGCAGCTTCACGAACGACGGCGTCCTGTCGCCCGGGGGCGCGCAGGTCGCACAAAGCACGCTGCTGACCGGCAATCTGCAGCAGAACGCCGGCGGGGCCTACAACGTTGACGTCAGCCTGGCCGGCGGCAGCAGCGACCACCTCACGGTCAGCGGCAACGCCCGCCTGGGCGGCAGCATCCGCGTGACACCGATCGACACCGGATACGCCCGGATCGGCAACTGGGAACGCGTCGTGCTGACGGCAGCAGGCGGTGCCACAGCGGATGGCCTGGCACTCCTGGCGCCGTCCTCGCCGATCGTCAGTTACGCCCTGACCTATCCGAGCAGCAACGAAGTCGCGGTCTCCAGCCGGATCGATTTTGCACCAGCCTCGCTGGGCAGGAATGGCCAACAGATCGGCGCCCACCTCAATGCAATTCTGGCCACCGGCGGATCGAGCAGCCTGGCACCGTACATCGCTGCCCTGGTCAGCCTGCCGGACGAGGCCCGCGTGCGCATTGCCTACGAAAAACTGGGTCCCGGCGCGACCGGCTCGCTGGCCAGCGGAACAGCCAGGGCCAGTCTCGGCTTCAACGATGCGATGCACAGTTGCCGCCAGTATGACGGCGACTATCGCTTCATCCGCGAAGGCGAATGCAGCTGGCTGCGTTTTGGGGGCAGCTTCCAGGATCAGGAACGCAAGGATCTTAACCCGGGCTACCAGCAGGATGTCCTGACGCTGGCTGGGGGTATCCAGAAAGCGCTGCGGGACAACCTGCACCTCGGCTTCGGCCTGTCATACCAGCAGTCGGCGCTCGATTCCATCTATTCCCGCATCGATGGCGAACGCTTCGAGGGCGGGCTGATCATCAAGCAACGCTATGACGCAACCCGCCTGTCGCTGTCGCTGAGTACCGGCTACGGCCGCTACAACGCCCGGCGCGTGGTCGATCTCGTCACGCCCGGCGTGCATGCCGACAGCAAGCAGGACCTGTGGTCGACGTCGCTCGCCGGACGCATCAGCCACGACATCATGAGCCGCGAATCGGCCTACATCAGACCGATGCTCGGTCTCGGCGTCACCTACGCCAGCCGCCTCGCCTACGCCGAACACGGTGCCGGCGGCGCCAACCTGCGGGTCGACAAGCAGGGCGATACCTTCGTCAGCCTCCAGCCTGCCATCGAATTTGGCGGCGAACGAGCGGTCGGCGGCGAAGGCAGCCTGCTGCGGCACTTCGTCCGGGTTGGCCTGACGCAGTTCCTGGGCAGCGCCGACCGCCACTTCACTGCCAGCTTCGAAGGCGCCCCGGCGGGTGTCGCGCCATTCACCGTCGTCACCCGTAGCGACCGGACCTACGGCGACCTGGCGCTCGGTTTCGACCTGCTGCGCAAGAACGGCACGAGCCTGCGCCTCGAATACAACGGACAGATTTCGGCGAACAGCAGCACACACGCCGTCGGCCTCAAGCTGGCCATGCCGTTCTAACCGCTACCCTGCAGGCCCTTGCGGCCTGCAGCGGCATTTCGAATTTGGACAAAATTTCCGGTTGACCGTACGGCGGCCAACCGGATTTCCCCTTGGTCGACCGATTATCCATTCGCCACCCCGCAGTCAGCGATTCGCAGGCACGCCGCCAACGCACAATCAAAATAACTAATTTTGCCGTTTTTATTATTTGTGATAATTTGATGCGTACGCTGCTTTTGTCAGGAGGCTCCCATGCCCGCAACATCAACCACCCCGCGTTACCGCCTGTCCCTGCTGGCCATGGCCGCTTGCCTTGGTGCGGCCGGCGCCTGGGCGCTGCTCGCCGGGCCGGGTAGCGGGCTGCCAGAATGGCTGGCGCACCCCGCATCCTGGCTGGCAACGCTTGGCGCGCCCGGCCTGCTCGTCGGCCTCTGGCTAAAACAGGGTGGTAACCTGTCGACGCTACCGCCCCCAGCGGTCTCGACCACCTCGAACACTGACGAACACAACAGCGTTGCCCTCGCCCGCCTGACGGCCGTTGCCGAAGCAATCGCCGACGGCGAGGCGCATGGCGGCGATACCCTGAGCGACCTGCCGGCGGCCTATCGCCCGCTGGCCGCAGCCTTGGTCCGTGCCGAGCACCACCTCGGCCAGCTGCATAGGGGGCAGTCCGCCGCCGCCAAACTTCCCGGCGCCTACGGCGACTGCGCCCGCCGCATCGCCGAACTGTACCCCCTGGCCAAAAGTACCGAGCGCATTGCTGCCGCCCTGGCCGCTACATTGGCCAGCGGCGACTTCCGGCAAGCGCCGTCCGCCGGTGCCAGCCCCCTCGAAGACCGGCTGGCCGAGCTGTTTGCCATGATCGACCAGGCCTTGCGCGACATCAACGTCATGACCGACAACCTGGCGCGCGGCAAGCTGACCGCACCGATTCGCGACGACTACCCCGGCCAGCTGGGGACAGCCTGCGCCGGTCTGAACCGGGCAACCCTGAATCTGCGCGAAACCATCGGCCGCATCGAAACCGTCGTCGATGCCGTGGCCGGCGAGGCCAAGCAGATTGCTGTCGGCAACAGCGCGCTGGCGACACGCACGCAGGAACAGGCCGCCAATCTTGAGGAAACGGCAAGCAGCATGGAAGAACTCAACGCCGTGGTGCAGCAGAATGCCGAGAGCGCGGCGAGCGTCATGGACTTTGTCGACCAAGCGACGACGATGGCAGAAAACAGCAGCCACGAGATGACCGAAACGAGCCGCGCCATCGCGCAACTGGCCGACAGCTCCCGGCGCATCGAGGATATCGTCACGGTCATCGACTCTCTGGCTTTCCAGACCAACATTCTGGCCCTCAACGCCGCCGTCGAGGCGGCACGCGCTGGCGAGCAGGGGCGCGGTTTCGCCGTCGTCGCCAGCGAGGTCCGGCTGCTTTCGCATCGCTCCGCCGAAGCGGCGCAGGACATCCGCCGGCTGATCGCCGGCACGGCGCAGCAAACAGCCGCCACGGTCGCCCGCGTCGACCGCCAAAGCGCCTGCATGAGCGAACTGATCGAGACCGTCCGCCGCATCAACGGCCATATGCGCGACATCCGTTCCGCTTCGCAGGAACAGGCCAGCGGCCTGTCCCAGGTCAGCCAGGCGATCATGCGTATCGACGACGCGACCCAGCAGACCAGCACGCTGGTCGACGATGCCGCCGCCAGTACCCGCCAGCTCTACGGTCAGGCACGAGGTCTCAACCGCCTGGTCGCCGAATTCGATCTCGGCGCTGCCGGCGAGCAGGCCCGCGCCATCCATCGCGAGATGCCGGGCATCGTCCAGGCCGCTGCCGCAGCGGTCGCCAAGGCATGGGAAAGCGCGTTGCGCGACCGGCGGATCAGCGAGGCTGATCTGTTCGACGAGCGTTACGAGCCGTTCGGTGACACCGATCCGCCGAAATACCATACCGCCTTCGACGCTCTGGCCGACAGCCTGCTGCCCGCCATCCAGGAGGCCGTACTGGCCGGACGGCCGCAGCTCAGCTACGCCATCGCCTGCGACCACAACGGCTACGTGCCGACGCACAACGACCGCTATTGCGAGCCGCTGACCGGCGATCCGGCCTACGACAAGCTGCACAACCGGACCAAGCGCCTGTTCTCCGACCCGGTCGGCGAGCGTTGCGGCCGCCATCCCCTGCCCTACCTGCTGCAGACCTATCGCCGCGACACCGGCGAGATCGTCCATGACATCTCCGCACCGGTGATGATCAACGGCCGCCACTGGGGCGGCTTCCGGATCGGCTACAAGACGGCGGAATTTTGATTTTGGGCGAAATTTCCGGTTGACCGTCAGAATGGTCGGCCGGCGCTGGCCCGGCCGCTACAGGGCGGCCTTGGCGCGCAACAGGGCGGCGATGTCGTTGGCCCAGTCCAGTTCCTCGCCGCGCGCCGCGCGCGCTTCGGCGATCAGCGCCAGGTTGCGCGCCGTTGTCTCCGGCTCCCATTTTTCCCGCACGCAGGCGAGCGCATTGGCCGCCGCGTCCTCGGCCATCGCCTCGTCGCCGGCCAGCACACCGAGCTCGACCAGCGTCGCGTAATCCCAGTAGTCCGGCGCCCCCTGTGCGATGCGGCGCTTGACGGCGTAGGCGACGACGGGCAGCAAATCGAGCCGGCGCGGATCGGGGGGCTCGATCAGCGTCATCAGCGTCACGGCATTGACGCCCGGATAGGCATCGCGCCAGTCTGCCTCGAAGCCCTGCAGGTAGGCGTCGATCGCCTTCTTCAGCCAGCCACGTGCTGCCAGCGCGTTGCCTGCCCGGCGTTCATCGTCCCAGCGGTCCTTGTACACCCGCCCGAGCAAGCCGTTCGTCTCGCTGCTCGGCCCGCGCTGGGCGATGAGCTCGCGCAGGACCGCCTCTGCTTCGTCGCGGTAACCGGCGCGGTTGAGGGCAAAGCCGTATTGCTCGCGCACCAGGGTGCTTTGCTGCAGGGGCTTGGGCAAGGCCTCGACCAGCGCGATCATCGCCGGCCAGTCGCTGACGGCACGGTAGGAAAGCAACAGGTCCACCACCACCCCGGCCTCGAGGCCGGCCGGGTCGCCGAGTTCGAGCGCCGCCGTCCGCACCGCCGCCTGGCCCGCGCGACGTGCCGCTGCCAGCTTGCTGCGGGCAGCCGCGGCGTACTGTGCGCGATCGCGGAAGACGTCGGTTTTCAGCCGGGCGATGTCCGGCGCCTGATAGCCTTCGAGCAACTGGAACACCGGGCTGTCCTCCGGCGGTTCGCTCTGGCTGCGCCGCGCCTCGTCGAGAAATTTCGCTACGGCCACCGCCCCCGCCGCCGGATCGAGCGGCTTGCCGTCACCCGCCAGCGCGTAGCGGATCGTCCGCAGCGGCGCGACGTCGAAGGGCAAGGGCCCCTTCTCGCCGAACAGCATGACCGTCGTTGCCGGACGCACGCCGTGGCGCAACCCGAGCTCGTAGAAGACATTGGCGTTGGCCCCGGTCAGGTCGGCGACGGCAAAGTCGCAGAGGATCAGGCGCTCGTACATCGGCTTGTGGATCACGCCGCCCATCGCCTCCTCGTCCGCCCGCAGCGGCTCCAGGCCCGCCGCCACGATGCCCGGCTTGATCAGGGTCTCGTACACGGCATCGAAATCCACCATCTGGCCGGACGGAATGGCTTTGGTGCCGAATGGCATCAGGACGAAGCAAAGAGGGTTCATCGCGTCTCCTCGTTCTTGGCAACTTATGCAATCCGGGTTTTAGCACGTTCCCGAAGGAACGGAAACCGGATTTTTTCTGCCTTCCTACCCGCCGGACTACCTTGGTTCCGCCCGCAGCGTTCGGGCCAACTCGGACGAGGTTGCAAGCGCCTGGAAGGATCAGTCTAGCCCAGGTATCGAAAGGGCACATCGCATGCCGGATTTGTCCACTTTTCCCGGTTGACCATCAGCCACCCGGCGTGGCGATCAACGCCAAACACAACATTGAACGACTTCCGTATACGCGTGGCGTCTGCCAGACCGGCACCCCGTGATGACAAATTGGCATGCCACACCCCCTTGATTCATCAGCCTTTTTCCAATGGGCACTGCATCCGCCTGCCATTCTGGCATGACAAGGTCTGCAGCCTCTTGCCCCTCAACATCAATAAAACTTATAAATCATAGACATAGACCCATTTCGGGATAGCTGGTTCATTTCTTGCGCACGGTTGCGGATTCTTTTTGACCACTCAACCGTCATGTCCTATAAAGAAAGGATAAGCATGAAAAATATCGCAACCGTCCTGATTGCTGCCGGCCTGGTAGCTACCTCTCCCGCACACGCGAACCTGGACCTCGCCAAAAAGAGCAATTGCATGACCTGCCATGCCGTTGACAAGAAAATGGTCGGCCCCGCGTATGCCGACATCGCCAAAAAATATGCCAGCGACAAGAGCGCTGCGAAGGAACTGGCTGCCAAGGTAAAGGGCGGTTCGAAGGGCGTCTGGGGCCAGATCCCGATGCCACCCAACCCCAACGTCAAAGATGCCGATGTGGAGACCCTGGTCAAATGGATTCTGGCCGGCGCCAAGTAGGCGTAACGAAGGATATCCCTGCCAGACCTGAAAACCGCGGCATGCCGCGTCCTTTCAGGTCAGCAAGCCCGCGAACCGTGCCGAGATGATCGGCCCGGCCTGAATCGAGACGAACCCACCATCTGCCTTCGGAGGAAGACGTGACGCCCGCCAAGCCACCTACCATGGACTCCCATCAAACGCCGTCATCCTGTGCCGCCCAGCCGGCCTCTGCCAATCCTGCCGAATGCGGCAGTTGCACGCCAGCCGCCACCCGACGTGATTTCCTCAAGGCCGGCGGCATGCTCAGCCTGTCCTCGCTGATGGGCACGGCGGCGCTGATGACCCAGTCCGACGATGCCCACGCCGCTGCCGAATGGGCGGAGCACTTCCAGAAAAACTACCGGCTGATGACGGACGAGGAAAAGAACGAAGCCCGCCTTCGCCTCGAAAAACGTTATTCCGCCGAGTACGGCAAGCAGGTCAGCGTCGACATCACCGGCCCGCAGGCTGGCGTGCTGATGGGCTACGCACTGAACATCCGCAAGTGCATCGGCTGCCGCCGTTGCGTGCATGCCTGCGTCGCCGAGAACAACCAGTCGCGCGGCACGCGGCCGGGCGAGAAGATCGAGTGGATCCAGGTGCTGCGCATGGAGCGCGGCAAGTTCGAAGCCGAGAAGATGGATC
>ERZ1645187.2211-NODE-2211-length-17367-cov-38.195876_pt1 | contig 17367 bp, 15 predicted proteins | sample MGYA00575352_ERZ1645187 | MGnify/ENA primary metagenome ERZ1645187 (study PRJEB40837, sample SAMN11349314) | freshwater sediment metagenome | isolation source: river sediment | host: Sediment | place: India: Wazaribad , New Delhi | collected 2017-02-21 ... | reverse complement strand
TGGTCTTTATCAAAACCCGATTAAAAAAGAAACGATTTTATCCGGGCACCTAACCGGGGGGGGTGGGACACTTAACCCGCCGGGCGCACCGGGGGGCACACCGGGGCGGGGCGGGGGGTGGATCCTGGGCAGAAAAGCCCGGGTGTTCAAAGCCTTGGGTCGGTAAACCCGAACCCTGAACGGTTTCGACCGGTAGCCGGGCGGGGGCGCCCGTGTGGGCCGAGGCCGGGCGGGGGCGAGCGGTGCGCCGGGGGTGGGGAAAAAACCGGGATGATCGGGGGCCAAGAGGGGGCGAGGCGGGGGTTATCAGGCAGTGGCGGGGGCGCCAGGCCGAGCGAACCCGTCCGGCGGAGATCGCCAGGTGGGGGCAACGCGGGGAATGAGGGATACGGCGGGAGTCCGGCGGGGCTAGGGCGGCTGGGGGGCGTCGTTCAGCCGCTGGCGGATTTCAGCAATGGAGAGGCCCTGAGCCGCCAGTTCGGCCGCCCGGCGGGTGCGCGCCGCGGCGGCGGGCGCGTCGGCCGGGGGGGCGACGGCGGGGGCAACGATCTGGCGCAGCGCCCGGACCTGTTCCCGGCCAGCCGCGGCCGAGGTGCGGGGCGGCAACGGGGTCGGGGCTTCAGCGGCCCGGGCCTGCCGGGCGCGCTCTTTCCGCCGGCGGCGCTGTTCCTGCTGCCAGCGCACGTCCAGGCCGATCATCCGCACCACCGCGTAGGACAGCCGGCGCACCGGCCCCCAGCCCGCCCCGACCCAGCGCCGGCGCCGGGCGTCAAAGCGCCGGCCCGCGCCGGTGCGGGTTAGCAAGCCAGCCCGGTGGAGGGTGAGCAGGGCGCGCTTGGCCCGCGAAGCGGACAGCCCGGTGCGTTCAGCGATCCAGGCCACGCTCAGCCCCAGCCAGCCGCCGCCGCTCGGGATGCCAATGGTCAGCGTGTCAATGTCGGTGTAGGCCAGCAGCAGCAACAGCACGCTGACCACCGCTTCGCGCCGCTCACTGCGTTGCTGGCGCCAGCGTTCCAGCCGGACGGCCAGTTTCCGGCCTTCCTCGGTGTCAGGACCGCCGGCGGCGGCGAGGGCCCGTTCCAGCCGGGCGTGGCGTTCGCCCTGGCTGAGCGGGTCCCAGCGGGCCGCACGCGGCGCCCCGTAGTAGACCTTCACCTCGAGCAGGGCCTGGTTGATCAGGAGCGGGCGGGCGTGGTTGGCGTTTTCGGGCAGGTTGAGCAGATGGAAACGCGGCGCGCTGGGCACGTGGCCGCAACGGTTGCCGGTGGCGGCGGCGACAGCGACGGCCAGCCGATGCCGGGGCGGCGTGGCCGCCGCTGAAGGGCAACCGTCCGCCGCCGGCGCGGGGGCGGCGGTCGGGTCGAGGGGCGCGGGTCCGGGCAGCATGGCCGAGGCGCGGGGGGGGTAACCGGCGCCTCCCCAACGGGGAGCCGTGCCGGTACACCCCCGAGGGGCCGGTCGGAAGGGCCGTGACTACCGGCGACGGCCGGGCGATGCGCCCCGCCGCAGGGGGCGGGCGACCGGGGCCGCGTGGAGGAGGACGGACGGTTGGTGGGTCTGGGCGTGCATAAGAATCCCCTGGGTAGAAGACAAAGAAGCCCTGGGGGAAGTCTTGCAAGTCGCGGCCAGTCCGCTATAATCAGAACCAGTCTATGGATTCTGATTTTCGTCCTAAGCGGATCGAGGGGCGACGATCTTGTAAGCAGCTTCCCCCGGAACCCTCGCGCTTGTAACGCGGGGGTTTCGTGGTTTTAGGGCCGGCGATTTCGGGTTTCGGTGGCGGTCAAACCTCAGCAGTTGGTGTACCCCGGGCAGGGGTCGGGTTATTTTTTCGATTATAGCCAATAATCCCCCGGCGTGTGCAATTCTCTGACGCGCCGGGGACTCGGGCGGGGGCGGTCGGCGGGGCGTCGGTCCGCCCGGGCAGTCTGGCGTCGAACGACCGGCGCCACGGCGGCTTCCCCGCCGACTTCCGCTGGGCGCATATTCCCCGCCGGGCGCGCGGCAGTTCGAGGGGCGAACGGTGCGGGTCGTTGCTCACGCGGATTCCTCACTGGAGGATGCCGGCGGAAGCTGGCGCAGCTCCAACTGCAGGGCCGCGACGGCGGCGGCGACCGCCGGTAGATACAGGGCGACGCCCGCCTGCAACTCGGCCTGATAGTGGGCGACCGCGCCCAGAGCCTCGGCGAAGGGGGTGCGCCGGCCCAGCGAACCGAGGGCGTACCACAGCGGCCGATCCACGCCTTTCAACCAGTTGAACAGGGAGGCGGGCAAGACCCCGCCCCGACGGGCCTCGGCCAGCAGCCGCAGCAGCACGGTGGACGTGTAAGCGTGCCCGGCGACGACGCGCTGGATCGCGTCGGTGTGCAGCACGGGGGCGGTTTCCTGGACGACCTGCGCGCAGACGGCCGGCGGTGGCAGGTAATCCCCAGCCCGGTGGTGGGCTGCCGCCAGCGCCAGCCTCCGCAACAGCGCGAAGGCGCGCTCCTTCAACCGCTCGGCTTCCCGGTCGTCTTCCGCCGCGACGCTGGCGGCGCGCAGGGCGAAGATCCCCGCCAGCGCCCGGACGTGCGGCGGCTGCAGGGACGCAGCGGGCGAACCGGGGCGAACGGCGGCGGCCCATGGTTCGCCCAGTTGGGCGGCCAGCGCGGCTTGGGTCCGCGCGATCCGCAGGGTCCACTGGCCCCCGGCGGCGGGTTCCACCAGATCGTGCCGCTGGAGGAACGCCGGCCCCGAGAGCGCCGTGCCCCATGTCGGATGATCCAGCGGCAGGTGCAAGTTGCCGCGGCGCAGCGCGTGCAGGGCGAACGGCCAGTGTTCCTGCATCGCCTCGGCCAGCCCCAGCAGGTCGAAGCGGCGGCGATACCGCCCGGCCGGGTGCCCCAGGATCAGCCAACCGCCCAGCAGCAGGAGCCCGGCCGCCACCGGCCACCGCCAGTAACCACCGACCGCCTCCAGACCGAAGACGAAGGCATCGAACGAAATCCGTGCCGGCGCGGCCAGCGCCTCGTGCAGGGTGCTGGCCAGGGCGGCCGTTCGGGCACTGCCCAGGCCGACCGCCTCGATCAGCGCCAGTTCGACCAGCTTGAGCCGAAACATCCCGGTCACGATCGGCGCGCTCCAGGCCCACCACGCCAGCACCGGGGCGACTGCGAGCGCGCCGAGCAGCCAAAATTCATCGTAGGGATCGCGGGGACTGCCGCCGACTTCCATCGCCTTTTCCTCGATGGCTCCCGGGGGTGAGCGGGTTACGGCGCGCGGCGCGCCGGCACCGCGCCGGCGGATCGGGGCTCGGTGGGGGTCCTGCGGGGGTCGCGCGCGCCCATAATTCAGCTCCTCCGGTTTTTGTTCTATAATTCTAGAACAAATTTTTATTAAAAGGAAAGAGGCGCCATGGAAACTCTGTACCCCCCTCGGAGGTTGCATCCGGCTGACCCAACGGCCGAGGACGCCCGCGTGGGTCTGATCGGATGGGTGGCCGCGCTGGAAGAGCACGCCCGCCTGGCAACGCCGGCCGCCTTACGACCGGCAACGGTGATCGTCCTCGACCGGGCGGTCGCCAACGGGTTCCAAGTCGGGTTCTTTGAAACCCTCGGCCCTTTTCTGGCCTATCCGCCCGCGTTCTGGTGGTTCGCCGACATCTGGCGGGTGGCCGCGGCGGGGCCGGCAGGGATCGCGCTGCTCGCCGCCGCTCCGGAATCCACGCACGGAGCGCCGGTGGAGCCCTGGGTGGTACTGGTGCCGAGTGACTGGCCCCAAACCCTGATCGAATTTGCCGGCTTGTGCCGGCGCTGGAATCAGTCCCTGCAGCTGTACCCCTACGCCACTGCTTATTACACCCGGCTCGGTCGGTCGGAGGGCGCCCGCCCGCTCCTGTCCTGCACCGCCGAACTCGATCTGGGCCGGGGGGTATCCCTGCCGTTCCCGGCGTCTGCGGCGCAGGAGGCCCGATGGCTCGAGACTTTGTTGCAATCACCGTGGCTGGATTGAACCCGTGCGATCCCCGGCAGGTGCCGGGGATGCAGTTGACGGCCCGCCAGCAGCAGGAGCTGCACGCCGCCCTCCGGCGCGCCCCCAGCCCGGCGCACGCCTTGCGCCTGGTGCGAGAGGGCCTCCAGCGGCGCACATCGCTCGACCGCATCCTCGAGGATTTGCGGCGGCAAAACGTCCTGGCCGTGCTGCGCCCGTACGCGACGCATCCCCAGGGCTGGAACCCGCCCGACCCGGCGGCGCGCCCGCGCCGCGAGGAACCGCCCGCGCCGCCCCGGCGCCCGGCGCCCGAGCCAGGGAATCCCCGGTTCGGTTAAAGCGGGGTCACACCGACTTTGGTCACCAGCCGGCCGGTCGGGTCCTTGTAGAGCAGGGCCGGCACCGAAGGCACCGCGAGCGCCTGGAACAAGGCCAGGTTGCGGCCCAACGCCGTCTTGGCGGTGGCGCTGTCGTCGGGGGCCACCTGCCGGTTTTGCATCCAACCGGCCAGAGTGGCGGCGCTCGGGTCGCGCAACAGCCCCAGCACGCTGCCAAGATGAGCTTGCGAACCGCTCAGTACTGCTACGGCCACCCACCGGACCCGCAAGTGACCGCCGGCGACCTGGCGGCGCAGGAGCGTCCATTGCTGGTGGCAATAGGCACAATAGGGGTCGAAAAAGATGTACACCAGCGGCGCACCGGCGCGTCCTTCCTCGATCGTGGTCGCCTGATCGAGCTGATCCCACACCGCCCTCGACGCGCCCGCGCTGACTTGGGCCGGCCGGGTCGAGATCGCGGCCGCTTCAGCGGCGGGCGGGTCAGTCAGGAACGGAAATCCCTCCTGGCGGCGGCGGGCCGGGTCTCTGACGACGGGTTGCCGTGCGGCGTCCATGTCGATCAGCAGAAGACCCTCGGCGTCGTAAATCCTGCCCCGGATCAGATGCCCTTCGGCGCTGGTCATCACCAGCGTGGGGCGCTGATCCGGGAGGTCCAGCAGCCAGAGTTTCAGATGGCGCCCGACGATCCCGCCGGGCCGTGCGGCGATCCCACGCGCGCGCAGCCGCTGGATCACCGGTGGGTCGGAGGGAGGGCCCTGGGAGGGTTCCGGGCGCGGGGATGCCACCGCGGCGGCGTCTGCGGCGGTGTCCGCACGGCCCCGACCCTCGGCGGCCTGGGCCAGCGCCCCCCCCATCCCGCTCGGACTCAAGGCCAGCGCCAGAGCGGCGGGGACCAGCGAATACCACGGCTGTTGTGCCATCAGCGTTCCTCCAAAAGTGCGCTCGCTGCATGCAGGTCGTCCGCACGCCGCCCGTTCAAGAGCGGCGTTCCCAGTAAGCCGGTGCGGCGCGGACGTGCCCGCCGGCCAGCGCCCGGATCAAGAATGTCCCGACCAACCGGTAGGCTGACCGGGCGTCGAGGCCAAAATACCGGATCACGGTCAAGCCCGCGACGATGCCCACCACCAACCAGAACGTCGACCAGCGGATATGCACCAGCCAGAGCGCGATCGGCAGCGCCGCGTGCGCCTCGATACCCCAGAGCATCGCCGGCAAGGCGGTATTGCGCCAGGGCGCCTGGTCGACGAGGTAAGGATCACCGGCCATGTGGTTCGCTTCCCGCAACGGGCGGATCGAGTGGGGTGCCCACCTCGCGAAACTGGTGCCACGCCGCGGCCGAGATGCGGCCCGCGGCGTGTAGTTCGTCCAGATCGGCGGCCAGGGGCCGACCCTGTTCCCGGACCAGGCGGCGCGCGACGCCCACCAGGTGCCGGTAGGGGGCATTCGCCAGCGCCTCCTTTTCCGCCGCGGTGAAGTGCAAATATTCCCGCGCCGGCGCCCGCCGGCCGTCGGTCGTCCGCACCAGCCGCTGGGTGACGATGCAGCGCAACGCCTCCAGCAGCCCGGCCAGGCGGCCTTCCCGTTCCTGGACCGGGAACGGCTCGACCAGCCGGGTCAGGGTTTCCGGGACGCTGTTGGTGTGCACCGTGGTATACACCAGATGCCCGGTTTGGGCCGCCAGGATCATGGCGTCGATGGTTTCGGCATCCCGGGCTTCGCCCACCAGGGTGACCATCGGCTTGCGCCGCAGGCTGTTGCGCACCCCGGCGGCGAAGCTGGGCAGGTGCACGCCGATTTCGTGCTGGGCGATCAGCGCGTGCGGGCGGGCCACGAAATCGTAGACGAACTCGATGGGCGCCTCGTAAGTGATGATCTTGCGGTGCGAGTGCGGCTGCTCCAGCAGCTCGCGGATGATGGCGCCCAGCAAGGTGGTCTTGCCCGAGCCGGTCGGCCCGGTGATCAATACCAGGCCTTGCTCGAAGATCAGGTTGTCCCGCAGATCGGCCGGCAACTGCAGGCTGGCCAGGGGCGGCGGTGTGGTGGGGATGGTGCGGATGGTGATTTCGAGCCCCCGTTCCAGCGGGGCGCGGGCGGCCGTCAAGTTGATGCGATAGCGGGCGAGATCGTGGCGGCCCCGGCGGATTTCGTAGGAGCAATCGATGTCCTTGCCGCTGCCGAGCTGGCTGTCGGCATTGGCGCCGTAGATTTCCTGCGCGCACTGGTACGTTTCCGCCGCCGACCAGCGGCGGCGAGTCGCCGGCGCCAGTCGGCCGAAGCGCTCGACGAACACGAAATTGCCGGCTTGGATCGTGACATCCGACACGTCGTGATCGGTCGCCCACAGCAACACGTCCCGGAAATGGCGCCGGTCGAACGCGGCGGGTTCCGGCAAACCGGTCTCCAGCCAGCCGCCCGGTTCCGGGTCGTCCAAACCGGTGGGGTTCGGGTGGATTACTGCTGCCATAGCGGGATTTCCCAGCGGGGGGCGACCGTCGCCGCGGGTGGCGGGGGCGGCGCATCGACCGTCGCGCCCAGCACGCGCAGGTTCACCGAGGGGTCGCGCGGCGCCGGCCGATAGGGCCGGGACGGATAGGGTTTCCAACGCTGGTTGTCCGCCACGAACCCGGCGTTGCGCTGAATCTCCAGCACGCGATCGTTGACCCGCAGAGTAGGGCCCTGTTGGGTGATGCCCTGCCATTGCTCGGTCAACCGCGGTGCGGTGACCATGCCCTTGGCCAGCAATTCGCGGTAAAGCACCATGCCGCGTAGATCGCGCTCCAGCCGGTTGAGTTGGACCTCGAAGGCGTGGTTGGCCTGGCGGACGCCGTGGTGCCAGCCGCGTTCGACGGCGTGTTCCCACAAAGCCACTTCCGCCGCCTTGGCCCGGTCGGGCTGCAGCGTTTCGTCGGGGGGCTCCGGCTTGACCGCCGGGGCGTAGAGATAGGTGCGCCAGTCGGGAGGGGCCACCGCCAACCGGGCCGGGGTGACGAGGTGATAAACGGCGTCGGCGAAGCGCAGCTGCGTGTCGCTGTGTTTTCTGACGGTGTCTCGCGCCGTTTGCAGGACCGGGGGGATGACGCCGTGCGCGAGCAGCAGGGGGCCGAACGGGAACAGGGCGTCCAGCCGCCCCGCCTCGCGATCCAGCATCCGATTGATCTCCCGCGTCCGGGCGTACCACCCAGCCCGGGCGCCATAGGCCAGGGCGCTTTCCTTCAGGGCTTCGGCGCGGAGCGGTTCGACCGGCGCTGGCCCGCGCAGCGACCGGCCGCTTTTCACGTCCTCCAACCGCAACGCACCCTGGTCATCAGAGCGGGCCGCCGGGGGGGCGTCGTCGGCCCACGCCGCTTCCAGGGCGACCGCGGGGCGGCCGGGCGGTTCGGTGCCGGACCGGCGCGCGGCGGCGCGGGTCAGCGCGGGCTGGAGCGTCAAGAGCGCCGCCAGCGCCAGAGCGGCCGGTTGCGCCGCACCCGGATGGAGCCATCGAGCCATCGCAGAGGCCTCCCGGTTAACCCGCCGGCCGCCGGGGAGGGCGGTGGTCGTAGAAGAGCTCCACCCACCGGTGGTGGGGATCGACCACCAGCCGGCAGCGCCAGCTGGCCTGCCAGCCCGCGTCGGCCAGCAGCTCGCCGAGGGTGCGATCCTCGGCCTGGATGTTCACGGGCGCCAGCACGCTGGACCGGCCGTAGATTTTCACCTGGTAGCCCGCGACCGCCGCCAGTTGGTGGACGAACGGTTTGATGTCGCCCTGATAGTCCACGGCCACCCGCACGCGCAGTTCCTCCGGCGCGGCCTGGGGGCCCACGATCGTCTGCGCGTCGATCCGCTGGGCCGCCTGCTCGACCACCGCCAGGGTTTCGAGCGCGCGGGCGATCCGCTGCCCGGCTTCGGCCAACTGGCGGCGCTGGGCGTCGCCGCCGTCCGGTGCGACCGGGGGGTCGCTGGCGCAGCCCGCCAGCGCGCTGCCCAGCACCCAACCCACCCATGGTTTCACTCTGTGCATCGCCCGCCTCCACCCATCGGATCCGGCATTATTATATATGTTTTAATAATACAATAAAAATTTTCCCTCGCGCACGCCCTGGCGCTGGCCGCCCTTTCGGTTGCATTGGTTGCGTCAGGCCGCCTGCGCCGGAGCAGTTCCCGCGCGCGCCGCGCGCCCTTGCACGGCGAGTTGGGCCACCTCTTCGGTGAGGGCGTCCAGCACCGCATCCCGGTCGAGAACGTCATCAGGCGGTCGGTCGGTCTGCTCGTCCAACCGGCGCTGGAGTTCGGCTTTCACCGTACCGCCCGGATAGGCTTGCGCCAGGGCGGCCCGCGCCTGGCGCGGGTCGAAGCGGTGGTACAGCCGCTGGCGGAGGACCCGATCCTCCGCCGTCGTGGCCAGGGCCCACAATTCGATGGGGCCGGCGGTGAGATACAGCAGGTGCGCGACCAGGCCGCGCTTGGTGCGGAAAACGCCGAGGAACGGCGCACCGGCCGGCGTGGGTCCCGTGCCCCGAACGCGCAACTCGTCCAGCGCCGACTTGGACAGCGAAAACTTGGCGCGGGCGACCGCAGCCATCGCGTCGCTGGGATATTCCATGAGGTAGATCGCGGTCGCCAGCTCGACCATATCCTCGGTGAAGTCCTCCAGAATCTGGCTGGCCATTCCCACCAGAAGATTGCCCTTGCGGCCCTCGCGCATGTCCCGCACGATCTGGGCGTTGACGGCGTTGTTCTTGCCGCAGCGATGCTTTTCGTCCATGAAGAATTTCTTCGGCGTGGCCAACAGCTCCTCCAGCCGGGCGCGGTGCCAGTTCCGATAGCGGGCGGGGGCCAGCTCGGCGGTCTGGGCATCCAGAAACAGATCGCGGCCCAGGACGTGCCGGGCCAGCATGTAGGCGATCGCGGTCTGACGCTGCCCCACGGGGGTCATGTCCCCGCAGAGCGCCGCCACGTCCAGGCTGGCGACGCGGGCGTTGCCGAGATCAAACCGGGTCGGATAAGCCAGCAGCGGCCACTCGCGAACGGCGGCGGAAATCACCCGGTTGAACAGATCGACCGGAGACTCCGCCGTCCGCTGCAGGCGCATGTTGGTCTCGTACAAATCCCGTACCGGCTGGAGGCGGGCGATGGCGGACAGTTCGCCCAGGCGGGGAACGGCATGGCGTTGTGCCCGGATCGCCGCCGGGATGGCGCCGACCTCGAACAGCGCGTCCACCACTTCCCACCAGGTCGGCCGCTCGGGCAAGGCGATGCGCTGCTCGGACAGCGCCGCGTCCACGGTCGGGTCCTGCGCTGCGGTATAGGGTTTGGGCGCCTGGTCGTCGCCGTAGTGATCGTAGGCGAGATCGAGCACCAGCCCGGCCAGATCGGCGACGCCCTCCGGCGGGTCGGTTTCGCCCGGCGGGGTGGCCAGCAAACTCAAAAACGATACCAGAAAGGCTTGGTCCTGGGGCAGCGGTCGCCGAAACCCGAGTTGGGTGTCCAGCGGGTTGATCGCCCAGTCCGGCCGATTCTGCAGGACGTGGAATTGCGCCTCGAACCGGCGGCCGGGCGGCAGCGCATCCCGGACCAGCGCCACCAGCCCTTCCGAGGACGGGCCAATGTCGATGCCGCGCACGTAGGGCAACCGGACCAGCCCGGGGCTCAGAATCAGCGCCAGATTGTTGGCGTTCATCGCCACCGATTTGCCGCTGCCGGGCCGGGCGAAATACAGTTCGTTCCAGGTGCCCTGCAGCGGCGAACCCGGTTGAAACGGAAACAACTTGCCGGTGCGGTCGCGATAGATGGCCGCCCCTTCCCGCCAGGGCGAGGCGGGCCGGAACACGGGGAGGGTTTTGACGACGTCGGCCAGCGGTGCGGCGTACCGGGTCGCGATGTGGAGCAGGCTCAGGCCCGGCACGGTGGACGCCCACGCGGTGACCGGGGCGCCGGGCGATCCGCGCACCGCGCAGGTCCCCCAGGCTTGCACGTGGGAGGCGAGCAACGCCGTGCGGGCGTTCAATTCTTCCCGGTGGGAGTGCCCGGACCGGAGGGGTTCGGCGGTGTTGACCCAGGTGGTCAGGGCCATCTGCGCGCGCACGCCGACGTTCCCCTCGTTGAGATGGCGGCTGAGCGCGACCACGGCGGCGTCGATCAGCTTGTTCTGGTGGCTGGCGAAGCGCAGCAGCCCCGCCCAGAGCCGGCGCGCCCGCAACCAGGCCTGCGCGCCCCCGCTCAGCCGGACCAGCAGGCGCCAGGGCAGTCGCGCCTGCCGGGTCCGTTCCAGCAACTTCTCGAACCGCTGCACCTCGGTGAGTTGCGGCACGTCAACGTAAAACGGTTGATACCAGCGATCCCCTACCCGCAGGGTCCGGTAATCCAGAACATCCAAGCCGCGGGGGATCAATTGGCGGCCGAACGCCGGAAACCAGCAACCGCCCGCATCGAGCGCGCCGTCCGGCCGCTCGCGCGGTGCAGGAAGGCAGGTGCCCGGCAGATGGGGTTGCCACTCGCGGGGCGTCCACTCTGGATCGATTTCGGTGCGGATCGCCCGGCAGGCGGCCGTCGTGGGCAGAATCTCCAAGGCGAAGCCGAGGGCCGTCAAATCGGCGAGCAGGGTTTTCATCACCGAGCGATGGGTGTCCACCAGATATCGATTGCGGACCCATGGATTTTGGTGGTCGCGGGTCAAACCCGGCAGGTTGAGCCGGGCGGCTTCCCGGCGCTGCTCGCGCCGGGCCTGCCACCGCAGCGCGCGCGGCAGGCCCGCCGGGGTGGTCCACAGGACGAGATACACCGATTCGCTGCAGGCATGATCGGGCAGGCGCCGGACCCGCTCGGCGAAGAGATCGTGCAAGTCGAGGCCCTGGCGTTCGGCCGTGCGCGCGCACGGCGCCAGAAATCGCTCCAGTTCGCTCGCCGTGCGGGTCGGATCGCTGGTGAAGATGACATCCAGCAGGTGGGCCTCGCCGTCCCCGAGGGTCGTTCCCAGTAACGTCACCCATTGCTGGGTCAGCAGGGCGAGTTCCTCGGCGCCCACCACCCGCAAGTGTCCCCGCAGCTGCAACACGCTCATCAGGCCGCCGTCCTTGGTGACGAAGCATTCGTCGTCTTCGACGGTGGTCAAGCTGGTGTAGGCCTCGACGTCGAGGCCGAAGGTCTGGGCGAGCAGATCCTGGAGTTCGGTGAGAAAAGCGCCCATGGCAGCTCCCCGTCACGCGCCAGCGCGCGAGTCCGCGCCGCCGCCGGGAAGCCGGCGGCGGCGGTTGAAAAACCCGGTCAGTTCCGGGTCGGCCGGTTCCGGCAGGTAGCGCAACCCCGCCAGTTCCTTCAGCACGGGTTCCCGCCCGCCGGGGGGCAGCGCCCGCAAGGTTTGCCGCAGCAGGGCCGCCGAGGCGGTGTAGGGCAATTCGGTGTGCGTCGCCCGCGCCCGTTGTTGCAAGGCGTCCAACCAATTGGCTTGCAACACCGCCGCGATGCCTGCCGGCACCGGCTCGCCCGCGCGCTGGCGCAGCAGGTTCACCGTCAGCAGGGTCACCAGGGCGTTCAGCGGCCCCTGGGCCATTTCTGGAATCAGGGCCAGCCGGACGCGTTCCGGTTCCCAGGCGGCGGTCCAGCCCAGCGCGCAAATCCGGCACACCACCTCTGCCGCGGCGGGGGCAGAGGAAAGCCCAGGCCCGTGGCGCCCGGTGGGAAGCCAGCGAAAATCATCCCGGTCGCCCCCGGCCAGACCGCATTCGGCACAAACGCCCGCGCGGGCGGACGGAGCGACGGGCCGGACCGCGGGCGGCGCATCCGCCAACAGCCGTGCCAGTAACGGTGGCCAGTACATCGGAACGCCTCGCCCCCCGGCTAATTGCCGATGATCGTCGTGCCGCCGATCGCGTTTTGGGTGGCGTTATTGCCGAAGAGCGTATCGCCGGCCGTCTTAAACGTCTGCGGCAGGAACAGCAATAACGCGCAGACCCCCAACGCGACAAAAAAATGAGACAGTGGGGTTTGCTGGGGGCTGTCGCGGTTAGCCTTGAGTTTGAGCGCCGCGATGCCGCCCGCCGCCATGCCGCCTACGTACATCATTGCCGAGAAGGCGTTGCCCAGCCCCTCCCCCTGGCCCGCCACGTGGGCGCCCAGTTCGCCGGCGGATTTCGCCAGCGCCGGTTCCAGATAAACCAAACCGGCTGTCGCGGCCGCCAGCGCCCCGCCCGCCGCCGATTTCCAGGAGATGAGTTTCCGGGCCTTCGTCGGATCCGTGTTCATGCTGCGCACTCTCCTCTTGAACAATAAATCAAAACATGGAATAAAAACCGAAGGTCTACGGTGGCTCCGGTGATTCAGCCCGGAATCAGCACGTAAATCAGCAGCGTTTCCAAGCCGAAGGTTTGCGCCAACCCCTGCAGGGTGGCGACGATGTTGATGCACAACGACCCCCCCACGATATGCGCCAGCCCCTTGCCGCCCAGGCCGGGGTCGTAGCCGCGGGCGTGCGCGCGGTTGAGTAAGATCCATCCCCAAATGAAGGCCCACAGCCCGACCAGTTGCACGAAGCGGATCGCCACGTCGAGCGCAATCCGCCCGGGAGCGGAGACCACGCTGCCCGGTGTATAGCTGAGCAGCGTTGGTGCGGCGAACAGCGTTTCCTGCCCCGCCGCGATCGCCGTGGGCAGGTAGAGGAAGACCGCGCACAGCAGCGCGCGCATCAAGATAGCGCCCAGGGTAGCGCTCGCCTCGAAACGCTGACGCCGCCAGAGCAAGAGGCTTGCCGACGCCCCGGCCCCCATCCCCAACAGATAGGCCAGCATCGTCAGCAGCAGGGTCAGGCCAGGAAAGTTCCTGCCGAACGCTTCCAGCATGGAGACTGCAGTGGGCATATCGGTCTCTCCTGGGGGTAGAACCCGCGCGCTTTTTTCTGTTTAAAAATTTGCTTTAACTATAAACCATAAATTATCCTTAAAGGCAAGTGGATGGTGACAACCGGGTAGCGACTCCATGCCGAAGAGGATCGATGCGTTGTGCACTGCACCGAACAAGGCCTTTTGCGCGCTGCTGGCTGTCGCTCTGACGGGGGTGCCGGCCGGCGCGACGCCGCCACTGGGCATCCGGTTCACCGAACCGTCTGAACCCACGGCGGCAGGACCGCCGAATCCGTCGGTCGAGGCGCCGCCGCTGACGCCGGCCGCCCGGGGGCCGGCCGCCGCCGGCTCGGGGGTCGGGAGAGAGGCCGGCGAAACCTCGGGGGAGGACCCGCCCGCAGGCGATTCACCTACCGACCCGTCGTGGGTGGAGTGCACGGCGGAAGCCCCGGTTCGGCTCGCCCCCGATGTGTGCGTGAGTCAGAGCGCCGTCGACCTGATCGATGCCGGCTGGAAGCTGACCATCGATCCCGACGGGACGCCCCGCTGGACGCCGCCGCCGACCTACGACCCGACCGCCGGTCGGTGGGGGTCTTACGATTCAGCCCGGCAATCCTGCGACCCAAACATCGATGTCCAGCTCAAGCAGGCGGCCCTGGCGGGCAGCCAGATCACGCGGGCCATTTCCGACCGGCAGATGAGTTATCCCGAGGTGGACCCGATCGCGGCGGTCAACAATCCGCAAAAAGATGGCTACGGCGGGGTCTGTACCATTGACCTCTTCGCCTTCGACCTGGTCCGGCTGCTGGGGAGCACCTACGAGCAGATCAAGCATCTGATCGACGCCCTGAGCCGCCTGTCGGCGGATACCCTGTTCGGGGCGGCGTGCCGGGTGATCGATACGCTTTTTGGGGATTTGCAGCAGCAGTTGCTTCAGGAGCTGGGGAGCGGTAGACCCTCGAACCCGTACCAGCAGTTCGTCAACGCGCTGCGGGTCGGTTACCTCGTCCCGCGCCCATCGTTCGCGAGTTACGGTTTGAGCCTGCGCGCCACCCCGACCACGCTGCCCGGCATCGTGACGTCCCGCCCGTTGCAGGTCGCCTACGTGCCCGACCGGGGCTACGTCTACCTGGCCGATTTTGGTTCGGGGAACCTGCTGGTGCTGCGCATCTCGCCGACCCCGCTGGCGCCGGAGGATGTCGTCGCCCCGCCGCCGGCCTGAGGGGTCGAGAGTGCCGGACCCGATACCCCGCACGCCTCCAATTCAAAGGAACCCACAAGCCATGTTCGTCATCGCCCGCCGCTCTGCCTGGCCACAACTGCGTCTCGTACCCGGCGCCGTGGCCCGCTACCATGCCGACCACGTGACCTTGCTGCCGCTGACGACGGGTCTGGAAACCGGATTGTCGGCACAACCCTTGCCCGGCGGCAGTTACGGGATCATCCTGACCGCGGGCGGGAATCCCCCGCTGACCACGGTCGTCGCCCAGTACCCGACCCGCCGGTTGGCCCGCCAGCAGTTACGCCGGCTGGCCGGGGACGACGGCTGGGGCTGGACCGGCTGGCTGGGACGCGGTCTCGTCGCCGCCGCACTCCTGTTCGTGATTTGGTTCCTGTTTTTCCTGCCGGGGGATCTGGCGGCTCTCGAGCAGCGGTCGGGCCGACCGCCCGGTGGGAGGGACGCCGCGGCGGCGGTGGACGATCCCGTTGCGTGGGCGCGCGCCGCGGGGCAGGCCGCGGCGGCTCCGCCCTTCTCGACCGCGCCCGCCGGGCCGGCCCTGATCGACGATCCAGCCGCCCGGCGGGCGCCGGCGTCCGAGCTCCCGCCGGAACCCAACGCGGTCGACGCCCTGCTGGAGCCGCGGGCGCCGCCCGGCCACTGACCCCCGGCGGGGAACCCCGGAACATGGCCAAGCCCAGGATTCGCGCCATCGATCCGGTGCTGGCGGTCAGCGCCCGCGACCTGCAACGGGATCGCCGCCGGCTCGGCCAGAAGCTGGCCGCCGCCTGCCGAAAGCCGGACGCGCTCGGCGTCGCGAGTTGGGTGTTGGCGAGCGTCGCCTGGCTGTTTCCCGCCCTGGTCGACGTGGCGGCGCTGGGGGGGATAGCGCTGGGCTGGCTGGCGTGGCGGCTTCCCGTCGAGTTGCCGTTCAAACTGCCCGAACGCGCAGGTCGCCTCGATCCCCACGAACGGGAGCCCGGCACCGACCGGCCCCTGCCGGCGCGCGGCCTGCTGTATGTCGGCAACGACCGCTGCACCGGCGAGGAGTTGTATCTATCCGACGAGGACGCCCGCACCCATTTCCTGCTGCTCGGCGGCACGGGCGCGGGCAAAACCGCCGCGATGGTCGGTCTGACGCTGGGCAACGCTTTGCTCTGGGGGTCGGGCTGTACCTACGTGGACGGCAAGGGCGACGCGTCGCTGTGGACCACCTTTTTCGCGATGGCGCGGGCGTGCGGGCGCGAGGACGACCTGTACGTCCTGAACTACCTCACCGGCTCGACCGACGTCGACCCCGAGGCCCAGCGGGCGGAGCGGCTGTCCAATACCTTCAATCCCTTCCTGTACGGCTCGGCGGACGCGTTGACCCAAATGCTGGTCGCCCAGATGGCGGAGGCTGGCGGCGATGCGGCCACGTGGAAAGACAAGGCCATCGCCCTGCTGACCGCCTACGTGCGGACGCTGGTGGCGATGCGGGACCGGGGTTGCAACGAACACGGTCAGCCGTTCGTGTTGGACGTCGGCGCCCTGCGCGCCTACCTCCCCCTTGACCCCCTGATCGATCTCTACCTGCGCGCCCGCGACCGAGTGGACGGCTTCGCGCTGCCCGCTCCGGCGCTGGAAGCGCTGCAGAGCTATCTGGAATCGGTGCCCGGTTTTCAGGATCCGGCGCGGTTGCTGGAAGCGCAACAGCAAACCCTGACCCCCGAACACATCCGCGCCCGCGCCTATCCCCCCCAGCCGGACCCGCAGACCTACTTGCAGCACGGCTACCTGCAAAACCAGTTCAATCGCATGTTCGGGCAGCTGGCCGACGTGTACGGTCATATCTTCCGGGTGGGCCACGGTGAGATCGACCTGACCGACGTGGTGTTACAACGGCGGATTCTGGTGGTGATGCTGCCGGCGTTGGAGAAAAGCCCCGACGAACTGGCCAGCTTGGGCAAGCTGCTGATTGCCGGGCTGAAAACCATGCTGGCCATCGGGCTGGGCGCCCGCTTGGAAGGGACGCACCGCACCGTGATCGAGCGCCGGCCGACCGCCGCCCCGGCGCCGTATTTCGGGGCGTTCGACGAATACGGCTACTACGCGGTCAAGGGCTTCGCGGTGGTGCCCGCGCAGGCCCGCAGCCTGGGATTTGCGGTGTGTTTCGGTGGGCAGGACCTGCAAAGCTTCGGCAAGGAATCGCAGGAAGAAGCTGCCGCCATCGTCGGTAATACCCTGACCAAGTGCGCGATGCGGATCGAGGATCCCAAGGAAACCATGGACCTGTTCGAGAAAGCGGCGGGTCAGGTGCTGGCGGCGCAGGCGAATCAGTTGGCGCGGAATGGCAACCTGTTGGCGAATGCCTTCAGTGAGACGCCCGCCGCGCAGATGGATGCGCGCGCGCGCATCGATCCCTTGGACGTGCGCGAACAAGGGCCGGGCGAGGCGCATATCCTGCGGGGGTCCACCCTGGTGCGGGCGAACTTGTTCTTCGTCGGACGCTTTCGGGCGCGGGAATACCGATTGAACCGGTTCGTCCCGCTGGGACCGCCGGACAAAACGGAACTCGCTGGCGCCCGCACGGCCCTGACGCCGGAAGGCGTCCGTCGGGCGGTGGGCCGGGCGACGGAGACGGTGCTGGAGCCCCTGCAACTGGCCGCGGTGCGGGCGCTGGTGGCGACGCTGCCGGAGCCGGGACGGCCGCCGCCCGACGCCGCAGGGCGCGGGCGGCACACCTTTGCCGAGCGCCTGGTCGCCGAATATTTGCGCCAGCACGCCCGCGCCGATGCGGTGCTGGCCGCCCGCTTTCGGGCGGCCGACGAGCCCTGGGCCGACCCGGATCGCGCGGATCGAACCGCACCTGGCGCCGCGCCGGGCGCTCCACCCCCCGAACGTTCCCCGGTCGAGTGGACTTCGGCGTTCGTTCCTGGCCGTACTGGGGCGGAGGGGGATGAGGCGGTGGCGGTCGAGGCGATGCCCGAACGGGTGGCGCCCATCCCCAGCGCGTTACTGGACGCGGCCATCGTCGCGGCGACGATGG
>ERZ1645187.2209-NODE-2209-length-17369-cov-20.970833_pt1 | contig 17369 bp, 18 predicted proteins | sample MGYA00575352_ERZ1645187 | MGnify/ENA primary metagenome ERZ1645187 (study PRJEB40837, sample SAMN11349314) | freshwater sediment metagenome | isolation source: river sediment | host: Sediment | place: India: Wazaribad , New Delhi | collected 2017-02-21 ... | reverse complement strand
ACGTCGAGATCTACAACGTCACGAACGGCGAGCGCTTCACCACCTACGTGATCCGGGCCGAGGACGGCTCGGGGATCATCTCCGTGAACGGCGCCGCGGCGCACAAGGCGTCCGCGGGCGACCTGGTCATCATCTGCGCCTATGCAGGCGTGGAAGAGTCCGAGCTGGCCGGCTTCAAGCCCCGGCTCGTCTACGTGGACGAGCGCAACCGCATCGCGCGCGTCGGCCAGGGGATCCCGACCCAGGCGGCGTGAGGCCGCCCACGGCCCGGCAGGTGCAACGTGCTCTCGGAACGCCTGCTCAGTGCAGTGCTTCGCCGCGCCGGGGACCGCTCCCTCAGGCTGCAGCCCTACGAGGAGCGCCGGCTGCCGGCGCCGGTGAAGGGGCGCGAGTATCTGCTCTACGCGCACATCCCCTTCTGCACGCGCCTCTGCCCCTACTGTTCCTTCAACCGCTTCCTGTTCCGGGAAAACTGCACCGTCGCGTACTTCAAGCGGCTGCGGGAGGAGATGCGCCTCGTCGCCGACCAGGGCTTCGATTGCACCGCGATGTACGTCGGCGGGGGCACGCCGACCGTGATGGTGGACGAGCTGTGCGAGACGATCGACCTCGCAAAGCAGTTGTTCCGGATCCGCAACGTCTCGACGGAGACCAACCCCGATCACCTGGTCCCGGGCATCGTGGATCCCCTCGTGGAGCGGGTCGACCGCTTCAGCGTCGGTGTGCAGTCGTTCGACGACACGCTCCTCAAGCAAATGGACCGGCACGACAAGTACGGTTCCGGCGAGGAGATCTTCGAGCGCCTGCAGTCCGTCCAGGGGCGCTTCCGCTCGCTCAACGTGGACATGATCTTCAACTTCCCCTCGCAGACCGAGGAGATGCTGCGGCGGGACGTGGAGCTCGTGCTGGCGAGTGGGGCCCAGCAGGCGACGTTCTATCCGCTGATGGCGTCTCCGGTCGTGGAGGACGCGCTCCGGCGCACCGTGGGGCGTGTCTCCTACGGGCGTGAGCACAGGTACTACCGCATCATCGCCGACGCTCTCGCGGGGACCTTCGAGCCGGCGAGCGCGTGGACCTTCTCCCGCGTCGGCGGCGGGATGATCGACGAGTACATCGTCGACTACGAGGACTACGTGGGTATCGGGTCCGGAGCCTTCTCGTTCCTCGACGGCGGGCTCTACGTCAACACGTTCTCGCTCGGCGAGTACGGGCGGCGCATCGGCGCGGGTCTCTCCGGCGTCACCTCGTGGCGGGCGTTCGGCCGCGGCGAGCGCATGCGCTACCGCTTCCTGATGTCGCTGTTCAAGACGTCGCTCGACAAGGCAGCCTTCCGGCGGGACTTCGGGGTGAGCATCGAGCGCGGCCTGCCGCTGGAGATGGCCTTCATGCGGGTGAACGGTGCGTTCGAGGTAGACGACGCCGAGCGCCTCACGCTGAGCCGCCGCGGCCGTTACCTGCTGGTCGCGATGATGCGGCAGTTCTTCATCGGCGTGAACCATCTGCGCGACCAGGCGAGATCCGCGCTGCCGCCCGACGAGCTGAAGATGTTCTACGGGGAAGGGGTCTGCACCGCCCCCACCTGATCGGCACCCTGACCGGCACCGCACCCGCCTGAGCGAAATCCGGGACCCCGCGTGCGGTCAGCGCCGGGGCTTGCTGAGGAGCCCCTTCAGCGAGTGGGCCTCCGCGACGACGATGTCGTGGTCCACGGTGGCGATCCAGCCCTGGCGCCGGAAGCTCGCCACCACGCGGCAGAGGGTCTCGGTCGTGAGGCCCAGGATCGACGCGAGCTCGGAGCGTCGCTCGGGGATCCGGGCGACCGGCTTCGTGGTGTCCTCCGGGTCGTAATTCTCCAGCAGGTAGCCCGCGACCCGTTGCTCGGCGTTGCGCAGCGACACGCTGCGGATCTGCTCCACCAGGAAGTGCAGGCGGCGGCTCATCACCGCCAGCATCCGCCAGGCGAGGTCGGGGCGCTGGAGGAGGAGGCGCGTCAGGGAAAAGGCGTCGATGGCGACGACGCGCGTGTCTTCCAGCGCCATGGCGTTCACCGGGTAACCCTGGCCGGAGAACATCGCCGCCTCGGCAAAGGTCCGGCCCGGCTCCACGAATTCCAGGGCCTTCTCGTGCTCGTTGGGGCCCAGGACGAAGAGCTTCACCAGCCCGCTGACGAGGCAGTACACGGCGCTGCAGGCCTCGCCCTCGCGGAAGAGGATCTCCTCCGGCTCGAGCACCCTGACCTGGCAGAAGCGCGTGACCGCCTCGATGTCCGCTTCCGGGAACGCAGAGAAGAGGCTGGTGGCCCGGAGCGCGTCGGCGATGACCGCGGGGTTGTTCTCCAGGGCTCCGGTGGGCGGTTTCCCGTTCATGAGGAGACATATACCGCACGCCAGGACGTCATGTCACCCCCGAGGCTCCTCTCCCCGGGCCGCGCCCGCCGCGCAGAGGGTGCGGCGCCCGGCGCCGGCGCCGCCCACCGAGCCTGCGGGTCGCGTCCCGCGTGATCCGGGGCCTGCGGGGCGTTAGGATGGCGGCAACACGAACGGTGTGTCGGCGCGATCGTCGACCGCGACTCACAGGGGGACGCATGAAGGACACGGTGACCATCGTAACGGGGGGCGCGCAGGGGATCGGGCGCAGCATCGCTGAATTCCTGGCGTCCAGGGGCGGCGACATCGCCATCTTCGACATCACCGACGGGAGCGAGGCGGTGGGCGCGGTCCAGGCGATGGGGCGCCGGGCGTCCTTCTACCCCGTGGACGTCACGAGCCAGCAGGCCGTGACGGAGGCGGTGGAGCGGGTCGTCCAGGACTTCGGCGGGGTCCACAACCTGGTCAACAACGCGGGCATCACGATCGACCGCCTGCTGCTGCGGATGAAGGAGGAGGACTGGGACCGGGTGCTGCAGGTGAACCTGAAGAGTGCCTTCCTCTGCACGCGGGCCGTGGTGCGTCACCTGATGAAGACCGGGGGCTCGATCGTGAACATCTCCTCCGTGGTGGGGGTGATGGGGAACGCCGGCCAGGCCAACTACGCGGCGAGCAAGGCCGGGCTCATCGGCCTCACCAAGAGCGTGGCCAAAGAGTACGGGGAGCGGGGGGTCCGGGTGAACGCGGTGGCCCCGGGGTTCATCCGCACGCGCATGACCGACGCGCTGGACGAGAAGACCCGCCAGGAGCTGCTCCGCGCCGTCCCCATGAAAAAGCTCGGCGAGCCCCTGGACGTCGCCCACGCCGTGTACTTCCTGCTCTCGGAGTACGGCAGCTACATCACCGGCGCGGTCATCAACGTCAACGGTGGCTTGCACATGTAGTCCACCCGGCGCCGCGTCACCCGGATAGGGAGATTCGGCCGGAGGGAAAAGTGGAGAGGAGATCGATGTCCAGATTCTTCGCAGGCGTGCTCACTGCGCTCGTCGCGGTGGTGATGACCCTCGGTGCCGTCCAGGACGCGGAGGCGAAGCGGCTGGGGGGCGGAAAGTCCTTCGGCAGCCGTCCCGGCTACAGTCAGCCGTACCAGCGCTCGACGCCGCCCTCCGCGGCGAGCCCGGCGGCCGGTGCGGCCACGAGCCGGGCGGCGGCTCAGAACGCCACCCAGCGCCAGGCCCTCTCGAATCGGGGCGGGCTGATGGGGATGCTGGGGGGGCTTGCCCTCGGCGGTCTGCTCGGCGCCCTGTTCTTCGGGGGGGCCTTCGAGAACCTGAACCTCTTCGACATCGCGGTGTTCGTCGGCCTGGCGGCGCTCGCGTACTTCCTCTTCGCCCACTTCCGGCGCAGAGCGTCTGCTGCCGCCCCCTCCGGGCGGGGCTTCGGTCGACTGACCCCGGGGGCCACCGGAGCCGACGAGCCGGTCGTGCGGCGCCAGTCCGGGGCCGAGGGGCTGCGCTCGGGGGGCTGGGGCGCCGCGGCCGAGGGTCCCGAGGAAGCGCCCGTCGCGGTCCCCGAGGGCTTCGATACCGCGGCCTTCCTGAACGGGGCGAAGCGGGCCTACCGCCTGTTGCAGGAGGCCTGGGACCGGGGGGACCTCAGCGAGCTTCGCGGGCTCACCACGGACGACGTGTTCGCGGAGCTGCAGGACCAGCTGCGCATCCGCCACGGTGAGAACCGCACGGAGGTGCTGAGCCTCGAGGCGCACCTGCTGGAGGCGCGCCAGGCGGGGAACGAGATGGAGGCATCCGTGATGTTCGATGCGTTCCTGCGGGAGGTGGACGACGGGAACGCCCCGGAGCAGCGGGGCCAGCAGGTACGGGAGGTCTGGCACTTCATCCGCCCCACGGCGAGCCGGCAACCCACCTGGTTCCTCGACGGTATCCAGCAGATCACCTGACCGCGCCGCCCATGCCCCGCGTTCCGTTCGTCCTTCCCCTGCTTCTCGCCCTGGCCCTCGCCGGCTGCAGCGCGAGCCCCTCCCGAACCGCTGCCGACGGCCCGTCGCCGGTCTCGCGGGCCCATTCGTCGCAGAAGGGGGAGACCCGTGCCGGCGACTACGCCGACTACCCGGCCGCCCGGGCGATGGTCGACCGGCTCGTCCGCCGGGAGGGATTCCAGCGGGACGAGTTGAGCCGGATCCTCGCCCGGCTCGAGCGTCAGCAGCGGATCCTCGATTTCGTCAACCGCCCCTCGCCGGAGCCCACCGGCAAGCCCACGGGCAGCTGGACACGCTACCGGGGGAAGTTCCTGACCGAGGACCGCGTCGGGGCCGGCGTGCAGTTCTGGCGCGAGCACGAGGACGCCCTCGAGCTCGCGCGCCTGCGCTACGGGGTCGGTCCGGAGTACGTCGTCGCGATCATCGGCGTGGAGACCCGCTACGGCAGCAACATGGGCCGGCACCGGGTGATCGACGCGCTGGCGACCCTGGCCTTCGATTTTCCCCGGCGATCGGAGTTCTTCACCGGGGAGCTCGAGTCCTATCTGGTGATGACCCGCACCGAGGGGCTCGACCCCTTCACACCGGTCGGCTCCTACGCGGGGGCGATGGGTCTCGGCCAGTTCATGCCCTCGAGCTTCCAGCGCTTCGCGGTGGATTTCGACGGTGACGGCCGGCGTGACCTCTGGGGGCCGGCCGATGCGATCGGCAGCGTCGCCCACTACTTCCGGGAGCACGGCTGGCGCATGGGGGAGGCCGTCGCGGTCCCGGCGCTGGCGCGCCGGCCCGAGGCGGCGCAGCTGAAGGCCGACTACACGACCCGCTACCCCCTGGGCGAACTCTCCTTCCGGGGGGTGACCCCGGCCAGCCCCCTCGCGGGGGTGGAGGAGGCCAGCCTGCTGCGGCTCGACGCCGCCGGCGGGTACGAGTACTGGCTCGGCCTGCCGAACTTCTACGTCATCACCCGTTACAACCACAGCACCTACTACGCCATGGCCGTCCACCAGCTCGCCGAGGCCCTGCGCGAGCGCCACGACCGTCTCTTCGGTCCGGTGCGCTCGGCGCGCGGCGAGGGCCCCCCGGGGCCGGCGATGTAGGCCGGGTCCCCCTCCCGCGCGGCGGGCCCGGTGTCTCCCCTGTGGCTGAGGAATGCATTGTAAACGGCTGATAAGTCAGCTAAGCTAACGGTCGCTCACCCTGAGGAGAGAGAGGCGGATGCCCTGGAGGGTCCTGAGTGTGCTGGCGGTCTTGCCGCTGCTCGGCGCGCTGTCGGGCTGCGGACTCCATCTGTCGCACGCCGGGGACGAGGCGTACGGCGACCCCACCGGCGTTCGCGACGCGCCCCTCGCCCTCGCGGTGTACAAGGAGCGGCGCGAGCTCGTGCTGCTGCACCACGGCGTCCCCGGGGAGAGCTTCCCTGTCCGTCTGGGACGCAACCCCGTGGGGCACAAGGTCCGGCAGGGTGACAAGCGCACGCCCGAGGGTGTCTACCGCGTCTGCAACGTCAAGCCGAGCCAGTACCGGTCCTTTCTGGGGCTGAGCTATCCGAACAACGAGGACGCCCATCGCGCCCTCGCCGAGAACCGGCTCTCCGCCGGGGAGTACGGCCGCATCGTGGCGGCGCTCGAGACAGGGCGTTGTCCGCCGGCCGACACGGCCCTCGGCGGTTTCGTGGGGATCCACGGGGACCGGGAGGACCCACCCCGGCGCTACGACTGGACCGACGGCTGCATCGCCCTCACCAGCAACGAGGACGTGCTCCGCCTCTCCGCCCTCGTGGCACCCGGCACGCCGGTCGTCATCTACCCCTGAGCGTCATCGACCCCGGGGGCGGAGGCGTGGCTCTGCCACACCGAGGCTCGGGGCAGGTCTCCCGGCGAGCACCGCATCGCAGGCCCCAGGCATCGCCGCGGCCGCGCGGGGCGGGGAGGGCCGCTGCGGCTTCGGGTTGAGGGCCGCCGTGCGGATCTCCTCCACCCACCGCTCGAGGCCCTCGTCGCAACCGTCCCCCTCGGGCACCGGGTCCTGCGCCACGCAGCGGGGGCTGTCCCCGGGGCAGGCGAGCCGCACGTGGAAATGCGCGTCGTGACCCCAGTACGGGCGGACCTTTCCCAGCCATTCCCGCTCACCCCGGGCGTTCTGACACAGGGTCCGCTTCACGATGGGGTGAACGAAGATGCGCTCCACCTCGGGGCGCTCCGCGGCAAGCCGAAGCAGTTCCCCGTAGCGCGGAGACCAGCGCTGCGGGTCGACGGAGCCGGAGGGCTCGTCGACGACGGAAACCATCGAGGCCTCGTCCGCCTGTTCCCTGGAGAGGGGGGGCGAGCCCTGGGGGAGCAGGCGGAACCAGAAGTCCACGTCCAGTCCGCTCTGGTGGCTGCGGTGACCGTACTCCATGGGACCGCCACGCGGCTGGGCCATGTCGCCCACCAGCACCCGGCCCCACCCGTGCCGGCTTGCCTCCGCCCCCATCCGCTCCACGAAGTGGACCAGGCGGGGATGGCCGAAGTGACGATTGCGGCTCGGGCGCATGAGTTGGTACCCCTCGCCCACCTCGGGCACGCTCGCGGCGCCGGCGAGACAGCCGGCCGCGTAGCCGCCGATGACTTCGGGGATCCCGGGGTGGGCGTCGCGGACGCGGCCCCAGGGGTTGTCGGCGATGGCCGGGGCCGAGACGAGCAACAGGAGCGATGCGAGGATCCGATGCATGCGCGGCGACTCCTGCGGCAGAGGGACGGCTCGGGCCGCCGGTCCTTTGCAGGATAGCGGCTGGGGACTGCGACGGCTAGAGCGGGCGGGACGTCCGTGTCCCGCCCTGGGGGTGTGTAACGGAGGTCCGCTCAGGAGAGGCTCGGGCTGTCGTTCACCTGGCCGGCGTCGGACGATTCCTCGGCGGCGTCGCTGTTGCTCAGGCGGTGGGCCGCCGCGAGCAATGCCAGAACGACGGCGATTGCGGCGGTCCAGACGAGGACGACGGCAGCGAACGTGTTCATGACCGCCCCTCCCCCAGGGGTCAGGTCCGCGGTCCGGGCGGGTCGACGTTGCTCGGCCGGGATGATGTTATTGATATCCGCTACGTTAGAGTAGCACTACGACAAGACTTTGCAACAATACGCTTCATCTTTCTGATAAACCTTGTTTTCTGCCCTTCGAGGGGCGCGGCGTCCCGGGCATTCCTGCGGTGCTGAGCCGCCGTCCGTAGTACAATCGCGGCCCTCGAGCCCGTGCGCCGCGGCGCTTTCCGCGGCGCGTCGCGGGCAGCTGGGGATGGGGGTAGAGGGGATGAGCGACCGCGGGCGGTCATTCGGCCGGAGATGGGCTGTGGGCTGCGGTCAGGCGGGCAAGGGGGAGCTGTGGGTCCTGGCAGCCCTGGCGGCGGCCGCCCTGCTCGGCTGGTACTTCCTGTCTGCCTCGGAACCGCCCGCTGCCGGTGCGCCTTCGGCCAGCCCCCGGGCCGTGGCCGCGTCGGAGACGGAACCGGCGGTCGTCGCGGGGGACGTCTCTCGGGGCGAGCCGGCGGCGGGGGAGAACGACCGGGGCGACCTAGCCCGCGCCATCATCGAGGAGCTGCGTGGGGAAGGGAAGGTCGACCCGGAGCAGGTGTTCGAGCGCGCGGAGCGTTTCCAGGCCGTGGGCATGCTCGCGGACGCCTACCTGCTGCACTTCTATGCGGCCCGCCAGGGTCACGCCCGGGCGGCCCTGGCGCTGGCGCGCATGTACGACCCCAACACCTTTGCCCGGGAGAGCAGCATCCTCGAGGCGCCCGACGTGGCGCAGGCCCACAAGTGGTATCACCTGGCAGCCCGGGCCGGCGACCCTGGCGCCAAGCGGGAACTGGCCGACCTGCGGGGCCGGGTCGAGCGGGCCGCGGCCCGGGGCGACGAGGAGTCCCGCCGCCTGATGATGCAGTGGCGGTAGCTCGCGGAGAGCGGAGACCCATGCCAAGCACGCGTGCATTCCTGATCCCCGTCCTCGGCCTCCTGCTGGCGATCTCGGCCAGCGCGCCCGCCGCGCCGGCGCTGCGCAAGCCGCTGCTCATGGCAGGCAAGCAGACGCTCTACCAGCGCGCGCTTGCCCGCCCCGGGGCAGGCCTGCACGCGAGCCCGGACGCCGCGTCCGCGGCCCGCGAGGTGGTGCCCTTCAGCGCCTTCTACGTCTATGCCCGCCGGCAGGTGAACGGAGGCGATTGGGTGGAGGTCGGCAGCGACAGCCACGGCAAGGTCCGGGGCTGGATCCCGGCGAGCGACCTGATCGACTGGAAGCAGGCCCTCACGGTCGCGTTCCGTGACCCGGTCGGCCACGACCGGGTGCTCCTGTTCCGGGACCGGGACTCGCTCAGGTCGCTGGTCTCCGGGCGCGACCTCGGTGCCTACGAGCGCCTCTATCGCCAGGCGGACAGTGGGGACCTCGCCCAGGATTCGCCCATCATCGGTATTCAGCCCCGGGGGCACCTGGACCTGCGGGAGGACTTCTACCTGGTGCCGATCCAGGAGCACGCGGAGGTCTTCCTCGCCGGCGAGAAGGCCCTGATGCTGCAGGTCACCACGGTCCCACTGCGGGAGACCCCCAGGGCCGAGACGCGGGTGGCCGCCGCCCCGGAGCCTGCCGCAAAGGAGCCAGCTCCGGTTCCAGCCCCAGCCCCAGCCCCAGCCCCAGCCCTGGCCCCGACCCCGGCTGCGAGCGCCCCGGCGGCTCAGGCTGCGGGGCCCGGTCCGGTCGCTGCCGCGGCCTCCGCCGTGCCCCCGCCGCCGGCCAGCCCGGCGCCCAAGGCGGACGCCTACCGCGCGGGGCTCGTCTTCGTCATCGACGCCACCCTCTCCATGGGGCCGTACATCGACCGCACCCGCGAGGTCGTGCGCAAGGTCTACGACGCCCTGAAGGCGGCCGGGCTGACCCAGCGGGTCAGCCTCGGGCTGGTCGCCTACCGCGACGACCCGGCTGCCGTGCCGGGGGTGGAATACCTCTCCAGGACCTTCGTCAACCTGGACCAGGGGACGACCGCCGAGAGCTTCTTCGCCCACGTGGACAGCCTGAAGCCCTCCAGCGTGTCGACCCGCGCCTTCCGCGAGGACTCCTTCGCCGGGATCAAGCGGGCGCTGGAGGAGATGAAGTGGGACGGGTTCCAGGGCCGCTACGTCGTCCTCATCACGGACGCCGGCCCCCGGCCGGGCAGGGACCCGCTCGGCTCGACTCACCTGGAGACCGACGCCCTGCGCCAGCTCGCCCTGGACAAGGGCGTGTCGCTCTGGGTCCTGCACCTGCTCACGCCCGAGGGCGAGAAGCTGAAGGACCACGCGAGCGCTGCCGCGCAGTACCGCCGGCTCTCCGATTACCCCGGCATCGGTGACTTCTACTACGGCGTGAAGATGGGCGACGTCGTGGACTACGGGCGCGTCCTCGAGACCCTGACCACGCAGATCAGCCATCAGGTCGCCGCCGCCGAGCGTGTGCCGGAGCCGCCCACCCCCGTGCAGGCGGCCGCCGCCCCGGCCCCGGCCCAGCCGGCCCCCGCGCCGTCCCCCGCCGCTCCCCGGCCCCCCCAGGCACCCGCGCCCGCTCAGGCGGCCCCGGCCGCGACGGCCCCGGCGCCGGCGGACCCCCAGCTCGCGGCCCTGCAGGAGAAGGTGGAGAAGCTCGGCTACGCGCTGCGCATGCGATACCTGCAGCGCGACACGGGAGGCCAGGTTCCCGCCGTCTTCAATGCCTGGCTCCTCGATAGGGACTTCCGCAACCCCGAGCGGGCCACCCTGGACGTGCGCGTGCTGCTGACGCGTGACCAGCTCTCGGACCTGCACCAGGTCCTGAAGCAGGTGCTCGAGCGGGCGGAGGAGGGGCTGCTCTCGCCCCGGGGCTTCATCGACGACCTGCAGAGCCTCGCCGCGACCCTGAGCCGCGACCCGGCACGGGTGGGGGGCTCGACCCAGGCGGCGGGCGCGGACAACCTGGCGGACCTCGGCTACATGCGGGAGTACATCGAGGACCTGCCCTACACCGGCGAGGTCATGGACCTCTCGCTCGAGGGCTGGGAGGACTGGCCGGCGAAACGCCAGCTCGAATTCCTCCACCGTCTCGAAAACAAGATCGCGTACTACCAGGCCCTGCACGACCACACCGACCTGTGGATCTCGCTCGGCGGCGGTCCGGTGACCGGCGACTCGGTCTTCCCCGTGCCCCTCGAGATGTTGCCCTAGGATCGTGGCTGCCAGAGCCCAGCCTGCCCCGAGCCGCCCGCAGGACCGGGTGCTGATCTACCACCTGCGCGAGGTCGTGAAGACTCGCGAGTCGGCGGGGACGGCCTTCCGGCTGGTGGTGCCCAGCCTGCAGATCGCGCTCGGCGAGAAGATCGCGCTCATCGGGCAGAGCGGTTGCGGCAAGAGCACGCTCCTCGACCTGCTGGCGATGATCCTGCGCCCCACCGACATCGGTGCCTTCCGCTTCCGCCCGGAGCCGGGCGCGCCGCCGATCGACATCGCCGAAATCTGGCGCAAGCGCCAGCTGAACGAGCTCGGGGACCTGCGCAAGCACCGCATGGGCTATGTGATGCAGACGGGCGGCCTGCTGTCCTATCTCTCGGTGCGCGAGAACATCGGGCTCTCGCGCCGGCTGCTGGGGCTGCCGGAGGACGACACCGTCGAGTCCATCGCCGAGGCCCTCGGCATCCGCCGCCACCTGGACAAGCTCCCGGCCAAGCTCTCGGTCGGGGAGCGCCAGCGGGTGGCGATTGCGCGGGCGCTGGCCCACCGTCCCTCGATCGTGATCGCCGACGAGCCCACGGCGCCGCTCGACCCGATCGCGGCGCGCAAGATCATGGCGCTGTTCATGGAGCTCGTGGAGGAGATGCACATCACGGTCATCGTCGCGAGCCACGATTGGAACCACGTGGACAAGCTCGGCCTGCGGCGGCTCTCGCACCGCACCCGGCAGAAGGAGGGCGGCTCGGTCACCGAGACCGTCGTGACGGGGTGAGCGTGAAGCGCCTGCGCGACGTCCTGTGGCTCGCCCTGAAGGACTACGGCCACGAGTGGGTCATGTCCGGCAACTTCGTGCTTGCGCTCGCCGCCGTGCTGGCGCCGATGATGGTGCTCTACGGGCTGAAGGCGGGGATCGTGGGGAGCATGGTCGACCGGCTCGTCGGCGACCCGCGCAACCGGGAGATCCAGGCCGTCGGCAGCGGGCGCTACGGGCCGGAGTGGTTCCAGGACCTGCGGGGGCGGCCGGAGGTGGCCTTCCTCGTCCCGCGCACCCGCAGCATCGCCGCGAGCATCGACCTGCAGGCGGAGAAGGGGGGCCGGATCCTGGCGGTGGAGCTGGTCCCCACCGGCCCCGGCGACCCGCTCCTCGGCCCGGAGAGCCACCTTCCCCAGGGAGTCGGCCAGGTCCTGCTCTCGGACTCCGCCGCCCGCAAGCTCGGTGTGGGGGCCGGGGAGCGGCTCGATGGCAGCCTGGCCCGCACCTTCCAGGGCAAGACCGAGCGGGTGCACCTGCCGCTCACGGTGACCGCGGTCGCGCGCCCGGCCGCGTTTTCCCGGGACGGGGGATTCGTGCCGCTCGAGCTGATGGTGGCGATCGAGGACTTCCGTGACGGCCGCTCCGTGGCGGGGCTCGGCTGGGAGGGCGACGCCCCCGACGAGGGGCCCCGCAGCTTCCCTGGCTTCCGGCTCTACGCGCGTGACGTCTACGGGGTGGCGGGGCTGCGCGACGCGCTCGCGGCGCAGGGCGTGGAGGTCAGGACCCGGGCCGAGGACATCGATCTGGTGCAGTCCATGGACCGCAACCTGACGGCGGTCTTCTGGCTCATCGCCGCGGTCGGCCTGGTCGGTTTCGCGCTCTCGCTCGGCGCGAGCCTCTGGGCCAACGTGGAGCGCAAGCGCCGGGAGTTGAGCGTACTGCGCCTGGTGGGCTTCCGGACCTCGGACATCGTCTGGTTCCCCGTGCTCCAGTCGCTGTTCACGGCGGTGCTCGGGTGGGCGCTGGCGAGCGGGGTCTACCGCGGGGTGGAGGAGAGCATCAACCGCATGCTGTCCCATCGGGTCGAGGCCGGCGAGGCGGTCTGCCGGTTGCTGCCGGAGCACTATGCCGCGGCGCTGGTGCTCACCCTGGTTGCGGCGGTGTCGGCGGCCGCGCTGGCCGGCTGGCGAGCGGCGCGCATCGAGCCCTCCGAGGGCCTGCGGCAGACCTGAAGCTAGAACTTCACTCCGACGCCATCCCAGGAGAGCCGGGCGACCATCCCGGAGACCCGGTGCAGCTTGGTGACTCCCCCCAGGTCGAGGGCGAAGACGACCTGGATCGGCGCCCCCGTCCGCAGACCCAGGGGGTCGACCTCGATGAAGGCGCCCCCTCGGCTCAGGTCCCGCGCGATGCAGCGGCGCATGCGGTCGCCGCCCCGGGTCATGTAGACGCGCGCCCGCACCGGACTGCGGGGCTCCCGGCGGCGATTCAGGACCTGACCGAACAAGCTGCTCATGCCGAATGATAACGCCTCGTGGGGTCGGACTTCCGAGCGAGACGTCGCCGTCTCGCTCTCCGCCGGGGGTCTTCGGACGCCCGGCCAGTGGGCCGCCATGTCCCGGTTGCCCGGGCGCCCCCGGGGCGCCTGCCCCGGGGGCGTCTGCCGAGCCCGCCGGTCGGGGTCTCCTCGAGGAGGTTCCCCGGGGCGGCAGGGCCAGCCTGTCAGGCTGGCTCGACGCAGGCCACTCGATGGGCCTGACCAGCCTTTAGCAAGCCCTGGGCCAGGGCACGCTCATCCATTTTGATCAGTCGGTTAGACGCGCTCCAGCGGGCTTCCCCGGGGTGCCTGTCAATGGCCCCGACAGACCTGGGAAATCCGTCACACTTGTCCCCGCCTAGGGCGTTCCGGCATGCGCACGCGCCGTGTCTCCGTCGCTGCATCCCGGCGCCATCCCGATGCTAACCTTGTCCTGAGTCCTTCTCGTGGAGGCTTCGCCGTGGGTGTCGTCGGGGCGGTGCTGTTCCTCGTGTGGATCAATTTCGCGCCGTTCCTGGCCCGTCTGGCGCTGGGGGAGCGGTTCGGGCGGCCCCTCGACGGCGGTGCCACGGCGTGGGACGGGCAGCCGATCCTCGGACCCCACAAGACCTGGCGAGGCATCGCCGTTGGCGTCGCGGCGGGCGCCCTGGCCGGACCCCTGCTGGGCGTTGGCGCCGCCGCTGGCGCGGCCGCCGGCCTGGCGGCGATGGCCGGGGACCTGGCAACCAGTTTCCTCAAGCGCCGCCTGAAGTACCCCAGCGGCCTGCCCAGGGCCGGCCTCGACCAGTTCCTCGAGGGGGTGCTGCCCCTCGCCGTCCTCTACCCCTCGCTCGAGCTGGGCCCCTGGCAGGCCCTGCTCGCCCTCTCCCTCTTCTTTCCCCTGTCCTTCGCGGGGTCCGCCTTCTGGCACTACGTGCTGTACCGTCCGTCCGGCGGGGGCTATCCCCGCATCGTCCGGGCGACGACCCGCCTGAGGGAATGGCGCGCCTGCCACGCGCCGCTCGCCCGCTGGCAGACCTGGCTCAATTTCGAGAGCTACGTCTACTACCGGGTCGTCATGGCCAGGGTCTTCCGCCTGCTCGGCTGGTACGAGCGTGGGGTCGCGAACGTCCTCGCCGTGCGCGTCCGGCCGGTGGAACTGGAGTTTCCCGACCTGCCGGGGGCGTTCGAGGGCTACCGCGTCCTGCTGCTCACCGATCTGCATCTGGACGGCGTGCCGGCGCTCACTGAGACCCTGGTCGAGCAGGTCCAGGGGTGCGAAGTGGACCTCTGCCTGGTGGGCGGGGACGTGCGCATGGAGATGTACGGGCCGATGGCACCGGCGCTGCGCCACCTGCGCCGACTGCTCGGCCACGTGCGCGCTCGGGACGGGGTCTTCGGAGTGCTGGGGAACCACGACTGCATCGAGATGCTGCCCGAGTTCGAGGCCGCCGGCGTCACGATGCTCGTGAACGAGGCGCGGGAGCTCCGGCGCGGCGGCGACGCAGTCTGGCTGGTGGGGGTCGACGACCCGCACTACTATCGCTGCCATGACCTGCCACTGGCGTTTCGCAAGGTGCCCGGGAACGCCTTCACCCTGTTCCTCGCCCACTCCCCGGAGGTCTACCGGGAGGCCGCCGGCCACGGGGCGCGCGTCTATCTCTGCGGGCACACCCACGGGGGGCAGATCTGCCTGCCGCGGATCGGGCCCCTGTTCACCCACAGCCACGCGCCCCGGTTCACCGCTGCGGGTCCGTGGGAGTACCGCGGCATGGTGGGCTACACGAGCCGGGGCGCAGGGGCGTCGGGGGTGCCGGTGCGCTTCCACTGCCCGGGCGAGATCCCCCTGATCACGCTGCGCAGGGTTTCCGCGCCCGGCGCGTACAAGGGATGAGGGCGGGATTTCCCCGCCTTGCCCATCGGAGGCAACCCATGCGCAAACTCACACTCACCGCCACTGCCACCACCGTCGCCGCTGTGCTGGGCGCACTGACGCCGCTTCCCGCCGCCGCGTGGGGTGGCCCCGGACTGCAGCGGGCCGACCTGAACCGGGACGGGGTCATCGATCGGACGGAGGTCGAGCAGCTGCGCGCGGAGCGCTTCGCTCGGCTCGATGCGAACGGTGACGGCTTCGTCGACCCCTCGGAGCGGGTGCGCCCGCGGCAGCGCGGGCCGCAGTCTGCCGGACCCCAGGCGCCGTGGGCCGGGCCCCAGGCGCCGTGGGCCGGGCCGCAGGCGCCATGGGCCGGGCCGCAGGCGCCAGGGGCCGGGCCGCAGGCGATGCCCTACCCCCAGGGGGCTTGGGGCGGCCGTCACAAGGGGCCCGGGGGGCATGGCAACTTCTTCTCCCGGATGGACCGTGACGGCGACGGGCGGGTCTCGCGCGAGGAGTTCATGGGCCGCCCGCACCGCATGTTCGAGCGGGTGGACGTGAACCGCGACGGGCGGATCACGGGCGAGGAGCTCGCCGCGAAGCGGCACCCGCCCTGCTTCGTCCGCTGATCCGCCCGCTCCCGTGGCGGCGGACTTCCCCGACGACGAACTCGTCGCCCGCACGGTTGCGGGGGAGTCCGCCGCCTTCGAGGAGCTGGTGCGGCGCCACCTGGGCTCGACCTTCGGCCTCGCCCGCCGGCTCACGGGCACGGAGAGCGAGGCCGAAGACGTGACGCAGGAGGTGTTCACGCGTCTCTGGCTGAAGGCCCCCGCCTGGCGGCCCGGCGCGGCCAGGCTGACCACCTGGCTGTATCGGGTGACGGCCAATCTGGCCGTGGACGCTTGGCGGCGCCGCGGTCCTGCAGCGGTCGAGCTCGACCCCGAGGACCCCGCCGTGGGCACTGTCGCCGCTGCCGAGGAGGCGCTGGAGGCCGACCAGGAGCAGGCTCGGCTCGGCGCGGCGGTGGCCGCGCTGCCGGAGCGTCAGCGGACCGCCGTTACCCTCACGTACACGAGCGGCCTCTCCAACGCGGAGGCCGCAGCGGTGATGGAGGTGTCGGTGAAGGCGTTCGAGGCCCTGCTGGTCCGGGCAAAACGTGAGCTGCGCCGGCGGCTGGCGGACGGCGGCGCCCCGGAGGTGTCCCGCACGGGAGGGGCCGGCGCAGGAGGGGACAGCGCATGAACGTGGAAGATTTCCAGGACCTGCTCGACGCGTACGGCCCTGACCTGAACGCCTGGCAGGACGGCGAGCGGGAGGTGGCCGAGCGGTTGCTCGAGGACTCGCCGGAGGCGAGGCGCCGGCTCGCCAGCGCCTGGGAGCTGGAGGCCAGGCTGCACGTGGCCCTGCTGCCGGCTCCGGTGCCCCCGGGGTTGCGCGAGGCGGTGCTGCAGGTGCCGCGGCGCCACCCCCGCGCCTCCCGGCCCCCGGCGTGGGGATGGGGGATGCGCCTCGCCTGGGGCGGGAGCTTCGGGGCCGTGCTGGCTTCGGGGGTCCTGGGGTTCGTGTTGGGGGCCGGGCTCCTGTCCCCCGGTGACGACCCCCTGGAGTCGGTGGACGTCGTGGCGCTGGTGTACGGCGCCGAGGAGGACCTGCCGTGAGCATTGGAGGTCGCTGGGCCGTCGCGCTGCTCGCCGCGCTCGCCGTGTCGCTCTCCGCCAACCTGTTCCTCGGGGGTTGGGTGGCGGGCCGTGCCTTTCACGAGCGGCCGTCGGTGTCATGGTCCGGCGGGCCCGGGGACCCCCGGGGGCGCCCCGAGCGGGGCGTGGGCCGTTTCCTCGAGGGCGTGCCGCCACCGGCGCGTCCCGTGGTGCGGGTGGCGTTCCAGGAGCGGCGGGCCGAGCTCGGGGAGCGCATGCGGGCGGTCCGCGGCGCCCGGCAGGCGCTCTCGGAGGCCATCGCCCGCGCGGACGCTACGCCGGCCCAGATCGAGGCCGCGCTGTCCGAGCTGCGGGCCCGGGAGGGCGAGCTCCAGGCCGCGGCCCACGGGGCGCTGGCCGCCGCGATCACCGCGCTGCCCCCCGAGGTGCGGGCGCAGTGGCGGGCGAACGGCAGAAACGGCCCTTGAGGATGGATACCGGAACGCCCCCCGGCGAAGCGGCCGCACCACCCCCCCTGACGGGGCTGCGCATCGACCGCCGCTCGCCAGGGGTGGGGCGGCGGCGAAGGCGGGGTGCGGCGCTCGCCCTGGTCCTGGCGCTGGCGCTTGCCGGCGTCGGGCTCGTTTACGGGCCGGAGTTCCTGCGCCCGGCGGTCGAGGTCCGGCTGGCGCGGGTGAGCGCCGTGTGGCCGACCCAGACGTTCACGGTGCTGACCGCCAGCGGCTACGTGGTCCCCCAGCGCAAGGCGGCACTCGGTGCCAAGATCACGAGCCGGCTCGTGGAGTTGACGGTGGAGGAGGGCAGCCGCGTGAGTGCGGGGCAGCTGGTGGCCAGACTCGAGCACGCCGACCTCGCCGCCGCGCGGGACCGCGCCCGCACGGGCGTGGACGTGGCCCGGGCGGACCTCGCCCAGGCCGAGGCCGAGCGTGAGGAGGCGAGCCTCGCGTTCCAGCGCATCCGCGAGCTCCTGGAGCGCAAGTTCGTGTCGCGCTCCGAGTTCGACGTCGCCGAG
>ERZ1645187.2208-NODE-2208-length-17370-cov-16.636673_pt1 | contig 17370 bp, 6 predicted proteins | sample MGYA00575352_ERZ1645187 | MGnify/ENA primary metagenome ERZ1645187 (study PRJEB40837, sample SAMN11349314) | freshwater sediment metagenome | isolation source: river sediment | host: Sediment | place: India: Wazaribad , New Delhi | collected 2017-02-21 ... | reverse complement strand
CGAATGTCGGCTGATGAAGCACCAATTTGCAATTGAATCGAACCTTTTTCCCTAACGAAGGCATGGCTTTCCAAATCCCAAAACGCGATATCATCAAGTGAAACCGAAAGTGTTATCCTGCGTTGTTCGTCTTTTTTTAGCAAAACCCGCTCAAAAGCGCGAAGCATTTTTATCGGACGTTTTTCTTTGCTTTCGGGGAAAGAAACATACAACTGAACCACTTCTTCGCCATCAAAGCTACCGATGTTTTTTAAATCAAGACTAACGAAAAGGCTGTCATCAGTGGAACTAAAATCGCTGATTACGAGCTTTCTATAGTCGAATTGTGTGTAACTAAGACCATGTCCAAAGGGGAATAATGCAGCTTTTTTTGAATACATATATGTCCTTCCATTGGTGATGTCGTAGTCCATTATATCCGGCAAATCGTTGATGCTCAGCGGCCAGGTTTGAACCAGACGTCCGCCGGGATTGTAATTACCAAAAAGCACATCGGCCAAAGCGTTTCCGGTTTCCTGACTGCAGTGTGTGAGTTGAAGTATGGCCGGAATATTCTCCACTGACCAATTAATGGTGTAGGGAAAACTGCTTTGAAGTACAAGCACGGTATTTTTATTGACATTAAAAACTTCTTTCAGCAAGCTTTCGGCTTTAAGTTGCAGGCTTTTTCTGTCAACAGCCTCTTTGCCTTCGGCATCATCAGGGCAATCTTTCCAACCGGCACCACAGGTTGGGTTGTTTCCCGCAACAAAAATAACAACATCCGATTTCTTTGCAAGTTGCAGTGCTTCAACGCGATTGTTGCCATTTGCATAAGCGATGGAAACCTTCGTGGAAAGCATGTTTCGGATACCTTGCAGCGGTGTGATGCGATAGGGAGGCGTGCCGCTGTACCAATCTAAAATGACCGTGTCGGCAAGGTATCCAATCATTGCTATTGATTTGATTTTGTTTGCGTTGAGCGGCAATGTTTGATTTTCATTTTTCAGCAGCACGATGGATTTCCGGCTTGCTTCGAGGGCGAGATGTTGATGTGCATCAGTGTTCCATGGTTCGGTTTTGTCGTTGATGCCGATGGACTGATAGGCAACACGATCCGGCGGATCGAGCTGTCCGAGTTTGATCATCACCCTGAAAACACCACGCAAAACCATGTCAATGTCGCCTTCGCTGATATAGTTGTTGGCCAGTGCACCATAGACACCAAGTGGAAAATCATCGAGAAACTGGTTGATGCCGGCTTTAATACAAGCCGCCGCAGCCTGGTAAAGATCGGCATGGGTCTGGTGCGAAGATATCAGCATTTGAAAAGCGCCTCCATCGGTGCAGATGATTCCATCTTGCTGCCATTTATTCACCGCAACGTCTTTTAGCACAGGATGTACCGTCATCGGCGTCCCGTTCCAGGCGTTGTATGCCGTCATGAAGGCTTTGCTTCCACCTTCGGTGATTCCTTTGAAGAAAGGATAGCTGTAATATTCATAAAAAAGACGTTCGTTGAAATTGCTTGAAGAGCTGTCGCGGCCATCTTCGTTGCTGTTTGCCAGAAAGTGTTTCATGAGCGCGGCTGTCAGCCAGTAGTTTGGGTCATCACCCTGAAGTCCTTTCACAAACTGCACCACCATGCGGGCGTTGAACCAGGCATCTTCGCCATAACATTCTTCGTTGCGACCCCAGCGCACATCGCGCCCGAGATCGGCATTTGGCGCCCTGATGACCAATCCCGATCTTTGGTAATGACTTTGAAACAAATAGCGGGCTTCGGTGGCCTCGGCTGTTGCAATGCGTTTCAGAAGGTCTTTGTCCCATGATTGCGCCAGACCGATTGCTTGCGGAAAAATGGTGGTAGGCCGGGCTTTGTGTTGTCCCCAGTCGCTCGGCCCTCCCTGTGCCAGTCCATGAAGGCCTTCGGCATGTGGAGTGCCTCTGACACCAAGGCGTGGTATGTCGGGATTTGTGCTTAGGCAGGCCACCTTATCATCAAGGGTCATGAGCGAAAGCAGGTTGTCAATCCGTTCTTCTGCTGCAATATCCGGGTTTTGAAAAGGATGCATATACTGCCCTCTGAGCTGAAAGCCCAAAAGCAACAGCAAGATTAAAAAAAGTGAGGCTTTTCGCTTCTGTTTCATCGGCTATTTATTTACTGAGATGATCTCCCATTTCACTTTTCCTTTGAGTGGATCGTTCACAACTTTTCTGTCTTTTATTTCGAGTGTGAACGGTTTTTCCTCTCCCGGCAGATAAACGATTCCGGTATATCGCTCGGCCGATCCATATATTTTTAGCGTTATTTTGCTCCAATCAATATCCTTGGTTGATTGAGCAAGACCCACATGCGGGATGATTGCACCGCTGCGAACCAGCATAACGATAGGTATTTCGCCAGCCGCGACACGATGCCAGCCTTTGGTGTAGGTTTTTCCCGTCTGATAATCAACCCATTCACCATCAGGAAGATACACTTCTCTCTCTGAAGTTTCTTCAAACATTGGAGCCACTAATATATCCGACCCGAACAGGTATTCATTGTCAATGAGCCAGCTTCCGGGATCGTTGGGATATTCCACAAAAAGTGCGCGCATCATTGGCCAGCCGTTCATGCTGCACTCTTTGGCCTGGGCGTAGATGTAGCTCATCAGCTTATAGCGCATCTCGTCTGCTTTGCGGAAGCCATCCATGAATTCTTTTCCATATTCCCAGGGTTCGGTAGGAGGCGCGCCGTGGCTTCTGACATGTGATGTGAGCATTCCGAACGGTGTCCAGCGGCGATACACATCAATAGGTTTTTTAAGGGTGAAGCCGCCAATGTCGTGGCTCCAGAAGGAGAATCCGGACAACCCTATTGATAGTCCGCCGCGCAAAGTTGCCGACATGGCAGAGTTGGTGTTGGCCGGATCGCCACCCCAGTGCAGTGGATAGCGCTGGCTACCGGCCCATGTGCTTCTGGCCCAGATGATTCGGTCGCCTGTAACTTCTTTGGTGATGTCCGAAACGGCTTTGTTATAGCGTAAAGGATAGAGGTTATGCTCATAAAAACCTGTTTTGCCCGAGGCGTAAATACCCTTTGCAGGAGCAGCTTCGCCAAAGTCCACTTTGATGGCTGCTACGCCCAAATCGAGTAAACCTTTGATTTTTTGCTGATACCAGCTCACCGTTTCGGGATTTGAGAAGTCGAGAACAGCATCTTCATAAGGGAGATTTCCCTTGTCGTTTTTTACAAAAAGACCTTTGTCAATAATTTCCTGAAACAAGCTGTTTTTGGGTACGAAATAGGGCAATTGCCACAAACATGTTTCTATTCCTTTCGATTTCAGCTGCTTGATCATGGCAGCAGGATCCTCAAAGCGAGATGGCGAAAATTTGTAGTCGCAACGCCAATCGGTTTCAAACCAGCCGGTGTCGAAATGCAGGACATCCGTTGGGATGCGATTTACACGGAGTTTGTCGGCTACCATAAGTCCTTCCTGCTGAGAAAAATAGGTGATACGGCTCATCCAAAAACCAAACGACCAAAGCGGAGGCATTTCGGCTTTGCCGGTGAGATCGGTGTATGCACTCAGGATTTCTTTTGGCGTTCCGAGAAAGAAAAACAGATCGAGTTCTTCATCGCCAATCATCATGCTGTTGGCACCTGCCCAATATTTTCCGAAGTCGCAGGTGATTGGTGTTGAGGTGTGCATAAACACGCCGTATCCCCTGCTGCTCATATAGAAAGGGATGGGCTTGTACATGCTTTCGTTTTGTATGCCATTGGCATCATCGGTCCAGAGCACCACCTTTTGTCCCCGTTTATTGAAGGATTGGTATGACTCTCCCAGTCCGTAAATCTTTTCATCGGGCGAGAGCGTAAAAGTTGCCGAGAAGTGGCGCGAATAGTCCGATGCCCTGCGAACCCACGAAAAAGGCAATACCGGGGTGTAGGTGCTCAGCGCAACATCATCGTTGTGAATGCTTGATGTGAGCAGACGTCCGTTGGCATCATACAGCTTGATATGCCATGGATAGGCGACTATCTCAACTTTTCCTTCTTTTGAGCTGTAGGTATGGCCGTTGGCCGTTTTTGTGTATTTCCATGATTTGTCAATTGCCGGTTTGCCGTTGACAATCATCAGCGAGTTTTCCTCCTGGCCAACCACGAAACCCGATTTGGCACGAAAACGCACGGTGCGCGGCGAGGCGAAATCAAGCACGAATGGCAATTCGGGAGCCGATGCGTATTCATTCTCCGGAAATTCATTGGCAGGCACAGGATTGAGTTTCCCAAGCATATTATTGAAAGCCATGCGCGTGGCATATTCATATCTTTTATAACGCAAGGTTCCGCGGCCTGTTGCCGGATCGAAACTTATCAGGCTGTCGGCAAGATAATAGGTGTTTTGAAAATTGCTGAAGTCGGGGCTGATGTCAATGGGTTCGTTCTGAAGTCCAAAACCCTGAATTTGTGCTTGCATTCCGAGAAAACCAAGAAGCAAAAACATCAAAACGAAAAATTTTGTTAATAAGTTGTGTGTCATTGTGTTTTGTGTAAAATATCAATCTAAAATTTCTTCTTATACGGGAGTTGAACTTATTTTTTTGCCACGAACCGAATTGCTTGTCCGCCTCCCTTTGCCAGGACAATACGCAGTTGTGAGGCATTTGTAACTTCGGTTTGACTGATGGTATATGCTTCGGGATTGCTGTCATATTCGGCATTATCGGCATCGGCATAGATTTGCGCCAGATAGGTTGTCCCTTCATCAAGAAAATCAAGGCTGATGTTGAAGTTGCGGCTGTTTTCGTCGGTGATGCTACCCAGATACCAATCGTCCGATGCAATGTCTTTGCGGGCAATCGTGATGAAATCGCCAATTTTTGCATCCACAACCACTGTCTTTTCCCAGTTCACAGGCACATCTTTCAGAAACTGAAAAGCTGGATGGCCAAGGTAATTTTCGGGCAGGTCGGCCAACATCTGTATGGGCGAGTAGATCGTCAGATAAAGAGCCAGTTGTTTTGCAAGTGTTGTGTGAACCTTTGTGCCTTTGATTGCAAAAATGCCTGGTGTAAAATCCATCGGACCTCCGAGCAGGCGCGTGAAAGGCAGAATGGTTTCATGTTCGGGTGGATTTCCATCGCTCCATGCGTTGTATTCTTGCCCGCGACCACCTTCGCCCGACATCAGATGTGGCCAGGTGCGCGACAGGCCGGTGGGTTTGATAGGTTCATGGAAATTGACTGCCAGTTTGTATTCGGCTGCTTTATCAAGTACAAACTGGTAATAGTTTACACCAAATTGCCCGTGATGCCATTCTTTTAGATTCATCCTTGAGCCAACCTGTCCGATCTTGATGGATTCCATGCCTGCCTGATGGTACATGTCCATTCCGGCATCAATCTGCGTCAGGTAGTTTTCAATGTTTGAGCCGGTTTCGTGATAGCCAACAATCTTCACACTTTTCTCTTTCGCATAGCGTATTACCTCGGCAAAATCAAAATCGGAGGTGCTTTGTGTGAAGCTGAAATAGTGCATTTTGTTTTCGTACCATTGAGGAGTCCAGCCAACATTCCAGCCTTCGATGAGCAGGTGTTTGATACCAAGCTGATTGCAGAGGTCAATGTATTTCTTTGCGTTGATGGTGGTTGCACCATGATTTTCGCTTTCCCAGAATGTATATTTCCCAATGTGCATTCCCCACCAGATGCCAAGATATTTATTGGGTTCAACGAATGAAATATCACTGAGTTTGTTGGGTTCGTTAAGATTAAGAATCAAATTGGAGGTGATAAGATCGCCCGGTTTTTCGGCAATCTGTATGGTTCGCCACGGGCTTTTGAAAGGCGTTTTGGCTTTCACTTTGCTTCCATCGCTCCACGGCGTAAGATCGCATTTAAGAACCAGCCCGGGCATGGATGCCAATGTCATCGAAGCATAGTCAACAAGTGCCGCTTCGTGGATGCTCACAAAATGGCCGGCCGTTGTTTCCATCGTCAGTGGAGTGTGTACGGTGTCGAGGGTGCTGACGGGTGATTGTGTAAAGAGGTATTCGTAACGATTGTCGCGATAGGCCGGAATCCACCATGCCAGATGATCACCAGCCATGGCAAAGGTTGTAAGCTCATCCGTGATCATAAATGCGCTAAGGTTGGGCTGCTCTGGAAACAGGTAGCGAAATCCGATTCCATCATCAAAAACACGAAAAGCGATTTCGAGAACGCGCCTTTTTCCATTTTTTTCTTTCAACTCAAAAACAGCTTCGTTGCAGTGATTTCTTGTAGTTTTCTGCTGCCCCCAAATCTGATCCCAGTTTTCATCAATTTGCAAAGTTCTGGTGTTAATGATCTCAAAATCATCAGAAAACCGATCATTATCCGACAAAACAAAGCCTAAATCGGATGTTTCAACAACTACGGTGTTTTTAAAATCAACGCTATAGCTGGGTTTTCCGTTCGTAAGCCAGAAGGCCACCTTTAATCGCCCATCGGGAGAGCTGACGCTGTGTTTTTGCGCTTCTTTTTTTGACGAAGCACAGGAGGATGCCACCAAGGCAATGATGACAAACAGTAGAAGTTTTATGTTCATATTTGATTTTTTTTCTCGAATAGCAATTATGATCGCCGCCGATTTTCGCATTGAATGTTGTTCAATGGTTTCAGTGCCGTATCTTGCTGCTTTCATCATTTCATTTCTATTTGAATCAACGCAGTTTCAAGCCCGTCGCCTTTGGCTTTGATTCCAGCAAAACCTTCGCGTTCGCCAGCCTTTACAATGAGCAAACATTGGCCATTGAAAGCCTTGCGGTAATTGGCTTTGAATGGCTCGTGGCTCACCTGGCTGCCATTGTCAACTCCGGCAATCGAAAGATTTTCACTTACTTCAAAATGAATAAGATGGTCGGCATTTGGCACCAGAACACCATTTTTGTCTTCCACACGGACGGTAATAAAAGCAAGGTCATGGCCATCGGCATTGATGAGGCTTCTGTCGGCATGGAGTGCGATTTTGGCAGCAGGTCCGGCAGTTGTTTTGCTGTTTGTAGCTGTTGTTCCATCGGCATTTCGTCCCACGGCTTTGAGTGTTCCCGGTTCAAACCTGACTTTCCACGCCAGGTGCAGATCGCCATCGTTTTTGCGGCGCAATCCAAGCGACTGATCATTTAAAAACAGCTCAACCTCATCAAAATTGGTGTAAGCCAACACATCTATCAGTTGACCCTGCTCCCAGTTCCAGTGGGGCAAGAGGTGAAGCACCGGCTTATTGGTCCATTCGCTTTGATACATATAATAGATGTCTTTCGGGAATCCGGCCAGGTCAATAATGCCAAAGTAGGAGCTTCTCGATGGCCATTGGTAGGGTGTTGGTTCGCCGAGATAATCGAAGCCTGTCCAGATAAACATGCCAGAAAGGTAGTCGTGTTTTTTCACAATTTTCCAGGTGTCGGCATGTGTTGATCCCCATGGTGCACGGCAGTTATCGTAAGCAGAGCAGCTTTGGTCGGGATTGCCTTCATAGAAAGGGATGTCCCATTGCACAGGCCAAATCCGAATGCTGTCGGCCGGCATGTTATAGCTGCCTCTTGTGTGCAGCGAGGAGGTGGTTTCGGTGGCAATAAATTTCTGACCGGGAAACTGCTGCGGAAAAGCTTCAAAGGTTTCGTGCTTGTAGTTGTACCCAACAAGGTCGAGCGCCCCTGAGCGATAGATATAATTGTCGGGCTGCGGATGATTCATTGCCGAAGTGACAGGAATGCCGGGAGCAAACTTTTTTACTGTTTCGGCAAGCTCAGCCGCAATGTGTATTCCACTGCTGTTCCATTGCTCAAGTATTTCATTTCCAATGCTCCACATCATTACGCTTGGGTGATTTCGGTCGCGCAGAAGATGCTTGACAAGCACATCATTGTGGTCTGTTTCCCAAATGGTGGAATAGTCATGCTCCACTTTTTTTATGGCCCACATGTCAAATGTTTCGTTCATCACGATGAAACCCATGCGGTCGCAGAGGTCGAGCAGTTCGGGCGCCGGCGGATTGTGGCTTGTTCGGATGGCGTTGCAACCCATGGATTTGAGTATTTCCAATTGCCTTTCTACAGCCCTGCTGTGGATGGCGGCACCCAGTGCGCCAAGGTCGTGATGGTTGCAAACGCCTAATATTTTTGTTGGTTTTCCATTGAGCGAAAAACCCTTGTTGCTGTCGAATTCAAAATACCTGATGCCAAAATTTGTTACATATTCATCCGTGGTTTTGCCGGCCGATCGAACGTAGGTTCTTGTTTTGTATAATGTTGGATTTTCAACCGACCACAATTGCGGCTGCACAACACGCAGGTGCTGCACAATGCTGATGGTGTCGTTGGGTGGGGCACTACAATTGCTGCTTACTTTTGCAAGCTGCCGGTTATTTTTGTCTAATATTTGGGTTTCCACCTCCAGCATTTCTTCGGCGAAAAGGGTGTTTTTGATGGTTATGGCTGCCGTAACCATAGCCGATTCCCTCGAAACGCTGTGTGTGCTGATATATGTTCCACAATAATCAATGTGAACAGGAGCAGTTTTTTCGAGCCAAACGTTTCTGTAAATTCCTGAGCCGCTATACCAACGCGAGTTAGGCTGATCGGAGTTGTTCACTCTGACAGCAATCACATTGTCTTGCTTTCCGAAATGCAGATACTTTGTGAGGTCGTATTGAAAACCAATGTAGCCATTGGCATGATGACCCAGAAAGGCACCATTGACAAAAACATCGCTATGATGATAAACGCCATCGAAGGTGATATAAATCCTTTTTGCTGAATCGGCCGGACGTAGTTTAAAGGATTTTCGATACCAGGCAGTACCACCGGGCAGAGCACCTCCACCAACCCCAGCCGGATGATTCGGACTGAATTCGCCCTCAATGCTCCAGTCGTGTGGCAGTTGCAGGCTTCTCCAGTTTGAATCGTCGAAACCGGCCCTGCTGTATTGGTTAGAATCTGATAAACTAAAGTGCCATCCGCTGTTGAAGTTGATGTGTTCTCTCGTAGCATTGTTGCTTTTTTTGCATGCGTTGAGCAAACCAAACAGCAAGATTGCCAATGTCAAACAGCTAAATTTACAAACAGTGGTTTCGGTCTGATTCATTTTTGTGGGTGCTACAATAGATAAATTCATTTTGGCCTGAAGTGATGTCGGGCAACAAATGGATGAAAAGGAGTTTTGAGTTGAAGAAGGGTCGAGGTTTGGTCTGAATGTGGTGTGCGTGCTTTCAGATTCAAAGAGTCTGGATAAAGAACCCGGCAAGAAGATCACCGGGTTCTTAACCAATGCAGTTTAGTTCAGCTTAACAAGTTGAACAGAAGCAGATTCATATTTATCGCCGTTTTTCTGGCCAATCCACATCCCGTCGGGAGTGTATGGGTTTCCGTCAACATCGTACTGAACATCGAGTATGCTCACATTTTTTCCGGTCAAACCGATCCAAACGAGAGAAAACTCTGTTGAAAGGTCTGTTCCGAAAGTAATCACACCATTGGCATAAGACCATGTGTTTGCTACACCGTTAAGCGTGCAGCTGCCATCGGCATTGAACACATATTCATATTCGGCAGCGGCATTGAACACAGCCAAGGGGTCGGCAGCTCCCCAACCGGCCAATGTTTCGGCCATTGTTTCGCGCGATGTCCATCCGTTGAGGCGTTTTCCTCCAACAGTTCCTTCTTCAGGCCAGCCAATCCAGTCCTGTGCAACCTGCGCATATTTCCATGTGCCAACGAGGTCGGCGGCAGTGAAAGTTGTTAGCAAAGGCTCAACATAAGTAGGCGGAGGTGTAACAGTGATGCTGTTATAGAGTTCTTTTTCAACGAAGTTGTAAACGAGATAACAAGCGCCTTCACCCTGAACGTCTTTATCGCGAAGAACAGCAAGGCGTAGAATTGAGTCATTCATCGCATAGATTTTGTAGTTGTTCCAATCCGAAATACCCGTGATTCCGTTGACACGTCCAGTAACGCCTTCAACAATTGCAAAAGGCTTATAGCTACGCAGAATCGTTGCTCCGGTGATTGTGATGGTGCGGGTTTCCCAGTTCATATCGTATTTTCCTTCTTCATAAGGTTCTTTTTTCTTGTCGCCAATGAAATTTTTCCCATTGATGAGGTTGAAATACATGGTACCATAACCTGCCTCGCCTGGCCAATCCATGCGCACATTTGCCGAATCATTTTCGAAAGTGAAATCAATACCGGCATCCCACGACCAGCAGTCATCGCCATCGCAAGCGCCTGTGGGGAAGTTCCATGCTGTGCCAAGGAAAGTGAGCGGTCCCGAATGCAATTTGGCTTCAACATCAAGCACCCAGCCTCTTTGTTTGCCATAACCGCTTGTGAGATTGATCCACCATTCTGTGTTGAAAACAGTTGGATCGCCAACAGCAACAACCACATCAAAAGCATCGGAAGTTACTGTTTGACCATTGGAGAGGATACTGCATGTGAAGCTGTATGTTCCGGCTTCGGCAAACGCAATCTCAACTTTTTGATCCACCGCCGGATAGTCGGTGCCATTGTTGGTCCACCATACATTACCTGTTAAGGTTGTAGTGAAATTCACTTTGTTGTCGGTAACAGTGAAGGCGAAGTTTGTTCCAAGAACCGGTTTTACCACTTCCGGTGTTGGATCCGGATCACTTTTTTTACAAGATGAAACGAATACCAGTGCGAGCAATAGGGCTGACAGACTGGTTAAAAAACTGATTTTTTTCATATTAAATATTTAAGGTTAGAAGTATTAATGAATTAAAATGTTTCTTGTTGTTACCATCCGGGGTTTTGCTGCAATACAGCTCCCGAAAGGGTGATTTGATTGTACGGTATTTGGGACAATCCCCGCGTTAAAACAAGGTTGCTTCCGGTGATAACTTTATCAACCTCAATGCCTCCTGTTTTAACTTTCCCTGCGAAAGCTATTTTCGCGGCAGCATATTCCAAGGTGTGGTCGTAGCGCAAAAGGTCCCAATAGCGCATTCCTTCAAAGGCAAGCTCATACATGCGCTCATCGAAAATGTTGTCTTTGCTTGCCGAAGCTGCCGGTTCCACACCTGCTCTTGCTCTCACACGGTTGAGGTATTCAAGTGCGTTGGGGCTTCCCAATTCGGCAGCCATAAGCAGCACATCGGCAAACCGAAGCACAAAATAATCCTGGTATTGCCCGATCATGAAGTTGACACCTCCCAGTGCTGTTACGGTGCTGTTGCCGGCCGAATCGCATAGCGGGATGTATTTCTTTGTGAAATAGCCGGTGTATTCTTTCATGTCGTTGATTTCGGTGTAATTGATGTTTTCTTCCTGTATGGCCATGACGGAGGCTTTCTTGCGTTTGTCAGCGGCATCCCAACCCTGATAAAATGATGGAAGCACGGTGCATGCACCCCAGCCCGAGCCATAACCACTCTTGGCCCAAGCCATCTTTCTTAGTCCGTTCATCACCATCCAGTGATTGCCATCGGTGTTACCGTTGTAGTCAGACGAGTAGGTGTATTTGATGGCGAACACAATTTCCTGATTGGTTTCACCTGCATAGGTGCTTTGGCTGATGGGTAAACCATTGAGCTGGGCTTCGTAGGTTGCTGCTGCCGGCCACAGATCGTAGTAATTTGCAATCAGGTCGTGTCCGCTGTTCGCAACAATGTCTTCAACATGCGCGAGTGCCTGATCTTTTGTGAGTTGTCCAACGAGATCGGTTTTGTTGTAGTAACCGGTATAGAACAAAAACACCCTGGCGAGCAAACCCTTGGCTGCCCATTTGGTGGCATGGCCATATTCTGTCGTTGCAATTTGACTATACGTTTTTGTCGGCAGATTTTCAGCTGCAAAAACAAGGTCGCCTGCAATGAGTTCGTAGATTTCATCGGGCTCGGACTGAGGCACATTTTCGCTTGTTGGTATGGTTAGCAGTGGCACTTTTTCCCAAAGCCGAACCATGTCGAAATAGAAATAGGCTCTCAAAAATCTGGCTTCGGCTTCAATAACAGGTTTCAGGCTTGCTTCTTTACCCCAATCAACATTGTCGAGGCGCATCAGCAGCGAGTTTACGCGAAAGATGCCTTTGTAATAGTCTTTCCAATTGCCCTCGAACATATTGAGATCAGAGGGTGAGATAGCTTTGTCAAAGGCATCGAGCATGGTGTATCCATCGCCATCGCCGGCGCCGGTTGCTCCAAAACAGAGATCGCCCATCACTTCTGAAGCTACCGGAAAGGCAACACCATTGGAGTAGATCAATTGCAAGGCATCGTAGCATCCAGTGAGCGCTTCGTTGGCTTCGGCGGGATTGGCATAATAGTTTCCATCCGTTTTTTCGGTGATGGGACTGGTGTCCAAAAACTCTTTGCCACACGACGAAAGCAGCAACACCAGTATAAAGAGCGGGAAAAATTTTATTCCTTTCATTGTTTCTTGCTTTTAAAGGTTAACATTAACGCCAAACAGAATGGTTCGCGGACGCGGATAGTAGCCAAGGTCTATGCCCGACGAAAAACGGTCGGTTATGCCATTGTCTAAACCATATCCAACCTCAGGATCCATGCCGGTGTACTTGGTGAATGTATAGAGGTTTTGCACCGAGGCATACACCCTTAGTTTTTTGAAGGTTTTCAATTTCATTATGCCGGCAAGGTCATAGCCAACAGTTATATTACTGATTCTGAAATAAGTACCACTTTGAACAAAGATGTCGGAAAATTTATAATTGATATTGTTATTGGTCACGCGCGGTACGGTATTAGAAGTACCGGGACCTGTCCAGCGCTCCAGAATTTCTGTTGAATAGTTTGAAAACTTATCAACCGGGTTGCGATAAGATTGAACAATCTGATTTCCGGCAACGCCGTTTGTTACAAGGTTGAAGTCGAAACCTTTCCAGCTGGCCGAAAAATTGAATCCGAAGATGAAATCGGGATTGGGATCACCAAGGTCAACTTTGTCGAGATCGTCTATTTTTCCGTCATCGTTTTGATCCACATAGCGCAGGTCGCCGGGCTTGGCGTTGGGTTGGATGAGTTTTCCGTTGGTATTCGTATAGGCTTTTACTTCATCGGTGGTCTGGAAGATTCCATCGGTTTGCCAACCCCAGAAATAACCGATGGCGTGTCCGGTTTCGGCGCGGTAAAATTCGGTGGAGTTGTTGTAAAGGGTATTGGTTCCGCCGTGAATAATCCCGTCTTCGGTGGGGATGTCGGTAACTTTGTTTTTGTTATACGCACCCACAACATTGAACTGGTACTTGAAACTGCCTTCATTTTTGGCATATCCGAGGGTGAGTTCCACGCCGGAGTTGCTTACGTTTCCACCATTGATAAAGGGAGCATCGGTGCCAGCAGTTGCCAGTACAGGTGCTATAATTAACCAGTCTTTGGTGGTTTTTTTGTAGATGTCGAAATTAACTGTGAGGCGGTTGTCGAGCAAGCCGGCGTCAAAACCAAGGTCAATCTGCTCGCTTGTTTCCCACTTCAGGTTTTCGTTGGCCAAGCGGCTTGGATAAGAACCCGTTGTGTTGGTGCCCTCGAGCGAACCAAAGTTGTAAGTACCATTCTGGAAGCTGATGGGTGCCAAATAATTGAACGCATCGGCATTGTTGCTTCCATTTTGTCCCCAGCTGGCTCTTAGTTTAAAGTATGGGACAATGGCTTTAAAGCCGTCCATAAACGCTTCATTCGTCATCACCCATCCAGCTGAAAATGAAGGGAAAAATCCCCATTTGTTGCCGGCAGCAAACTTGGAGCTTCCATCGGCTCTGTATGTTGCATTGAAAAGGTATGTTTCGGCCAGATTGTATTGAACACGACCAAAATAGCTCAGCAACCTGTTTTCTTCGGTTGGTGCTCCCTGCAGCGTCATCATGGTTGCATTGTCGGTGTTGGTGGCATTGTTGAGCCAGGCATGACCCAGATCGTCAAATGCCATCATCGTGTTTTCGCCATACATCCACGATCCGCTGTACCGCTGCATTGACATTCCAGCCATAGCTGTCAGTTGGTGCTTACCAAACTTCTGATTGTAGGTGAGCAAATTGTCCATATTCAAACCGAGTCCCTTTTCGAGTCTTTGCGATGCTTTGGAGTAGTCGGAAAAAGAATACACCGATAGTTTATAAATGGGTGTATAGGACCTGCTTTCGCTTGCCCAATAGTCAATACCCACTGACGAGCGGAATGTTAAATGTTGACCTAATTTTATGTCGGCATAAACATTTGCAAGAAACTTTTGTGAGTTTCGGCTGTTTTGGTTGCTGTAATACATTGATCCATATGGATTAGCTTCTTGATCATTCCAATATTTGCTGCCATTTTGGTCGAGTATGGTTTGATCGGCTGCATTGAAAAAATCGCCAAAGTCATCATAAACCGGCATCAAAGGACTCACATTGAATGCGCTGCGTAAACTATTGCTGTATTGGTTTCCAACAGCAATGCCTCTGTTTTTAACATGTGCAAAGGTGATGTTTTCGCCAAGCGTGACAATGCCGTCAAACAGCTGATGATCAGAATTGAACCTGCCCGTATAACGGTGATAGTTGGAAAGATCAGCTCCGCCAACAATGCCTTCCTGCCCAGTGCTGGAAAGGCTGAGCGAGTAGTTCGAATACTGCGATCCGCCCGAAGCACCTAAGACATAACTTTGTGTAAGTGCATCGTCAACAAACATTTCGTCGAGCCAATTTGTGCTTGCAACTCCGTCAGCAGTATAGGCTGACAGGTTGGAGGCATTAAAAGGCAAATTGCTTGTTGAGCCGCCCGAATTGAGGTGCTGCTCGTTCATAATCATCACATATTCTTCGGTGTTGAGCATTCTGGTCTTTTTGGCTCTACCCTGTGTTCCAAAATAGGCATCAAAAGTCACTTCAGAATAATTGCTTTTGTTTCCTTTCTTCCCCGTTTTGGTGGTGATAAGAATAACCCCGTTGGCTCCCCTGTTACCATAAATCGCTGTTGAAGCAGCATCTTTCAACACGTCAAGCGATTCAATATCAGAGGGATTTATGAAAGAAATGTCACTCATCGGGAAGCCGTCAACAATATATAGCGGAGCAGCATTTTGGATGGTGCCCACACCACGAATATTAACTTTCAGTCCCTCGCCGGGCTGACCCGAAGTGGTGGTGATGTTTACTCCGGCTGTCATTCCCTGCAATGCCTGAAGGGGGTTGAGCGCGTTTCGTTGCTCAAGTTGATCTCCTTTCACTTGCGAGGTGGCACCTGTTACTAACTTTTTCTTCTGTGTGCCATAGCCTATCACAACGATTTCTTCAAGCTGTGATACATCCTCAACAAGCTTGATGCTTAAAATCTTGCTTTCGCCAACAAGCACTTCCTGTTTCAGATAACCTACAAAGGTCACCACAAGTATGTCTTTTGGTGCTGCGTTGATGCTGAATTTGCCTTCGGCATCGGTGACGGTTCCCAACATGGTTCCTTTGAGCATAATGTTCACCCCGGGCAAAGTCATACCCATAGCATCCTTAACTGTTCCGGATACCAAAGTTTGCTGCGCATGAAGTGAAAACTGCGGAAGAAAGCAAATCAGGACAAACAATCCGATGATTTGTAAGCCACGGACTGGTCCTTGCCGCCGGCCTTCATCGGATGATTTAAGAATTCGTACATTTTTTCCCATATCTTTTTTGCGGTTTTGATGGTAATTTGTGAGAGCCAAATTTAGACGCAAGCATTGGTAACGATGTAGCGATTTGTAGTAATCTATAGGGTCAATTGTAAAATCAACTACTGCATTTGTTAATATAAAAGGTGGGTAAATGTTAAGTTTTCTTAAGATTTTCTTAACAAAAAAACAATTTTGCCAGCAATAGCAAACGTTTGCACTATTTTTTATCACTTACGTAAGTTTTAAAGTTACTATCAAACAGGCAGCCGAATACCACTTTGTACCGGTGATAATGATGAATCCGGCAAAAAAATCACGCCTTGTTTTCAAATTAATGCTAAAAAACAGTATTAAACCCTGGCCGAAAAGCCAAATCGTAAGCATTCTATCTCGCAGGTATTTTTTTTGCAACGATTGCGCCCAATTATGTGGCAAAAAACTTGCATTTCTTTTATAGCTTCATCGTATCCAAACTTCGATTTTCTTTTGCATCGGGTGGGATCAATCTCTTCAATTTTCAAAAGATGCAAAAATCGCACGGCATCATGTGTTTTTTTGCCTTTTCACATTTTTAATAAAGCTGATGAATTTAATCAACTATCAAATTGTAATATATTGATATCGTGAATATTATATAAATATACTCGGAAGATTAATCACCATAACTGTTGCATTTGTAAGGTGGTTAGTTAACATTTGAACCTGCAAAATGGCAGGATTATACTATTTATTGTCACAAAATTACCCTCATAATCCTTCTTTAATGTGTTGCTTTGTATCAAAATCTGTAAATGATCACACTGGGTATTGACATTGGTAGTTCATCCATCAAAGTAACGCTTTTCGACACTGAGTTAGGTAAGGCCATTGCTTCAACTGCCTTTCCGGCCAACGAGATGAAGATTATTGCGCATCAACATGGATGGGCAGAACAACACCCCGAAACCTGGATGAACAACCTGGTTCTTGCACTAACACTACTCAAAAACACACATGCCTCTGCACTTTACCAAACAGCTGCCATCGGAATATCCTATCAAATGCACGGTCTGGTTACTGTTGACAAAAGTGGAAAACCACTTCGCGATGCCATCATCTGGTGCGATAGCCGGGCTGTATCTGCTGGTAATGAAGCATTTAATAAATTAGGTGAGTCATTTTGCCTTGGTCATTTGCTCAATTCGCCCGGCAATTTCACCGCATCAAAACTTGGCTGGGTCAGAACCAACGAACCGCACCTATTCGATAGAATAAACAAGATGATGCTGCCCGGTGATTATATTGCATACAGGCTTACGAACGAGATGCGCACAACAGCCTCCGGCTTGTCCGAAGGAATTATGTGGGATTACGAGCAAAATGGCATCTCCTCCGAGCTGCTCAATCATTTTGGCATTGCTCCGGATATGATTCCCGAGCTGAGCGAAACTTTTTCGGTTCAGGGATTTCTAACAGCCGAAATGGCCTCCCTTTTGGGAATGAAAACCAATACACCTGTAACTTACCGCGCTGGTGATCAACCCAATAACGCGCTTTCTCTCAATGTTTTGAAACCGGGTGAAGTGGCTGCCACCGCTGGCACCTCAGGTGTTGTTTATGGCGTTACCGAATCAAAAACGTTTGATCCGCAATCAAGGGTAAACACCTTTTTGCATGTTAACAACACCCAAAACCATGCGCGCCTTGGGGTGCTGCTCTGCCTTAACTCAGTAGGCATTTTAAACGCCTGGGCCCGGCAACAGTTGATGGCTCCCGG
>ERZ1645187.2207-NODE-2207-length-17375-cov-7.788915_pt1 | contig 17375 bp, 14 predicted proteins | sample MGYA00575352_ERZ1645187 | MGnify/ENA primary metagenome ERZ1645187 (study PRJEB40837, sample SAMN11349314) | freshwater sediment metagenome | isolation source: river sediment | host: Sediment | place: India: Wazaribad , New Delhi | collected 2017-02-21 ... | reverse complement strand
AAGATGCGCAAGGACTATAAGCTTTTTACCTGTCCCACCTGCAAAACAACGCTGCGCGTGCCAAAGGGCAAAGGACGCATCAATCTGACCTGTCCGAAATGTCAGACGAAGTTTGCAGGCAAGAGCTAACGTCTCCCAATCCCACGTCGTTCGATTTCCTATCGCTCGAGCGACACAAAAGAGCAATAAAGCGCTCGCAAAATGCGCCAATGGCAGATCCCCCATGCCACCTGGCGCTTTTGTTTTGCGCTTTCCGTTCTGTCCGGCCGGTCAAGGCACGTGCGAATCGAGGGACACACTCTAGCAATCTGCCTCTCGCGCGCAGTCGAAAATGGGCGGGACGGATCAGAATCCGTCCCGCCCATTTATCGCTTCTTGCGAGAACCTCGTTGCGGTCTATCGCAGTGTTTTTGTTCGGTTACCGTTTCATGTTGTGGCAAACATGCCCCTGTTTCCAGAGGTCATCTGCCACGCCGGCCCAGCACTCCGCGGCATGCTCGCACTTCTTCGTCAAATCATGCACATCTTCCGGGCTCTCCATGTCGGTCGAAACCGCGCCGGACACATCCACCATGTATGCAAGGCTTTCCGGATTGTCCAGAAGCGGGCAGGGTCTCAAGTGGTTTTCGTTGAACGGCTGTCCGTTGCGATACTGCATGAATAGCGGCGATTTATACGCCTCCAGTAGGGTTTTGTCCTTGATGTTCGAGTCGGAATAATGGATAAACGCGCAGGGTTCGATATCCCCGTTGGCATTGATATGTAGGTAAGAACGTCCTCCAGCGATGCATCCGCCAACAAACTCGCCGTCGTTCCAGAAGTCCATGGTGAAAATCGGCTTCGTTTTGCGGTATTCGCGAATCTTGTGATACATGAACTCGCGCTGCTCCGGCGTAACCATCAAATCCGGAACCGCATTTTTGCCGACCGGCATATAGGTAAACAGCCACATGAATTTCGCGCCAAGGGAGATCATTTCATCGACATACGCTTCGCTTCCAATCACTTCCGTGTTCGCGCGCGTATAGCAGCAGGAGATACCAAACGGCAGTTTCTTTCTGCGCAGAATCTCCATGGCTTTTACGACCGCTTGGTATGTTCCTGTGCCTCTTCGGGCATCGGTTGCCTCTTGGAACCCTTCCACGCTGATTGCCGGCACAAAATTCTGCACGCGCAGCATTTGATCCGCAAAGTCTTCGTCAATGAGCGTTCCGTTGGTAAACGATAGGAATGCGCAATCCGGATGCGCGGCGCACAGAAGTAGAATGTCGTTCTTGCGCACCAACGGCTCGCCGCCGGAGAAGATATAGAAGTAGGTCCCCATCTCTTTTCCCTGCGTGACGATGTCATTCATCTGCTCGAAAGACATGTTCATGCGGTTGCCGTAATCGGCCGCCCAGCACCCGACGCAATGCAGGTTGCACGCCGAGGTCGGATCCATCAGAATCGCCCACGGTATATTGCAATTTTCTTTTTCAGATATCTTTATCTGGCGTGGCGAGCCAATCAGAGTTGCATTTACGGCAAAGTTTTCGAACAATCTGCGACGAACGCCATCGTCAATGTCTGTCCATAGACTCAGGATCAGGCGACGCCAGTTGTTGTCCCCATCCAAAAACGCATCCTTGATGACCCTGGCCTGGTTGGAAACAACTCCGTTTTTATCCGATTTTATCAACCAATCGAGTAATTTTGGAACATTTTTTTCAGGATCCTTATCGATATAAGAAATCGCCTGCTTTACTCCAAATGCTTTCATGTTTTCCGCAAATGTAAAATCACTCATATGCATTCTCCTTGAAGTTTAGTGACTTTAGCGTAAGGCGGATACGTTAAACAAATGTTAAAATACGATTGCGCGATCAAAAAAACGCTTATTTCTTCGCATTTATGGGTAATAAAACGCGAACGGTTGTGCCTTTGTCCGGCGCGGATTGCACCGTAATGGTTCCATCGCACATTTCGAGTACCTGCTTGGTGATTGCAAGCCCCAGCCCGGATCCCTTCTTCGAGGGCTGGTTTGCTCCTTGATAAAACTTTTCAAAGATATGCGATTGCGTCTCTTCATCCATGCCGATGCCATTGTCGCGAAACACAATGGAAACTCTATCGCCAAGCGCCTCCATTGTTACAATAATTCTGCCGTTTACTGGCGTGAACTTAATCGCATTGTCCAGCAGGTTTTGCCAAACTTCTCCGAGCAGTTCTTTGTTGCCGTTGATGCTCAGAACGATCAATTCGGGAATCATCTCGATTTGTTTGCCGCTCCAGTCAGGTTCCAGAAATAAGATGTTCTTCCGGATTTGTTCGTCGAGCGAGAACCATTCCGTTGGCAACGCTTTGTCGGTATTCTCCATTTTTGACAGCGCCAGAATATTCGAGACCAAATCCGTCAGAACATCCACCTTTTTCGTAATGATCTCAATATACTGTTCGCGTTCTTTCGCGGGGACCTCATCGTTGAGCAATTGCGCATATCCCCGCATGGTTGCCAGCGGCGTCTTGAATTCGTGCGATATGCCCGTTATAAAATCCGAGGAAAGCGTTTCTTTCTTGCTCAGTTGATTGGTCATGTGATTGAAATTCCTGACCAATTCGCCAATTTCTCGTTCCTTGGGTATTTCCAGATGCGGCGTGTAGTCACCGTGTGCAACGCGCGCCGAAGCATCGCTCAGTTCGCGAATGCTTTTGAAGATAAACCGGTTTCCTAAAACAAACACCAGCACGGCAGAGATAGTCGAGCTCACGATCAGCATCCAAAGAAGCATTCGTCTTAGGTTCAGCGAATCATCCTGCACGACTCCGTTATTCACCAGCAAGAGCCAGACGCCATAGAGCAGCCCGGACGAGAGAATCATGACGATGAACGAAAAAAACGTCAAATAGAACACGAGCGGAAAACGATCCTGAACCGGTTGTTTATTTCGCCGCATGTAGATCATCCTTTACAATCGCTTTATAGCCCAAGCCCCGTACTGTTAAAATCTCAAACTCCGGCCATCCTTCAAACCGCGTTCGTAGTTTGCTGATATGCACATTGATCGTTTTTTCATCGCTCTCCGAATCATATCCCCAAACCTCGCTCATGATTTCAAATCTCGTAAACACGCGTCCGGGATACGAAAGCAGTTTGAACAGCAGGTTGAACTCCTTTGGCGAAAGCGTATATGCGTCTTCTCCTTTTGTAACCTGTAGCGTCTCTGCGTCCAGCGTTACATCCGCAATTTTCAGCTGCCGTTCGTTCGCAATTTTGGATCGGCGGAGCAACGCGTTGACGCGCAGCACCAGCTCCTTGATATCGATCGGCTTGACCATATAGTCGTCCGCTCCGCTGGTGAATCCCCTGTTCTTATCGTCATAGCTTCCCTTGGCGGTAATCAGCAGAACCGGCATCTTCATGTTTGCCTGTCGCACGTCGTTGAGCAACGCCCACCCATCCATTTGCGGCATCATAATGTCCGAGATGATCAGTTCAATATTAGCCGAATCGAGCGCATCCAAGGCTTCCCTTCCGTTTTTCGACGAAAAAACGGTATGCCCCTTGCTTTCCAAAACGGTTCGGATCAAATTATTCAGGTCAATATCGTCTTCCACGACCAATATCTTTGGCATATTGTCACCTCTTTGATTCATTGCGCTTCTCTGACATACAGGCGATTTGCGCTGACGCGCTCGACCACAACGATCGCGCCCTTTTGAATTAGCCCCTGCGTTGCAATCGCATCATACGTTTGACCCTGAATTTGAACATACCCGCTTGGCCGGAGCGTGGTTCGGCAAATGCCGGTACTTCCGACTAGATTTGGTTCCAAATTCGGGTCGTTCTTTCCGGATGTTTCATGCAGTGTCAAGCCTTTTTTCCCAAGCCGGCCATTCGGAGACAAAGCCCGCCGCATGACAACCGCCATCACTACAAGAAAAACGAGTGTCACTGCTAATATTATACTTCCGATGAGCGCGCCTTTCAAATCGTAAACAAAATACAGCGCAGCGGCAACCACGGCTACGCCGATGATCCCCATTACGCCGAACCCCGGAATCAGCATTTCGGCCAGGATCATGGCGACGCCAAGCAGCAATAGAATTCCTTGATAAACCAGATCCATGTTTGAATGAATCAAACGCGTTGCAATCGATCTCAAATCAACCGGGTTCGCTCTGAATGAGCAATTGGATCGCTGGATGTCCCGGGCAAACCAAACGCACTTTTTTCGCGAACCAGCGCATCTGCATACAACATCCGTTTGATTCTCTCCTTGATTCAAATTTGAATTTTAACGTACTTGTTGATCATTAAACAAGGATTAACCCAAAAAAGCCAATGCAGCATTAACATACACTTAACCTTCTTCCTGTTCCATTACAACGATGAGTCAGGCGGAAGTTGATCTCCCCGACAACGCCCTGCATCTTCGCCAAGGCAGTTTGGCCGGTACTCTCCTAATCAGGTACCCCTCCGGCTTTGCCGATCGTGGATACGTGCCGTGTTGCAGCTGTGGTCTCCATTCCATAGCCGTTCCGCCTGCTCATCTATTGAATGAAACGGCACCCGGTACCGTGCCTGGAGAAACGTTATGAAATATGTACCGAATATTCTTACCGTGCTGCGGATTATCTGCGCCTCTCTTTTATTGGTGACGCCGGTGTATTCCAGCGCCTTTTATGTGTTGTTCCTGATCTGTGGAATCACCGATTTTCTGGATGGGCGCATTGCAAGAAAGTATCAGCTTGCCAGTAAAGCCGGCGCGTCGCTCGATAATATCGCCGACTACCTGCTGATTATCAGCTCGATCATCAAGGTCGTGCCTACTTTGGTTCTGGAACGTTGGGTATTGATTTGGGGCGTGATCATGTTGGTTACTCACGTTTCCAGCTCCGTGATCGCATGGTTCAAGTATAAGAAGATTGTCATACTCCACACGGTGGCAAATAAAATTCTGGGCGGAGCCGTGTTCGTCATTCCGTTGTTGGCCGGGTTTGGCAATCATACGCTGTTGATCGCGCTCGTCTGCGCCTTTATGTGCTTCTCTGTTCCGGAGGAGATTTACCTGCTCCTAACCTCGAAGCAGTTCGAGCCGGATGTGCGCGGCGTGTTTTTTGACAACTCCAACGTACACCGCGGCTACGCGGACGTGTCCGATACGTCCGCCACGACAAACAATGATTGATCTTGCCCCTTTCTTGCTTTGATTTGCTACGTTGAAACAAGATCGCCTGCGGGGTTCAACTGTTCATCCTTCGGATCAATCCGAAAATCACTTTGGGTTGATCCGATTTCATCATGCATCGGAGGAACATACCATCATGGAGGATATCCTACAGTCTTCGGCAGCCACAAAACATGCCGTTCTCCATCAAACACGAAAAATCAATGCCGATCTGGTCAAGCGGACGCTGATTGCCATTCCGGCTTTCGCGTTGCTGGTGTCCGTCATCTATTTTCACGGAGCATATGCGAAAATCATCGTGCTTTTGATTCACCTGCTTTGCGTGCATGAAATCATCAGCGCGATGGATGGTGTCGCAAAACCGATCCGTAGCCTGAGTTATGGGTTTACCCTCGCGCTGCTGCCAGCGTATGAATTCTTAGGCGGCCAGTCTGCCGTAACCGGTCTGCTTGTGTTCAGCGTCATGCTTGTTTTAGTCGCAATGATGATCTCGCAACGCAGCGTCACGGACGGACTCTATACCATATTTCCTATGCTTTATCCCGGGCTGCTGTTTGCGTCCGTTTACGATATTTTATCCATACCGAGTGTTTCGGCTTCCCAATTCGTGCTGATTCTAGCCTTTGGCTGCGCCATGATTACGGATACGTTTGCATACCTCGGCGGCTCCGCCTTCGGGCGGCATAAACTCATGGAACGCGTCAGCCCCAACAAAACGGTAGAAGGCGCGCTCTGCGGCCTCGTTTCCGGGATCCTGTTCGTTTTTCTTTTCGGGTCGCATTTCCAGTTGTCCTTCGGCGTGCAGTTGAACCCCTTACTCTACCTCGCATGGGGTGCGTTGCTCTCGCTGTTTTCGCAAGTTGGCGATCTTGTCGAATCCTACCTCAAGCGTTGGTTTGGCAAAAAAGATTTCGGAACCCTACTCGGACCACACGGCGGTATGATGGATCGGCTGGATAGTTTTCTCTTTATTGCGCCAATCGCCAGTCTGTTTCGTCTGATTTACTTGTTCTGATCAGTTCGCGCCGCCAAAAAAGAACGAATCAAACTCTCCCCATACGCATTTTGTTTTGCTCTTGCGTGTCTCGTTTGTGACAACGCAGCGCAAACCCGAATCGTATGGGGTTTTGATTTGGAATGGACTCCCGGCAAGCGCTTTTGAGCAAATGAATTCTTTTTTTCAATCAATTCTGAATAAACTCTTCTTGTGAATCAATTCTCATGAAAACCCATTCTTGACAGCCAGTGCTCATGCAGGTAGAATGTAACGAGTATTACATCACTATGCATTGAGGTGCGCTATGGAACATCAGGAATGGCTGACGATCAACTACTCGTTGCCCAAAGAGCCGTCGCGCGTTCGCGTCAACGTGTGGAGAAAGCTCAAGAAAAGCGGCGCTGTCATATTGGGACAGTCCGTTTGGTTTTTGCCCGTGAGCAAAGAAAACGAAGCCTGCCTGGAGAAGATCTCCGATGAAGTCATTCAAAACAATGGAACGTGCTATCTCATGCGAATGACTCCGCAAGACGAAGGCACCAGCGCACGCATCACCTCCGCATTCAATCAAGCGCGGGACGATGAGTACGCCGAGCTACTGGAGCAATGCGACGATCTGGTTCGCGAGCTGGAGAAAGAATCGGCACTCGGCAAATTCACCTTTGCCGAGCTGGAAGAAAACGAAGACGAACTGCAAAAGTTGACCCGATGGTATCAAAGGATTGCGGATCGGGATTTCTTTGGCGCATCGCTGCATTCTCGCGCCAACGAAAAACTGGACCAATGCCGCGCGCGGCTGGAATCGTTCAGCGAAGCGGTATATCATCAGAGCGATGCGGACGCTCGCTGAGAAAGGCGGAGCCTAATGAACCTGAAAGAAAGAGCAAAAAAGCTAAAGACCGATCTGCCGGCGGTGTTTCTCGCGCTCAAGAAAAAAGAAACGCCGGTCTATGCCAAGATACTCGCCGGGATAACGGTGCTCTATGCTTTGTCCCCAATCGATCTGATTCCGGATTTCGTACCCGTGCTTGGTTATCTCGACGACGTAATCATTCTGCCCGCGCTGGTCGCGCTAACAGTCAAGCTGATCCCCAAGGAGATTTTTGCGCAATGCCAAATCGACTCCGTGGGATTGTGGGAAAACGGAAAACCGAAAAAATGGTACTATGCACTGCCAATTGTCGCAATTTGGCTGTTGATTCTATATTTCGTCATAAATGCAATTTGGCTGAACCCGCATAACGGGTAACGCTCATCAGGAGAAAAACGATGTGGAATGTAATTCTGCTTGGACTTGTTAGTTTCTTTTCCGATATCAGCGCGGAGATGGTTTATCCCATCATTCCGCTCTACCTGACTTCCGCATTTGGCGCAACGCCCGCGCTGATCGGGCTGATCGAAGGCATTGCCGAAAGTCTGGCGAGCCTGCTGAAAGTATTCAGCGGCTATATTACGGACAAATGGGGCAAGAAAAAACCAATCGCGTTCGTCGGCTACGCCACAGGCTTGGTTTACAAGATTGCGCTTATCTTTGCCGGCTCTTGGGGTGGCATTTTAGGCGCGCGCGTCATTGACCGCGTTGGGAAAGGCATCCGCACAGCGCCAAGAGACGTTATGGTATGCGACAGCGCGGACGGAAACAACCTAGGAAAGGCGTTTGGCGTTCATAAAGCGCTGGACATGGCCGGTTCGGCTGTCGGCATTTTCCTGAGCTATCTTTTACTGCAAAACGCGGCAAATACGGCCGCTTACAAAGAGCTGTTTAGCATCTCGATTATTCCGGCGATATTAGGATTGCTGATGTTCCTTTTCATCAAAGAAAAGCGCACGCATGTCGCCATGAACAAGCGTGAGCCGTTCTGGCAAAACATAAAGAAACTGGACGGGCAGCTCAAGCTATATCTCTTCGTCGCTTTGCTGTTCACGCTCGGAAATTCCTCCAATGCGTTTCTTCTGCTTCGCGCCAAGAGCGTTGGCTTTGCAGACAATCAGGTCATATTGCTCTATCTGGTCTTCAACGTAATCGCATCGATTCTCTCAATTCCGCTTGGACGCCTATCCGACCGGGTCGGCAGAAAAAAGCTGCTCGTTTCGGGTTATATCGTTTTTTCGATCGTCTATCTTGGCTTTGCCCTCGCGTCAAGTCAAGTCACCATACTGCTTTCGTTTATCCTTTACGGCTTCTATAGCGCCATGATAACCGGCGTTGAGAGGGCTTATATCGCCGAAATCTCACCCAAGGATCTAAAGGGCACGATGCTTGGGCTGCATTCCACAATCGTGGGGATTGCGCTATTGCCCGCAAGCTTGATTGCCGGTTTGCTTTGGGATGGATTCGGCGCTTCTTCTCCGTTTCTGTTTGGATCGGCAATGTCGCTGATTGCCGCGCTAATTTTACTCTTGTTTATGAAAAACCAAACACGATCGGCACCTAAAGCTGCTTCGGTGACCGTTCCAATGAAATAGACCAATGTGGTATGCTTTCAATCTCTAGATAAGCGGATGAACAATATTTAGCGCTGGCGAAAGGATTCAAACGAGTCCATTCGCACAGCGCTATATTCTATATTTGATAGAGATTGCTTTCACGTTGAAAATTGGCATTCTTGTCAACGAAATGATCAACGCTTCTCTTTGCTGACTACCGAAGCTGCCTCAGATCCATCCGAAACGCTTCCTGCAACGCAGCCTGTCGCATATAGATATTCGTAAGCGGCTGGCATTATTCCAGTTTTGAAAAGATGGTTGCCCTATGTTCTTTCGTGGAGTCTCTTTTCGGTATCCTTTGTTTAGACAAATTTCTCGATTATTGCAACGGCATTTGCAACACCATTTTCCTTTCTTAACTCCGCGCCGATAAATGCCGCGCGATCTCTCATCTCCTGATTTACGGCAACTTCGCGTAGTGCCTTTGAATAATTTTCGACAGTAAGCTTTTTACTCCAAATTGGCTTTGTTCCAATCCCCGTTTGGTAAACACGATCACCCCAGTAGGCCTGATCGCCACCGAATGGAACGATAATACTAGGCACTCCGGCACGGACGCCGGCAGCAGTCGTCCCCGCACCACCGTGATGCGATACGGCAAGCATCTGCGGAAATAGCCATTCGTGTGGTACGTTTCCGATTTGAATGATGTTGCCGGGTAAATCAGATCCGCCAAAATTACCCCATCCCGACGACAAAATAGCACGTTGCCCCGTTTGTTTCAGGCTCTCCAAAATAACGCGCAGTATACGCTTAAAATCAGCCCCAAACATACTGCCAAATCCAATGTAAACCGGCTTTGTGCCAGACTCCAGAAAATCAACCAGCTTTTTATCCGGCTTCCAGGTTTTGTCCATGTCGTGAATCCAGAACCCGGTCATGTGCAAATGCTCTCCATACTCCTTTGGTTTCGGCGCAAGTACGGTGCTGTAAGCGTAAAGGGTATGGATAGGCTTACCGTTCATCTGACGATAGGGAAACTCAAATGGTTTCACTTTCTGCAACCCCATTTCCACACGCCAGTCATTCAACAGGCTCCTTGTCGCATTTGACCAAAGAAGATCTCCGCACTTATAGGTCAGTTTGTTGTACTGTCCTCCAAAGGGCAGATTTGGCGCGGTCATTGCCGGAAATTCACCTGTCACATCAAAAGGCGCAAAGAAGGCTCTAAAGCAGGGCAAGCCAAGCTTCTCTCCTACATGGTATGCCACACTTCCTAGGAGACTATAGATAATTGCGTCCATTCCGGCACAAGCGTCTTCGATATTCGAAAGAAACTCTTGCTGAATCGGCTTTAGAAGGTGGTTTAAGCTTCGAAAGTATTCAACAACGGACACCTGCTCGCCAATCAAACGCCGCATCAGCTCTTCCGCGTCTCCCGCCATTGGCGCATATTCGAAGCCTTCCTGTTCTATAATGCCCTGAAATACGCGCAGTGCGCAGATTCTCACACGATGGCCATTTGACACAAGCCCTTTTCCCAACGCGAGAAAGGGCTGGACATCTCCTCTGGAACCGATTGTGATAATCACAAATTTCATTTTGCATCCTCCTGAAGCAAAGCTGGAATATGAAAAAACTGGGATACTATTAGGGGTATGAGAGGAAGGTAACGTTCCGATTGATGCTGCCCGTCTTCTTCTCTCCCCTGATGGGTAAGCGGCAAAAGAGCGGAAAGAAAAATTTGCACCGTAAGCCTGGGACCAGCTTGCCGGAGCAGAGGGGTCTCTAAAAGATCGCCAGCTAGAATTGCTTCTCGAACCAGCCGTAAGAGGGGCTCCGTAAGCAGAGAAAGCGCCTGCGAATCAATGACATAATTAAAGTACTGGCTCCTCATTTCCGTGCTGTCAAAATACGTATCAATCTTCTTGAAATCAAGTATTGCCTGCTCCTGAATTTGAAGCACCTGACATAGTTTGTGCTGATACGTCAATTCCGGATGATCTAGCGCCTGGATGATGCGATCCGTATGTTCCTTCATGTATTGCTGAACCACTGCTTCAAATAAATCATCCTTAGACTTGAAATAGTAATAAAAAACGCTGGGAGACAAAGCGGTTCCGTTGCCAACGGCGAGTAGTATATCTTGAATGGAGGTAGCATCATACCCATCTGTAAAGAATAGCTTTTTTGCGGCATCCATAAAGACTTTTCGTTTGATTTCAGGGTCTTTTTTCGGTCTGGCCACGATAACACCTCGTCGTTTATAGAATTAATTCTATTAATTATGATATGGTTTCTTCCAGCTTCTGTCAAGCGTGAGTCCGATGCACGATCAAAATGAACAGATCGCCGGGAATCCGGCGATCTGCTGTTTCTGAAGTAAGTTGTTGAGCGATCTACCTTGCCCCGATCATCGTTTCCGCATGATCACATATTTGTTCAGCGGGAACTGAATCAGCATGGAGACGGACATATTGATCAGCTTCATGGCAAGATCAGCAAACGTTGCGCCGATCAATGCCGCCAGCGGCGCGCGCAATAGCGTCGGTAAAAACAACTGAAGAAAATAGACGCCGACCACCATGATCACGTAGAATATCGCGCTGATCAGAGCATTGTTGTTTGCCTGAAACGTCGTCTTGCGTTGCAAAAAGAAGTTGAACGTTTGCGAAACCGCAAAAGATGCGGCAAACGCGCCGAACGCGGTCAACCCGCCGCTTTCAACGCCATAGCGAAACGGTCCCCAGAAGAACGGCGTCGCGCTGTACGGCTTGAGCAGCCAGAAGTTAAACAGCGCGAATGTACCAAGATCCACCAGCGTCGTGATTCCGCTCATCAGCATAAACAGAAGAAACTGCCACAACCCGGCATGAGATTCCTTCCAATGGCTAAAGTGACTCGCCTTTTTTTGTTCCATTTGTTTTCCCTTTCGCGCCGCGGCGCTTCTGCCCGAACGCACGCAACATTTGTCGCAATCCCTTGAAGAAATGTCCGTTGACCATAACGAGTATGCCGTCGAGCATCGGCTGGTCAACCAAGCCGTCGGATAGGCGCGCAAGCGAACGGAAAGGCAGGTTCATCGCAAACATAACGTTGTTGGCCGTAACCGGTCTTTGCAGCAGGAAAAACCCGCCGCGAACACAGCGCACCAGCCGATAGAGAAACCGCGCAAATCCTTTTTTATATGCGCCTTGCCCGATGGTATCCAGCATTCCAAGCGGCGCGGTCCGATCCCAATCCGGTGAAGGCAGCGGCTGCCCGAGCAGTCTGGAAAACTCCGCATCCGGCACGGAAGCGGCCTCCGCGCAAAAATAGTGCGGTAGCTCCTGTGGCCGATGCGGCGGTTCAAAATTGTCGCCTGCACGCGAAATCGTTTCTCGTAGTCGGATATCGCGGGACGACGCGCCAACGCGGATTTCATACTCCCCCGACTCCTCCAGCCATTGCGCGCATGGAACATGATAAAACGAAAACGCGTGATGATCCAGCGTGATTGAAACGCGCTTCGTTTCCCCGGGTTCGAGTTGCACCCGCGCGAATCCTTTGAGCTCCTGCTCCGCGCGAAAAACCACACTGCCGCGCTTGCTGACATAAACCTGCACGATTTCCTCGCCAGCGCGATCTCCAGTATTGCGAATCGAACAGGAAACGTCATTTCCATTTACGACTATCTCGTCATACGCAAACGTGGTATAGGTCAATCCGAACCCAAAAGGCCAACGAACGGGTTTTTTTGCCGTGTCAAAATAGCGGTATCCAATGAATATGCTCTCGCGGTGTTCCGCCGTATTCTGCCTGCCCGGATAGTAGCGCGCCGAGGGCACGTCCATATATCGCTCCGCATAGGTCTCGGCCAGCTTCCCGCTGGGTGCGGCTTTTCCGGTAACAAGATCCGCGATCGCGCCTCCGCCCGCCTGTCCGCCAAGATATCCCAGCAGAACAGCGTCCGCGTCGTCTGCCCAGTCCGCCTCAACCGGAGCGCCGTTTGCAAGAACGACGACAACCCGCGCGCACTGTTTTCGTATTTCATGCAGCAAATACGCTTGGTTTTCGCCAAGCCGCATATGCTCCCGGTCAACGCCTTCCGCCTCTCTGCCTTCATCCAAGCCAAGAAACACAAGCGCGACATCCGCGCGCCTTGCCAACGCGCAGGCGCGTTTTTGTTTCCGCTCGCTTTTTCCGCCATACCGGCGAAATCCCGGTTCGTATCCGATGATCGTCAGGTCGGTTTCCAGCAGCGCATCAAGCGCGCATTCCAATCGCGTCGGTTCGATCAAAGAACTACCCGCGCCTTGATAACGCGGCGTTTTCGCAAAATCTCCAATCACGGCAACGCGCGTTCCCGCGCAAAGCGGCAATACTCCGCCCTCGTTTTTCACGAGCACGGCAGAACGGCGCGCGGCATCCCGCGCGATTGCGTGGTGCTCTTGCGAATCAAACGTTTTGAGTTGTCCTTGCGGCTGGGTCGAATCAATCAGCCGAAGCAGTTGATCGATTCTCTCGTTCAGCAGATTCTCATCCAGTGTTCCCGCACGAACCGCCTGCACCACCTCGCGGTCGGTCATTCCCGCGGAGGACGGCATCTCCAGCTGGTTTCCTGCAATCAGCCCCGCAACCCGGTTGTTTTCGCCGCCCCAGTCGGTGACGACAACGCCATCAAAGCGCCAATCGCCATACAGAACCTCCTGTAAAAGGTGCATGTTCTCGTTTGCATACTCGCCGTTGACGCGGTTGTATGCGCTCATGATCGTCTTTGGTTTTCCTTCGCAGACCGCATACCGAAACCCTTCGAGATAGAGTTCTTGCAGCGCGCGCTCGTCCACCACCTCGTTAATCACCATGCGCCGCGTCTCCTGGCTGTTGACGGCGAAGTGCTTTGGACAGGCGGAGACGCCCTGCGCCTGGATTCCGCGAATCATCGCCGCGGCTAGCTTGCCGGAGAGGAACGGGTCCTCGGAAAAGTATTCAAAGTTTCTGCCGCAGAGCGGGTTTCGTTTGATATTCAGCCCGGGTCCTAGTAGCACGCTGACGTGTTCCGCCGCCGCCTCCTCGCCTAGGCAAGAACCGACCTGTTCCAATAGATCAACATCCCAACTGTTCGCGAGCGCAGACGCGGTCGGAAAACAGGTTGAAGGAATGCTTTTGTTGAGCCCGAGATGATCCGCTTTGCCGCCCTGCTTGCGCAATCCGTGCGGCCCATCGGTGAGCATGATGGCTGGAATACCAAGCCGGGGAATCGGCTTGGTATTCCAGAAATTCTGACCCGAGAGCAGAGATGCTTTCTCCTCCAGCGTCATCTGGTCAATCAGGTCTTGATGCGCGAGTGTCGTCATATCCATGTTTTCGCTTAAAACAAGTTTGTATCGTTCACGAGCGCATAGCAGAAGTTATGCATCCGCTCCTGCAGCCCCTTCGTCACGCCAACGGGGTCTTTTGCGTACAGCTCGTCCATATAGCGGCGGTTGCCGGCCGGCATCACAGAAAGCATCAGGTCGTTGCCATTGTGCAGCGCGAGATTTGCGTCCATAAATTTGCCGAGTACGGCATCCGTGGTGACCACGCCGACGAAGCCCCATTCCTTTCTGAGCACCTGCTCGAGCAACTCCGGATTCCCGCCGCACCACTTGTAGCCAATATGCACAAAGCTCGACATCGCGCCCGTCACCTTGCCTTCTTTGACGGTGATTTCAAACGGACGCAGATATAACTCGCGAATCGACTGCTCGTTTGCCCAAACATAGATGCCGGAGCGCGCGTTTGTCTCCTGATCGTTGAGCAAAAAATGCTTCATCGTGACGATGATATGCTTGCTCTGCGCGCCGCTGACTATACTCGCGGCAATTTTGCCGGAGAGAAGCGGATCTTCCGAAAAGTATTCAAAGTTTCGTCCGCCCTGTGGCGTGCGGTGGAGGTTCATGCCCGGCGCATACCAGCCGGCGATGCCATACGCGTTTGCTTCCGCGCCGACCGCCTCACCCAGGCGATAGGTCAGTTCGTTGTTCCAGGTGGAAGCGACCACAACCTCGGTCGGATACGACATCGCGGTTACCTTGCTAAAGAGCGAGTTGATTCCAGCCGGGCCGTCGAGCAGAATCGCCTGCGGAATGCCGAGGCGTTCCACGGGCACCGTGCGGTATGCCGCGTTGACAAACACTTCCTTGAGCTCGTCAATCGTAAACTGATCTAAAAACGCCTGCCACTTCGCGTCGTTATACGACAACCCCTTTAGGTCTTTGAGCAGTAAACCATTGTCCGAACCGGTCGCGGGCATGGCGGTGGTATCGATTGCGGGCTGTTGCGCGGCAACTGCTTCCAGAAGAGCCTTGGAAGCGGTGTAGTTAACATTGTCGTTGTTCGGGAACGTGCCCGTCCAGTCGCTGCGGCTAAGGTAGGTCAACCCTCCGTCGCCATAGCCAAAGAGGTTGGATAATTCCGTTCCAGTCACTTCGTCCGTCTTGTAGACAATCGCTTCCGGCACGTTCAGCGTCTTCTCGTCCACAATGTCGTGCACGCTTTTGCCGATTTTAATCGAATATTCTCCCGCGTCCAGAACGTATGCCTGCTGCTTTGTCATGTCATAGGAGGACATGTCCCGCAGCGGGAACGCGATTGTTACCGTCTCGCTTTCGCCGGGGGCAAGCAGGTTTGTCTTGGCATATCCCGCGAGCTCGATTGCGGATTTTTCAATACCGCCTGTCGTATACGGCGCGGTAAAGTAGACCTCGACCACATCTTTGCCCGCAACGTCGCCCGTGTTCGTCACCGCGACGCTGACGCGCACGGTATCGTCGGTTGCCGAAAAGTCCGTTGTCTTCCAGTCAAACGTCGTGTAGCTTAACCCAAAGCCAAACGGAAACTGCACCGCGGCTTTGTAGCCCTCTTCGTCGCCCAGATACCGGGTCTCGTAATAACGGTAACCGACGTAGATGCCTTCGTTATAGTTGATGAACGACATGTCCTTGATGTTGTCGTACTTATAGTCGCCAAAGTTGACGCTCGCCGCACTGCCCGATGCGTCATATGCATAGGTGTCCGTGAGCCGGCCGGATGGATTGACCTTTCCCGCAAGAATATTACCGAGCGAAAGGCATCCTTTGGGACCGGGCGTACCGATCCAGAGCGCCGCCTTGATGGAAGGATACTCATCCAAGAACCCAAGCTCCATGGCGTTGCCGGCGTTGATGATCAAGATGACGTTATCGAAGTTCTCGCAGACCTGTTTGAGCAGATCGCTGCGGTTCTGCGTGAGCTTGAGCGCGTCTTTTGTATAGTCCGAGGCTTCCACGCCGTCGCTGCCGATGACGACCAACGCGGTGTCGGAGTACTCCTGCGCCTGCGCAATGGCCTGGCTCGTCAGGTAATCGATGGACGGTTCATCGGTGATTGCGCCCCCCGTCATCGCCTCCACGACGCTGATGAGTCCGTTTGCGCTGCCCTTTTGCGAGATGTCCTTCTGCGCGCGGTAGAATGCGTCCAGCGTTTCGTTGTATGCAATCCCCGCGTTGTTAAGCCCGGCAAACAAATCCACCGCGCTCGAAGCATCCGCGCCGCCGGAGCCACTGCCACCATAACGAACGTTATAAGCCGCATAGCCAAACACGTTTAGTTTTTCGCCCGCAAGCGGGAGAAATCCTTCCGTATTCTTCAGCAAAACGATACCTTCGTTTGCGATCTCTTCGGCAATCATCGCGCCGTTTGCACGCGCCGCTTCGCCTTGCGGCGTATTGGAGTCGATCTTCATCTGAGACAGACTAGAAAAATCGGCGATATACGGCGCCGCGCTGAAGATGCCGAAGGCTAGCAGGCAGACCACAACCGTCCAAATCACAATCCGGCGCGGTCGGTTCCAAATGCGCTTCCAGATTTTGTCGTGTTTTTTCGCTTCATGCCTCTCTTGCTTGGGCATCGCGTGGATTGCGCGCTTGCGCTCCAGCATGGCAGCCTTTCGCGCGGAGGCTTCCGCCTTGGTTGCACTCGCCTGTTCCTCGCGCGGCAGTGTGCGGATCTCCTCGCGTTTCGCTTTTCTGCGCGCCCGCTCCGCTTTGACTTCGGCGCTAATCGCCGCCTTGCGTTCTTTTGCGTTCAACATATGCCTTCCTCCCTCTTAAGCGATCGGATGATCGACTGATACCGGCGCTTCTTTGCCGGATTGGTTCGTTTTTTTGGAACGGATTTTTGTTACGATCGCGCGGGTACCCTCAAACAGCGCATAGGAGAGCAGAATGCCAAACAGCACATCCGTCGCAAAATGCGCGCCGGCCACGACGCGGGAGAACCCAACGACAACCGCCCAGGAATACGCAATCACGCGAAGCAACGTTTCCTTTCCTTTCAGCCCGGCAAAAACGGAGGGCAGCAGAGTAATGAGAATTACCCCCGCCGCATTCATTGTATGCCCGGACGGGAAAGAAGCAAAACGATTGTCAAACCCGCCACGGAAATGAATTTCGTACCACGGAGTAAACTCGCGTACGGGATCCAGCATTTCGCGCATGCGGAGCCTTCCCCAAACGCTCTTGATGGAGTTCATGACGATCACGATCAAAACCAAATACACAATCGCGATGATCGCGAACGTTACCGCCTCGCGCGCACGCTCCTTTGGTACGGCGCGGGCAAGCAGAATTGCCAGCGCAAGCCCGGCAAGCGAGGTAAGCAACGAGACGACGATTGGCAGTTCGTGCGCAATGTTTTCGTTGACGTAGTTGATCGTTGCAAATCCAAACATCGCCGCAAATGCCGCGGTAAGAATGCCATATGCCACCATCAGCAGGCCACTT
>ERZ1645187.2206-NODE-2206-length-17382-cov-18.511398_pt1 | contig 17382 bp, 15 predicted proteins | sample MGYA00575352_ERZ1645187 | MGnify/ENA primary metagenome ERZ1645187 (study PRJEB40837, sample SAMN11349314) | freshwater sediment metagenome | isolation source: river sediment | host: Sediment | place: India: Wazaribad , New Delhi | collected 2017-02-21 ... | reverse complement strand
TCGCAAAGACAAATCACGCACCCTCCCTTATTGTTAAAGAATGTCCGATTCCGGACATTTTTAAGAAAATTGTCCGCTTTTGACCTCTTTTCAAGAGGTTTTTTTGTTGTATGATATGGCATAAATAGAACATAAGTTCTATAAAGGAGGCAGCGTAAGATGACCCACATCCATCCCACCCACGTCGTGCATACGTCTGACTCCGCGCCTGCTTGCCCCTCCGGGGCAGGCAGGCATCCTTCAGGCGGGCAGGCTGGCCTGGAAGCGGAGGAGCAAATCCGGACGCTCTTGAGCGATGTCCGCGCTCAGGAATCCGACTTTTACCTGGACAACTTCAGCCCGGGCGAACGCAAAGAGCTGTCGGCAGCCGCCCAAAAAACGTTGGACGCTGAGGTCGTGATGCTGCGCTCCGCGATGAAGCGTTTTTTTCAGGCAGTGCGCTCGGACGAAAAACCGGAGACAATCGAAAGGTTGGGGGACGCGCTAAAACTGCTGGGCTTGAGCTGCACCCGGCTTGGGAACGTTCTAAAAATCAACCAGGCTTTGCAGGGGGCGGCAAAACAAACCGGTCAAAGTGATCTGTTGGAAAAAATAATGGGTGAACTCGCGGTGATTTCTATGGAGGAGGAAAAAAGAGATGAAGCTTGATTGGAACAAGTGGAAACTGCCGGCATGCACGCTACGCTTGCCGGATCCCGGGCGGCGTATTTTTGGTCAGACCATTAATGAGCGAGAGTGCAACTATGGATAGCGCCTTAGCTCTTGGCACCTGTTTACACATTCCGGATTCTTCGCTGCGCGCTGACAGCTGCCGTCGGACCCCGGATTTACCGGAAGCCCAAAGCGCGTGGCCGCTTCAGACCCGCGCGAATTTTCTGCGTTCCTTGCGCACTCTGGGGGTTTACAGCCGTGTTTTAGGAGGGGTGCGCCTGCGCGCGTACCAGGATGCCGCGGGGGAGGCAATCGCGCGTTCGGTGCTGGAAAAGCGCGGGCTTTCTATCGTGGTGATGTTTCCGCGCCAATCCGGCAAGAATATGCTGCAGGCGCAGCTGGAAGTGTACCTGCTGACGCGCTTCGCGCGCATCGGCGCGGAGATGGTCAAGTTTTCCCCTACTTACCAGCCGCAGAGCTTGAACGCGATGCGCCGCCTGGAAACCGCGTTGCAGGCGAACTGGCTGACCCGCGACGGCTGGAAGAAGAGCGCCGGCAACCATTACCGCTTTGGCAGCGCACATCTCACTTTCCTCTCCGCTGCGCCGGAGTCCAATGTGGTCGGCGCGACGGCATCCACGCTGCTGCAGCTGGATGAAGCCCAGGATATCGGCATCGAAAAGTACGACAAGCAAATCGCGCCGATGGCGGCTTCCACCAATGCCACACGCGTGTTCTGGGGCACGGCCTGGACGACACACACCCTGCTGGCGCGTGAGCTGCGTCTGGCGCGGCAGGCTGAAGCGCGCGACGGCATCCGCCGGGTGTTTTGCCTGGGGGCGGAGGCGGTGCGCGCGGAAGTGCCGGCTTACGGGCGCTTTGTGGACGAGCAGGTGGCGCGCCTGGGTAGAACGCACCCGATGGTGCGCAGCCAGTACTTTGGCGAGGAAATTGACGCGGAAATCGGGCTGTTCCCGCCCGCGCGCACAGGCCTGATGCAAGGCAGCCACCGCGCGCAAAGCGCGCCCGAACCCGGGAAGACCTACGCGCTGCTGGTGGACCTGGCAGGCGAAGACGAGCAACTGCGCGCCAACCCGACCGGGGACGGGGACGCAGCGCTTGCCAACCCCGGGCGCGATTCCACCGCCATCACGCTTGTGCAGGTGGACAGCCGCGCGCGTGCAGGGGACCTGACCGGCAAGCCTGTCTACCGGGTGCTAAACCGGGAATTATGGACAGGGGAAAAGCACAGCACGCAGTACGCGCGCCTGTTGGCGCTGGTGGAGCGCTGGCAGCCGCGAAAATTGGTGGTGGATGCCAGCGGCGTGGGCGCGGGGGTAGCCTCTTTTTTGGCAGACCGGCTGGGCGAGCGCGTGGTTCAGCTTGGCTTTACACGGCAAGTGAAATCCCGTCTGGGCTGGGGTTTTCTGGCGGTGGTGGATACCGGACGCTTTCAGGACTACCTGCCGGCAGACGCGCACAGCGAGGAAGGCCGGCTGCACGCGCTCTTTTACCGCCAGCTGCAGGCAGTGGCATACGAGGTCAGCCTGGGTCCAGAGCGGTATATCCGCTGGGGCGTGCCGGAAAACGCGCGGGACCCCCTGGAGGGCAGCAAACTGCACGACGACCTGGTGCTTTCGGCCGCGATGACGGCAGTGCTGGATGAGCAGAGCTGGGGAGAGGCGCACGCGCCGCTGCTCATCCAGGCGGCGGACCCTCTGCGCGAGATGGATGGAGCTTTCTAATGGACTATTTCAACGCCAATCAACAGTATGCGTTTGGGATTGACCTTTCGGTCTACAACGGCAGCGCGGACGGCAAACGCAAACCGGATTTTGACCGGATTGCCGCGCACCAGCCGCGCGTTGAATTTATCGCGCTGCGGGCGGGGCAGTCCTGGGGATATCGCGACCCGGCCTTCGCGTTTTACTTGCAGGAAGCCAAACGCATCGGTCTGTGCGTGCTGCCCTACCACGTGGTATTCCCGGCGGAGTCCGCGGCACGCCAGATGGATGCCTTCCTTGGCATTCTGGAGGGAGAAGACCTGAACAGGCTACGGATGGTGCTGGACATGGAACTGGAGCACGGGCAAAGCCGCCGCAGAATAACGGATACCCTGAACGCCTGCCTGGATATTTTGCTGGAAGAGACCGGCAGGTACCCGATTGTGTATTCGCGCGCCTCGTGGGTGGACACGTATTTAGCGGCAGCGGATTTGCCGGAGCTGGATTGGTGGCTGGCACAGTACTACGCCCGGCGCGCGTACCCAAGCTTCACACCGGAATATCCCTGCCCGCCGCGCCTGCCGAAAGGCGTTGCGCGCTGGCTGATTCATCAGACCGCGGAGCGCGCGCCGGCAATCGGGGGCTCGGGCTGGTACATGGATTACAACCGCTGGGCTGGGACCAGAGAAGACCTACTGGCGTATTTTGGGAGACAGGTGGAACCCGCGCCGCTGCTTTGCCCGTTGGATGCCAAACCCTGCGTACGTGCGACGGCAGAAAACCAAAAAACCGACAAGCTGAAACAGAAAGAGGACGTATATGGGAATCTTTAACCGCAAGAACAGGACAAACACAATGGAAGCGCAGGTCCAGGAGAGCGCTGAAGGGGAGCTGCGCACTGGACTGAGCCTGGTGGAAACGGACGGCTCATTTCTGGTGGGCGCCAGCGCCTTGGGCGACCAGCCGCGCGACCGGCATGCTTACGACCGCCTGCAGGTGATGGACGACTGCCTGGACGCCTGGCGTTTTAACCCGCTGGCGCGCCGCATTATTGAGCTGACCACCCAATACGTGACCGGCGGCGGCATGCGCGTGAACTGTACGGACCAGCGCGCGCGGGAGTTCCTGCTCGCGTTTTGGCAGCACCCTCTAAACCGCATGGACGCGCGCCTGGTGGAGCTTTCGGATGAGCTGGCACGCAGCGGCAACCTGTTCCTGCTGCTTTCCACCGACCCGGGCGGCATGTCGTACCTGCGGGTGGTGCCTTCCGCGGATATCGAGCGCATCAGTTCGCAGCCCAACGACGTGGAGCAGGAACTGCGTTACCACACCCGTCCGGACCTGGACGGCATATCGCTCAGCTATCCGGCTTACGACCCGCTGGACGATAGCCCGGAAATGCCTCCCGTGATGCTGCATTACGCGGTGAACCGGCCGGTTGGGGCGCAGTGGGGTGAATCCGACTTAGCGCCGGTGCTGCGCTGGCTCTCGCGCTACGCCTCCTGGCTGGAGGATCGGGTGCGCCTGAACCGCTTCCGCAACGCCTTTATGTACGTGGTCAAAGCCCGCTTTGCCAGTGAAAGCGCCCGCGCCACGCGGCAGTCCCAACTGACCACCAACCCGCCGGCCTCCGGCTCTGTGCTGGTGACGGACGAGAGCGAGGAATGGTCGGTGATTGCCCCGCGCCTGGAAGCGCTGGACGCATCTACGGATGGGCTGGCAATCAAGAAGATGATTGCCGCGGGCGTGGGGCTGCCGCTGCATTTTCTGGCGGAACCGGAATCCAGCACGCGCACAACCGCAGAGGCTTCTGGAGGCCCGACTCTGAGGCGCTTTGAGCAAAGGCAGCGCACCCTGCGCTGGATCCTGGAGGACGTGCTGCGGGCGGCTCTGAGGCGGGCAGCCCGCGCGGACGCGCGCCTGAACCCCGATGCAGTCTTTCAGGTGCAGGCTGGGGATATCTCCGCGCGCGACAACGGAGCGCTGGCCGAAGCCGGCAGCAAAGCCGCGGCGGTGGCGCAGGAACTTTACGCGCAGGGTTTGATTGACAAAGCCGAGGTCCTGCGCCTGGTCTATCGTTTCCTTGGGGAAGGAGGGGAATATGTAGAAATGCCGTAAATTCGGCGGCAGCCTGCGCAGCCTGAAAAGCAAGGCGCGGCAAAAACATGAGCCTGAAAACTGGAGAAAGGAAGAATTTGCCTGAAATGACTGAACCAATTGCAGCCGAACCCATTGGGAAAGTTTGGGAGCAGCGTCAGAGGCTGGCGCTGGAAGCCGCGCCAATCAGCCCGGAAAAGTTTGAAATCCTGGCGATTACTGCCGGGAGCGCGAACGGCTGGGAATTCCCGCCGGAGGTGCTGCACGAGTCTCTGCAGTTGTGGGAAGGCGTGAACTGCTTCGTGGACCACGACTGGACTTCGCGCTCTGTCCGCGATATTGCCGGCGTGCTGCGCAAACCCGTCTGGGATGAACAGGCGCAAGGCATTCGCGCGGAACTGCACGCGTTTGGACCCTCCGCGGAGCTGCTTGGACGTATTGGGCGGCAGGTGCTGGAAATAAAGGACGCCCCCGCGGTTCGTGTAGGTTTCTCGGCGGACGTGTTGTTTAACGGACGCGGAAAACGCGTGGAAAAAATCCTGAGGATATTTTCCGTGGACCTGGTTTACAACCCCGCGCGCGGGGGCATGTTCCTGCGCGCGATGAATTCACTCGGCCTAAAGCCGGCTTTGAAAGGAGATTTGTTGATGCAAACAGAACCGAATGAGATGACGCCCGCCCTGGAAAAGAACGAAAATCAGGGGGATGCCGCGCGCGACCTGCAGACGCAGTTGGCGCAGCTGCGCACGGAACGGGAGCAGATGAGCGCGACGCTGCTGGACGCCAGCCTGGCGGGCAGCAGTTTGCCCGCGCCGATGACCGAGCGCATCCGCCAGCAGTTTCAGGACCGCAGCTTTGCGCCGGGGGAACTGCAGGCAGCTATTCGCGAGGCGCGCGCCCTGCTGAGCGAGCTGGATCGCGGCAGAACCATCCAGGGACCCGCCCGGATTGAAGGCATGTTGGAGCCCGCCGAACGCTTGCAAGCCGCGGTGGACGACCTGTTCGGCGCGCCGCGCGCTAAAGCCCTGGAAAGCGCTTCGGTTCCGCGCCTGAGCGGCATCCGCGAGCTGTATCTGACCCTGACCGGAGATTTTGAGCTGCACGGCGGATATTACCCCCAGCGTGCCCAGCTGGCGGGCACCTCTGATTTCAGCGGTCTGGTAAAGAACGCGCTGAACAAGCTGGTAGCGAACACCTGGGACGAACTCGGGCGGGCTGGCTACGATTGGTGGAAGCAAGTGACCGTGCAGGAGCATTTTTCCAGCCTGCACGACATTACCGGCACCTTGATTGGCACGGTGGGGGACCTGCCCGCCGTGGCGGAAGGCGGCAATTATACCGAGCTGGAGATTGGCGATTCCCCGGAGACTGCCAGCTTCACCAAGTACGGCGGCTATATCCCGCTGACCCTGGAGCTGATTGACCGCGATGAAACCCGCAAGCTGCGCAGTTACGCCCGCGAGCTGGCGACTGCCGGCATGCGCAAGATTTCCAAGCTCGTCGCGGCGATCTTTAGCAGTAACAGCGGCGTTGGACCAACCATGGCGGATACTGGCGCGCTGTTCAACGTCACAGCCGTCACCACCGCGGGCGGGCACGCCAACCTGGGCACCAGCGCCCTGAGCGCTAACGCCTGGGACGCGGCTTGCCGCGCTGTGTACAAACAGCCGATGCTGATTAAGAACAGCGCTGAGATGCGCGGTACTGGTCCGGCGCTGGCAATTAATCCAAAGTTTATCCTCATCCCGCGCGCCTTGCAGAAGACCGCCATGGAGCTGTGCACCGGCGCCTTGGTGCGGGAGAGCGGTTATGTGTACGACAACGTGCTGAAGGGCAGCGCGGTGCCGGTCGTCGTTCCGGATTGGTCGGATGACAGCGACTGGGCGGCAGTGTGCGACCCGCGCGTTGTGCCAGCGATTTTTGTCGGGGAGCGCTTTGGTCTGGCGCCTGAGATTTTCGTGGCGGGCGATGAACTTTCGCCTTCGGTTTTCAGCAACGACGAACACCGCCTGAAAGTGCGCCATTACCTGGCTGTCTGGGTGAACGACTTCAGACCGCTGTACAAGTCGAACGTCGCGTAAGTTTTTTTGCATAGAAAAGGAGAGAATAATGCCGAAATGGAAAGTGCTGTTAGGCTCCCGGAAATTCTGGGCGGCTCTGATGGGTCTGGTAGTGCTGGTGGTGAAAGCCTGGAAGCCTGATTTCCCGTTGGAGGCGGGAGAACTGGCGGGCATCCTTTCTGTGCTGGTCGCGTACATCCTGGGCACTGCCCTGGAAGACGGCCTGGCAGGGCACAGGGAATAGCTGATACAAGCGGGCGCCCGGTTTCCGGGCGCCCGCGTGCCAGGAGAGTGAGAACTTGTGAGGAGAGTGGAAACATGGAAAAACCGAATATCAGAACGGTAGCAGAAGCGCTGGCGGGCCCTGACCTGCTAGGCTGCGCGGTAAAAGAGAACGGTGTGCTGGTTGTGATAGACAGCACGGGAAAGAAACGTACTTTTTACCCGATGGATTACCAGCATCTGCTGCATCCTGGGTCTAAAAGCGCCGCGGGCAAAGGAGCCAAACATGCCAGCGCTCAGTGACCTGTGCGAACGCTTGAACCAGCAGTTTCTGGACCCCCAGAACCTGAACATTCCAACCGACACCCAAACCGAAGCCGTGCGCGAGGCTCTGGCTGGCATGAATGCCTTTTTGGGAAGGCAGTACACCCTGGAAGGTCTGGACGGCGCGTTGGAAAGCAGCCTGCCTGAACACTGCCTACCTGTGCTGGTGTGCGGGGCGGCGGCTTTCGCGCTGGATTTCAGCCTGCGCAAACGTCTGAGCGGCTTTGCCAGCGCCATTGGGCGCGAGGAGACCTTACGTCTGTGGTGCGCGCACCTTTCGCGCCAGTTTGACGCGGGCTTGGACCGTTTGCGCGCGCTGAGCCTGCAAAGTGAGGCTGGGCTGCCCTTTGGCGCATGGACCTGGAACGAAAGCCCGCATTGGCGGGAGGAGGAAGGCTTGTGAGCCGGCTGGACCTGGGCAACCTGGCGGATCCGGAGGAAAGCGCCTGGTATTGCATCAATGAAGGCCCGATGGACCCCGGCTTGCTCGGCACCCAATACGACCCGACCGCCGGGCCGGGCGAGACCAGAACCGAAACGCTGCGCGTCGGCCTGCGCGGCAGCCCCCTGCAGCTGCGGGCGATCATCCGGCGGCTGGAGCAACTCGTGGGGCTTGTGCGCCTGAAAAGCGAGCAAGGCTTGGGGCACGCCATCTATCTGCGCGCTTACCCCCCTGAAAGCGCAAACCCGGTGTATACCTGCTTGCTGCAGGCAGAACTGCGCACGCTCCCGGGAGCGCTGGCGTATGAAGAAGGCGGGGCAATGGCAGTTGATTTGGTCATCACCCGGCTGAATTGGTTCGCCAGCGCGGAGCAGCCGCTGACCCTTGTAAACAGCGCCGGCAGCGGCTACAGCGCCAGCCTGCTGAACCTGGATGACAGTCTGGCAGCCGGTAATGACAACTACTTTTACGTGGATACCAGCACGCTGCAAAGCGACCTGCCTGCACCGCTCCGCCTGCAGATCACGAACAATAGCAGCGCAGCGCTCGGACAGCTTTTTGTGGGTGCCTTTCACGAGCGGGCGAGCACCGAAAAACCTGCCCTGGTGTTGGAGGGCGAAGCCGCCCCAGAGGCTGTGTTGGTTAGCGCGGCAGGCGCTTCCAACGGCGCTTTTGGGCGCTTTAACGTGTCGGGCGGCAACTGGCAGGCATTCGCGAGCTGGGAGCTGGATTATACGGAGCTTGCCGTGTTGGGCGGGCGTCTGTTTCTGCCGCTTCTGCGCTTCCAGACTCCCATCAGCGCGGAGAGCGTGCGTTTTCGGGCTGTACTCAGCCCTGCGGACGCCAGCCCCTCGCTGCCTGTTTTCCAGACGCCGATCGCGGATGCGCACAGCGGGGTGGGCTTTCTGGCGCTTTCACCGCTGCGCCTGCCCTTTGGCGGACTCAGTCCGCGCTACGCGCCCGCCGCGCTGAAGCTAAGCCTGCAGGCATTTATCCCTGCCGCGGGCACCCACACGCTTGAGATTGACGATCTGCTCTTGCTGCCGCAGGATAATTTTGCGTGGTTTGACGCGCCGGCGGGGATAGCTGTTGGCGCGCGCCTGATGGATGACAGCTTTGCGCGCGAAAGCTATACGGTAGTGGACGGCCAGCAGCTGCGCGCGCACAAGCGCGTTGGCGCGTGGTTCGAGCTGCCAGCCGGAGCGCGGTCCTGGTTTTACTGCTTTCAGGTGGATGCGAATGGGGCGGCGCTTCCCTCGGCAGCAATTGGTGTGCGGGCTTGGTGCCGCAGCCGCAGGCAAATCTTGTGAGGAACAAATGGAACTGAACCAGGAACCTTTTCAGGCGTTTCTTTCCTCCAGAGAAGGGACGCCGCTCTTTGTGCCGGGCTGCCTGCGGGTGCGGACGCTCTCGTGGAAGGCTCAGGGCGGCTGCGAACGCGCGCTGCTGGACCTGGAAAACGTTCCCGGCAGCTTTTCGCAGTGGGCGGAATTGATTGGCAAGTCGGTGCGAATTTACAACCGCTTTGGCAGCCTGGTGTGGTGGGGTTACGTGCAGAGCGCTGCCCGGGGGGAAGGGGCGTACGCGCTCTCACGCTCGCTGGACGATCTGGCGAATCGAGTCGCGGTAAGTTATACCGAGCTGCAGCCGCAGGGCGAAAATTTCGGCGTCGCGAAACGGACCGAGTGGGCAGAGGACGTGCGCAGCGCGGCAGTCTACGGACAGAAAGATTTGCTGCTTGACGGCGGTTTGATGGCGGAAAGCTCTGCGCTGCAGCTGCGCGACCTGACGCTCGCCCGACTGGCGGAGCCTGCCGCACGCTTGAGCCTGCGTGCGGGGGCAAAGGAAGACCCGGGCAGGCGCGCGGAAAGAACCCGCGCGGCGGTTCGGCTGGAATGCCTGGGTTGGTACGCGCGGCTGGGCTGGCGCGTCTACCAGCCGCCCGCGGGGATGCTGGGGAACGCGTCCGCTCAGCAGGGCAGCCAGAGCCTGGGAAACACCAGCTCGTTTCAGCGGGCGGCGCAGTCCTTTACGACGGACGGCAGCGCCGCAGTGCCTGTCCAGGTGCAGGTGCGCGTGAGGCGCTACGGCAGCCCGACGGACTCGCTCAAAGTCGCGCTGCAGGCGGATAACGGCAGCGGTATTCCCAGCGGCGTGGATTTAAGCTCCGCTGCCATTTTGGGGTCGGCTTTAGCATCGGAAGCCTATCCCTGGACATCTCTCACCTTCACGGCTCCTCCGCAGCTGTTGGCGAATACGAGCTATTGGCTGGTCCTATCCCGCACGGGGTCGGTCAGCGCTGCCAACTATTATCTGCTGGCGGTAGATGAGAAGCTTTCCTACCCCGAGGGTACATTCAAGACTTATAACGGCAGCGTTTGGACGGCGCGTTCCGTGCCGGCAGACCTGGTATTCAAGCTGAGCAGCGTCTGGGAAAGCACAGATTTACTTCTGGACGCTGCCGGGCTTTTTCTGAATGACCCCTACAGCCGGGTGAGCGTGGAATGTGAGAGCGGCGTGTACCTGACCCCTACATCTGATGGTCTATTGCCAGCCGACCGCTTCGCGCAATCGCTGCTGGATCTTGGCACCGAACGTTTAACCCCGCTGGTGTGCGCGGTAAACCCGCAGCTTGCCCTGGTAATTTCAGAATGCCCCGCGGCGCATGAGGCTGAGAATTGGACACTCAGCCCGGAAGCAGGCCTCCAGAAACCGGGTGGGGAACGCTTTCTACCGGGAGAGCATCCGGTGGGGACGTGGCTGCGCTGTGGGGAGAACGCGCCGGTGTTCATCACGCGCGTGCAAATCAGCGCGCCGGATTGGACCCCGCGCCTGGAGAGTGCCTGAAATCCGCAGCCGGAAAAAGCATTAGCCTGCCGGACGTGAAAGCGGTTAAAATGAAACCAGCAAGCATGATGGAGAAAAAAATGCCAAAGGCTACATTTAACTTTCCGGTAGGCTTTTTGTGGGGAAGCGCGACTGCCGCAACTTGTGTGGAAGGCGCTAGCCCGGCTAGCGACTGGTCCGACTGGGAACAGCAACCCGGCCATGTTTTGGATGGAAGCAATTCCGGACGGGCCTGCGAATGGTGGGCGGGGCGCTGGCGCGAGGATTTTGACCGCGCGCAGGAAAGCAACCACAAAGCGCTGCGGCTTTCGGTTGAGTGGGCGCGCCTGCAGCCAGAGCCGGAGCGCTGGGATGAACCCGCGTTGGACCGTTACCGCGAGATGCTGATCGGTCTGAAGCAGCGCGGAATAACCCCCATGGTGAGTTTGCACCACTACACCAACCCGCGCTGGTTCGCGGAAATCGGCGGTTGGGAAAATGACCAGGCAGCAGCTTACTTCGCGGAGTACGCTCGGCGGGTGGTGGACGCGCTTAAGGCGCACTGCGCGCTGTGGTTGAGCTTTAGCGCGCCAAACGCTTACGCCCTGGCGGCCTACCGCGCGGGAACTTTCCCGCCAGGCAAGCGCGACGAGGCAGCTGCCGGCAAGGTACTGGTGAACATGGCGAAGGCCCACGCGGCAGCCTACGAAGCTGTGCACGCGCTGCAAAGCGACGCGCAGCTTGGGTTCTCGCATATTTGGTCTGGGGATTCCGGGCGGGCGAACGCTGGACGCGATGCCTTTCCGCTGGCGTTCCGGACCGGCAGGCTGGAGTTTGGCAGCCTGCGTGAGAACCTGCCCCAACTGAAAGAGCGGTTGGATTTTCTCGGCATTGATTATTTCGCGCGCGAAGAATCCTTATCGGCCTCCAAGAAAGAGAAAAGAAAAAAGCGCGGCGCGCCCGACCAGGCCGCTGTGGAGAATGTATCGGAAAGCATGCACATTGCCAACGACCCGGCTGGCTTGCGCGAAGCCATCAAGTGGGGCTGGAAGTTCGACCTGCCTATGTTCATTACTGCCAACGGCTGCGATGATTCGCGCGACGATTACCGGCGGAGCTACCTGGCGGAACACGTGCACGCCTTGTGGCACATGGTGAACTTTAATGCGCCTGTGCGCGGCTATTTCCATTGGAGCCTGACGGACCATTTTGCCTGGGAGCGGGGCTGGAGCGAGAAATTCGGCTTATGGGGCTTGGACCCGCAGACCCAACAGCGAACGCGAAGGCAAAGCGCTGATTTCTACGCTGAAATCTGCCGGACGGGCAGCCTCTCCTCGGATATGGTGGAGAAGCATTGCCCCGAGGTCTTTGATAAGATTTTTCCTGTGTGAATCTTCTGAATAGCTGACAGAAAGCAGAGCGGACCATGGGTTCGCTCTGTCTCATCAATTATTATCAAAACGGGCTTGTTTCTTGCAACATAAGCACAAAGAGCCTTTATTAAGGAGTTGGATATGATAGCTTACCTTTCAAAAGTACTGCCACAGTTTGTCTTGCCCGTTGGGCTGACCGCGATACTGCTTTTCCTGACGCTGTTCCTGATTAAGAAAAAACCTAAAACCGCCTTCTGGTTGGTGCTCATCAGCCTGCTTGTGGTGAGCACGGCAGGCAATGCGTATTTCTCCGCGTTCCTCACGCGCTCGTTGGAATGGCGCTACATGCCCCCGACAGGTGAGGTGAAGGCGGATGCCATCGTGCTTTTGGGCGGCGGCACCGAAGCGCCGGACACGCCCCGCCAGATGGTGGAAATCAATTCCGCGGGGGATAGGGTGCTGTATGCCGCGCAGCTCTATAAAGCCGGCGCCGCGCCGCTAATTATCCTCTCCGGCGGGAATATGAGCTACAGCCAGGCGCGCAGCACAACCCCCGCGCAAGAGATGCAAGCCATGCTGGTAGGTCTCGGCGTACCGCAGGAGGCGCTGGTGCTGCAGTCGCAGTCCCAGAATACCGCGGAGGACGCCTTCTTTACCAGCGCGATTCTGACCGAAAAGCAAATCCGCACGGTCATTCTGGTCACCTCAGCAGCACACATGGAACGCGCCCTGATGATGTTCGCTTCTCCGGAAATCAGCATCATCCCCGCGCCGACCGACTATAACGTCACGCAGCGTTCGTGGGAGAACCTGATGCGCTGGGATTGGAAGACCATTCTCACGCATGTCATGCCTGACGGCGGCAATATTGCCCGTACCAATCTGATTCTGCACGAATACCTGGGGATCTTCTTCTACCGGGTTAAATTCCTGTGGGACTCAACGAACCTTCAGCTGCCCTCATTGAAGGGGCTGCTGCGCTGACCTTACCCAAAGAGGGCAACGGGGCCTACTGCACCCGCGCAAGTTGAAAATTAGCCGCGAGGAACAATCGCGGCTTTTTTCGCGTCTATAGGGTAGAGCCAGGATTAATGGCTCCTTAGCGAGGAGGCTAACATGAAGATTTTGAGAACCCTGTTGAGTTTCGGGCTGGCTGCTGCTATGCTGCTGACCGCCTGCGCACCCCTGGTGGAACCGCCCGAGGAGCCCGCGCCAACCAAACCTGTTGAAACGCCGCAAGAACCCGCGGCGGAAATTTCCGAGTACAGCGGCAAAGACGCTTACATCACCAACCCACAAGTAGATGCGCAGGCTGTGTTAGCTGCTGCTACCGCTAATAATGCCTTTGCGCTGGCGCTCTACCGTCAGCTGGCTGGGAACGAGGGCGACCTGTTTTATTCCCCCTACAGCATTTACACCGCGCTGATGATGGCTTACGCCGGGGCGGCAGGTGAAACCGCCGCGCAGATGGAACAGGCGCTGGCGATTGAATTGCCCGGTAGCGACGTGCATGCTGCGCTGAACGCGCTGAACCTGACGCTTTTGAACAACAGCCAGTTTGATGGAAAACCAGTCTTCAGCTTTAACGTCGCCAATCAGCTTTGGGGGCAAAAAGACTTTGCCTTCAACGAGCAATTTTTGAACACGCTTTCCGCCAATTACAATGCGGATCTGAAAACTGTCGACTTCAACGATTCCGAAAATGCCCGCGCGCTGATTAACCTGTGGGTGGCCGCCCAAACCAATGACAAGATTAAAGACCTGATCCCAGCCGGTGTTCTTGATGCGCTCACACGCCTGGTGCTGACCAACGCGGTGTACTTCAAAGCCGCCTGGATGAATCAATTCGACCCATCCAAGACCGCGCTGGGCAGCTTTACCCTCGCGGACGGCAGCCAGGTGGACGTACCCATGATGCACGCGCAGCGCAGCATGCAAGCCTTTGTGAATGAGCAATTTGAGGCTGTGGAACTGCCCTATGAGGGCGGGATGTACTCCATGGTGCTGGTGATGCCCGCGCAAGGCAGCCTGGCGGATTTTGAAGCATCTCTCGATGCGGACAGGCTGAATGAAATCTTAGGATCGCTTTCTACAGCCTCGGTGACCCTGAGCATGCCAAAATTTAAGCTCGAAAGCTCGTTCGGGCTCAGCGAGGCGATGAAAACGCTGGGCATGACCGACGCCTTCACGCCTGGTATCGCGGACTTCTCGGGCATGGAAGACACGCGCAGCCTTTACATTTCGGACCTGCTGCATAAAGCCTACGTGGATGTGAACGAAGAGGGCACGGAAGCAGCCGCGGCGACTGCTGTGGTCGTCGGGATGACCTCCATGCCGGCCGAAAGCTACACGATTAGTTTTGACCATCCATTCCTGTTCCTGATCCGGGATATCCAGACCAACACCATCCTGTTCATGGGGCGCCTGGCAGACCCCCGCTAACACTATCAATCCCCTTAAACTAAAATCCGGTCAGAGACGACCGGATTTTTGATGTTCAATGATTAGGGTGCCTTACCCGGCTATCCAGGCCAGGCTGAGCGTGCCAGGGCCGACATGCGCGCCAATCACGGGGCTGACTTCGGACCGGATGACTTCCACCGGGTGCAGGAGTTCTATTGCCCGCTCTTCCATAGCCAGGCATTCGTCCTCACACAGCGCGTGGAACGGGCTGATGCGCACAGGTGTACTGTCCCCAACGCGTTTTTGAACCAGCTCGAGCATGCGGGTGATCGCTTTTTTGCGGGAGATAACACTTTCCACAGCCTCAATTTTTCCATCGCGGATTTCAAGCATGGGTTTGACGTTCAGCGCGGTTCCCATGAAGCGTTTGGCGGTGTTAATGCGCCCGCCTTTATGCAGGTATTCCAGCGTGTCAACGGTAAAGTACACGCCTATTTTGGGGTAGATTACCGGAACCAATTCCAGCAGTTCCTTCAGGCTGGCGCCATCCTCGGAAGCGCGCGCCAGGCTGAGCACCAGGAAGGAAAGCGCCGAAGCAACCAGTTTGGATTCGATAATTTCGATGTTCTCGGGGTTGCCTAACTGCTCTTTAGCGATGACGGCGGAGTTGTAGGAAGCGGATAACCCAAGGGAAATGCCGGAATAAAGCACCTTGTCGCCGGCTTCCAGCATGGGGGTGAAAAAGTCCAGGAACTGCTGGACCGTGATCTGGCTGGTAGTAGGGAGGGTTTGGGATTTGGACAAGCGCGTGTAAAACTCGGTCGCTTTGATGTCAATGCCGTCCCGATAGCTTTGTCCGTCCCAATTCAGCGTCATTGGAATGACCGGAATGTTGTATCTGTCAGCGTACTCCTGGGGGAGGTACGCGCTGGAGTCGGTCGCGATGATTACTTTTCCCATTTGATTTTCCTTTAGTCTAATGAATTTTATCTAGTATAGCACATTAAAACCGGGCTTGCGCGGCGCCCGTTCTGACGGCGCCCGTTCTACAAAACTGGTGTCGGGCAACTGCTGAACAATCCCGAATTGGCAGGGAAACCCGGAAGGGAATGCAAAAAGAGCCTGCTTATGCTCCTGCGTTTGGCGGAATTTTTTACCCCATTGCTATTTCAACCTCAATTCTGATAAACTTTGAGAGCTGTTGATAAGCCGTGAGAGCAGATGAAGGTCTTTGGAACAAACCAGTTTTTATAATCCTGTGTAATTCTCACACAACACAAGGAGCAGTTTATGCAATCTTCAATTTCCGAAAACAAAGAAAACCCTGAGAATGTACCATCCGCACCTGGTCTGGACGCGAAAAATGAGCCCGGACAAACGCCGTGGGAGCCGCATGCAGAGACCGTTGCGGTACTGAGCAAGCCGGTTTGGATTTTGCTGCTGGTTTTCTCCCTGGCATTGCTGATGGATCGCATTCTCTTCTACCGTCAGCCCGGCGCGCAGTGGACCATATTTGTGAACGGTTTGCTGGCTGTCATTTTTATCTCTGCCGCGCTGGAACGCAGACGCATACCATACACAAGCATACTCCTCGCGCTGATGGTAAGCGCCGCGGCAGACCTTACCGCATTCCGCTTGGAAGCTTTCACAGTCACCGCGCTGGTGCTCTTCTCCATCCTCGGGACAGTTTTGTTAGCCGTCAGTCTGCTGAACGGGCAGGGCTTTGTATACCGCCTGCGTGAATACGCCGGGCAGGGTCTGAGGCTGGTGGCATCGGTGTTGGTTGGTCTGCCTGCGGGTCTCATCCAGTCATCGCAGCAGGCTAAACAGCAAAACGCTGTGGATTCAGGCAGCCGCCGCCGTTCGGGCGCGGTGCTGCGCGGCATTCTCATCGCGCTGCCCCTGGTCGCGCTGCTCGGGCTCTTGCTTGCCTCCGCAGACGCTGTGTTTTCCAGCCGCTTTTCAGCCCTCTGGGACTGGATCAAGATAGAGAAGCCTGAAGAGTTTATCTTTCGTTTGATGTTCATGCTCGTTCTCACCTATGCCTTGTTCGGACTGGTGTGGCACGCGCTAACAAAGACCGGGGAAAAGCTCGCGCTGGAACCGGACCAAGGGCTGGTGAAACCTTTCCTGGGGATGACCGAGAGCGCGATTATCCTGGGCGCGCTAAATGCCCTCTTTGCGGCTTTTGTGCTTGTGCAGGTTAAGTATTTCTTTGCCGGGGCGCAAAATATCAATGTGGAAGGCTTCACTTACGCGGAATATGCCCGACGCGGTTTCTTTGAGCTGGTGGTCGCGGCGATCATTACCCTGCTCGTGCATTATGGGCTGGCTTCACTCACCCGCCGGGATGACCGCGGGCGGAAAGCGCTCTTTTCAATCCTGGCCAGCCTGCTCTTGCTGCAGACCGGCGTTATTTTGTTTTCCGCTTTTCAGCGCCTTAGCCTGTATGAAGCTGCCTACGGCTTTACGCAGGCGCGCCTGACCGCGCACGTGTTCATGGTTTTTCTGGGCGGGGTGCTGGCGCTTTCAATCATTATGGAGATCACACGCTCTTACAAGCGCCTGGCAGTCAGCTTGCTGCTGGTCCTCCTGGCGTTTGGGCTGACGCTGAGCTTCCTGAACGTGGACCGCACGATTGCCCGGCAGAACCTGCAGCACGCCCAAGCCGGCAGCGAGCTGGACCTTGCCTATCTGGCGGGGAGCGGGCTCTCTGAAGACGGCACGCCGGAGCTTTTTGCTGCCTTTGACGACCCGGCGCTGAGCCCTGAGCTTAAGGACTCGCTGGGATTGGTACTTTCCTGCCGGGCTGCGCGTTTCGAGCAAGATATCCCGGATTCGGCCTTCTGGGCTTCGTGGCACGCTTCCCGGGCGGCAGCCGGGCGCTTGTACCTCAGCCGAGCGGAAGACCTGGCAGAATACCCACTGCAGAGTTTTACAGAAGGCAAGGGTTTTCTGGTCGAAGGCTCCCCGTTTATTTGCGCATACACAGAAACCATGCCTTAGGCCGGCTGAAACAGGCACGAGCTTAAACACAGCGCGCGGTTCCTCCCGCGCGCTGTGTTTTTTGGATTGAATCCTGTATAATAAAAAAGTCCCGCTGATTTTCATATTGGAGGAAAAATGAAGTATCCAAGAATCGCCCGTATTCTGGCAAGCTTGGGGTTGATTGCGCTTTGCGCCGCAGCCTGCAAGCTGCCGTTCTCTCCTACCCCTACGCCGGATGCAGCCGCTACCGCCGCCATGCAGCTGGCGCAAAC
>ERZ1645187.2205-NODE-2205-length-17389-cov-36.455521_pt1 | contig 17389 bp, 16 predicted proteins | sample MGYA00575352_ERZ1645187 | MGnify/ENA primary metagenome ERZ1645187 (study PRJEB40837, sample SAMN11349314) | freshwater sediment metagenome | isolation source: river sediment | host: Sediment | place: India: Wazaribad , New Delhi | collected 2017-02-21 ... | reverse complement strand
GGAGTCCCGCACGAGTCGACCGGCACCTGGGCCGCCGCCGCGAGCCCGGCCCGCACCCCCTCAAGCAATCCCGCCAGCGACACCTCAGTAACTGGCGCAACCGACCCAGCCGCAGGCGCAGCGGCCGGCGTCGGGTCGCGGAAGCTGGGTGATCGACATACCCCTACCCAACCGAAGGGCTCCGACAATCCTGGCCCCAAAGAGGCCCCGGTCTCACATGCTGAACACGAGTTCGAAAAAAGTCGTAGGACCGGTTGCCTGGGCCACGCCCGGCGGCCGATCTAGCCTTGACACTGCCAGACCCCCTCGGAAGTCACGGCCCCGTCAGGTGGCGCAGATGCAACACATCAGGCCGAACGCGCATAAGCAGGTTGTGACCACCCCAGCCCGCTCGGCGACGGACGCCGAGATCCTCGGTCGATCGCGCGTCGACGCCACCGCGTTCGGCGAGCTGTTCGATAGGCACGCAGTCGCAGTACACCGCTTCCTGGCTCGCCGAGTCGATCCCCGCGTCGCCGATGACCTGCTCTCGGAGGTCTTCCTGCGGGCGCTCGAGGGGCGCATCCGCGTGCAGCCACACGAGTCCGGCTCGGCGCTGCCCTGGCTGTACGGGATCGCTCGCAACGTCGTTCGCGGTCACCTCAGGTCGCGCGACCGGCCCGTTGTGGACACCGAAGACGAACACGTCGACTGGGACGCCGTCGACGAGCGGCTCGATGCGGACGCGCTGGCCCCGGACCTACGGCGAGCGATGTCGACTCTCACCACCCTGGAACGAGAGGTACTGCTGCTTGTCTCGTGGGAGCAGTTGAGCATCGGCGAGGCCGCCACCGTGTTGGGGATCACGACAACAGCGGCGAGAAGCCGCCTGCATCGCGCACGAGCGCGCGCGGCCGTCGCGCTCGCGGCGATGCCCAACGAACCTCACTTTCAGGAGACACCATGACCACTGCACAGACCGAACTCGAACGACTGCTCACTGCGAGCGGCCAGGTCGATCCTGTCGACGGCGACACACTGGCCTCCGCCCGCTCTACGGTCCTCGCCGAAGCGCACGCGACCACGGCACGCGCGGCGCGAGTCGTGCGCCTGCGCAGGCGCCACCGCCGAGTGACCACTGCCATCGCCGCCACGGCTGCCGCTGGGGTCGTCGCCGTGACGTTGCTGTCCGGAGGGCCCAACCCCGGCGCCGACGTCCACGAAGCAGGCCCGGACCGGGACACGCAGGCGCCCGTCGAACCGGCCCCCATCGAGCCGAAGTTCACCACGGTGGCTCAGGTCGTGAACGCCGCGGCCACCGCGAGCGCCGCCCTCGACCCATCTGAGGCGCCGTACTGGAAGGTGGTCACCAGCTGGGGCTGCGCCGGGGACCCCGACGTCAACGGTGATCCCCGCCCGTCCGGTTCGACCTGCCAGAGCACGATGTGGACGGGCCTCGGTCAGCCGGGGGTCCACGAGGACATCTACGGCGAGACCTTCGGCCTCCCCGAGGGCACCATCGCCGTCGAGGGCCGGACGCTCACCTGGAAGCAGGCCAACGAGCAGACCTGGACCGACGCTCAGGTCGCGTCGATGGTCGCCGACAACGATGCGTCCGGCAAGACGGACCGCGCCCCCTCGAGCTTCTACGTGTTCAAGAACTCGCTCGAACTGCTCACCTACTCCCCCGCCTCCCCGGCCATTCGTCAGCAACTGTGGCGGCAGCTCGCACAGACAGAAGGCGTCGCGTTCGACGGTCGCGACACCGACTCCCTGGGCCGCGATGGTTGGCGGCTCACCTGGGCCAGCCGAGACTGGGGCACCCAGTCGATCATCATCGACACCTCGACCGGCATGCCGCTGGAGCAGAGCGATCAGGGGGCCGGGGTGGAGAGCCCCAACGTGACGACGATCGTCTCGGTCGGCCCGGCAGATGACGCACCCGAGGCTGAGGTTGGCTTCGCCCCTGTGGGCTGAACCCGCCTCGACCCCATTCGGCATGGCGTGACCTCGGCTGGCCCGAGGCCACGCCAAGTTGCCGCTTCAGCCTTTCTTGAACTATTCAACTCTAGGGTCCATACTGCCGGTGTGCCCCACCCGTCGTTCGAGTCGCTCCTCCGGACCGCCGAGCTGCGCGTGACCCGGCCGCGGCTGGCGGTGCTGGCGGCGGTGCACGAGCACCCGCACGCGGACACCGACTCGATCATCGCGATCAGCCGCGACGCCTTGGGCGAGGTCTCCCACCAGGCCGTGTACGACGTCCTGCGCGCGCTCACCGAGGCCGGCCTGGTGCGCCGCATCCAGCCCTCAGGCTCGGTCGCCCGCTATGAGGCCCGGGTCGGCGACAACCACCACCACATGGTCTGCCGCGGCTGCGGAACGATCGCCGACGTCGACTGTGCCGTGGGCGCCACCCCCTGTCTGACCGCCTCCGAGGACCACGGCTTCGTGGTCGACGAGGCCGAGGTCATCTACTGGGGCTACTGCCCCGACTGTTCACCACCCGGGTCCTGACTCTCAGGACCAACTCCCTCACCCCGGAAGGAATCCCATGCCTGGTGCAGAGCACGACGCAGTCGTTGGCGACATGAACTCGGAGGAGAGCGAAGCCACGTGCCCGGTGGTGCACACCGGCCGTCCCAACCACCCCACCGAGGGTGCGGGCAACCGCCAGTGGTGGCCCGACCAGCTGAACCTGAAGATCCTGCGCACCAACCCGCCGGTCGCCAACCCGATGGACGACGACTTCGACTACGCCGCGGCGTTCAACAGCCTCGACCTGGCGGCGGTCAAGAGCGACCTCGCGCAGGTGCTGACCACCTCGCAGGACTGGTGGCCCGCCGACTGGGGCCACTACGGCCCGCTGATCATCCGGATGGCCTGGCACAGCGCCGGCACCTACCGGATCAGCGACGGTCGCGGCGGCGCCGGCGCCGGACAGCAGCGCTTCGCGCCGCTGAACAGCTGGCCCGACAACGCGAACCTCGACAAGGCCCGGCGCGTGCTCTGGCCGGTGAAGAAGAAGTACGGCAAGCAGATCTCCTGGGCCGACCTGATGATCCTGGCCGGCAACGTCGCGCTGGAGACCATGGGCTTCAAGACCTTCGGCTTCGCCGGCGGGCGCGAGGACGTCTGGGAGCCGGACGAGGAGGTCTACTGGGGCCCCGAGGACACCTGGCTCGGCGACGAGCGCTACACCGGCGAGCGTGACCTCGAGAACCCGCTGGCCGCGGTGCAGATGGGCCTGATCTACGTCAACCCCGAGGGCCCGAACGGTACGCCGAGCGCGCTGGCCGCCGCTCGCGACATCCGCGAGACCTTCGCCCGGATGGCGATGAACGACGAGGAGACGGTCGCGCTGATCGCCGGCGGGCACACCTTCGGCAAGACCCACGGTGCCGCCATCCCCGACCCGCACGTCGGACCCGAGCCCGAGGGCGCGCCGCTGGCCGAGCAGGGTCTCGGCTGGGCCAACAGCTTCGGCACCGGCTCCGGCAACGACACCATCACCAGCGGCCTCGAGGGCGCCTGGACCCCGACCCCCACCGCCTGGGACAACAGCTTCTTCGAGACGCTGTTCGGCTACGAGTGGGACCTGACCAAGAGCCCGGCGGGCGCGTGGCAGTGGGTGCCGACCGACCCCGAGGCCAAGAAGGCCGTACCGGACCCGCACGACCCCTCCAAGACCCAGGCGCCGGTCATGCTGACCACCGACCTGGCGCTGCGGCTGGACCCGATCTACGAGCCCATCTCGCGGCGCTTCCTGGAGCACCCCGAGGAGTTCGCGGACGCCTTCGCGCGGGCCTGGTTCAAGCTGACCCACCGCGACATGGGCCCGGTGACCCGCTACCTCGGCCCCGAGGTGCCCGCCGAGTCGCTGATCTGGCAGGACCCGGTGCCGGCGGTGGACCACGAGCTGGTCGACGCGGCCGACGTACTGGCGCTGAAGGCGCGGGTGCTCGAGTCCGGTCTCACCACCGCTCAGCTGGTCTCCACCGCGTGGGCTTCGGCCTCGACGTTCCGCGGCAGCGACAAGCGCGGCGGTGCCAACGGTGCCCGGATCCGGCTCGAGCCGCAGAGCGGCTGGGAGGTCAACAACCCGGACGCGCTGAGCTCGGTGCTGGGCACCCTGCAGGGCATCGCCGACGCGTTCAACGCTGACTCCGGTGCCAAGCGGATCTCGCTGGCCGACCTGATCGTGCTGGCGGGCTGCGCGGGTGTCGAGCAGGCGGCGCGCGAGGCCGGTCACGAGGTCGAGGTGGGCTTCCGACCGGGGCGCACCGACGCGACCGTCGAGCAGACCGACGCGGCGTCGTTCGCCCCGCTCGAGCCGACCGCCGACGGGTTCCGCAACTACCTGGGCAAGGGGCACCGGCTCCCGGCCGAGTACCTGCTGCTGGACAAGGCCAACCTGCTCACCCTGAGCGCGCCGGAGATGACGGTGCTGATCGGTGGGCTGCGGGTCCTGGGTGCCAACCACCGGCAGGCAGCCGAGGGCGTCTTCACCGACCGGGTCGGTTCGTTGACCAACGACTTCTTCGTCAACCTGCTCGACCAGAGCACCAGGTGGCGGGCGGTCGACGAGGGCGAGGAGACCTTCGAGGGCCTCGACCGGGCCTCGGGTCAGGTGCGCTGGACGGCGACCAGGGCCGACCTGGTCTTCGGGTCGAACTCCGAGCTCCGGGCGATCGCCGAGGTCTACGCCAGCGACGACGCCCAGGCCAAGTTCGTCCGCGACTTCGTGGCGGCGTGGGTCAAGGTCATGGAGCTGGATCGGTTCGACCTGACGTGAGCCAGCCCCGCCGATGACCCTGCGAGTGGCCTTCGTGCCTGGGGTGACTCCGGACAAGTGGGCTCGGGCGTGGCGAGAGCGCACGCCCGAGCCCCTGGAGCTGCTGCCGATCGAGGAGTCGGAGCAGCGCGCCGTGCTCGAGGACGGGCGGGCCGACATGGTGTTGGCCCGCACGCCGCTCATCGACGACGCGCTGTTCCGGGTGCGGCTGTACGACGAGCTGCCGGTGGTGGTCGTCGACCGCGAGCACCCGGTCTCGGCGTACCCCGAGGTGCAGTCCCACGACCTGGCCCACGAGCAGTTCGTGCTCGGGGTGCCCGAGGGTGTGGACGTGAGCGCCGACCAGTTGCCGTTCGAGCCGATGAGCGTCCGCGACGCGATCGAGGTGGCCGCCAGCGGCACCGGGGTGGTGGTGTGTCCCATGTCGGTGGCCCGGCTGCACCACCGCAAGGACGTGGTGCACCGGGTGGTGACCGACCTGCCGACCACCGAGGTCGCCCTGGTCTGGCCCAAGGCGATCGACGACGACCGCACCCAGGCGTTTGTGGGCGTGGTCCGCGGGCGCACCGCCCACAGCTCCCGCGGCTGAGGCAGCCCGCCTCACTCGGACGAGACCCGCAGCACCGCGGCGCCGTGCACCCGGTCGGCGGCCAGGTCGCGCAGGGCCTCGTCCGCCCGCTCCAGAGGGTACGGCGTCACCGTGGCGCGCACGCCGAGCCGCACCGCCAGGTCGAGCAGCTCCGCGCCGTCGGCCCGGGTGTTGGAGGTGACGCTCGTCAGGGTCCGCTCGCGGAACAGGTGGTCGGCGTACCCCATGGCCGGGATGTCGCTGAGGTGGATGCCGGCCACCGCCAGGGTGCCGCCCTGCTCCAGGGCCGCCAGCGCCACCGGGACCAGCTCACCGGCCGGGGCGAAGATGATCGCCGAGTCCAGCGGCACCGGCGGGGCGTCGTACGCCGCGCCCGCGGAGGCGGCGCCGAGTTCGAGCGCCAGCGTGCGGGCCGACTCGTCGCGGGTCAGCACATGCACCTCCGCGCCCTGGGCCATCGCGATCTGCGCGGTGATGTGCGCGCTGGCCCCGAAGCCGTAGATCCCCAGCCGCCCGCCGGGCGGGACCGCGGCGCGGCGCAGCGCCCGGTACCCGATGATCCCCGCGCACAACAGCGGCGCGGCCTGCTCGTCGGGCAGATCCGGCAGCCGGTAGCAGAACGCCGCCGGTGCTACCGCGTACTCGGCGTACCCGCCGTCGGCGTCCCACCCGGTGTACGCCGAGGCGCGGCACAGGTTCTCCTCGCCCCGCCGACACCAGCGGCAGCTGCCGCACGTGTGGCGCAGCCAGGCCACCCCGACGCGGTCCCCGACCGCCAGGTCGACCACCCGCGACCCGAGCTGCTCGACCACGCCGACGACCTCGTGGCCGGGCACCACCGGGGAGCGGTGCTGCGGCAGGTCGCCGTCGACCACGTGCAGGTCGGTGCGGCACACCCCGCACACCCGGACCCGCAGCAGCACCTCGTCCTCGGCCGGGGTGGGCACGGGCAGCTCGACCGGGCTCAACACTCCGTCCCCGTGGGTCTGCCAGGCGCGCATCGTCAGTCCAGCCGCACGCGCTCGCCGAGCTCGGGCACCACCGCAGTCCAGCCGAGCTCGTCCTCGATCCGGCGGGCCAGCGCGGCGGAGGCGTGCGCCTCGCCATGGACGACGTACACGGTGTTCGGCGCACCGGCGGCACTGCCCAGCCACGCGAGCATCTCCGCGGCGTCCGCATGCACAGAGAAGTCCTGGACGGAGACGATCTCGGCGCGGACCGGCACGTAGCGCCCGTACATCTTGAGGTTCCGCTCGCCCTCCTGCAGCTTGCGCCCGCGGGTGCCCTCGGCCTGGTAGCCGGTCAGCACCACCGTGTTCCGGCGGTTCGGCAGCTGGTCGGCGAGGTGGTGCACGACGCGTCCGCCGGTGGCCATTCCGGAGGCGGAGACGATGATGCACGGATGCCGCGGTGAGTTCAGCCGCGCCGACTCCTCCGGATCCCGTACGGCGTGCAGGTCCAGCCGGTCCATCGCCTCGAGCAGCACCTTGGCATCGGGCCGCAGCTGCGGTGAGCGCCGGCTGACCGCGCGGCGGTAGACGTCCAGGGTGGTGAGCGCCATCGGGCTGTCCACGTACACCGGCACCACCGGGATCTGCCCGGACGACATGAGGTCGTACAGGGCCAGGATCACCAGCTCGGTGCGGTCCACGGCGAAGGCCGGGATCAGCACCACGCCGCCGCGCTCCACCGTGTTGGTCACCGCGGCCGCCAGCACCCCCGGGTCGGGTGCGGGATGGGTGCGGTCGCCGTAAGTCGACTCCACCACCATCGTGCCGACCGCCGGCGGCGGCGCAGGCGGTCGCAGCAGCGGGTGGCTGGGACGGCCCAGGTCGCCGCTGAAGACCGTGCGGCTGGCGCCGGTCTCGAGGACCGCGAACGAAGAGCCGAGGATGTGACCGGCCGGCTCCAGGGTGACCGCCATGTCCGGGCCGATCGTGGTGCGCACCCCGTGGTCGATCTCGGTGATCAGGGGCAGGGTCCGCTCCACGTCGGCGGTGTCGTACAGCGGCACCGCGGGCCGGTGCTTGGAGTAGCCGGCCTTGTTGGCGTACCGGGCGTCCTCCTCCTGCAGGTGCGCGCTGTCGCGCAGCACGATCGCCGCCAGCGCCGCGGTGTCCGGGGTGCAGAGCACGCGCCCGGTGAACCCGTCGCGCACCAGCCGGGGCAGGTAGCCGCAGTGGTCCAGGTGCGCGTGGGTCAGCACCACGGCGTCCAGGGAGGCGGCGGGCAGCGGGAGCTGCGTCCAGTTCATCCGGCGCAGCGACGCCAGCCCCTGGTACAGCCCGCAGTCGACCAGCACCCGGCTGTTGCCCCGCTGGATCAGGAACCTGCTCCCCGTCACGGTCCCGGCGGCGCCATGGAAGGTCAGGAACGGGTGGTCGGTCATCGCTGGCTCCTTCGAGAGGTGGAGGCGACTGCCCTCGCTTCCTTCCTACTCGCAGGCCTCCCGGGCTGCAAGGAGCCCGGTCACGAGCCCGTCTCGGCCGGCAACAGGCGCTGCTGGACCCGCGTCAGGAGCGAGCCTTGACCGAGTGCGGCACCGCGAGCGTGCGCCGGATGTCCGCCTCGTCGAACGGCTCCCCCAGCCACTCGAAGAGGCCGCGCAGCGCCTGCGGGTCCTCGCGGTAGTCGTCGTAGTGCACCCGGTACGCCGCCTCTGCGAGGTTCTCGGTCACGCCGAGGATCCGCTCCTCGATCACCTCGAGCCGGCCCAGCGGGTCGTCCTTGTGCCGCCAGAACGCGCTGTTGGCCACATCGGGCAGGCTGCGGGTGTTCACCACGAACCGGGCGCCGGGGAAGACGTCGCGCAGGAAGTCGACGTAGTGCGCGAGGTCCTGGTCGTACCACCGGATCTCTTTGAAGCCGGTGACCCGGGTCTGCGGCTCGGGGCGCAGCAGGGTGTCCAGGGCCAGGATCCGGATATCGCGCAGCGAGGCGTTCTCGTCGAAGCCCTGGATGCCGAACCACGGGTGGGTTGAGGCCTTGGCGTTGCGCGGGTTGACCCGCGCCTGCTCCACCAGCCCGCTGCGGTGGAACTCGTAGAGATGGCGCATGGCGTGCCGGTTCTCCCCGCGGATCAGGTAGCCCGGGATGGAGTTGAGCAGGCCCATCAGGAGCGTGGAGCCGGAGCGCCCGTAGGTCATCACGAAGACGTACTCGAGCTCCTCGATCCTCCGCTTGCGCACCGGCCACCGCACGCTCGGATCCTAACCGGCGGCGGCGGAGAACTCCGCGAGCCACCGCCCGAGCTCGCGGGCGCTGGCGTCAACCAGCGCAGGCCAGTCCATGGCGGCCTCGTCGGCGTTGTCCGAGACGTGCTTGACCAGGCGCACCGGCACCCCGAACTGAGCGGCGGTCCAGGCGACGGCGTACCCCTCCATGTCGACCAGGTGCGCACGCTCCGCCAGGCGCGCCCGCAGCACCGGGTCGGTGACGAAGACGTCGCCGGTGGCCAGCGTCAGCTCGCCCGGCCCGACCACCAGGCGCTCCTGCGGGTCGATCCCCAGCGCCCGGATCGCCTCGGCGTTGACGTCGTGGTTGAGCACCTCGCCGGGCTCGTGCAGCCCGCTGAGGCCGGACCGCAGCGCTCCGGCGGTGCCCACGTTGACCACCACCAGCCGGCTCAGGTCGTCGTACTGGGCCAGCGCCCGGGCGGTGAGCGCGGCGGCCGCGGTCTTGCCCAGCCCGGTGATCACCAGCGGCAGGTCGGCCGGGACGTACCGCGCCTCGGCGGTCGTCGCGGCCACCACCAGGATGCGCGCCTCGGTCCTCGACATCGTCGACTACCAGCTGCTTTCGAGCGGGCGACCCTCGTGGAAGCCGGCGGTCGACTGCACGCCCACCACCGCCCGCTCGTGGAGCTCGTCGAGCGACCTGGCGCCGGAGTAGGTGCAAGCTGAGCGCAGCCCGCTGCAGATCTGGTCGATCAGGTCCTCCACGCCGCCGCGGGCCGGGTCCAGGTACATCCGGGAGGAGGAGATGCCCTCCTCGTAGAGGCCCTTGCGGGCCCGCTCGTACGCCGTCTCGCCCGCGGTGCGGCTGGCCACGGCCCGGGCCGAGGCCATCCCGAAGGACCGCTTGAACTGCCGGCCCTGCGCATCCTGCAGCAGGTCACCGGGCGACTCGTGCGTGCCGGCGAACCAGGACCCGACCATCACCGCCGACGCGCCGGCGGCCAGGGCCAGCGCGACGTCGCGGGGGTGGCGGATGCCGCCGTCGGCCCACACGTGGCGCCCCTGCGCCCGGGCCGCCTGCGCGCACTCCAGCACCGCGGAGAACTGCGGCCGCCCGACCCCGGTCATCATCCTGGTGGTGCACATCGCGCCCGGGCCGACCCCGACCTTGACGATGTCGGCGCCGGCCTCGATGAGCGCCCGGGTGCCGTCGGCGGAGACCACGTTGCCCGCCACCACCGGGACGCCGCCGGGGTTGACCGCACGCACGGCGCGCAGCGCCTCGAGCATCCGCTCCTGGTGCCCGTGCGCGGTGTCGATCACCAGGGCGTCGACCCCGGCCGCCAGCAGCCGCTCGGCCTTGCTCGCCACGTCCTGGCCCACGCCGATCGCCGCGGCGATCCGCAGGCCCCCGTTGCCGTCCACGGCCGGGGTGTAGAGCGTGGCCCGCAGCGCGCCGAGGCGGGTCAGGACCCCGGTTAGCCGCCCGGCCTCGTCCACGGCCACCGCCACCGGCGCCTTCGTGGCATCGAGCTGATCGAACGCCTCGCGCGGGTGGGTGGCATCCGAGATCAGCACCATGTCCGTGCTCATCACGTCCTTGACCTGGGCGAACCGGTCCACCTCCACGCAGTCCGACTCCACGACCACGCCGACCGGCTTCTGATCCGAGACCACCACCGCGGCCCGGTGCGCGCGCTTGGGGATCAGCGAGAGCGCCTCGGCGACGGTCTGGTACTCGGTCAGCTCGATCGGGGTGTCGAAGACCGTGTGCCGCGCCTTGACCCAGTCGACCACCTGGGTGACCACCGGGATAGGGATGTCCTGCGGGATCACCGTCAGCCCGCCGCGCCGCGCCACCGTCTCGGCCATCCGGCGCCCCGCGACGGCGGTCATGTTGGCCACCACCAGTGGCAGGGTGCCGCCGGTCCCGTCGGCGGTGGCCAGGTCCACGTCGTACCGGCTGGCCACCGAGCTGTACGACGGCACCATGAAGACGTCGTCGTAGGTCAGGTCGTGGCTGGGGACCTGGTCGTTGAGGAATCGCACGCCCGGCAACCTACCCCGAACCCGCGCGCTCGCTCAGCGCCTGCCACGTCCGCTCCACGTCCTCGGCCCGGGTCCGCCAGCTGCCCACGGCGAGGCGGATCGCGGTGCGGCCCTCGACCACGGTGTGGCTCAGGTAGGCGACCCCGGAGTCGTTGAGCGACTCCATGAGCCGCAGGGTCTCCTCGTCGCCAGACCGAAGCCGGAACACCACCAGCCCCAGGACCGGCTCGGTGACCAGCTCGAACCGGTCGTCGGCGCGGACCAGGTCGGCGAACCGGGTGGCCAGCGCGACGCCGCCCCGGATGTGGGCCTGGAGCCCGCTGATGCCGTAGCTGCGCAGAACCGCCCAGAGCTTGAGCGCGCGGAACCTGCGCCCCAGCTGCGGGTGCCAGTCCCGCAGGTCGGCCACCGCCCCGGACTCGCTGGCGGGGTTGCGCAGGTACTCCGGCAGCAGCGAGAGCGCCCCCAGGAGCGGGGCGCGGTCGCGCACCCAGAAGGCGCTGCAGTCGAACGTGGTGAGCAGCCACTTGTGCGGGTTGGTCACGAACGAGTCGGCGTACTCCGCCACGCCCTCCGGCGCCTGCCGGTGCTCCGGACACACCGCGGCGACCCCGGCCCAGGCGGCGTCGACGTGCAGCCAGGCCCCGTACTGGCGGGCCAAGGCCCCGATGGTGCCGACGTCGTCCAGGGCCCCGGTGGAGGTGGTGCCGGCGGCGGCGAGCACCAGGACCGGGCGCAGCCCGGCGGCCACGTCCTCCTCCAGGGTCGCGGCCAGTATGTCGACCCGCATCGCCTGGGTGCGCGGGTCGACCGGGATCACCCGCAGCGCCTGTTCCCCCAGGCCGCTCATGATCACGGCCTTGGTCAGCGACGAGTGTGCCTGGCTGGAGGCGTACACCCGCAGGTCTGGGGTCACCCCGTCGGCCCGGGCACTCCCGCCGGTCGCGCGGTGCAGCGCCGCGAGCAGCGCGGTGAACGTGGCCGTGGAGGCGGTGTCCTGGATGACCCCGCCGCCGGGGCCACCGGACCGGAACGCCTCTGGGAGCCCGAGCGCCTCGCCGAGCCAGTCGAGCACCACCTGCTCCACCTCGGTCAGCGCGGGGCTGGTCGCCCAGATCATTCCCTGGGCGCCCAGCCCGCTGGAGATCAGGTCGGCCAGGATCGCGGCCGGTGAGGAGTTGGCCGGGAAGTAGGCGAAGAAGCGCGGGTGCTGCCAGTGCGTGATGCCCGGCAGCACCACCTCGTCCAGGTCGTGCAGCAGCGCGTCGAAGGGCTCCGGGAGCTCCGGGGCCGAGGCGGGCAGGGCGCCGGCGACCTCTCCGGGGGCCACCTGGGCGCGGACCGGCAGGTCATCGAGCCGGTCCCAATAATCGGCGATCCAGTCGATGATGCGGTGGCCTTGACGGCGGAACTCCTCGGGGCTCAGGTGCGCATCGGCCATGGCCGAACCCTAGACCGCCGGCGGCTTGATGCCCTGGTCCGCTGGGCCCCGCCGGATGGGCCCCCTGGATGGGCCCCGGTACTCAGCGCCACTTGGGCCCCCGACCGGATCCGACGGGCCGGTCGGCTTCCCAGACTGGTCGTCATGAGCACTCCGACCACTCCCCGCAACACCAGCGCCTTCTACCTGCAGGCCGGCATCGCCTTCGGGGCCGCCCTGCTGATCATGATCATCGCGATCTTCTACCTGCCGGTGGACCCGTGGATCCGGGCCTTCCTGTCGGTCAACACGCTGTTCCTCACCACGTCCTGCTTCACCCTCGCCAAGTGCGTGCGCGACGCCCAGGAGACGCAGACCGTGGTCAGCCGGCTCGACCAGGCCAGGGTGGACAAGATCCTCAGCGACCACGACCCGTTCCGGTCGGTGAGCTGACCAGCAGGCCGAGCTGAGAGGGGGGGCAGCAGGCCCGCGGCTAACGCCCCCGGGACGTCATTACCACGGAGGCCCATGCGCGCCAGCGGTGATGACGTCGCCGCAGAGCGTCATCACGGCAGCGCCCTATCCCACGCTGCGTTGATGACGTCCCGGGGCTGGGGGCGGCTACTTCAGCTCGGCGCTGGACAGGCCCAGCACCCGGCGCGCCACGATCAGCTGCTGGATCTGCTGGGTGCCCTCGAAGATGTCGAGGATCTTGGAGTCCCGGGCCCACTTCTCCAGCAGCTCGTGCTCGCTGTAGCCCACGGTCCCGGCCAGCTCGACGCACGCCAGGGTGATCTGGGAGCCGACCCGGCCCGCCTTCGCCTTGGCCATCGAGGCCTCGAGTGAGTTGGGCTGACGGTTGTCGGCCATCCAGGCGGCCTGCATGGTGAGCAGCTTCGCCCCCTCCCAGTCGGCCTCCAGCTGCAGCAACCGAGCCGCCGCCGCGCTCTGGGCCTGGGCTGGCCGGTCGTAGTCCACGACCACCCCGGCCTGCTCCAGCAGGTCCCGGGTCAGGTCGAGGGAGGCGCGGGCGCAGCCGATCGCCATCGCGGCCACCAGCGGCCGGGTGTTGTCGAAGGTGGCCATCGCCCCGCCGAACCCCGCCCGTACGTCGATCTCCGGGGACCCGAGCAGGTTGCCAGCCGGGACCCGGCAGTCGGTGAAGGTGATCACCGCAGTGTCGGAGGCCCGGATGCCGAGCTTCTCCTCCAGCCGCTCCACCTTCATCCCGGGCGTGCCCTTCTCCACCACGAAGGACTTGATCGCGGCCCGGCCCAGCGACTTGTCGAGGCTCGCCCACACCACGACGGCGCTGCTGCGCTCGCCGGCGGTGACGAAGATCTTCTCGCCGTTGATCACGTACTCGTCCCCGTCGAGCACCGCGGTGGTGCTCAGCGCGGCGGAGTCCGAGCCCATCCCCGGCTCGGTGATCGCCATCGAGGCCCACAGCTTGCCGAAGCGGCGCTGCTGTTCCTCGTCGGCGACCGCGGCGATGGCCGCGTTGCCCAGGCCCTGCCGGGGCATGGAGAGCAGCAGGCCGGTGTCGCCCCAGCACATCTCGGCCACGGAGAGGACCGAGGCGAGGTTGGCGCCGTTCCGGACCTTGCCGGACTCGCTCTTGTCAGCGGCGCGCTTATCGGCGGCCGGCTTCGCGGGATCCCTCTTGGCCTTGTCCTGGGTGGCACCGGTGGCGCCGGCACCCTCGGCCGTTCCAGACTCCGAGAGGCCGTCGATCATCGCGGCCAGCATGTCGAGCTCCTTGGGGTACTCGTGCTCGGCGCGGTCGTACTTGCGGGAGATGGGGCGCAGCATGTTCATCGCGACCTGGTGGGCCTGGTCGACGAGGACCCGGTGCTTGCGGGGGGTTTCGAGGTTGATCATGGTCTTCTGCCCCGTCCTCAGACGAGGACGCCTCCTTCCATCAGTCCAACTGCTCGCAGGTCGCGGTACCACCGCTCCACCGGGTGCTCCTTGACGAAGCCGTGGCCGCCCAGCAGCTGTACGCCGTCCAGGCCGATCTTCATGCCCTTCTCCGCGCACAACTGGTGGGCCAGCGCGACCTCGCGGGCGAAGCTCTTGCCCTGCGCGGCGCGGGAGGCCGCCCGCCAGGTGACCAGCCGCATGGCCTGCAGCTCGATCGCGAGGTCGGCGACCATGAACGCCACCGACTGCCGGTGTGCGACCGGCTCCCCGAAGGCCTGCCGCTCCTTGACGTAGGCGGTGACGTAGTCGAGCACCGCCTGCCCGGTGCCGACGGCCAGGGCGCACCAGGCCAGCCGGGACAGCCGCAGGCACTCGGTGTAGTCGGTGCCGTCGGCGCCGCCCAGCAGCTGCGCGGGCGTGTCGCTCAGGTGCAGCCGGGTCAGGCCGGCCGCGCGCGCGCCCATCGACGGGTCCGCCTCGATCTCCAGGCCACCGGCCGACGACTCCACCAGGAACAGCGCCGGGGCGTCGTCGAGCATCGCGCCGACCACGAAGAGCTCGGCCTCGGCCCCGCGCACCACGCCGGACTTCACCCCGGTCAGGGTGTAGCCGTCCGCGCCGGCCACCGCCGTCGTGGCCGGACGCAGCGCGTCGTACAGCACCGTCGGCTCGGCCAGCGCCAGCGCCGCCGCGGGGGCCTGGTCGTCGGTGAAGGCCGGCAGATAGGTCTGCTGCTGCTGCTCACTGCCCCACAGGGAGATGGCGGTGGCGACCGCGCCGGGGGCCAGCGTGGCCACCGCGATCCCGAGGTCGCCGTGGGCCAGCGCCTCGGCGACCAGCACCCCGCCGACCGCCGAGCGCTGCTCGGCGACCCCGCCGAGCGACTCGGGCACCCCGAGGATCGGCAGGCCGATCTCCAGGCTGGCCTTCAGCACGGCCTCGGGGGTCGCGCAGGCCTCGTCGGCCTCGGCCGCGGATGGTCGCACCACCTCCTCGGCGAACTCCTTGACCACCTGGACCAGCATCTGCTCGTCCTCGGTGGGAGTCAGGTCGAAGACGCCCCGGGCGTCGGCCGAGGCCACCCGGACCCCGGCGCGCTTGCGCCCCTTGCGGGTGAAGGTGCGCCCGGCCACCGCCATGGTCCGCAGACCGCTGCGGGTGGCGGTGTAGACCGCCTGCTCGGTGGCCTTGCGCAGGCCGACGCGATCCAGCAGGTCGCTCTGGGCGAGCTTGCTGAGCGCGGCCACGGCGTAGCCGATCGGGTCGCGGGTCTCGGAGGAGGCCAAACCGTGCTTGCCGCCGGGTCCATGCCGGGAGGTGGATGCCATGCGCGCAAATGTAACTCGCAGTTACACAGTGCGCCACACCACTAGGTGTGTCGCAGGTCACTCTCTCGGCGACCGTAGAATCTCCGCCATGGTCGACAGCCCAGCCGGCGCCGCGCACGAGCCCCAGTCCCCACCGCTGCCTCCGGGCGGCACCGTGCGCCCCATCACCCGCTGGGGCACCGAGGTGATGCACCGGCCGCAGCGCCAGGTGACCTCGTACGACGAGGACCTGCGGGCCCTGGCCGCCGACATGGTCGCCACCATGTACGCCGCCGACGGGGTCGGGCTGGCGGCCTGCCAGATCGGGGCGGACGTGGCGATGTTCGTCTTCGACTGCGCCGACGAGGGCGGCACCCGGTTCCAGGGGGTGGTGTGCAACCCCACCCTGGTGCTGCCCGAGGCCGGCAGGCGTCGCCTGGACGAGGACGACGAGGGCTGCCTCTCGCTCCCCGGGGCCTTCGTGGAGTGCGCACGCCCGGACTGGGCGCGGGTCGAGGGCTTCGGACTCGACGGTGAGCCGGTCACGTTCGAGGGGGACGGCCTGCTGGCCCGGTGCCTCCAGCACGAGACCGACCACACCCTGGGCACCGTCTTCGGGGACCGGATCCCGACCAAGCAGCGCAAGAAGCTGCAGAAGGCCCACGACAAGACGGCCGGCGACTACCCGGCGACCTGGCCGGTGCCCTAGCGGCGCGCGGCCACGTAACAGGCCACGGCCGCCGCGGCCGCGACGTTGAGGGAGTCGATGTCCTCGCGCATCTGGATCACCGCGCGGCGGTCCGCCGCCGCCTGCCAGTGCGCCGAGATCCCCGGCCCCTCCGAGCCCAGCACCAGCGCGAGTCGCTCCACGCCGGCGACCGCGGTCTCGATCGGCTCGGCGCCCTCGGCCAGGGTGAGCGCGACCGTGGTGAAGCCGGAGCGCGACAGCATGCCCAGCGCGTCGTACCAGTCCGGGAGCCGGGTCCACGGCACCGAGAAGACCGCGCCCATGGCCACCTTCACCGAGCGGCGGTAGAGCGGGTCGGCGCAGCGCGGCGAGAGCAGGACCGCGTCGAACCCCAGGGCAGCGCCGCAGCGGAAGATGGCCCCGACGTTGGTGTGGTCCACCACGTCCTCCAGCACCAGCACCGAGCGGGCCCCGGCGAGCACCGCCTCCACCTCCGGTAGCGGCTCGCGGTGCAGCGAGGCCAGCGCGCCCCGGTGCACGTGGAAGCCGGTGACGTCCTCGGCCAGCGCCTCGCTGACCACGTAGCAGGGGGCGTCGCTGGCCGCGAGGATGTCGGCGAGGCCGTCCAGCCACCGCGGTGCCATCAGGAACGACCGGGGCCGGTGTCCGGCCTGGACCGCGCGGCGTACGACCTTCTCGCCCTCGGCCAGGAAGAGCCCGTGCTCGGCCTCCAGGCTGCGCCGCAGCTGTACGTCGCGCAGGTCGCGGTAGTCGGCCAGCCGCGGGTCGTCCGCGGCCGTGATCTCGATGAGCTGCGCCACGAGGTCAGTGTGCCGTGCTCAGCGGGTCGGGCGGCCGTACTGGTCCGGGAAGGCGACCGCGACCACCTCGCCGATCACGATGATCGCCGGGGGACGCACGTCGTGCTGCTCCAGGTCGGCGCCCAGCTCGCTCAGCGTGCTCAACACCCGCCGCTCGGTGGGCATCGTGCCCTCGACCAGCACCGCCACCGGCGTCCCCGGGTCCCGGCCCCCGCCGAGCAGCGACTCGGCGATGGCCGGCGCGTTCTGCACGGCCATGAGCAGCACGATCGTGCCGCGCAGCCGGCCCAGGGCGTCCCAGTCGACCAGCGAGCCCGCGTGTCCGGGCGGCAGGTGGCCGGAGACCACGGTGAACTCGTGGGCCACGCCCCGGTGGGTGACCGGGATCCCCGAGACCCCGGGCACCGAGATCGAGGAGGACAGGCCGGGGATCACCGTGACCGGCACGCCGGCTTCGCGGCAGGCCAGCAGCTCCTCGAAGCCGCGGCCGAAGACGAAGTTGTCCCCGCCCTTGAACCGGACCACGCGCTTGCCCTGCCGGGCCCGGTCGATCAGGAGGTCGTTGATCTGCGACTGCAGGGCGCTGCGCCCGCGCGGCAGCTTGGCCACGTCGATCAGCTCCACGTGCGCGCCCAGCTCCTGCAG
>ERZ1645187.2204-NODE-2204-length-17393-cov-112.332853_pt1 | contig 17393 bp, 14 predicted proteins | sample MGYA00575352_ERZ1645187 | MGnify/ENA primary metagenome ERZ1645187 (study PRJEB40837, sample SAMN11349314) | freshwater sediment metagenome | isolation source: river sediment | host: Sediment | place: India: Wazaribad , New Delhi | collected 2017-02-21 ... | reverse complement strand
TCGAGGCCCTCGACCTCGAAGCCGAGGCAGGCGGTGAAGTCCTCCTCGTTGCCGATCATGACGTCGACGTGGTGGGCGATCTCGCGGTTGATCTTGCGCGCCCCCTCCTTGCCGCCCTGGCTCTTCCACAACTGGCCACGGTAGTTGAGGTCGTAGGAGACGATCGTCCCGTATTTCTTGGCGGCGGTCACCGCCTCGATCACCACCTCAGAGGTGTTGGGGGCGAGCGCCGCGAAGATGCCGCCGGTGTGGAACCAGCGTACGCCCTCCTCGCCGAAGAGCTTCTCCCAATCCACCTCACCGGGCCGGATCTGCGAGGCGGCGGAATAACCGCGGTCGTTGCAGCCGAGGGCGGCGCGGGGGCCGTAGCCCTTCTCGGTGAAGTTCAGGCCGACGCGGGTGTTGCGGCCGATGCCGTCGAACTCGCGCCAGATGATGTGCGACGTGTCCACCCCACCCTGCATGATCAGGTCCTCGACCAGCCAGCCGACGTCGTTGATCGGCAGGGCGGTGACGACCGACGAGCGCTTGCCCCAGCATTTGCGCATGGCGCGGGCGACGTTGTACTCGCCGCCGCCTTCCCACACCTGGAAGGTGCGGGTGGTGCGCACCCGGCCGAAGCCGGGATCGAGGCGCAGCATCACCTCGCCGAGCGAGACGCAGTCCCACTTGCAGTCTTCCGGCTTGCGGATGGTCAGGATGTCGGACATGGCTCACTTCCCCCGGATGGAACGGACCAACGCGATGGTGTCGCGCACCTTGGTCTCGATGCCCTTGTAGTCCTTGGCGGCGAGGAGCTCCTTGGTGATCAGGTTCGAGCCCACCCCGGCGCAGACGATGCCGGCGCCGAACCACTTCTTCAGCGACTCCTCGGTCGGCTCGACGCCGCCGGTCGGCATGATCTTGGTCCAGGGGCAGGGGCCGAGCATCGCCTTGACGAACTCGGGGCCACCGACCGACGAACCCGGGAAGACCTTGACGATCTCGCAGCCGAGTTCCTCGGCGTAGCCGATCTCGGTCGCCGAGCCGCAGCCGGGCGAATAGGGGATCTTGCGGCGGTTGCAGACCTTGGCGACGTCGGGATTGAGCAACGGGCCGACGACGAACTTGGCGCCGTTGGCGATGTAGAGGCCGGCGGTCGGGGCATCGACCACCGAGCCGACGCCCATGATCACGCTGGGGTCGGCGGAGGCGAAGTGACGGGCGACGTCGAGGAAGACGTGGGCAGCAAAGTCACCGCGGTTGGTGAACTCGATCGCCTTGGCGCCGCCGTTCGCGCAGGCCTGGATCACGTTCTTACAGATCTCGACGTCGGGGTGATAGAAGACCGGGATGATCCCCTGATCGATCATCGCGGCCAATACCGACATGCGGTCGTGCTTCATCGCGGACGTCCTTTCGATGGTGATCCGAGAGAGCGCGCCGAGAACCGCCCGGTGGGCCGGCGATCGGTCGCGAGGAAGTGGACGCGGTCCGTCGCGCTCTCGAAACCGGGAGCATGGTCCCATGGGAACGATGACCTGTCAACCTATCTGATAGGTTGTTCGGTTCGGGGTTTTCTGGCAGTCTCGCCGCATGACCGATTTCGACCTCGCCCCCCTGGAACACGGCTCGCTCACCGAACGCGCGGTCGAGGCGCTGCTCGACCGCATCCTGACGCGGCGACTGGAACCGGGAACGTCGCTGCCCTCCGTCGGGGAACTCGCCGAGGGCATGGGGGTGAGCCGGCCGGTGGTGCGCGAGGCGCTCAACGCGCTGAAGGCGCTGGGCATCGTCGAGATCACCAACGGCAAGAAGGCGGTGATCCGCGACCTCGACGGCGAGGTGTTGGGGATCTTCTTTCGCCGGGCGCTGCAGGTGATCGACGATTCGGTGCGCGAGGTGATGGAGGTGCGCACCGGTATCGAGATCCGCGCCGCGGCACTCGCCGCCCGCAATCGCTCCGACCGCGATCTCGCCGTGCTGAAGGAGCTCGTCGAGCGGATGGCGGAGGCGATCGACGACGCGGCGCGCTTCAGCCGCCACGACTCGGCCTTCCATCTCGCCGTCGCCGAGGCGAGCGGCAACCGCTTGATCTTCCACGTGGTCGAATCGCTCGAGGCGGCGCTGCGCAATGCCTCGTATCAGGGGGTGCGGGCAATCGGCGAGCACGGCCGGGTCGACGACGTCATCGACGAGCACCGCGCGCTGCTCGACGCGATCGAGGCACGCGACGAAGCCCGCGCCGCGGCGCTGATGCACGATCACATCGCCGCGGCGATGACCCGGATGGGCATCGCGCCCTGAGGCAGAGGCCTCGCTCACAGCACCGCGCCGATGTGCCAGGGGACGAACTCGTCGTCGCCGTAGCCGAATTCCTCGCTCTTCGTCCTCTTGCCGGAGGCGACCGCCAGGATCTCGGCCAAGATCTCCTCGCCGATCGCATCGACCGTGGTCCCGCCGGCGACGATGCGGCCGGCGTCGACGTCGATGTCCTCGGCCATGCGCCGGGCGAGATCCGAGTTCGAGGCGACCTTGATCGACGGCGACGGGCGACAGCCGAAGCACGAGCCGCGGCCTGTGGTGAAGACGATCAGATTGGCCCCGCCGGCGACCTGTCCGGTGGCGGAGACCGGGTCGTAGCCGGGGGTGTCCATGAAGACGAGGCCGCGGGCCGTGACCCTCTCGGCGTAGCGCACCACGTCGACGAGCGGGGAACGGCCGCCCTTGGCCACCGCGCCGAGCGATTTCTCCAGGATGGTGGTGAGGCCGCCGCGTTTGTTGCCCGGCGAAGGATTGTTGTCGAGCGAGGCACCCGACGCGGCGACGTAGTCGCGCCACCAGTCGAGGCGGGCCTGGAGCTTGGCGGCGATCTCGGGTGCGGCGCGGGCGGTGAGCAGGTGCTCGGCGCCGTAGATCTCGGGGGTCTCGGAGAGAATGGCGGTGCCGCCGGCGGCGACCAGACGGTCGACGGCGGCGCCCAACGCCGGGTTGGCGGTGATGCCGGAGAAGCCGTCGGAGCCGCCGCACTGAAGCCCGACGACGAGTTCGGAGGCGGGTACCTCCTCGCGCACCAGCGCCGAGGCCGCCGCCGCCATCGGCTCCAGCAGCGCCAGCGCCTTCTCGACCGCCGAGCGCGAGCCGCCGACGTCCTGGATGTCGAACGAGGTGATCGACGCGCCCACCCCGGCCTTGGCATAGAGGACGATCTGATTGACCTCGCAGCCGAGCCCGATGAGGAGCGAGGCGGCGAAGTTCGGATGGCCGAGATAGCCGCCGATGGTGCGCCGGAGAATCGCCGGCCCGTCGCCGGCGGTCGACTGGCCGCAGCCCTGGCCATGGACGATCGGCACGAAGCCGTCGATGCCGGGGTATTTCGGGAGGAGTTCGCGGTTCGCCACCTCGGCGATGCGGCGGCAGACGGTGACCGAGCAGTTCACCGAGGCGACGACGCCGATGAAGTTGCGGGTGCCGACGCGGCCGTCGGCCCGGCGGTAGCCGAGGAAGGTCGCCGCGGCGGGCATCGGCAGTGGCCGGGCGGAGCGGGCGACGGCGTGGCGCTCGCTGCCGGGGACGAAGCCGAGTTCGTCGACGTGGACGTGGCTGCCTGCCGGGATGTCGACCAGCGCCTCGCCGATCGGCTGAGCGTATTTCAGGACGAGAGCACCACGCGGGATGGCGTGCAGCGACACCTTGTGTCCGGCGGGAACGGGTGTGCGGGCGACGACGCCGTCGCAGACCGGGTCGCCCGGAGCCAGCGCTCCGATCGCCACGCCCACGTCGTCGCCGGCCGCCAGCACCACCACCCGCGCCTCGCTCATGCACCGCCCTCCGTCATGGCGCGCACCGTCGCCGCGGCGCCGAGGCGGTAGAGCCGATCGAGCGCCTCGGTCACTGCAGTCATGAAGCGCGGATCGGCCGGAAGGTCCGAACCGAATACCTCGTTCACCCGGGCGAGCGCCGGAGCGAGGCGGGCGGCGTCGGGGCCGGCTTCGTCGGCGATCGCCCACAGGCGCGCGGCGAGCGGATCGCGCACGTCGATCGGCTCACCCTTCTCGTCGATGCCGGTGACGTAGCGCATCCAGGCGGCGACGCCGAGTGCCAACCGATCGATCGGGGCATCGACCCGCAGACGGTCGCGGATGGTGCCGAGCAGACGCTGGGGCAGCTTCTGCGAGCCGTCCATGGCGATCTGCCAGGTGCGGTGCTTCAGCGCCGGATTGCGGAAGCGGGCGAGGAGATCGGCCCGATAGGCGGCGAGATCGACCGAGAGCACGGGCAGCGTCGGGGCGCTCTCCTTCTCCATCAGGTCCGAGACCAGCCGGGCGAGCGCCGGTTCGCCCATGGCGGCGGCGACCGTCTGATGGCCCATCAGATAGCCGAGATAGGCGAGGGTCGAGTGCGAGCCGTTGAGGAGACGCAGCTTCATCAACTCGTAGGGGGCGACGTCCCTCACGAACTCGACGCCGACCTTCTCCCAGGCCGGGCGGCCGAGCGGGAAGTCGTCCTCGACCACCCACTGGGTGAAGGGCTCGGTCATGATCGGCCACGCATCCTCGAGGCCGAGGGCCTCGGCGACGGCGGCGCGATCGGCATCGGTGGTGGCGGGCACGATGCGGTCGACCATGGTGGACGGGAAGCGCACATGGTCGGCGACCCAGCGGCCGAGGTCGGGGTCGACCAGCTCGGCGAAGCGGACGACGAGGCCGCGCAGGGTGTGGCCGTTGGCCGGCAGGTTGTCGCAGGCGAGCACGGTGAAGGGGGCGAGGCCGGCGGTACGGCGCTGCTTCAGTCCGGCGACGATGACGCCGACGGTGGTCTTCGGTGTGGCGAGGTTCTCGAGATCGTGGCGGATGTCGGGGTCGTCCTCGCGCAGGCGGCCGGTCGCCGGATCGTGGCTGTAGCCCTTCTCGGTGACGGTGGTCGAGACGATGCGGACGTGGCGGTCGGCGAGGCGGGCGACGAGCCCGGCGGGATCCTCCGGCCCGACGATCACCCCGGTCGAGGAGCCGATCACCCGATGCCGGGCGCCCGAGCCGTCGACGGTGGCGACGGTATAGAGCCCGTCCTGGGGGACGAGCGCGTCGCGCGTGTCGGTCGAGCGCAGCGACACGCCGAGGATGCCCCAGGTGGGGTCGTCGGCGAGCAGGGCGTCGGTGTAGACCGCCTGATGGGCGCGGTGGAAGGCGCCGATGCCGAGATGGACGATGCCGGAGAGCAGCGTCTCCCGATCGTAGGCGGGGCGTTCGACGGAGGCGGGCAGGCGGTCGAGAGTGGCTTCCGAGAGGCGGTCCATGGTGCTTCCCGTGGATGGCGCGGCCGACCGGACGTTGGGCCGCGGGAGAGGTCGGGCGCGCCGCGGGCGGCGGCGCGCCCGCGGTCTCAGGTGTTCGACCGCTTGGCGCGGGCGACGATCTGCGTCGGGTTGACGAAGCGCAGGGCGATGATCAGCCAGACCAGGGTGGTGATCATGTAGATCACGGCCATCGCGTCGATCGACTGCACCGCCCGCACGCCGGCGGCGAAGACGGCGTAGTAGAGGGCGACGACCAGCGTCTGCGATCCCGGTCCGGCGACGAGGAAGGTCAGTTCGAACATGGCGATGGTGCGGACCAGCACCAACAGCAGCGCGGCGAGCACGCCGGGCAGCAGGATCGGCACCAGGACGTAGACGAAGACCTTCGGCGTTGACGCCCCGAAGACCCGGGCGGCAGCCTCGATGCGCGGATCGATCTGCTCGATGAAGGGGATCATCACCAGCACGACGAAGGGCACCGTCGGCACCAGATTGGCGAGGATGACGCCGGCGAGCGAGCCGCCGAGCCCCGACTTGTAGAGCACGGTGGCGAGCGGGATGCCGTAGGTCACCGGCGGCACCAGGAGCGGCAGCAGGAGCAGGAGCATCACCGCCTTCTTGGCGGGAAATTCGCGGCGGGCCAACGCATAGGCCGCCGGCACGCCGACGAGGCCGGAGAGCGCCACCACCGAGCCGACCACCTGGAAGGTGACCCACAGCACGTCGCCGAGCTGGAACTCGTCCCAGGCGGCGAAATACCACTTGGTGGTGAAGCCGGCGGGCAGCCAGGTGCCGAGCCAGCGGGTGGCGAAGGACGAGGTCAGCACCGAGCCGATCAGGCCGAACAGGTTGACGACGAAGAAGGCGACGAAGAGCCAGACGCCGGCCACCCAGAGGCGGGTGGAGAGAGGAGTGCGAGCTGCGAACATGGTTCTCCTCCCTCAACCCTTGGCGGCGGCGACGGGGCCGCGATAGAGCAGCGTGCGACCGCCGAGGATCACCACCACCACCACGAGCTGAACTGCGCCCATGATCATGGCGATCGCCGAGGCGAGCGAGTAGTCGTATTCCTCGAAGGCGGCCTGATAGGCGGCGATCGAGATGACGCGGGTGGTGTTGGCGGGATCACCGACCAGCACCGCCGAGGGCAGCACCGAGAAGGCCTGGACGAAGCTCAGGCAGAAGGTGATGGCGAGGCCGGGCAGCAGCAGCGGCAGATAGACCTCGCGGAACCGCGCCGCCGGCGAGGCGCCGAGGGTGGCCGCCGCCTGTTCGAGCGAGGGGTCGATGCCGGTGACGTAGGACAGCGTCAGCAGGAAGGTGAAGGGGAAGATGGCGATGACCAGCGACAGGAACACGCCCCAGTAGCCGTGGACGATGTGCAGCGGATGAGAGAGCACCCCGAGCCACATCAGCGAGCGCGTGAACCAGCCCTGCGGACCGAAGTAGAACAGCATGCCCTCGGCGATCAGCACGGTGCCCAGGGTGATCGGCAACACCAGGATGGTGGTGAGCAGCCGCTGGTGCTTCATCAGCCGCACCCGGAAGGCGATCGGCACGGCGATGAGCAGGTTGAGCAGCGTCACCGGCAGGGCGAGGCGCAGCGTCGTCCAGATCGTCTTCGACAGGAAGGGATCGGAGAAGAAGCGCTCGTAGTTGGTGAGCGCATCGCCGCCGGCCTTGGGGTGGAACGACAGCCACAGCCCGTAGAGGAACGGGTAGACGAAGAGCGCGACGGCGACCACCACGCAGGGCAGGACGAGCAGGGTCACGCCGTCGAGGCCGCGGGCGCGGAGCTTCTGCGTCAGGGTCGGGCCTTCGGTGCGGCGGGCGGAGGGTGCGGCACTCATCGCGGCTCCTCCGGATAGACGAGGACGCGATCGGGGTCGGCACCGAGGCGGATCTTCGCGCCGCGCGCGAGCGCCGTCGGCGAGGAGAAGAACACCTCGAGCCCGGCCGCCGTCCGGGCGAGGCCGTGATACTCGCGGCCGCGATATTCGATGGTCTCGATCTCGGCCGGAATGCCGGTCGCGGCGTCGATGGGCACGAGGTCGTCGGGGCGAGCCATGGCGATCGCCGCCGCCCCGTCGTCGACGCCGTCGCGCGGCTTGCCGACGAGGCGGGCGCCGTCGCCGACGTCGAGGGTGACGAAATCGCCGTCGCGACCGATCACCCGGCCCGGCACCCGGTTGCGGAAGCCCATGAAGTCGGCGACGTCGAGATGGGCCGGCGCGCCGAAGAGCTCGGCCGGGGTGCCGACCTGACGGATGACGCCCTCGCGGATGACGACGATGCGGTCGGCGAGCGACAGCGCCTCTTCCTGATCGTGGGTGACGTAGATGGTGGTCGAGCCGAGCGACTGGTGGATGCGGCGGATCTCGCCGCGCATCTCGAGCCGAAGCTTGGCGTCGAGATTGGACAGCGGCTCGTCCATCAGCACCAGCGGCGGGGCGATGACGATGGCGCGGGCGATGGCGACGCGCTGCTGCTGGCCGCCGGAGAGCTGGCCGGGCAGCTTGTCGGCCTGACTGGTGAGTCGCACCGTGGCGAGCACCTCGTCGACCCGCCGGTCGATCTCCGGCTTGGGGACGCCGCGCATCTTCAGGCCGAAGCCGACGTTGCGGCGCACGTTCATGTGGGGGAAGAGGGCGTAGTTCTGGAACACCATGCCGAAGCCGCGCTCTTCCGGGCGCAGCGTGTCGATGCGGGCGTCGTCGAGCATGATGCGACCGCCGGTGACGTCGAGCAGGCCGGCGATGCAGTTGAGGGCGGTGGTCTTGCCACAGCCCGAAGGGCCGAGCAGGGCGACGAACTCGCCGCGGCGGATGGTCAGGTCGAGGTTCTTCAGGGCATTGAAGGTCCCGAAGTCGCGGCTGACACCTTCCAGGCGAAGGGTTTCGAACTTCGTCGGAGCGACGGTCATGGCGGATACTCGGCTCTCATCGTGTCGGGCGCCGGCGGGGCGCGGTTCGAGGCTCCCCCGCGGGCGATCCGCGGGAGAGCGTCGAGGGCGGCGATCCCGGCGAGGGACCGCCGTCGGGGCGATCACTTACCCTTGCGCGAACCGACTTCCTCGTCCCACTTGCGGAACGCGGCGACCATCCGGTCCGCCGGCAGCGGCAGGACGGTCGGGTTGTCGGCGATGAGCTTGTCGTAGATCGGACGGCCGTATTCCTTCAGCGCGTCCTGGCTCTCCTTCGGCGCCATCGTGAGCGGTACGTTCTTCACCGCCGGACCCGGATAGAAGTAGCCTTCGTCATAGGCGTAGGCCTGCTGCTCGGGCGTCAGCAGGAAGTTCATCAGGTCGAGGAGGACGGCGAGCTTCTCCGGCTTCACGCCCTTGGGGATGCACATGTAGTGGGCGTCGGTGACCCACTTGAAGCCCTGGAGCGCGAAGACCTCCGCCGACTTCGGCACGACGCCGAGGACGCGCGGGTTGATGTCCCAGCCCGTGGTCGAGGCGATCATGTCGACCGAGCCCTCGCCGAGCGCCTTCATCGTCGGCGTGGTGCCGGTGGGATAGTTCTCGATGGTGTCACCGAGTTCCTTCAGATAGGCCCAGGTCTTGTCCCAGCCGCCGATCGGATCCATCGGATCCTTGTCGCCGAGGATGTAGGGCAGGCCCATCATGAAGGTGCGGCCGGGGCCGGAGTTGGCCGGCCGGGCGTACATGAAGCGGTTCGGATTGGCCCTGGCCCAGGCGAGCAGCTCGGCGGCGGTCTTGGGGACGGTCTTCACCCGCTCCGGCGCATATTCGAAGAGAGGGCCGGAGGGGTAGTAGGTGACGACGATGCCCTGGCCCTGGGCGAGGCTCTGCATTGCCCAGGCGGGCGGCAGATAGATGTCCTGGAGCTTGGGCAGATCGGCGGCATGCGGCGGCAGCAGCTCGACCCAGAGCTTCTGCTCGATGCCGGCGGCGAGCGCATCGGTGCCGGTCAGCACCATGTCGATGTCGACCGAATTGGCGTCCTGCTGGGCCTTGAGCTTGCCGGGCAGTTCGGGCGAGGGCGCCTTGGAGAAGGTGATGCGCGACACCCACTCGGGCTTGGCCTTGCGGTAGTTCTCGATCGCCTTCTGGGTCAGCGCCAGATTGCCGGCGACGTCGACGATGTTGAGCGTGACCGGCGCGGCGGGCTTGGCGAGCGCCGCGAAGACCGGCGAGCCGCCGGCGGCCAGACCGGCGAGACCGCCGGTCGCCCAGAGGAACGTGCGTCGAGACAGCAGATGATCGGTCATGGGGCTCTCCCTGTTGTCGTTGTTCCCCCCGCCGGTTCCCGGCCGGCGGAGAGGTGTTCGTGGCTTCGGCGGCGCGGACGCCGAGGCGATGCCGTCACAGCCGATAGGCCGCCTCGGCGAGATCGTGTGCCAGATCCCGTGCCAGGTCCTCGGCGTCCGCCTCATCGATGCGGTGGGTCGTCACCAGCTCGGCGAGGAAGCCGCAGTCGACACGCCGCGACACGTCGTGGCGGGCCGGGATCGAGGGGAAGGCGCGGGTGTCGTCGTTGAAGCCGACGGTGTTGTAGAAGCCGGCGGTCTCGGTGACCTGCTCGCGGTAGCGGCGCATCCCTTCCGGGCTGTCGTGGAACCACCAGGCCGGGCCGAGCTTCAGGATCGGATAATGGCCGGCGAGCGGGGCGAGTTCGCGCGCGTAGCTCGTCTCGTCGAGGGTGAAGAGGATCACCGTCAGCTCGCGCGAATTGCCGAGCCGGTCGAGCAGCGACTTCAGCGCCCGGACGTAGTCGGTGCGCATCGGGATGTCGGCGCCCTTGTCGGGGCCGAAGGTCTCGAAGATCTCGGCGTTGTGATTGCGGAACGAACCGGGGTGGATCTGCATGACGAGCCCGTCGTCGAGGCTCATCATCGCCATCTCGGTCAGCATCTGGGCGCGGAAGAGTTCGGCCTCGGCAGGGGTCGCCGCACCGCGGCGGACCTTCGCCCACAGCGCCTCCGCCTCGGCGGCGGACAGATCGGCGGTGGCGGCGGTCGGGTGGCCGTGGTCGGTCGAGGTCGCGCCCATCGTCTTGAAGAAGGCACGGCGGCGGCGATGGGCGTCGAGATAGCCGGCGAAGCTGCCGATGTCGGTGTCGGCGATCGCGGCGAAGGCGGCGAGATTGTCGAGGAAGCCGCGGGCCTCCGGGTCGACCACCGGGTCGGGCCGATAGGCGGTGATCACCCGGCCCTTCCAGCCGGAGGCGCGGATCGCGGCGTGATGGCGCAGATCGTCGAGCGGACTCTCGGTCGTCGCGATCACCTGGATGTTCATCCGCTCGAAGAGGGCGCGCGGACGGAACTCCGGCCGCTTCAGGCAGGCGTCGATGTGGTCGTAGAGCCGGTCGGCGCTCGCCGCGCTCGGCGCCTCGTCGATGCCGAAGAGCGTCTCGAAGGCGTGGGTGAGCCACATCCGCGAGGGCGTGCCGCGGAAGAGCTTCCAGTTCTCGCAGAACAGCCGCCAGATCTTGCGCCCGTCGGTCTCGACCGGGCCGCCGTCGCGACGCGGCACGCCGAGGTCCTCGAGCCTGAGGCCCTGGCTCATCAGCATGCGGAAGACATAGTGATCGGGCACGACGAAGAGCGTCGCCGGATCGGCGAAGGGTTCGTCGTAGGCGAACCAGCGCGGGTCGGTGTGGCCGTGCGGCGAGACGATCGGCAGATCCCGGACGCTCTCATAGAGACGGCGAGCCACGGCCCGCGTGGCGGGATCGACAGGGAACAGGCGATCGGGATGCAGCATGACGACGCGTCTTTCCTCGAATGGGGGGGTGTCGTGCGAGCGCGGTCCCGCCTCGTCGGCGCCCCGGATCAAAATGAAGACTAGTATGGAAGTTTTCGCTTCGCAAGCGGAAACTCGTATGGTAGTCTTCGGACATGGATCCGCTCACGCTGCCCGAAATGGCGACATCCGCCGAACCGATCGCCCGCCGCCTCGTCGACTGGCTGCGCCACGCCATCGTCACCATGCGCATCCGACCGGGCGAGAAGCTCTCCGAACAGGACCTCGCCCGCCGCTTCGGCGTCTCGCGCCAGCCGGTGCGCGAGGCCTTCATCAAGCTCGCCGAGGCCGGGCTCGTCCGGGTGCTGCCGCAGCGCGGCACGATGGTGGTGAAGATCTCGGTCGGAGCGGTCGAGGATGCCCGCTTCATTCGCGAGGCGATCGAATGCGCGGTGGCGCGCGACGCGGCACGCCGTCGCGACATCTCCGCCATCGCCGACGCCCGCGCCCTGCTCGACGAGGCCGCCCGGGCGCTCGCCGCCGGCGACCAGGAGACCTTCTTCTCGCTCGACGAGGAGTTCCACCAGCGTCTCGCCACCGCCGCCGGCCGGCCGAATTCCTGGCACGTCGTCGAGGAGCAGAAGGCGCAGATGGACCGCGTCCGCTATCTCGACATGGGCGACGCCATCCCGATGAAGACGGTGATGGCGCAGCACCTCGCCATCCTCGACGCGGTGGAGAGCGGCGACCCGCACGCCGCCGAGGAGGCCATGCGCGTCCACCTGACCGAGATCCTGGTCTCGCTTCCCAAGCTCGCCGCTCGTTGGCCCGACCTGTTCGAGCCCGGGGCACCCGAGACCGCCGTCGCTGCCGCCCCGATCCGGGCGACGAACGGCTGATTCTTCCTCCGCCACGGGCCGGAACCTCGGCCCGTCGCACGAGGGCCGACCGCCAGAACCGGAGACCGCTCGATCCGCGCGGGGATCGGCGGCGTCCGCAAGACCGACGAGGGACGAAACGATGAAGATCACTGCAGCCCGGGTCATCGTGACCTGCCCGGGACGAAATTTCGTGACCCTGAAGATCGAGACCGACGAAGGGATCACCGGTCTCGGCGACGCGACGCTCAACGGCCGCGAGCTGTCGGTCGCCTCCTATCTCACCGACCACCTGATCCCCTGCCTGATCGGCCGCGATCCGCATCAGGTGGAGGACATCTGGCAGTACTTCTATCGCGGCGCCTACTGGCGGCGCGGCCCGGTGACGATGAGCGCGATCGCGGCCGTCGACACCGCTCTGTGGGACATCAAGGCCAAGGCCGCCGGCCTGCCGCTCTATCAGTTGCTCGGCGGCAAGTCGCGCGAGGGGGTGATGGTCTACGGCCACGCCAACGGTCGCGACATGGCCGAGGCGATCGATCAGGTCGGCCGCTACATCGACATGGGCTACAAGGCGATCCGCGCCCAATGCGGTATCCCCGGCATGAAGACCGCCTACGGCATCGGCCGCGGCACGCTGTTCTACGAGCCGGCGACCAAGGGCCTGCCGGAGGAGCAGATCTGGTCGACCGAGAAGTACCTCGACTACGTGCCGAAGCTGTTCGAGGCGCTGCGCGACAAATACGGCTTCGGCCCGCATCTCCTCCACGACGTCCATCACCGCCTGACCCCGATCGAGGCGGCGCGGCTCGGCAAGTCGCTCGAGCCCTATCGGCTGTTCTGGATGGAGGACGCCACCCCGGCGGAGAACCAGGAGGCCTTCCGCCTGATCCGTCAGCACACGGTGACGCCGCTCGCGGTCGGTGAGATCTTCAACTCGATCCACGACTGCCGCGAGCTGATCCAGAACCAGCTGATCGACTATATCCGCACCACCGTGGTGCATGCCGGCGGCATCACCCATCTGCGCCGCATCGCCGATCTCGCCGCCCTCTATCAGGTGAAGACCGGCAGCCACGGCGCCACCGATCTGTCGCCGGTGTGCATGGGCGCGGCGCTGCACTTCGACATCTGGGTGCCCAACTTCGGCATCCAGGAATACATGCGGCATACACCGGAGACCGACGCGGTCTTCCCTCACGCCTATTCCTTCGCCGACGGCTTCCTCTATCCCGGCGACGTGCCCGGACACGGGGTGGAGATCGACGAGAAGGAAGCCGCGAAGTATCCTTATGATCCCGCCTACCTGCCGGTCTGCCGGCTGGAGGACGGAACCATGTGGAACTGGTGAGGACCATGGTCGCGAGCGTACACGAGCCCACTTCGCGCCCGCCCGCGACCCCGCCTCTCGATCCGATCGTCGCCGAGATCCTGGCCGAGGCGGCCGAGCTGCCGCGTCTCGATCCGACGGCCACCCCCATCGCCCGCCAGCGCCGGGCGGTGGAGATGGCGGCGCTCGCCTGGACGATGCCGCCCTTTCCCGTCGCCGAGGTCCTCTCCTTCGGGGTGCCGCGGCCGCGCGGCGACATGCGGGCGCGGCTCTACCGGCCAGAGGGGGCGCAGACCGATCGGGCGATCCTCTTCGCCCACGGCGGCGGCTGGACCTTCGGCTCGATCGACACCCACGACGAGGTCTGCCGGCGGCTGGCGACGGCCTGTCGCATGCCGCTGCTGTCGATCGACTACCGGCTGGCGCCGGAGCACCCCTTCCCGGCGCCGGTCGAGGACGCCGCCGCCGGCTTGGCCTTTCTGGAACTCGGCGGCATCGGCGCACCGATCGCAGCGGAGCGACTGGTGGTCGCCGGCGACTCGGCCGGCGCCCAGATCGTTCTCTCCCTGCTCCTCGCCCGTCGCGACGCCGGCCTGCCGACGATCGGCGCCGGCCTTCTGTTCTACGGCTGCCTGGCGCCCGACTTCGAGTCGGCGAGCCACCACGCCTTCGGCGGCGACGAGCGCTACCTGCTGTCGAGCGAGCGGATGCGTTGGTACTGGTCGAACCACCTCGCCGGTCGGCTCGAGGCTCCCGGCTGTGCCGCGCCGCTGCGCGCCGACCTGCGCCGATTGCCGCCGCTGTTCCTCGACGCGGCGAGCCACGATCCGCTGCGCGACGACACGCTGCGGCTCGCCGACCGACTCACGGCGATCGGCGCGCCGCACCGCCTGCGGATCGCTCCGGGCGTGGTCCACGGCTACCTGCGCTTCGCCAAGCGCCTGCCGGCGGCGGTGGAGACGCTGGCCGCGGCCGCGACGTTCCTCGATGAGACGATGGCGGGCGCCTGACCGGCGGCCCGCCCCGTCGTCCGTCTCACTTCTCTTCCGGCACCATGGCGATGGCGCCGCAGGGGCATTCGGCGGCGCAGACGCCGCAGCCCTTGCAGTATTCGTAGTCGAACTCGAAGCCCTTGCCCGGCCCGAGCTTCTTCACCGCGTTGTCCGGGCACACCCCGTAGCAGTTGTCGCATTCGAAGCAGTTGCCGCAGGAGAGGCAGCGGCGTGCCTCGAACAGGGCGTTGGTCTCGTCGAGGCCCTTCACCACCTCCTCGAAGGTCGAGGTGCGGCGCGCCAGTTCGAGCGTCGGGCGGACGGTCGCCGGAGCCTCGCCGTAGTACCAGGTGTTGAGCCGGTCGAGTCCGGCGATGTCGTGGCGCGGCGGCGGCGCCCAGGTGGTGCCGCGGACCCAGGCGTCGATGTGGCGGGCGGCCTGCTTGCCGTGGCCGACGGCGACGGTGACGGTACGCTGCGACGGCACCATGTCGCCGCCGGCGAAGATGCCCGGCGCGCCGGTCATCATGTCGGGGCCGACGCGGACGACGCCGTCCTCGATGTGGAGCCCGGGGACGCCGTCGAGGAGCGAAAGGTCGACGTCCTGACCGAGGGCGAGAACGACCGAATCGGCCTCCAGCGTCTCCAATTCGCCGGTCGGGCGCGGGAAGCCGGTGTCGTCGAGCGCCATCTTCTCGACCGTGATCGAACCGGCCTCGACGTTCCTGATCGTCGACAGCCACTTCATCATCACGCCTTCCTCGAGCGCCTCCTCGACCTCGAAGTCGTGCGCCGGCATGTGATCGCGGGTGCGGCGATAGACGATCAGCGCCTCCTCCGCGCCCAGCCGCTTGGCGGTGCGGGCGACGTCGATGGCGGTGTTGCCGCCGCCGTAGACGACGACGCGGCGGCCGAGCAGCGGCTTCTCCTCGCCCTCCATCGAGCGCAGCAGCGACACCGCGTCGAGCACCTTGGCGGCTTCGCCGGCGGGGATGTAGGCGCGCTTGGCGATGTGGGCGCCGACCGCCAGGAAGGCCGCGTCGAAGCCGCCCTCCTTCATCGCGGCGGCGATGTTCTCGACCTTCGATTCGTAGAGGATCTCCACCCCCATGGCGGCGATGCGGGCGACCTCGCCGTCGATCACCTCGCGCGGCAGGCGGTACTTGGGGATGCCGAAGCGCATCATGCCGCCGGCCATCGGGCCGGCCTCGCGGATGGTGACGGCATGGCCGAGACGGCGCAGGTGGTAGGCGGCGGAGAGGCCCGAGGGGCCGGCGCCGATGACCAGGACGCGCTTGCCGCTCTCCTCGGCCGGCTTTTCGAAGGCCCAACCCTTCTCCAGCGCCAGATCGCCGAGGAAGTGCTCGACCGAGTTGATGCCGACGGCGGCATCGATCGCCTTGCGGTTGCACGCCCCCTCGCACGGGTGGTAGCAGACCCGCCCCATGATGGCGGGCAGCGGATTGTTGGCGACGAGTGCGCGCCAGGCGGCCTCGTAGTCGCCGGCCTCGGCCTTGGCGAGCCAGCCCTGGATGTCCTCGCCGGCCGGGCAGGCGTCGTTGCAGGGCGGCAGGCGGTCGACGTACTGCGGCCGGACGCTGCGCCAGGTGCCGGTGCGATTGGCGAGCGACGTGCCGACGTCGAGGGTGATGGCGAAGGGGTGAGCCATGGGTGCCTCCTCACGCGCCGATGTCGTCGTCGCCGACGAGGCCGTATTCCTCGATGTTGGCGTCGCACATCGCCTGCAGCCGGGCGACGCGCGGATCCTCGACGCCGTCGCGGAAGAGATGGGCGAAGCGCTTCTGGAGCTTCAGATAGTCGGTCACCGGCCGGCGATCGCGGATCTTGCGCACCCGGGTGACGCGGCCGTGCTCGGCCTCGAAGATCGGGTAGAAGCCGGTCTCGACCGCCAGACGGGCGAGACGGATGGTGTCGTGCGACGCCGCGCCCCAGCCGAGCGGACAGGGCACGTCGATCTGCAGATAGCGGGCGCCGCGGATCGACATCGCCTTCTCCACCTTGCGCTCGAGATCGTGGAGATCGGCGACGGTGGCGGTGGCGACATAGGGGATGCGGTGGGCGCAGGCGATGCGCGGCACCGACTTGCCGGTGCCGAAGACGTTGCCCGGCTCGTCGCCGGCCGCCGGCGTCGTCGCGGTGCGGGCGGCCGGCGGCGTGGCGGAGGAGCGCTGCACGCCGGTGTTCATGTAGCCTTCGTTGTCATAGCAGATGTAGAGCACGTCGTCGTTGCGCTCGAACATGCCCGAGAGGCACTGGAAGCCGATGTCGGTGGTGCCGCCGTCGCCGCCCTGGGCGACGACGCGGACGTCCTTCTTGCCCTTGACCCTGAGCGCCGCCGCCACGCCGGTCGCCACCGCCGCGGCGTTGCCGAACAGCGAGTGCATCCACGGCAACTGCCACGAGGTCTCGGGATAGGGGGTGGTGAAGACCTCGAGGCAGCCGGTGGCGTTGACGGCGATCAGCCTGCCCTTGGTCGCCCGCATCGCCGCGTCGAGCGCATAGCGGGCGCCGAGCGCCTCGCCGCAGCCCTGACAGGCGCGGTGGCCGCAGGTCAGCGCGTTGGAGCGCTCCTCGGAGGCCTGGACGGTGCGGGCATCGGCGTCGACCAGACGATTGCCGACGGTGAAGGTGCCCTTCTGGTAGTAGCGCAGCTTCTGGGCGGTCTCGTCGGCCGGGACCTCGGGAGTGGTGGTGTCGGCCATGACTCAGGTCCTCCCCTTGGCGGCGTCGCGCTCTTCGGCGGCGAGGAGGCGGAGCAGCGCCTCGGCGGTCGGGCCGCTGCGGCGGCTCTTGGCGGTGCGGTGGATCTCGCGGCCGACGACGCGGACGTTGAGATCGAGGAACTGGGTGCCCTCCCAGGGCTGCACCACCGCCTCGCGGAAGATGCGGTGGAGCGACGCCTTGAGGATCGGCCGGCCGCCGAGGCCGGCGACCACCGAATGCAGGCTCGGGGCGTGCGGCAGGTTGCGCAACGCCTCGTCGACGTCGATAGCCAGCGGCCCGCCCATGCCGACGGAAATCGCCTTCTCGACGACGACGATGTCGCGGGCGCCGGCGAGCGCGTTCCTGAGCGCCGCGGAGGGGAAGGGCCGATAGGAGATCAGGGTGACGAGGCCGATGGGGAAGCCCTCCTCGCGCATCTCGTCGATGGTGTCCTTGATGGTGCCGCAGACCGAGCCCATGGCGA
>ERZ1645187.2202-NODE-2202-length-17399-cov-10.027560_pt1 | contig 17399 bp, 17 predicted proteins | sample MGYA00575352_ERZ1645187 | MGnify/ENA primary metagenome ERZ1645187 (study PRJEB40837, sample SAMN11349314) | freshwater sediment metagenome | isolation source: river sediment | host: Sediment | place: India: Wazaribad , New Delhi | collected 2017-02-21 ... | reverse complement strand
TGGAAAGCAACCGCTGGGCGAGGTAAGCGCCATCCTGGCCGGAGATGCCGCAGATCAGGGCGGTTGGGTTCATGCGAGCGTTTCCTTGGTCGGATGTCGGTTTGACAAGGGCCCGATGATCCTGGCTTCAAGGCTCTGCGGGTCGGACTTCCATTCGTCCCACGATGTCTCGATCAATGCCTTGAATTGCTTGGCGAATCTGGCTTCGCTGAACGTCTCGGCCCATCGCCGGCAGGTGTCCGGGTTGATACGAGTCCCCAGATTTTCAAAGGCCTCAACGGCCTGAACCAGTGAGGCGGCGGTCTGATGCTCGAACAATAGACCGGTTGGCTCGGGCCTGAATCGCATGTCGCGCACCGTTTCGACCGAACCGCCCGCGCCATAGGCGATCACCGGCGTCCCGCAGGCCTGCGCCTCGACGGGCGAGATGCCGAAATCCTCGTGTGCAGCAAACACAAAGGCCCGGGCGTTGGCCAGGTATTGCCGCACCACCTCGTCGGTTTGCCACCCCATCAGCGTGACATTCGGGGGGCATGTCGCTTGAAGTGAACGCAGTTGCGGGCCGTCGCCAATCACCACGAGCTTGCGCCCGGGCATCGCACGGAACGCTTCGACGATCAAGTCCATGCGCTTGTAAGACACCAGCCGCGAAACAGAGATGTAGTAGCCGTCCTTTTCGCGTTGGAGCCCGAACTTCTCTACTTTCACCGGCGGATACAGCACGCGCGCCGGACGCCGGTAGGTGCGCCAGATGCGTTGGCGCACGTGATCAGAGTTGGCCAGGAACAGGTCAACGTTGTTGGCGGTCTGACGATCCCAAAGGCGGAGGCGGTGAAACACCCAGCGGGCAAGATGGCCCTTGATCCCGGTATCAAGACCATAGTCACGCAGGTACTGGAAGTGCAAGTCCCACGCATAACGCATCGGGGAATGAATGTAGCTGATGTGCAACTGTTCGGCAGTGGTCAACACCCCTTTTGCAAACGCGTGGGAGCTGGAGACGATCAGATCGGCGTCGCTCAGGTCCAGCGATTCCACTGCGAGCGGCGTGAGGGGCAGGTAGTTCCAGAACCGCTTTTCCACGAACGGCATGTGCTGCAGAAACGTGGTCTGGATGTCCGCCACCTTGAACCGCACGCGGTTTTCCGCAGAAAGAAAGTTGATCGTCGCCGAAAGCTTCGCCTCTGGCAGGCACTCCAGGATCGCGCGAACCACGTCTTCGGAGCCGCCCCATTCAGTCAGCCATTCGTGGGCGATGTGAATCAGCGGCGTCGTTCGGGTGTCATGCTGATTCACGGGCTATTCGGCCTTTTCAGGTTCTTGTTGGTGTTGATTTATGGGCAGGCGAGCGGTGGAAACTCCACCGGTAGCGACGACAGCGCGGTTTGCCGGCATCATAATTCCTCAATAGTCTTGATCAATGTCCGGGCGTGGTTCTGGAGCGTACAGGAGGCCATACTTGAAAGCAGTCATTCTTGCGGGGGGCCTTGGGACCCGCATCAGCGAAGAGTCCCACCTCAAGCCCAAGCCGATGATCGAGATCGGCGGCATGCCCATTCTCTGGCACATCATGAAGATCTACTCGTGCCATGGGATCAATGACTTCATCGTCTGCCTGGGTTACAAGGGCTATGTCATCAAGGAGTTCTTTGCGAACTATTTTCTTCACATGTCCGACGTCACATTCGACATGGGAAACAACCGCATGGAGGTCCACGAGCGCCATGCCGAGCCTTGGCGCGTGACCTTGGTCGACACCGGGCAGGAAACGCTGACCGGTGGACGGCTCAAGCGAGTGCAACGCTATGTAGGAGACGAAACTTTTTGTTTCACCTATGGAGATGGTGTGACCGACCTGGGCATTACCGAATCGATCCGCTTTCACCGCACCCATGGTCGGCAGGCCACGGTGACAGCCATACAGCCACCCGGACGATATGGCTCTCTGAATCTGGACGGGGCCGAGGTCCACGGTTTCCAGGAAAAGCCCGCCGGTGATGGTGCCTGGGTCAATGCCGGCTTTTTCGTGCTCGAACCATCGGTTTTCGACCTGATCGAAGGCGACCAGACCAGTTGGGAAACGCAGCCCTTGCAGGCGTTGGCCGGGCGTGATCAACTGCGGGCTTTTCGGCATCGAGGCTTCTGGCAGGCGATGGACACCCTTCGGGACAAGAATCAGCTTGAGGAACTCTGGCAAGGTGTTGCGCCGTGGAAGGTGTGGACATAAGGCAATGTTCGCAAACGCATACCGCCAGCGAAGGGTGTTGCTGACCGGCCATACGGGCTTCAAGGGCAGTTGGTTGGCGCTCTGGCTCAGAGGCCTGGGTGCGGAGGTCACGGGCTTGGCGTTGCCGGCCGAGTCCTCGCCGAGCCACTGGAATCTGCTTCAGCTCGACATGGCGAGTCATGAGCAGGACATTCGGGAGTTTGGTGGGACGGTCGACGCCGTTCGCAAAGCTCGACCCGAGATTGTTTTTCACCTTGCGGCCCAGTCCCTGGTCCGCCCGTCGTACCGGGACCCGCTGCAGACCTGGTCCACCAATGTCATGGGCACGGCCAATGTGCTGGAGGCCTGTCGCCAGGTGCCGGGGGTCCGGGCAATTGTGGTTGTGACCACCGACAAGTGCTACGAGAACCGGGAATGGGCCTGGGGCTACAGGGAGAATGATCGGATGGGCGGTCACGATCCGTACAGCGCCTCCAAAGCGGGTGCCGAACTGGTGGCGGCGAGCTATCGTAAAGCGTACTTTGGCTCTTCGGACGCCCCATTGCTGGCCACCGCGCGAGCCGGCAATGTCATCGGCGGCGGAGACTGGTCCGAAGACCGCCTCGTTCCGGATCTGGTGCGCGCCGTCGGGGCAGGAAAAGAGCTTGTGGTCCGCTCGCCCGAGGCCACGCGCCCCTGGCAACACGTCCTGGAGTCACTCAGCGGTTATCTCCTGCTCGGTCAACAGCTGCTGAAAGGAAATGCGGCGATGGCCTGCGCCTGGAATCTGGGGCCTGGCCCCGATGCGAATCAGACTGTGGCCAAGGTGCTGGCTGCCATGGCCCTTCGTTGGCCCCAACTGGCGTGGCGCCGAGACGCAGGCCCCCAGCCGCACGAAGCCCGGCTGCTGTATCTGGATAGCGCCAAGGCGCGCACGGACCTGGGTTGGCGCACGGTTTGGTCGCTGGACGAAACCCTCGCGACTACAGCCGAGTGGTACCAGGCTTTTCAGGCCGAAGGCGCCCTCTTGAGCGCAACGCAATTGGCGCGGTATGCCGCGGCAGCCCGCCAGGCCGGTTTGGAGTGGGCGAACCCATGAAGCTCACGGAAACCCGGTTGACCGGTGTGTACCTGGCCCACACATCGCCCGTGGTCGATACCCGCGGTGCCTTCGCCCGCCTCTATTGCGAACATGATCTGGGTCTGGCCGTGGGTGCCCGCCGCATTCAACAGATCAACCAGACCCGAACACACCGCGCGGGTGCGGTCAGGGGCATGCATTGGCAGTATCCTCCTCATGCCGAAATGAAGTTTGTCCGATGCATCCGTGGCCGGGTCTGGGACGTCGCGGTGGACTTGCGCTGTGGGTCGCCCACGTTTCTTCAATGGCATGCCGAAGAACTGAGCCCGGAAAATGGCCACATGATGATCATTCCCGAGGGCTGTGCGCATGGGTTTCAGGTGCTGGAGCCGGACGCCGAACTGCTTTATTTGCATACAGCCTGTTATTCACCGGCCTCCGAAGGGGGTGTGCGATTTGACGACCCTGCTCTGCGAATCGTCTGGCCCCTGGCGGTGACTGACCTCTCCGAACGGGATGCCCGCCATCGGCCGATTTCCCCGGACTTTGAAGGAATTCGCCCGTGAACTGTCGCCACTGTGGAAACCCGCTGACTCACACCTTCATCGACCTGGGTTTCGCTCCGCCGTCGAACGCCTATCTGACCGAAGAGGACTTGAGCCGCCCCGAAACCTGGTACCCGCTCAGGACCAAGGTGTGTGACAACTGCTGGCTGGTCCAGACCGAGGACTACGCCGACGCCGCTGAACTGTTCGCGCCGGACTATGCCTACTTCTCCAGCACCTCATCAGGGTGGCTCGAACACGCCCGGCGGTATTCAGACCGGGTGATCGATGAACTGGCGCTGGGTGGGCAGAGCCATGTCATCGAAGTGGCATCGAACGACGGCTACCTGTTGAGGAACTTCGTGGCGGCAGGCATCCCGTGTCTCGGCATCGAGCCCACCGCCAGCACGGCCGCCGCGGCGGCAAGGCAAGGCATCCCGGTCCTGCGCGAATTCTTCGGGGAGGCGCTGGGCATGCGCCTGGCCCGGGAGAACAAACAAGCCGACCTGATCGCGGGCAACAACGTCTACGCGCACGTGCCGGACATCAACGACTTCACCCGGGGGCTGAAAGCGACACTCAAGCCCGGTGGGGTGGTCACACTGGAATTCCCGCATCTGATGCGCTTGATCGAGCAGGCGCAGTTCGACACCGTTTACCACGAGCACTTTTCCTACCTGTCTCTGCACACCGTCTCCCGACTATTTGCTGCGGCCGGATTGCGGGTGTGGAAGGTTGAGGAGCTACCCACCCACGGCGGCAGTCTGCGTGTGTGGGGTTGTCATGCCGATGGGCCGTTTGAACTCGACACCTCGGTGGACGCGTTGCTTGGGGAGGAAACCCGGTGTGGACTGCAGCGATTGGAGACCTATCTGGCGTTCCAGCCCCGCGCAGAGCGCATCAAGAACGACCTATTGACTTTCCTGATCGCGCAGAAGCGCGCCGGCAAGACCGTGGCTGCTTATGGAGCCGCCGCCAAAGGCAATACATTGCTCAACTTTGCCGGGGTGAGGGCAGACCTTTTGCCTTATGTGTGCGACCGAGCGCCTTCCAAGCAGGGAAAGCTCATGCCCGGCAGCCACATTCCGATCCTTGCGCCGTCCCAATTGGCCGCCGACCCACCTGACTTTGTGATGATCCTGCCATGGAACATCGCGCAGGAGGTGCGGGATGAAAACATGGCGCTGACAGACCGGGGGGTTCAGTTCTTTTCCGCTGTGCCGGAGTTGAGGTTCCTGTGAAGTCCCGCATTCTGTATACCAAGCCGTCGATCACCGATCTCGAAGTCCGCTATGCCGCTGACGCGGCCGCCAATGGCTGGGGCGACCAGTGTTACGCCTATATCAACCGGTTCGAGGACCTCTTCAGGCGGCATCTGGGTGTAAACCACGCCATCGCCACCTCCAGCTGCACCGGAGCTTTGCACATGGGCATGGCGGCACTTGGCATAGGGCCGGGCGACGAAGTGATCATGGCCGACACCAACTGGATCGCCACGGCGGCGCCCATTGTTCACCTGGGTGCGAAGCCGGTTTTTGTGGACATCCTGCCGGACTCCTGGTGCATTGACCCGGAGCAGGCCGAAGCGGCGATCACCCCGCGCACCAAGGCCATCGTCGCCGTGCACCTCTACGGCAATCTGTGCGAAATGGATCGTCTCCTGGCCATCGGCAGAAAGCACGGCATTCCCATCATTGAAGATGCCGCGGAGGCCATCGGCTCTGTCTGGCACGGCAAGCGCGCCGGCACGATGGGTCGCTTCGGCGTGTTCTCCTTTCATGGCACCAAGACCCTCACCACTGGCGAGGGCGGCATGTTCGTCACTGACGACCCGGACCTTTATGAACAAGTGCTCACGCTCAGCAACCATGGCCGCGCACGTGGACAGACCCGGCAATTCTGGCCGGAAGTCGTGGGCTTCAAATACAAGATGTCGAACATTCAGGCGGCGATCGGTTGCGCGCAGATGGAGCGTATTGATCAGCTGATCGCCCGAAAGCGTGAAATCCTCTCCACCTATAAGGCGCGGCTGGCCGGATTGGAGGGGGTCAGTATGAACCCGGAACCTGAAGGCACGATCAATGGCGCATGGATGCCAACCGTGGTCTTTTCAGCGCAGACCGGTGTGACCCGGGAGATGCTGCAGGCGGCCTTTTCGGCGGAGCATATCGATGCGCGGGTCGTATTTTGGCCTTTATCGAGTTTGCCGATATTCGAAACGGGCATGCAAAATATGACAGCAAATTCGATCGCGGGTAGGTCAATTAATTTGCCCAGCTACCATGATTTATGCATTCAAGAGATCAAGCGAGTTTGTGCTGTTCTTGAAAAAATGCATGTGGGTAGAAAATGAAAACCGCAATGCGTCTTGGCATCATCGGGTCCAGTGGCGGCGGAGCACTTGGTGCTGCGGATGAATGTTTGTTGAACTCAGGTAAAGACGTTCAATGGGTGGTGGTTACAGATCGTCCCTGTGGGCTTGAAGCATGGGCGTCTGAAAAGGGGTATTGTAACCATCGCATCGGATACGGCGACGCTATCCAATTTTCCGAAGATGCTTTCAGAATATTCGATGATGAGGCATGCAGCGACATTCTCCTTTTTTATACCCGTCGGGTTGCCGCCCCATTGATTGACAAGCTTCGTGTCTGGAATATTCATCCAGCTTTGTTGCCGTCCTTTCCCGGATTACATGCTGTAAAAGACGCATTCAACGCAGGCGTGAAGATTTTTGGAGCGACACTGCACCGTGTTGATGCCGGACTGGATACCGGTCCCATCGTCGCGCAGATCGCCGTACCTCTCTCCAGTCAAACGTCACTGGCTCAGGCTGAGCATCTAAGCTACCTTCAGAAGGTGTGGTTGACTTTGGTATGGGTTGAGCACCTGAGAGCACCGAACGCGCTCCGGGAAAGTCACTTCCTGGATTTTAACGGATCAACGGCAAGTCATTTTTTCCAGGACGAAAAACTGCGCTCTGGTTACAAAACATTTTTGGATCGGGAAATGAGCAAAAAGGGCATGGTTCAATGAAAGTTGTGATCAGTCAGCCCATGTATTTCCCTTGGGTTGGAATGTTGGAGCAGGTGAGGCTGGCTGATGTATTTGTTCATTACGATGATGTTCAGTATGTTCGAGGGTTTTTTAATCGAGTTCAGTTAAAAAGAGAGAACGGTGTTTCGTGGTTGACGGTGCCGCTTCAGAATTTTCATCGTGGTCAGCTGATAAATCAGATAATCATTGATGACCGTGTCGATTGGCGTTCAAGGCACAGAGACTTGCTCAAGCTTGCATATAGAAATGCCCCCTATCGCGATGATGTGCTCGCGTTGGTGGATCTGGTTTTTTCTGAAAAGATGATTTCCCTTGCGGATTTATCGCGCGCGTCTGTGGAGTCTCTCTCGAATTATTATGGGTTGATGATGGGGAAGACGGTGGTCCGTTCATCCGATTTGAAAATTGGAGGAAAAGGCAGTGAGAGGCTGCTAGCTCTATGCAAGCATTTTCATGCAACGAGTTATATTACAGGGCATGGCGCGCGGAATTACCTTGATCACGACTTGTTTGAGCGCTCCAGTATTCGGGTGGAGTATATGAATTACAGGAAGCTGAAATATCCACAGCTTCACGGCGATTTCACGCCTTTCGTGACCGGTCTTGATCTGGTTGCGAATTGTGGAAAAGATGGCATCAGATATATATCCTCTGATTCAATCGATTGGAAAGAATTCTTATGATCCAACATGAAAGATTTAAGGACGAAGTTCGTCGAAACATAGAAGGCCTCGGTGGCGATCGAGACTTGCAGGCGCTTTCACGCATTTGGATTCGGGAAATCACACCGCATAAATGGGCCTATAACTTTCGCTGGCTTGGTCGGCCGGCGATACAATTTCCCAACGACGCGTGGGCGATGCAAGAACTCATTTGGCAGATCAAGCCAGACCTGATCATCGAAACCGGTATCGCCCATGGCGGTTCATTGATCATGAGCGCCTCCATGCTCGCGCTGCTCGACCTGTGTGAGGCCATTGACGCGGGCGCGACGTTGGACCCCAGGGTGTCTCAACGGAGCGTTCTGGGCATCGACATCGACATCCGTGCCCACAACCGCGCCGAGATCGAAGCCCACCCGATGGCTTCCCGCATCCAGATGATCCAAGGTTCCAGTGTCGCCCCCGAGGTGATCGAGCAAGTTCGCAGAGTCGCTCAGAGCTATCAGCGCGTTCTTGTTTGCCTCGATTCCAACCATACCCACGCCCATGTGCTGGCTGAACTCGAAGCCTACGCGCCGTTGGTAAGTGTCGGCAGTTACTGCGTGGTCTTTGACACGATCATCGAAGACATGCCGCAGGCGATGTTCCCGGACCGGCCCTGGGGACCCGGCGACAACCCGAAGACGGCTGTTCGAGAGTACCTCAAGCTTCACCCCGAGTTCGAAATCGACGAGGGCATCCCGCACAAGCTGCTGATCACGGTCGCGCCGGATGGGTACTTGCGCAGGACTGATGTTGGTTAGGGTGCGTGGCCGCCTGCCATTGAAGCGGCGTCATGGGCGCGGCCGGTGTCGGTGATGAGAAACGCGCGCCGCAACTTGCTCGCGTCCTACCTGGGCAACGGTTGGGCTGCACTGGTGGGCGTGGCCGTATTACCCATTTATTTGCGCTACCTCGGAATCGAGGCGATCGGGCTCGTCGGCTTCCTCGGGACATTGCAGGCGTGGCTGCTAATGTTGGATCTGGGGCTCGCGCCGACACTGAATCGCGAAATGGCCCGCTTTTCAGCCGGTGAGCAGACGGCGAAGAGTATCGGGGAAGTGCTTCGAACTCTGGAACTGGTGGCCTTGATGGTTGCGGTTTCCGTCTTCATCGCGATGGCCGCGCTCTCCGCGTGGATAGCGTCTGAATGGCTGCAGCTTGGCGCTCTTCCGGTGGAAGCCGTCTCCACGGCGCTGATCATCATGGGCGCGGGCATCGCTGCGCAATGGCTGAGCGCGTTGTACCGCGCTGCGCTGTTCGGACTGCAGCACCATGTTTGGGTCAGTACGCTTGCAGCCAGTCTGGCAACAACGCGCGCCGTATCGACCCTGGCGGTGCTGGCATTTGTATCGCCAACGGTGACGGCCTTCGTGGTGGCACAGGCTGGAATCAGCTTTGTCGAGACATGGCTCCTTGCAACGCGCGTCCGAGGCAGTGTGCCGCGTGGCGCGGATCCGCCCAGGTTCAGTTGGACCACACTGAAGGCACTCTGGAGATTTGCCGCAGGATTGGCCCTCACCGCGCTGTTCGGCACCCTGTTGACCCAAGTCGACAAGATCATATTGGCCAGAGTGCTCCCATTGGAACAATACGGCTATTTCACACTGGCAATGACCATTGCGGGCGCATTCGCCTTGATAATTGTTCCAATTTTTAACATCGCATATCCGAGGTTTTCAAATTTGGTTGCCAAGAAAGATACCGGGGCGTTGGCCGACGATTATCACAAACTCTCGGTCTTGCTATCTGTGGTCGTGATCTCAAGTGTGCTCGTTGTCGCAACATTCTCACGAGAAATCATTTATCTCTGGACAAATGACAACGCGCTTTCAGAAAATATCTCGCCCGTTCTTACCGTATGGTTGATCGGAACTGGCTTGAACGGTTTGATGCACATACCCTACGCGGCTCAACTCGCTCATGGGTGGTCGAGACTGGCAATGAGCGCAAATGCGATAGCGGCAGCCATCATGATTCCAGCCGTCCTCTATTGGGTACCGAAATACGGTGCAATCGCGGCGGCCTGGATTTGGGTTGGAGTCAATTTGTTATTTCTGCTGGCAGTAGTTCCGGTGATGCATCTGCGAATATTGAGGCACCAAGAAAAAAGATGGTATATCAACGCGGTCGTCAATCCGGCATTCTCAGGGTTGACCGCGATTCTGCTTATCCAAGTGGCTGGAGCGGGATTTTACCCGGAAAACAGATTGATTCAAATTTTTTATCTTTTGCTTGTAATGCTTTTGCTGGCTGCCGTCATGTTGACGTCCACGCAGATAGGGAGAGAATTCCTTCGGACAACGTTTCACGGGAATTGGTTTTCTCGCGAGTTGCCATGAAAGATATGAACTTGCCGTTGATGAGTATCTGTATCCCAACCTACAATCGCGCAGAGCGTTTGCAAGTTGCAATTCATAGCGCGCTGAACAGTTCGTATCCGAATCTGGAAATCATTGTTTCAGACAATGGATCAACAGACCAGACAGAAGAATTGTGCCGCCGGGTATGTGCAGCCAACGGAAAAGTCAGATATTTTCGGCATGACCGAAATTTAGGCGCAACAAAGAATTTTGAATTTGCTCGTGCACAATCGGTCGGAACCTACTTCATGTGGTTGGGTGACGACGATAGTTTGACGGAAACCTACGTCAGCCAGTGCATCAAACGACTCGAATCCGATCAGGATCTTGTTCTTGTCTCCGGCAACGCCGCCTATCACAAACAAGACGGGATCATTACCCACCATGGACTCCTTCACGATCTGGGTTCTGATAATTCCCTTTATCGAGTCTTCAAGTATCTCCTGTTGGTCGGGGATAACGCAATTTTTTACGGTGTATACAGAGCTGAAAAAATAGCCAAATGCTGGATTCCGGACTGCTTTGCAGGTGACTGGGTATGGATAGCGCAAGTGCTGCTCCGTGGCAAGGCGATGATGATGCCGGAAGTCCTGGTCAAACGTGAATATGGGAGCAACACCGCAATATCACACGCCAACATAGTAAAAGCGCTTGGTTTGCCAAAATGGCAGGCAAAATTCCCTCTCCTAGCCACGGCCATCAATGCGGGAAACTATCTGACGGTCGATTGTCGGCGCAACATGTCGAGATCGCGCTTCTTCTGCTATTCCATATATTCGCTTGTCTTTCTTGCAATCGGCCTAAAGGCCTTCATTTCATTTCTCCGGCTCTGGGTGCCGAAAATTCCGTTTGCGAAGAGAATTTACTATAAATTAAATAAATAAGCGATGGCTGCGATGATTGTGCTGACTTCGCGCAATAATATTCGACGAGCAGGACGTCAGCGTCTGATGTCATGCATCGGAGTGTCAACAGGCAGAAAGCGAAACCCGGAGAAAGACATGTTTCAATTTTCAAATGTCAGAATGAAACTAGAACAACTCGCTGGTGCCCTGCGTTCAAGGTTATATCGTTCCGGTTTGCTCAAATTCAAGAATTACCAGAGCGAAAAAAACTATTCCTATGATGCGCTGACAACCGAAATCATGGACAGGGTTCTCCGTGATAACTCAAATTGCGTAGACGTTGGATGCCATAAAGGTGCGATACTGAACGAAATAATTTCACGTTCACCCGATGGGCTGCATTATGCCTTTGAGCCGCTTCCTGAGCTATACCGGGGGCTGAAAAAAAAATATGCGAGAAAATCAAACGTCACGCTGCTCGACTGCGCGTTGAGTGACTCCTGTGGAGAAGCAACGTACCAGCATGTGGTGACCAATCCAGGCTACAGTGGGCTCCGCCAACGCCGCTATGATCGGGCGGAAGAAAAGATCGTGCAACTCAAGGTCCGGACCGAGATGTTGGACAATGTCATACCCGAAGACGTGCAAGTCAGGTTTATCAAGATCGACGTTGAGGGGGGGGAGCTGCAGGTCCTAAGAGGTGCAGCGAAGACAATCAAACGATGTCGGCCTTTCATCATATTTGAACACGGCCTCGGTGCGGCGGATCATTATGGAACGACACCGGAGGACATGTACAGACTGTTGTCAGGTAATTATGGGCTGCGCATCTTCAGAATGGAAGACTGGATTAGGACAAATGGTGCGAAGAATCTCAGCCAGGAAGAGTTCTGTAATCATTATTACAAGGGGTCGGAGTTCTACTTCCTGGCTTCCGAATAGAGAACTTCGATCAGTCCTCGGCACGTTGAATAGCTGGCGCAAAAATCAAATGTGGCGCAGCATTTGCTGAGTACTGGAAAAAAAGGTGCTTTTTGACATTGCGGCTGGGCGTGTACCAAAATCAGGAAAAAGGCAACGTGAGTCCCAAAAGAATTCTTTACGTGACGTCCATGCTCCCCGCGTCCGGCCGACATGGGGGACGGCAGGCGGTCTATAACCATCTCAGGGACTTGAATGAGGCAGGCGAAAGACTCTCCGTTGAGCTCCTGGTGGTCGATACCGACAACAGCGGGGAGAGCATCCCTGACGACCTGAGGGTTGAGCGATTCCAGCTCTTCGCCAGAGAATTCAAGGGTTGGAATGACCAGGGAGGGAAGATCATCGCATTTCGCCAGCTGCTGTTTGATCGGCGGCCCCGGGCCGCTGCGATGGCCTTTTCGAGTGCTGCCAGAAGGTGGTTGCAGGAGCGATTGAAGGTGACGCGCTACGATGCCCTGGTTGTCGAACATGCCAACGCATGGTCAGTGGTCGAAGGAATTGAAACGGTTCTTCCATTGATATACATTGCGCAAAATATAGAGGAAGAAATCGTTTGGGACGAACTGAAGTCCAAGAAACTGTTTTCTCCGCATCGTGCGAGACTTTTCGTTGATTGGATAAAGACGAAGCGGTATGAAAAAAAATTGTTGCTCAATGCGTCCAAAGTCATCTGCATTTCGTCGTTTGACGGAAAAAAGCTGGCGGCAAGCAATCCATCGGCAAATATAGAGATCTGGCCAGAACTTCCGAAATTGAAAAAACCTCAGGCAAGAGAATGGAATGAAAAAACACTCTTGTTTGTTGGCTCACCTGGCCATTTCCCGAACATCGAAGCGGCTCGTTGGCTCGCCTATGAACTGATTTCCGAGGTGAGAAAATTGTGTCCGGATGCTTGTTTACATATCACCGGATGTCGCCGCGATGAGGTTGTCGGCCGGGAAGAGATTGATGGTGTTGTTTTTGAGGGTTTTGTTTCCCGAGAACGGCTGACAGAGCTGCATGATATTTCCGTTCTGTTCATTTGTCCGGTCATCTTTGGATCGGGTGTCAAAATCAAACTCCTGGAGGCAATTGCACACGGCCTTCCTTCGGTAGCGACGGCGGAATCACTCCGCGGGATCGACTTCATTCAAGACAACGTTGAGGTGATTACGAGAGATGCGCAATCTGCGGCCCGCCAAATCGCGGACCTCCTGATACGGCCAGAACGTCTCGAACGAAGGAGCAAGGCCGGGTATGCGGCTTTGGCCAAGGCGGTGGCAAGCAGAAAAAATCTCGGAGAGCTAATTGGGGTCCTTTGACGGAGCGGAGGATTTCCAAAGGAGCGCTTTGATGGTTGATTGGCAGCTCATAGCGCTTTGGCGCCAAGTTGTCGGAATCAGCGGTTCAAATTGGTCTCGGTAGTCTGTCCGGCTGTGCTCAAGAATCAATTTTCTCAGAGAGATCGGATATTTCAGATCGAAGAAGAAGACACCCGGGTCGGAAATCTCTTGAAAAGACGGGATTTGATTGGCGATCACGATCGTGCCCCTGCTACGCGCTTCGATTAAGGGCAGGCCAAAACCTTCAAACGAAGAAGCCATTATCAAGCACCGGCATTGTTGATAGATATAGCTAATTTCGGCATCCGACGCATCTTGAAGTACCAACAGTTTATTTCCATAATCTGTGTGACCTTTAATCTCGGTCAAAAATTCAGCATACTCTGCCGTCGCCCTGCCAGCGAGAAGCAAACGTATGCTTGTCCCTTTCTGCCATAGTTCTTCAAACACTCGCAAAATAAAAGGATAATTTCGTTTTGCCTCAAACGAACCGATGGATGCGAAGCACGGTTCTGCTGACGAAAAGAAGTTCCTTATAAAAGGGCGAACTTCATCGTTCTCCAGATTGTTTTCCAAGTCGACGCCAAGGTGGAAATAGCCGATTGGCAGATTGGGCGACCTATTCCCCAGAGGTTGTTCGTTGAGCCATGATAGAAGATCATCTCTTGTTGTTCTAGAGATACAGATGACTGCATCGCTGCAGGTCAATATCTCCGTCAACCACGATTGAAATTGAGGTGGTAAAAGCGGAAAGCAATACTCAGGATGCCGTATGGGCATTAAATCATAAATAAGTGTGACAACTTTCGCACCTTGCTGACGTGCCAGCCTTGCTACTTTCCACGAAGGATAATTCCATGATGCATCGGCCAAGAAAAGTACATCACCGGGACTAAAATCAACCTTTTGAAATCCTTTGCTGCTTAAGTTAAAAACCGCAGTACTGATGATCTTCCAAAAAAAACGAAGAGCCACCCAGGGAGAAATTTTCAATAGAACGGTAATTAGGAGGCGACTAAAATTACCACTTATTACTGCGTTTGATTTAGAAAAGAAGGGACTCTGTTTAATCTGTGCAGCATCAGTATTTAGGGCATCAAGATTGTTATGGATCTTTCTGAAGCCACTGCTGTGGAAGACGACTGGCGTACATCGATGTGTTGCGATCTGCAGTTCGCTAACCAATCGCCGGGCTGTTCTCGTGATACCTGTGACGTCTCTTCTGGTGTTTGTATATGTTATATCGACGTACCAATGTCCGCGCATAGCTAATCACCTGCTAACGAGTACTTGCAGAACCGTGTATCACCCCGATTGGCCACAGAGGTGAGTGCGGGACGAAAGGCCGTAGATGGACTGGAGCATCTTCGGGTTTTCGCAGAATTGTTAATTCAACTGATCCCATCACTCCCTTGAAGCTTTGAAAACAGGGTTCTGCAGAAGTACTCTGGCATTCATATGCGCTTTCAATTCAGTAGGAATTCGTAAACGTCGGGGGACCTGAATATATCACGTATGCAGACAAGAAAAACTGCATGTTAATTAAGCGAAATTCTTGCGCTTCTCTGAGGCCCAACTGCGATTACGAATAGGAATATCTGTGCACGCTGCTTTGTTGGAAATCTTCAAACCTCGCACCGGTCAGATTGAGTAAGCGATTTACGAGCGATAAAATAGTAATTCGTGCAAAAGCGCGCCAATATACGGCCAAGTATTCGGTCCAGAAAGCCGATTATTGTGCCGAGTAGCCGTGAATCTCTGATGGTTATGGGCGCTTTAATGAAAGGATTCCTGGGAAGGAAATTGTAGAGACCTATTGATTCTAAAGTCATTTCACAACGTGAGACAATCTCCCTGATTTCCCCTTCGGTATATCTTTTCGGATGTGTGTATTCACTAATTCTCAACTTCTTAATCAATGGTTCTACCCATTGATGTTGATTGGGCAAATGAAAGCAAAGAAAAAGTCCACCAGGTTTTAGTAGTCGGTGGATTTCAAGCATACTTTTTTCTTCGCTGCCGCCCATCTCGTCAACGTGTTCGAGTACACCAATGCTAAAGATGTAGTCAAAACTTTGACTGCTGAATGGGATATTCGTCGGTTCACTTTGGTTGCCGGCAACGAATCTGTATTCCTTATGATCAATTAGATAGGGTGGTGGCCGATCAAACGAGTAGCCAGTTACGGCAATATTTTGCTGAAGCAAGAAATATGAGAAATGTCCGTTCCCGCAGCCCCAATCTAAAGCGCTACGATTCATTTGCACGTATTGAAGCGTTTTTTCGTAGACGGGCGCATACTGCAAAAACGTTAAATAACTTTGAAACTGTAGCACATGGGTTGGAAGATCATCTGTGCGAGCCTGATCAAAGAAAGCTGAAAGAGAAAAGGGTTTCATCAAATATCGAACTCTATCAGACTAGTCATGCCACAGGTGGAAAATGGACAGGACCCTGTATTCCAATCCGGGCTTTAGGCTGGGGGCAGGCATCTGTGCCAGCGCATGGATTTCAGTGTTGGTTCTTAGCATGAGCGGGCGACCTGATCAAACCAGGCATTGTTGTTGAGGTTGGCCTGCGATGTGCAACTGAATTGCGCATCTGCAAATAAGACCCCAAACCCGCTGTGCATCACATTGCAACGACATTGTGGTTGCCTGGATTAACGGTCTCAGCCGAAATGGCCCTGCTGCTCGGAGAGCTCACGCTGAAATCAAGGCGACGGCTCTTGAGGGTCACGGACTCAGGTTCGATTCAAAACTTCCAGCAGCGCAACAGCGCTGTCGCGCCAGGTAAACGGGGACATCGGCTTGTATGTCGGAACGTTTTCTTGTCTGGCATGTTGCGCCACAAGAATTGCGAGTTCGCAATCGCTATTGTCTCTGTAGAAAAACACGCCTTCATCGGCCAACTCGAAAAAAGACGGGAGGTCGTTTGCAATGACTGCGCACCCCCGCGATCTTGCCTCCACCAATGGCAACCCAAAACCCTCCGCGAGCGACGGCAAGACCAGCGCCCGGGCATGGACATACACGTGGGCCAACTCTTGATCGCTCGCATCAAACAGCGTCAGAAGCTTTCGTCCTTGCTCCGGGTGCATTCGGAGCCTTTCAACAAAATCCGTTTCTTCTCCCGTTGCACGCCCCGCTATCAGCAGATGGGCGTTCACGCCTTCCAGCCACAGCCTCTCGAAGGTTCGCAGAAGCATTGAATAGTTCTTGCGTGGCTCAATGGTCCCCACTGCGGCGAACACTGGGACAGATGACCGCATGAACCTGGCAATCGAATCCCTGATGTCGCCAGCCTTCTCTTTGGGAAGATCACAGCCCAGCCGAAAATTTCGGGTGCGAGGCAAAGGCAGCATTTCTTCTGTGCACCATGTGAGCAGGTCAGCCTCAGTTGCAGCCGAGATGCACATCACCATGTCGCAGCAGCCGAGCATGCGAACCAGCCAAAGGCGAAACACGTCGGTGAACAGGGGGGGGCAAAACTCAGGATGACGAAGCGGAATCAGGTCGTACAACACCAGCACGACGTTGGCCCCTTGCGCCCGCGCTTGCTGTGCGGCGAGCCAGACGCGGTAGTTCCACGACTGGTCCGCAAGCACCAGGCAGTCCCCGCCTCGAAAAGTCAAAGGCTCCTCATCCTTGCTCAGTGAATCGAACGTCAGGTCGTTGTTCAGTCTCCAGGCTCTGTGCAAGACAGCCTTTGGAATCAGTGAAACAAGTTTTCGAACCGATGCGGAGTTCAACCACCGGAACATGCGGCCGGCGGCGTTGTCAACCGCCGTCACACCGGATGCCGTGGGCGAACGTTGGGCCGGTCGTAGAAGCCGAAAACCGCTGCGATGAAAAACAACGGGCCTGCAACTTGCGATGGTCTCAAGCTCGTTCAGCAGTCGCCGAACCGTGCGTGTGATGCCGACGTTGCCGTGCTGGGTTCGGGTGTAACTGACATCCATGAACAACCGACCCGCAAGACTCATATCTCTCTTTCCCACGGGAGGCCGGCGCGGCCTTTGAATTTGGTGCAGTCAAAGCTGAAGCCCGGAGAAAGAACATCTTCGGTCTTTCCGATCAATTGGGGATTCAGGGTTCGATAGTATTTGAAATACAGATGGCCGTCGGCAGTGGCGATCAGGAAGGAGTCACTGCCGGAGTACCTTCGCTGAAATCCGGCGGGATGGGGATTTACAAGTTCCTGCCCGGGGCTGAAAAACCGAGGGCAAAGCTTCTCCATCTTTTGAAACAGAGATTTGGCGCTGAGTTCTTCAGCGGTAAAGGTATTGGGTTTCTTGGGGA